>JAEEGH010000428.1_pt1 | contig 185417 bp, 166 predicted proteins | sample 9134181 | NCBI WGS metagenome assembly JAEEGH01 (sample SAMN16246544, study PRJNA631951) | gut metagenome | biome: gut microbiome; feature: rumen; material: DP-attached | host: Bos | place: Iran: Karaj | collected 2018-10 | reverse complement strand
ATACCGGACACTTTACCCTTTGATGTATGCTGCCACATATCATATCTTGTAGCGTTATATGTCGGGCTTGCTGCATACTGGGCAAGCCAGATTTTGTAATTGGTAAGCTTATTGGTATTGATCTTACTTGTAAACCATGTTTTGTTAGCGTATACGCCTGCCTTGTATCCCGCATTCTGAATTGTTCCGCAGAACGCTCTGATATTGGCAGTTCTCTGCTCTGCACTGATCGTATCGCCTCTTCCGTTACTTCCCTCAACGTCAAGGTATACAGGGAATGAAAGTCCGTATCCCTTACAAAGCTCTATTACCATTGAGGCTTCCTCAACCGCTTCCGCCTCGTTTACAGCCTGTGTAAAGAAGTAAACACCAACCTTAAGTCCTGCTGCCTGAGCACCCTTTATATTTGTTCTGAAAGTAGGATCTTCGATAAGTGCGCCCTGAGATGAACCTCTGTAACCGCATCTGATGATAACAAATTCGATTCCTTCGTTTCGAACAGCTTTCCAGTCGATTGATCCGTTCCACTTACTTACATCGATTCCTCTTGCTCCCGCAGAAGTTGTAAGAACTCCGTCACTTCCAAATACATACTCGACACCCTGAATAACCTGCTTACCTGTTACATACTCGCAGTTCTTGTTGTAGTAATAGGTCTTGCCGTTTATTGTCTGCCAGCCTTTGTATTTGAAATTGCCCTCACCCTTGTCCTTAAGGAAGAACTTCTCTTTATTGTAGTAATCGGCATAAGTCGCCTCTCTGAATCCGCCTTCTGAGCTCTTTACATAAACCTGGGTTCCGTCGGCAAGCTTAAGAAGTGCCTTCTTGTCTACTACAGTTACCTCAATATCAAATGCATTGTATCCTGTTGCAGTATATGTGACAGTTGTCTTTCCTGCTTTCTTACCCTGGATCTCTGTTCCTGAAACGCCTGCTACAGAGCTGTCCTTAGCTTTTCCCGAAAGTCCCGGATAATCATTTGCATTAATTCCGATATTTATCTTCTCGTCCTGAACAAGTGTGATCTTCTTGGAATTGATGGGAAGATCTCCTGCTTTCTTTGCATTAACGGTTACAGTGATATATTCAGTCTGGTAATTGTCTGCGTTAACAGTAAGCTTTGCCGTTCCTTTAGCTAACGCTGTAATTGTATTGCCGCTGCATGATACGCATCCCGTATTATCAGAAGTAATCTGTATTGCCAATCCGGATACTTTTGTCTCTATAGTCTTCTTATCACCTTCGGTAAGCGTTATTGAAGTCTCTTTTACAGGAACTTTGCCATTTTTTTCAAGAAGTGCTTTTTTGTCAGCTTCCTGCTTAAGTCTTGAAGCCTCTGCTGCCGCTGCTGCATCTTCTTTAGCTTTTTTATCCGCAGCTTCTTTGGCTAATCTTGAAGCTTCTGCCGCTGCTTCCTGTTTCTCTTTTTCTTCTTTCTCTTTCTTAAGCCTTGAGGCCTCTGCTGCCGCAGCTTCCTGCTTCTCTTTTTCTTCTTTCTCTTTCGCTAATTTAGCTGCTTCTTCGTCTTTAGATGAATTTTGGTCACTTCCTCCATTCACTCCCGTACTTGCAGCATCCTTATTGCCATCTTTGTTCTCTTCGTTTGAATCACCGTCTTTTTTATTATCTGCGCTATCATCAGGCAAAGTAGAACTATCGGTAGTAAACAACGCAACCGTCCTAAAGTTTGTAAAGTCAATTATGGATGACTGTGACATAGGATTCGGAATGCTGTTTTTATCAATTTCCTTATATGTACCGTTTGCATCGGAAGCACTTCCGTCTGCAGGAATTTTCTCACTTTCAACATACTCAACGGTATCTTTAAGCGTTGATTCCACAACGTTCTTTACCGCTGTATCTTCTTTTGCAACGTTAACCTGTGATTCCTTCTTAACCTCGTTGCTGACATCAACGGCCTTCATTTCTACCTTATCCTTGACAGTTACCGTCTTGGTAGATGTATCAAGGCTATACTGCGAAAACTCGGCAGGAAGCGCACTTGGTGTGATCTTATAAATGCCGGGCTTCATGTCTTTTTTATAGATGATACCGTCTTTGTCATCATCCTCGTAGTCGACCTTAGATCCGTCGGGTGTTTCAACACTTACCTTGAAAGGTACTTTTGCAACGAGCTTTTTGTTTTTTCCGATAAACTTTATCTTAATGTCGCTCTTGATGGAAGAAACGCTGAAAGTTACTTTTCCGCCTGTAACTTCCTCTTCCTCTTTCTTCTCTTCTACTACTTCTTCGACCTTTTCTTCTTTTGCTTCTTCAATAATACCTGCGGTCATCTGCTTTGCTTTCTCAGCATCGGCAACCGCAACAAGTCCGCTCTCTCCGACAATCTGAACATCGCTCATAGTCGATCCGACATCGGCAAATGCACTGATCTCGTGATTTCTGCCAAGTGTTTTTGTATAGAAAATTCCTGTTACAACCGCGCCTGCAAGAATTACAACCGCAACGATCGCCGCAGTTTTCTCAACCGCACTTGAAGTTCTTATTGCACTTTTGGATCTGTTTCCACCTTTTTGGGATGTCTTTCGTCCACAACCATATTCATCGTTGTCATATCGGTCATCATATCCGCCGTCATACTCATAGTCGCCGTCGCGATATCTTGTATCATATTCGTTATCGCCGTTAAAAGCGCCTGCGAGATCGGCACTCTGAAATTCCTTGTCATATTCGGCATAATCACGATCGTCATCCGCATAATCTCTGTCATAATCGGAATCGTCATACTTTTCGTCAATCATGCGCTCATATCCGCGGGGTTCATCATCATAATTGTGAGAATTTTCCGAATAGTAGCGATCGTCATCCGCATAACCGCGGCCATAATCATCTCCGTTTTCATAGTCACGATCGTCATCCGCATAATCACGATCATAATCTTCTTTTTCATATTTTCTATCGTAGTCGTAGCCGCCGTCACTATATGCGCGATCATCCGCATAATCTCTGTCACTATACTTATGATCACGGTCGTATTCATAGTCTTCATAATCGCGGTCGTATTCATAACCATCGTAGTCACGATCATAATCGTAATCTTCATAATCACGATCGGCTCTGTAACTGCGATTATCTTCAAATACTTCATACTCTCTGTCGTATTCTTCCCTATATTCCCTGTTGTCTCGTTTTTTTCTGTCATCAGAAGTCTTGCGGCCGAGAAATAATCCGCGCTTAGTCATCTTTTTCATATACACTCCTCGTACGATTAACTAATTTCCGTAACTAAATATATCCTCCCTCGATACCCCTCTATACCATATATAGCATTTTAACATTTCCGAAATACAATAACAACTTTTTGTTATCATTCGGTTCTTTTGTTTCTGTATATCGTATATTGCAGATTCGTGCCCCCAATCTGCTCCATCAATTACATGGGTTTATTAAGAAAAAAGACTGCTATCCCACATATAATGAGACTCATCCCCACAATCTTTCTCTTTGATATCTTCTCCTTAAAAACAATCCTCGACAGGATCAATACAAAAGCATAGCTTATGGGCTCCATGACAACCGTGCCCATATAGCCAAGTCCGTCATAACAGAAAATTGATATTACCATAGATACAAGCAGAAGCGAATATCCACCTATAACAAGGCAGTTAAGATATTCTCTTATAGCCGACGGATAACTCTTTTTCGAACTCATCTTAAGAAAAATCTGTGAAGAGGATGCTATAAGCTCAGCCAAAAGCATCATAATAAAATACTTATACACTTTCCGCTTCCTCCTCCGATGAACTGTTCATAACTATAACTCCGGCAATTACAATAAGAACACCTACCACCATTCCGGGTGTGATCTTCTCAGAAAAAATCACGAAATTCCAGAGCATCGACCACATCAATGTGACAGCTTTATTCGAATAAGCTATGGAAAGCTGGAATTTCTTAATAACCTGCTGCCAAATAACCGCATAGATTGCCAAAACAACAAACTCAAGTGCAAAAAAGCCGATCCATCCAAGCGTTAACATAGGATACTCGGAAGCAAATTTGGCCGCAACGGTTGAAAGTGAATAGACAATGACTGCCCCCTGCAACTGCAGGATAGCGGCTATACTTTTCTTTTTCATTCTTCCGATTCTCCTTCTGTCTCAGATCCGCTTTCCGTATCCACAATATTCTTATAAACTTCTGCAAAATGCTCTGCTATATTCTTATTACATTCCGCATTTACATGAATGTTATCAACAAGAAGATCTTTACTGTTTTCCTCAGAAATATCTCCGTTATAGTTGTCGACAACGCTTACTCCGGGATTTTCTGCCTCTGAACATACCGTCATCATACCCAGGTAATACTGGAAAAGATCTCCGTTTCCAAGTTCAAGCTTGTCTCCTGCAACAACATTTCCATCCTTGTCAAAGCCGTAACAGAAAGTAACAGTCATGCCTATAATCCTCATATAAGGATACTTCTCCTGAATCTTCTTGATTCCGGTAGCGAGCGCTCCGTTGTATGTCACTTCATCAAACTGATTATCCGGGTTTCTTCCGATTCTTCCTTTGAGAAGATCCTGCGCATTGTAGTAGATAACCAAAGTATCAACCTTGTCAAAATCAACATCTTCAAGAGTCTTTATACTGTCTTCAAAAAGTGAAGCATTGTCAACCGCACTTGTAGCCTCGTGAAGTTTGGAATAATCTCCGCTTGTAATCGCATCTATTACACTCGGAAAACAAAAAGCATCAAGAGGATCGTTTCCGTTTGCGGAACGAGCCACTGTTGTCTCGGGAAATCCGGCAGCTATACATTTCGCACCTGAAGCCTTCTCAATCTGAGCAGCAATTCCGGTATCTCCGAGATCATGAGTAATAGCGTCATTTCCGACCATAAGAATTGTCTCTTGACCGTCATCCTTATGTCCTGCCTTCTGCTCGTCAGATCTATAGGTGATAAAATCCTGAAGCTCTGCCGCAATATTTTTCTCATCAGACTCTTTCAGCTCAATACTGCTGTGATTCCATTTCACGATCTGAAATACATAATACAGAACGATAACTACGATAACTCCCAATACGGCAAAGTGAACCCAGCGCGGAATCTTACCCTTTTTCTCGTAGTCTTCGTCGTCATCATCCTCGGAATAACCTCTTTTACCGGTTCTCCTCGCCTTTCTGTCATCCTCATAATAATCATCATCGTCATACTCATCTCTGTAACGCTTGGAACGACTGTCTCTTCGACTTCTGCCTCTGCCTCTGTTGTCATCCATATACTCATCCTCCTGCCCATCATCTTCGTAGTCTTCAAAAAAATCATCATGCTCTTCATAGGCATCAGGATAATCTTCTTCATATCTTCCTGAACGCTTGCTGTTTCCTGACGATCTTACATCCTCTTTATCAAAATCATAGAAGTCATCTTTGAAATCGTCTTCATAACCTTCTTCAAAGCCTTCTTCGTAGCCGCTCTCATAATCATCTACAGGTTCGTCGCCATAGTCGTCTTCATAATCATCTCTGTAATCGCCGTCATATCCGGCTTCATCTTCATAATCTTCGGCGTCCCTGTAATCATCATTCTCGAAATCATCCATACGCTCGTCTTCAAGAATATCAAAATCATCATCGCTGTATATGTCAAAATCTTCTCTTCTGTTTCTTTTATTTCTCATTAATGCATCATTCCTCTCTTATATTGGATATAGAGCTTAATCCGTATACCTTTGCCACATCACGGTTGATCCTGCTGTCCGGATCGTCAAGCAAAAAGAAGGAATAAAAATCCTCTATATATTCAGGATTAGTCGGAACATCAACTTTAACATCCCTATCTTTCATATTCGACAAACTGTCTATAATCTTTTTTGTCTCAACATAATTTTTTTGAAGCTCACCGACATAAAGCTGCTTGTTAAGCTTAACAACGACGTACTTTTCGGGTGAAAAAGGTGTCGCTATAAAGCACACAAAAATAATCGCATAAAGAACCGCGAGGACCGACATTTTCTTATGTCCCTTCAAGGTTCTTCCCATTAACCATCCGATAAACAATGCCAGATTATCAAATGCGGCAGTCATAGCCGTCACCGTGATAAAAAAGCATCCGTTCGAAGCTTCCTCCATTCCATATCCCACTACCGGTGTAAAAGCCGCTATCAACGGAGAAGCAAAAAGCATAACTCCGACTGCCATCCATGCTACCCTGCAAAGCTTTATCCTGTCATAGATAAGGTATCCGACAACAACAAGACTTATAACATAAACCAGATAATTTCTGTCAGAAAAAAGCCACCTTACCACGTACATATAACGCTCCGACGCATAGATAATTCCTGCTTTTACATCAACTGCGCCGCCGTTTTCCATTCCATGTCCCGCATAATTTCCCGGAGCAAGTATATTTACCGCCGCCCCTGCAATACATGTAATAAATACTAACATATTATCTTTTTCAAGTCTTCTTCTCTTAATTGCAAAATAGATAATCGTACACAAAAGAAAATACACAACTATCCCCGTTATTGCAAGAGATGCTCCGACTGCCGCAATTCCACATGCCAAAGAGAATACCAAAGGTTCTCTTCCCGTCAAAGCAACTTCTTTATTCAGATTATAAATGATAAAAAGACCTATCGATATAAATCCCAGCGCAATCGGAAAGCCATATGCACAAGCCCCGGAAAACCAGTAAAATACTTCACTGAACGAATCATATGCCGCAAGAGGAAACACTGCCATCAATATCACAAATAAAACAACATGTATCCCTACATCCGCAGCCTTCTTTATTATGATACCTGTCAAAAAGATCACCGCGCCGAAAACCAGAAACGCATTGACCTCCATAATAATTCTCATCGCAGAAAAGCCGCCGTACGCTACAGGATTAAATAAAGAACCGATAAACGAAGTAAAATATGCTCCCTGCTCATGTCTGTATGCATCTTGCGTAAACTTAGCCGCAGAAACAATGCGTTTTAAGAATCCATGGATTCCCACTCCGGATCCCGCATACCAATAATCATCCGACACCGGTACAACAAACATGGCTGCTCTGACGATCGTCCCGATTAAAAATGAGATCATCAAAGCCGATACAATCCCCATCCCCCAATTCAATATTGTTTGCGTTCTCTCGTGCTTCATACTACCCGCGATCTTTCTTACCATTCCCTCGAAAAAAGGTCTGCAAAGTCAAAGTCTGCAACCATTTTTCTGACAATCTTCAATCCCTTATCCATCTCATCAACGGATTTAATTTCATATTTTCCATCCTTAAAGCATTCTACCATAAATTTGTTAATTGCGGGTTTATAATGTGAATAATCCGCATAATTACTGAGGTTCAAGGTCTCATCCATCGTCTGGAAATAAAACACTCTTGCATTGTCATACTGAAGAAGTCTCTCCGCAACATATCTGTACTGCTCCATTGTCGCTTCAAACGTATTTTCGCGCATCACATTGTTCCAATACAGGATACTGTAAGGGGGAAAAAAGAAATAAAACTCCGTATCGGGATTCGCTTCAACAAAAGGAAGAATATTCCTTGAAAGATTTACTTCCGTTCTCTCGATAAGCCCGTCTTTTTCAGTCTCCACAGGGTTTATCTCAGGCTGTTCGTAGTTGTGCATAACCCACTCAATATTGTAATACTCGGGTGTCCACCAGCTAAAATAGATCTCAGAAAGATCCGAGCCTTTTTTCTGAATGGCAGGACGAAAAATATATTCAAATAATACATCCTTGTTTATGAGATATTTTACATCATTAATGACACTCTTGTCATACAAATGCGTGGGAAGCGGATACTTTGTTTCATCGGGATCTGCGGTCATTGTCGGGATATCCACGGCAAAATACACTTGCTTCATGGGATTTTTCTTCCTCGCATGGGTATTTTTATCAAACACAAAAGAAAGGATATTGTAGTCATCCCTCGGATATGCCCCGCTATAGCTAAGTTTCACAGTATCCGTCCCAAGAATCTCTTTAAAATCGTCCGTGTCAAAATTTACCGTCATAGACGATCCTATGATACATCCGTCATATTCCATATTCATCGCCATTCCCGGATTCTGACTGAGCTGATTGTCTACAATATACGGAAATCCCGAAACCGGAGTATGGAAATGAAAAAATGGATCCACATATACAACGATTGCGCCGCAGATGACAAACACCGCAAGAATCATACCTATTAAGATGAAAAAGTACCTTTTATAGCTTTTCATAATTATCCCCGCCCCATGCCGTCCGTTCTTCCGACCGGCACAAATGTATTATCAACTTGAAAATACATTAAAAATTCATATAAAGAAATGTACTCACGCCTGAAAAACTGATTATGCTCCATACCAAAAGCACCGCGGTAAGTACAGTCGTGCCAAGATTTATCTTGCACTCCTTGGAATACTCGACGGCATTTTTTCCAAAAAAGATCATCACACCGCCCGCAATAAGAAAAAACCAGAGGCAAATATCCCACGCAAAACCAAACTTCATAAGCGGAGTCACCTTTATCACATACCATAATTCATCGAGATTAAATCCGTCGGAAAACGTGCTGTAAAAAGGTCTTATTCCGCCGACAAACATTCTCTTAAAAAGAAGAAGCGCATCGGAAATGCTGCTCGCCCTAAAGAACACCCATGCAGCAGTTACATAGACAAAGGTAAAAAAAGTTCCGCAAATCTTTTTACCCGCTGCGACAATCCGGTTTTCCTCACTCTTTTTCGATGTCTTTTTCGCTCTTTTCAACATTCTTGTGATGATACTCAGAACGCCATGCATGATTCCCCAGACAACAAACGTACTTCCGTTGCCATGCCAGATTCCGCTGAGCAAAAATATGAAAAAGATATTCAGATACGTCCTAAGCTGCCCTTTTCTGCTGCCTCCGAGAGGTATATATACGTATTTGGTAAAAAACTTAGTGAGTGTAATATGCCATCTGTCCCAGAAATCACCTATATCAACAGCCTTATAAGGTGAATTGAAATTAAGCGAAAGCTCAAATCCCATCATCATACAGACAGATGCCGCAATATCGCAGTAACCGCTGAAATCAAAATACAACTGGAAAGAATAGAACACAGCGGTAAGTATCGCCTCCATCCTTCCAAGATTGGGAATCGCAGAAAATCCGTACTCGACAGCCTTTGCAAAAGTATCCGCAAGGATTACCTTCTTAAACAATCCCATGGATAAAAGAAGCAATCCACGCATCAGTTTTTCCCAATCCATATCATCTTTATAAGCTTTTTTAAGCCCATCGTTAAATGCAGCAAAGCCCATCAAAGGCCCTTGCAGAATCTTTGGAAAAAACAAAATATAGATGAGATAGTCCATCAGATCATATTCTTTTATCTCACCCCGATATAAATCAACAATATAGGAAATCTGGTTAAATGTGTAGAAACTGATTGCAACAGGAAAGAACATTCCCGCATAAACAACGCTGTACTTAAAGAAAAACAATATCGCAATGTTTACCGCTACGCCCGCGATCATCCAGATCTTCGTGTTCTTCTTTAACCTGATGCAATTTATGACATTTATGTTGAGGAAGATACTCATACATAAAATAACTGTGTTTTTAATCTCAAAAAGACTATAGAAAATAAGAGAGCCCAGAATCATCAATATATTCAAAAGGCTTTCTTTTTTCTTATGATCTTTTATCTTTGTCCTTATCAGAAAATACGCCGCAAGAAATATCGGCAGAAATAAAAGCATAAACTCGTATGAATTAAAAAGCATTTTACTTCAACCATTCACTCCTTTTACTGATGAGGAGCGCCTTAAAGATGTCAATATCGTCTACTGTCGTAAGTTTTATATTCTTCTCAGAGCCCTGTGAAAAATATACTTTCCTGCCAAGTTCTGTCATAAGCGTACAAGATGCGACAGAATTTGTTATTCCTTTTGAAAGAGCCTCTCTGTGAAGATCACAGATCTCTCCGAGTCTGAATCCCTGCGGAGTCTGAGTTCTCTTAAGATTATCTCTGGGATATGTCTTATCAGACATTTCGCCGTCCGTTGTAGTAAGCATAGCCTCCGCACAAGGAATAGCCGTGATGGCATTTCCGTACTGCTTGGTCTTCATGATGCAATCGGATATGATCTCCGCGGAAACCATTGGTCTTATCGCGTCATGGATAAGCACTATCGAATCGGCATCAAAATTTTTCTCAAGTTCATATACACCGTTTCGTATGGAACCCTGCCCGTTCTCTCCACCCGGAACGACGTGCTCAAGTTTTGTAATATTAAACTGCCTTGCATATGCCATAAGCATCTGCTCCCAGCCTTCAACACATACTACGGCGATAGAATCTATCTCGGGATGATTCTGAAACGCCTCAAGCGTATATACAATAACAGGCTTCTCATTTACCGTAAGAAACTGCTTGGGAATATCCTGCTTCATCCTGGCTCCCGTACCGCCGGCAATTATCAGTGCTATTGTTTTCATAATGATCGGTCCTCGTTTTTCTTTATAACATTTACATGCATAGGAACTCTTTTATCCTCGGGCGGAAGACTCATGTAATCCTTGTAAGTCTTCTTAAGCCACTTGTCGTGATTCTTCGGAATAGGAAATTCCTTGCCTCTTATCTTTGCTGTATCAGGCCCGTATATAAGATGGTCTGCATCAAAATCAAGCCCCCAGTATCTGGGATCGGGCTGCTCATTCGAAATGAAAAGAGTTGTTTCATCTCCCGCACCTTCCGCGCCCTCAGGCGCTCTCTTTGCAAGTCCGCCAAGTGTCTGAAGCTTAATATATTTATATGCGATAACCTTAAACGGTATGCACTTTCCTACAGTTGTAAGAAGGAACGAAACAACCTTCATAACGCCCTTAAATTTAGAATAATCGACATACGGTCTGTGCCCCATTGCAAGAGCATAGAGAAGCTTCATTCTTATAAGCTGCCATTTATGATTATCAGCCTCTTTATCAAATACAAAAAGATCAAGCGTCGGATGAGAATATCTGTGATCGTAGAAATCTTCCGCTCCAAATGAAGTCTCCTCATAGGTAAGATCGTAATCGGCAATCTTTGTTATAAAATCAAAAAACTGCGGATACCTCTCAAATCTTAAGAGTTTAAATCTTTTATCAGCCTCTTTTTCATAAACATCAAGAAATCTCTCATAATCTTCACGCAAAAAGAGAATGTCCACATCATCATCCCACGGAATGAAATCCTGATGTCTTACCGCACCAAGAAACGTGCCTCCGTGAAGATAATACTGTATATTATGTTTTTTACATATTCTGTCCACCTCCGAGAGCATTGCAAAATCCGACTCATGCACCCTGTCGAGGTATTGTTGCACTTCTTTATCCATTTAACTTATTTCCTTAGTTCCACTCTGCAGCTTTCTTTTCCTCAAGTTTTTTAACCACAACCGGATCTTCGTAAACATAAAACTTACCGACTTTATCAACAACCGTAAGTCCGAATGTCGTAAGGTCCTTGCTTAACTTTCTTTTATCGGTATCCTCAGGCATGATGACATATCGGCATCCGTCCTCTCTTGTCGCATCAACAATCGCTTTGGCATCAACTATCTCAACGCCTTCGGCCGTGACCTCTGCATTTTTCATCGCATCATACACAGGATCCCAGTACATTCCCTTAGCTTCACCCTCAATAATATCTGCTCCGTAAGGCATAAGGATATGAGTATCATACTGCCTTACATACCATGTCAGTTCTTCGGGAAAAGCCGCCCTCGGATTATCTTCTCCTTCTGCAGGCTTTATAAGCTCACATATATCAATAACATCCTGGCGAATATGATAAATGTTCTCTGCCTTATACATGTATCTGTTGGTATATACAAGTTTGCCTGTAAGCATGATCGCAAGAACCGCAGCAACCATTACCACTCTTCTTATCGCATCGCTTTTCATTTTCATCATTATCAGACATGCAGCGTATGCAATAACAATATACATGGGTATCAACCACAATATTCTATAATACGTTTCCGGGCTGTCTTTATCAACATGACCGACATATATTATCCTTGTTATCGGCAAAAGAAATCCCACAATTATCACAAGTGGCATTATTCCAAAAAGTATCTTTTTTACTCTGTCTTTTTCCTTGATCATGATAAATATCGCCGAAGCAATAAAAACAATCATGTTAAGATATGCCCTGATATCTCCGGCCGATTCGCCTCCAAAATACTGTCTGAGCGCCACATAACATTCCATAAAAATTCCGTACATATTATGCTCCACCCCCCAGAATTAAATAAAAGGCAACATAAGCCAGATTGGGAATAACCGCCAAAAAAGCTCCTACAAGCACAGTCCATCTCTTTGATGCATATAACAAAACAATCGTAAGGATTGCAATAAGTCCGCATCCAAGCGCAACACCAAGCTCAGTACAGATACATGAAAGTACATTTACAAGCGCAAGCATTATCCAGCAGGGTGCGGTGATCTTAAGTTTTTCTTTAGTTCCGGCCGCCTCGTTCACTGCGGATACATCTTCAAACATAAGTAAAAAAAGCCAAAAGATCATCGGAAGTGCAAGATTTGAAAAAAGAGCCTTCCCCTGCCAACTTCTCATTAGAAGGAATGTAGCAGGCGTACTCAGCGAAACATTTCCAAACATAAACAGTACATTTATAAAAATCATAAATACGGGAACGATTTCTTTTTTCTCCTTAAAAAGACTCTTCCCTATCTGATAATACACATAATAAACAAGCGGTAAAACAAAGAGTGGCATTACTACATGCGAAACTATAGTGGCATGTACAGATGAGCTCTTGGCTATAAAGGCAATCCACATTGTAACAGCTGCAAGCACATTTCTCGTTTTAAGGTCAATTGGGCCTCCAACATTAGGATCGATCCTGTTCATAGATCCCCACTGCTGCGCTATAAGTGAATTTGTCACATATTCGGCATCATCACCGTTGAACGGTGCATATATAAAGTTCATTACCACTTGAAAAAGAACAAGTGCTATAAAGATTCCATAATAAATTTTGGTCTCTGTATTAAGGTCACAGACAATCTCCCTCTTAAAGATCGACTTACTGAACCTAAAAGATCCGCCGATTGCCAAAAGCGATACGATCACCACATAAATCTGTCTGCAATGCGTAAACGACTCGTAAACATAATTGATTATGCAGGGAATCGCGACCATTTCAAATATAGCAATGTAAATAAGAAATCCAAGAATAAATGTGATTCCTATTGTCTTTTTCCCCTCAGGTAATATAAAGTTGAAAAGCTGTCCGATAAGATATGGCACTACTAACAACCAATAAATCAGGCGCACTACGGACCATGCAACCATTATCATATGTCATTCTCCTAAAGCAATATAAACTTTAAACCGCATCATACAACAAGCATGCTCTTTATATGTTGCTGCAAAATATTGATCCCGGTGATATTTTCTCCACCGCGCGGGATAATTATATCTGCGTATTTTTTACTCGGTTCCACGAACTGCTCATGCATAGGCTTTACAGTGTCTGCATATTGATTAAGAATCGACTCTATACTCCTTGCACGCTCCGCCATATCGCGGCGGATTCTTCGCATAAGTCTCTCATCCGCATCCGTATCCACAAATACCTTGATGTCCATAAGGTCTCTTAGTTCTTTATTTTCAAGAACAAGGATTCCTTCAAGGATTATAACATTCTTCGGAACAATGTGAACTGTTGCATCCGCCCTGTTATGAACCGAAAAATCATAAACGGGAATATCGACTTCCTCGTTGTTCTTAAGCTTTTTTACATCCTCTATCATCATCTGAGTGTCAAATGAATCCGGATGATCGTAGTTAAGTTTGGACCTGTCCTCGTAAGAAAGGTCGTTATGAGCTTTATAATATGAATCGTGGTTGATGACTACAATATCATCTCCGAAATTCTCTTTTATCTTTCTTACTATTGTTGTCTTTCCCGAAGCGGTGCCTCCCGCAACTCCGACAATACAGATCTTACCTTGCATATCTGCCTCCTTTTGAAGTGTAATACTCCTGATCCACCACTTCTCCGGTTTCTTTATCATATAATATTATCTGAATATCGGCACTCACATGAGCGTCGTCGTAAAGATAGTTTGTATCCTGATCGTCAGCCTCATATAAAAGTCTGAAATCCTGCTCGACAGGCTGATAATACATGTGTCCCATCGCAGTTTCAACATTCTCAAGAGAACCTACGCCTTCTGCTTCATACGTCTTTCCCGTCTTGGGATCCTTAATGAGTATATAAGGTCCCGATGTGGTTTTGATCATATTTGAATCGGCTATTCCGCTTATAATATGTTCCATAGGTTTATCGGTAAAGACCTGTGAACCCTCATTGCAGTAGAAAACAAAACCGTACTCTCCGAGTGACAAAAGACTCAATTTGGAAATAAGGTTGTCCTCATCGGTCGTATCCGATCTTATCGCTTCATAGAAGTTATCACTCTTTTCATCCCAGTATGCATAAGCCTCGTCGCCTCTGTGATCAACAAGCTTGGCATTGTTCTTAAGCCACTTTCCTATGGCTTTGGTTGTCTTGGTGGATCCAACGGCGTTCAAATGGCCGTGATCGTTTAAATCTGAGTATATGTCGATAACATCCGAATTAAGCATGTTAAGATAAGGCACATTGTAGGATTTTGCTATAGCCCCAGCCGAATTTGCGGCAATAATATCTTTTGACTCAGGATTAAAAGGATCGAAAGTCACAAGCACCCCGATGTTTCTTTTCTTACATTCCTCAATGATAGCTTTGAGATAACGCTCTCCGACCGTTTCCTCCGGAAGAACCTCTCCCTTTTCAGGTTCCTTACAGAAAGTAAAAGAAGTCTCAACGTCATTTCTCATCTCTGCACCGAACAATTCGTTCTTTGACTCATCTCCGAATACCGATTTAAAATCATCCTCGGAAATGTATTCCCACCTGTTGTGATAAACAAGGAAATTAAAAAAGAATTCTCTTCGGATCGATTTATCCTGTATAAGATCGTTTACCGCCTCAACTTTGAGGTCGTTAAACGGCCACACATCCATATTGAGGTGAAGCTGCTCAACAGAAGTATTAACTTCATCTTCATCGGGATTGGCATCCCTGTCATCAAGATAACGATAGTTTTTTTCGAGCATATAAGCATCAACGACAACCCACTTGGGAGTCGTGTATTGAAGAGCCTCCCTGAGTTCCCAGTATGTCGATTGAAGAAGCGAGCCGTGTCCTCCCATATTGTAAGAAGTATATCCGTACTCATTATAAAGAACCGTAGGGTTTATCGCATTTATTACGTGAGAAGATCCGATAAAAAGAACGTCAATCTGATCTTTTTTTGCAAGTTCAAAAAAATCGGCATACTTATACAAGCTGTCTTTCCTCTCCAAAACTATCGTCGTAGCATATAAAATAATACCCACGGTTATAGTAAAAAATATGCACTTTAAAGCTATGTTTATCTTTCTTTTCATAAAATCATGCCCTTGTAGTGCCTTGAGCACTATGATTAATATGTAACCTCGCCGTCATGCTTAAGAAGTGATACGCTGTTCACTCCTTCAAGTCCCGAAAGGCTGCTGCAAAGTTTTCTTCCGTCGGAAGTTCTGATCTCGAAAGCCAGACTTATCTGACCGTTTGTTATTGTTCTGCTCTTTTCGTTGTAATAGCTCTTACTGTCTGTAAGGATCTTATCAACACCGTCATTGGTCTCATCACTGTCTTTGAAGCTTATCAAAAGAATCTGAGGAGCTTTGGCCTGAGGAACAAGCTCAAGAACAAGAATAAGTATTGTGATGGATGCCGAAAGTACCAGCGCAATTCCAAAAAGTCCCGAGCCACATATAATTCCGACAGCTATTGACCAGAACAGGAACACAAGATCCATGGGATCTTTTATCGCAGTACGAAATCTTACGATAGAAAGCGCACCGACCATACCAAGAGATACCACAACGCTTGACTGGATAGTAAGTATGATCGCCGATGTGATTATTGCGATTGATGCAAGCGAAATATTAAAACTCTTTGAATAAAAACTCTTTTTGGTAACGATTCTGTAAAAAAGATAGATATATACCGCAAACACACAAGTAAGCGCGATCGCTATAATTATAGTCTTGATGCTCATCTCCGTCTGGGCATAATTCTCCAAAAAAGATTTCTTTAAAATATCTTTAAAACTCATTTCTCATCCTCCGTTGTTATGCTGTACTATGTATGTCGTCCGCTCAAAACGCCCTCATAGGCATTCGGCGGCACAATTCGTATTTAGAAAAAGAAGTATATCTCATATTCTTAAGATTCATTACCTGTCTCAGATGATCGGGCAAAAGCGTATCGTACTTTACTTCCAGAAGATCCAGGTCTCTTGCCATGATCGGTCTTACAGGAAGATCATCGTCAAAGAATCTGTCAAATATCTCGCTCGAAGAAAGGCATCTGTCAATCGTGATACGCACATTTGAAGGCCTCCAGATATACGGGATTCTCTCATACTGAACTATTGTAGCCGGTCTGAATCCCTTAGTCATGACCTGCATTGCAAAATCATTCCACAAAGGTTCTCTGTTTTTGTCCGGCTTGATATTTCCGGACAATGCAGCTTCTACATTCTCTCTTGAAACGGTAATACTGTCCTTATGCGTCATATTACCGGCTTTTTCTTTACATTCAAGATGTATCACTTTATCGCTGCAGTTATATATTCTGATTCTCCACTTCCTTCGGAAATTAACTCCGTCTTCCTTCTCATGAAGACAGGAATTATACATATCGTCAAAATACACACTGCGGATCAGATAAGACGTACCGTCACGCACATGCGGATCTTTTTCCATCATGGCATCAAGTCTCATCTTAAGGATAGCGACATCGGATTTATTCAGAAGATACTTCTGCTCATTTCTGTATCTGTTTCCCATAAAGTTCTGATCTGTCCTTCCTAATGCTGTGTTTTCGTAAGTACCATGTCCTCTTTTACCACGGTATCAAGAGTAAATAACTCCTTGCCATAGTACCAAGCATTGCTGTCTTTGTAAATCGGAAGTGCATCTTCTCCGATCGTCCCGTCCTTTTTAACGGGAACTATCAGATCAAGTCTTGATTCCGTCTTGGATTCGTCCAAAACGAATTTCACAATACAATAATCATCTTCATTTTTGTAATATTCATCAAGAAACTTGGTTCTGTCAGCAAAAGCCTGAGTAATATTATCAACCGCTTCCGTAAAACCATCCAATCTTGCAACATTATCGACTTCATCGTTCCACCTGTAACCATCAGCGATCACGGAACTCTCAATCTCTTTTTTCCAGACGGGTACGTCTTCCGAAAGAATCTTCTTAAGCTGCGGCTCAGCCTTTTCAAAGAAAAATCTCTTCATCTGTTCATGGAAATCTTTATGTGAATCAAATTGCCTAAGCCACATGATTCCCGAATTTCCTTTATCTTTTATGGTTATGGCGTTATTGTGAAGAGACCTCAAAACATAATTAAGCCTCTCATTCTGTATGAAAACAATATAATCGTTTATCGATCTGTCAAAATCCCAGGCAGGTCCACCGTACAATTTACGCTCGTTTTCTTTAACATAAAAATACTCACTGGAATATTCAGTGTCATAATTTGCGGATATTTCCTGAAGCACATACTGTCGTGCCCAGGATTCGGGGTCATAATAATCGGACCACGTTTTACCGCTTTTTGTCTTCTCTCCGTCAGGAAGATAAAGAGCCTGCTCAGCCTCATTGACAAGATCCGTCAGATACTTATGCTGATCTTTCGTAATATTGACCGGAGCCTTGACTTCCATGCACCTGTTAGGTGTCTCTACAAAAAGATTTTCCGGTGTCTCCTGCGTTGCCTCGACCGTTCCAAGTTCAACAAGATATCCTCCCGTGTTATTTTGGTTCATGTCTCTGTCACCGGCAACTTCATTGACGACCTCAAGATTATTTAAGTCAATATTTCCGCCATCTATGTCAATCTTTTGCAGAAGCAGGTAAAGCCCTTCATATTGCCCGTTCAGATATACATTTACATAGCGAAATTCAGGCGTATACTTATCTCCCGTTTTTCCCGAAAGCCTGTACATTATAGCATCCTTCATAAATGTGCTGTCGACATACTCGGATATAAGAACCCACTTACTCTGCGCCGACATCCCAAGAATCTCTTCGTCGGACTCAAGACTGAATTGATATGATTTTTTTTCTGCATAAAAAGATGTATTTCCATGTACGCGAATATTGCAGTTCCCATAAAAATTGCGAGAATTGTCACTGTCCATTACCGTACAAAAACCGGTAGCCGTATTTCCTTTTGCCTCCGCCAAAAAATCTTTTGTCGCATCATATGTTCCGAGATATACAGACGGAATCCCGCTTGCCGCTATAAATCTAAAATCAGCTGCTTCGGTTCCGACATCCGGGATCTTTATCCTGCCGCTTATTTTTTCAAAAAAAGGTACAGTAAAAGTATCGCCGTTTTTATAAGTGGCATTGTCTATAGTCACTTCAATCTTTTTGTCACATACGAGTTTGATACTGTCTGCTTCTTCCACAGGAAGATAAACATCATATATAAGCAATCCGTTTTCGTCATAATGCGCGTATATGCCGCTCGCAGTCTCAACGGGATTACCCTCGGGAACAAATCCGACACTTTCCCAAACAGTCAGATCATAATCGCTGTATTTCTTTGCACTTCTTTTTTTATCCGTAATAAGAAAAAGCGTTACCGACAGTGCTACAATAAGCACCGCCATCAGAAGCCATATGCTCTTTACTTTTCTTCCGCCGATCAACCGTAATTACTCCTTGAATACCTCTTTCAAAATCATCAAAACTGTTTGTAGATAAAATCAGATACATCATAGCCGGGTCCCCAGATACCGCATACTACGGTAACTACGATTCCGACAATCATGATGATCCATCTAAGCCACAAGCCCTGGCACAATATCTTTTCCCTGATAACAATTCCTCTGCTGTTCACAAGATCAACAATGATAATAAGCAATATGCCCAGTGCACCAAGAAGAAAGTTTCCTCTTGTAAGGCCGAACTGATACATACTTCCGTCAACAAATTTCCACGGAGTAAACGCAAAAGAATTTTCGATGATCCTTAATGCCTGCATAATATCGTCCGCTCTGAAGAACACCCACGCATAAGCAACTAGAATGAAAGTTCCCGCCGTCTTTACGATTCTGTGAGAAAAGCTTGCGCGTCCGATATTAAATGTCTTTGTGATCTTATCTCTTACGGGAGTGACAATACTTCCTATCACCTGATATATGCCGTGAATAAGTCCCCAGGCAAGGAACGTAAAGTCCGCGCCGTGCCAAAGACCACTGACTGTAAATACTATAAGGATATTGAGATACTTTCTGAATGTCCCCTTTCGGTTTCCTCCAAGAGGAATATACAGATAATCCCTAAACCACGAAGAAAGCGATACATGCCACCTTCTCCAAAACTCCGCAATAGACCTTGCCAGATACGGACTCTCAAAGTTCTTCATGACATCAATTCCAAGAATCCTTGCTATTCCGATCGAAATATGTGAATAGCCCGCAAAATCCGCGTAAATCTCAAATGTATAGAACAGGATTGCAACAAAAGCCACCGCACCGCGTATGGTTTTGTTGCAATCAAATACCACGTTGACAAAAATGGCAAGTCTTTCCGCAACGACAAGCTTTAGGAAATATCCCCACAAAACCTGAAGGAATCCATTTCTGAATCTGTCAAAATCAATGGGCTTGGGATTGTCGAACTGTTCCAACATATTACCTGCTCTTTCGATAGGTCCCGCAACAATCTGCGGAAAGAACGACACGAAGAGAGCAAGTTTAAGAAAGTTCTTTTCAGGTTCTATATCTCCCCTGTAGACATCTATCAGATAGCCCACAGCCTTTAGTATGTAAAAAGAAAGTCCGAGAGGGATTATTATATTGTTCAGCTGAATGTTTCCATATTCTCCGTCTGTCGCAATACCCAAAATCTGCATAAAGAAATTGAAGTATTTGAACACAAAAAGTATTCCGAGATTAAAGATAAGGCACAAAAGAAATATTAGCTTTGTCTTCTTTTTTCCCAGACCGATACCCGTTGCATACACCGATAGCATAGAAAGCACAAGAATTATCACCGCGCCCAAACCTGCGGTTGAATAAAAAATCATGCTTGCTATAAGAAGCCAGATATAGCGATACTTGATCGGAACTATGAAGTTGCACAAAACGGCACATGGCAAAAATACCATAAATGCAAAGGATATAAAGCTCATTTTTTCTCCCTGTGGTGTGTGTATTCAGCGTAATGTCGCATCATTTATCGTTATCAAAATTAATGCGCTTTTCCTCAACAACTATCGGGCGTCCGATAACTCTTGTGTTGATGTTAAGTATATACTCGCCCGTAAGTCCGATGAAAAAGAGCTGTATCGCTCCGATAAGGAACATTCCGATGATCATCGGTGCATAGCCGGCATGGAAGCTGTACCAATGAGTAAGCTTCAGCACAAGATATACAAAAGCAACTATCATATCTATAATCGCGCAGACAAATCCCGCGATGGTGCAAAGACGAAGTCCCACCTTTGTATAAGATGTGATACTGAGCATTGCGGCATCATACAAGGTATAGAAATTGTTGTGTGTCTTGCCCGCTCTTCTCTGAGGCTGCTCGTACTCAACAGTTGTCATATTGAATCCGTCTCCGTACTCGGCAACAATTCCTCTTATAAACGGAACCGGATCGTTCAGCTGTCTAAGAAGCGCTATAAATGTCTTGTCATAGAGTCCAAATCCCGTAAAATGCTCAATCATGCGAACACTGGACATGTTTTTTATTGTCTTGTAATAAACTGTTCTGAGAAAATAGATGAATCCGTTTTCTTTACTTGAAGCCTTTACGCCACTAACGATCTTGTGTCCCTCTTCCCATTTTTTTACAAATACGGGAATCAGCTCCACAGGATCCTGAAAATCGGCGCACACGGGAATAACGCAGTCTCCGTCAAGAGAGCACATTCCATGGAAAGGCGAATTGAACTGTCCGAAATTTGTGACGTTAAAAATCGCCTTTATCTTATTGTTTCCCTCACAGATTTTTTCAATCTTATCTCTTGTTCCGTCCGTTGAAGCATTGTCTATGAAAACAATCTCATAATCATAGTTTGAAAGATCTTTTTTTATAACTTCTTCAACTGCTGCGGAAATTCCTTCCACATTCTCCACCTCATTAAAACAGGGGATCAAAATACTAATCTTTTTTTTCATAATACTCCTAAAAAATGCGGTGCTATATCATCCTAAAGCACCGCATTAAAATTTTATGTATCGTCAATCTATTTCCACCTCATCCGCTTCTTCCGAAGTAGATGTTTCATGGTATTCCTCCTCAGTGTTAACGTTCCATATATTGCTGCGGTCTGTCTCTCCACTTATAATATTCTTAACAGCCTCAAAGGATGTACACATTGAATGATCGATATTGTTATATCTATGCTGACCATTTCTGCCTACACAATAGAGATTATCGATAGTATCAAGATACTTGATAAGCTTGTCCATCTCATCATATGTATCAAAGTAAGCAGGATAAGCCTTTTTAACTTTCTCCATATGATAGTCGATAACTTCGTCTGCATTGTCGATAAGTTTAAGCTTTACCATCTCATCGATTGCCATCTTGGCAAATTCATCTTCGGTCATATTCCACATGTTGTCGCCTTCAAAGCAGAAATACTCAAGTCCGACCCATACTGTATTTTCCAGATCTTTTACCAGATAAGGAGACCAGTTGTTGTAAATCTGAAATCTTCCCATCTTAACATTTCTGTCCTGAACATATACCCAGTTATCAGGCACAATATTTCCGATAGTCTTGATCTTGGTCTTATTCTCAAGATTGAGCTTCGGAACAAGTACACCAAGTGTCATATAATCACGGTAAGGAAGTCCTGCGGCAATTCTTGCGGGATCTTCGGGAACGTCGTTCATTCCCGCAACAAGATCCTTTATCGGCATAGAACTGATAACTACATCTCCGTCAATCTCAATCTCTTTACCGTCAACGAGATAAGATACTCCCTTTATGTGATCGCCGTCTTTTCTTATTCCCGTAACCTTGGCATTTACTATAATCGTACCGCCAAGTTTCTTGATCTCATCCGCAGTTACATCCCAGAGCTGACCGGGGCCGAGCTTAGGATATTTAAACTCTTCTATAAGTGAAGTATTGACCTTACGGTTCTTAACTTTAAAAAGCCTTCCGAGATAGTCCTTTATTATTCCGAAAATAGATAAGCCCTTGGTTCTCTGCTTGCCCCATGAAGCATCGATCTCACTCGGATGTCTGCCCCAGAGGTTCTCGGTATAATATTCAAAGAACATTGAATACAGCTTCTTACCAAAGTTATTGATATAAAGGTTCTCAAGATTGTCTTCGGGTCTTTTGTGGAAAACAGAAGCCATATATGAGAATCCAACCTGCATCGTAGTCAAAAAGCCAAAGTTCTTAAAAGTTTCACCCTTGAGTGAAATAGGATAATCATAAAACTTGGAATCAAAAAGAATACGTGAGACGCGGTGTCTCTTAAGCATAACTCTGTCAGTTTTCTCAGGATCCGGACCGCCCTCTGTCATCTTCATCGGTCTGTCGAGAACGATATCGTCATAAGTAGGTTTTCCCTGTCCTGGAAGCATCTTGTCCCACCATTCGTTAACTTCGGGAACCTTGGTAAAAAACCTGTGACCGCCCATATCCATGCGGTTTCCTTTATACTCTACAGTTCTTGATATTCCTCCAAACTGGTCGGTTTCCTCAAAGATCACCACCTGATAATCCTTTGACTTGGTCAAAAGCTCATAAGCAGCAGTTAGTCCTGCGGGACCCGCACCAATAATTAAGGCCTTCTTCATCACATTTACCCTCATTTTCTAAATAATCGTCCGTTCATTATCTTGGAGACGAACAATAATAGTAGTATACCCTACCCCATAACATTCTTCAAGATAGCACTCCATGCCACTCCACGTGCGACATTTGGGGGTATTGGCGATATGCGTTCCATAAGTCAGGTTTTCACATAAATACTGTGAAAACCTGACTTATGGAACTGCGTAGTGGCGAATAGCCCACCTGTACGCCTTCATAAGTATACGCTACATTAACAAAGTATTAACATTTTATCACAATATTGGCTATATAGCAATTACATTATTTATAGGATACGAAACGCACTCATTTACATCAATATGTGCCGAGCGGGATATGGTAAAACAACAGACCTATATAGCTATTTTTCGCAGACGGCAAAGACGGTATCAGTTTTGAAATGTGCAGTTCTCGGACGAGCAAGATGATTTTCAAATTAAATAAAACCCGAAAATGCCGACTTCCCTGAGCAACGTCGAAAGGAGGCATTTTCGGGTTTTATGAAATTATGAAAATCACTGCGCAGCCGAACACAAGCATTTCAAAACTGATACCGTCGCTGCAGGCTGTGAAAAATGGCTATATAGGTCGTCCGTTTACATATACCCCCGGCGTTACTCAGCTCCTGCGCCGTGCTCTCTGGCGAGCGGGTACGCTCCGGCCTTGAGCTTTTCGTAAGCCTCGGGATAGTTCTCTTTGAGTTTGTGATCTGAGATCATGAAATACTCATCGGGATCGAATTCATTTATCTTGATAATGTCATTCTCAAGGTATGCGAACGGTTCGTTTTCCTCATAGAAATTTGGAATGTGCGCAAGAAGTCTTGCAAATACCTGTCTTCCTTTCTCTGTGAGGTGAGTTCCGTCCATAAGGTACTCTTCCGCCGTATCAAGATAAAGATCGCATTTCTTGTCATCATTCATAGCGTCAAAGTCGATAAGATCAAGATCTTCCGCTACGTTAAGCGCTTTTCTTGCATAGTTTGCAAGAGTATCAATTCCATAACTTACTACATAAGAATCGCCAAGGAACTTTCCGTTTGTATCCTTATAAATTCCATAGAAAGGAGTCATAAGGATAATTCTTGCATTGGGGCTGATCTCCTTAAGAGTTCTCACGCCTTCCTCAAGTGCTTCATAATATGAGTGAAGCGGATTGCCCTCAAACTGCGTTTTATCAAGCGGCATCTTATCAAAGAAATCATTTGCACCATATTCTATAAAGTAATAATCAACCTTCTCGGGATCGATCTTATTCATGTTCTCAAGAACCGTCGGATAATTCTGAAATACCCTATCCCTGTCGACCTCGCCTGCAAGACTGTATGTTATTCCGTTAAAAGAAATAGAATCCCACTTTGACAAAGATGAATCTGATGTCGAATGCTCAAGTGCAGCGGTAGTTCCGCCGATTCCAAGATTATATGCTACAGAATTGGGAACTCTTTCAGATACAAGGGAAGCAAGATCTGTTCCTGTATCTCTTCCGTTCTCAATCTGGCTGTCGCCGAGAAATACCATTACTACTTTGTCTTCATCTGCCTGTTCCTGAGGTTCTTCCTCTTTAGTTTCCTCCACTGAAGCTGCGGCTGCTGCTTCATCAAGTGTAGGCTTATAAATATCTTCTGCCAAAACCAATGTTCCTGCCTCTGAAGCCTCATCGCTTTTACCGGTCATGCTAGTTGCAAGATCGTCGTTTATAAATTCCAGTGCAGTGTCTGCATCGTTATTGATCGCAGTACATCCGCAAGTTAGCATTGCTACTGTCGTCACACCCACAATTAAACTTATTATTCTCTTCTTCATTTTTCCTCCTCGCTGATACTTCACCAAAAGATATTTTAACACCAATCCGTCAAAACATTCCTATAAGAGCAATAAAATTAATGAAATCTACAATCAATCTTAAGAAAGTCTTAAGAACTTAACTGTTTGAAGAAAATATACATTCACAATACCAAAACGAGTTTTTATATACCATCCGTCGATTGACAACTAAATCGCTCCAATCAGTTTTTCCTTAATTTCCCGATTCCAAGAATTATCACAGTCACAAATCTTATAGTATTAACCGCAACAAGACCATAAGCAATTCCCGTTATTCCCCACATATAAGTGACAGGAATCACTATTACGGCAAAAGATATTCCGTAAACAAGATTAACAATAAACTGGAGCTTTTCTTCAGTAAATGCAAGCAGCACCACCATCAAAGAACCTGAAACAAAGTAAAGCAGCTGCCCCAGATTTGCCAAAAAGAAATAATTTGAAGCCTCTGCGTAAACATCGGCAGGATAACAGAGCTTTACAAATATCATCGAAACGAAGCAACATGCCGCGGCACCGACGATGGTAATCCCCATAAATGCAGCACCGATGCCTGCAAATCTCTTTTTATTCATTACGATCTTATAATTGGTCAGATAACTTATAACTATACCGTTAAGCGGCGTTGTTATCATCGCAACGATCTTTCCGACAAGGCTTGCGGTGTAAAATACGGTAACCGCGCTTCCTCCCTTAAAAACCCTAAGGAGGATCCTATCGGAATGTAGTATCAGCGCGGCCAAAAGATTGCTGAGCGAAATGTACCACACGGATACCATATTTTCTTTAAAAGCCCCGGAAATTTTAAAAAACGGAGGTCTGAAAATCTCACCAGTAGCGACAGTAAATATAATGCCAAAGATCTCGCCGAGAAACAGCACGAATACCCAGCTTCCCGTCACAGGAAATAGCATCAATCCCAAAACATATCCGAGCGAAGTTGCCGCAAAGAAAAAGAAGTATTCCTTAAATCTTATGGTCATTCTGTACTGAACATCCGCATAATACCTGAAAACTGTAACTATCATAAGTACAAGTACGGGTAAAAAAAGCCCAAGCGATGCCCCTTTTGCAACATGCAAAGCTATCAAAGTCACAGGAACCGAAATTGCCGCGATAATAAGGAGAAAAATGTTATAATCTCCGTTTGCTTCCTCTCTGTTCTTTTTGGCCATCATTCTTGAATAACTTGCCGATGTTCCAAATCCCGCACCCATTATGGACACTGCAGAGATTGAATAAAGAACGGTGCCAAACGCTTCTTTTCCCATCCTGTTTGTTATTTGAGGATAGATCAGAAGCTGCAAAACACCGTTATAGATAATCAGCGCCAAGACACTGAATATAAAGTCTTTGGAGGCTTTTTTTACAAGCCCCGACTTATTTTTTGTATTACTATCTTCCATTTGATCACTAATCCTTATTTCATCATGTCTGTTTCTTTGTGACGCTGAAGCATGTTAAGCTGCATCTCAAATTCACGTCTGTTATTAACCGCAAGTGTGGACAGTATAACTCCCGCAAAAAAGCTCTGAACCGCAGAAAGCATGATAAAGCAGCAAACTATCAATGTAGGAAATCTGGGTACAAGCCCCGTACGCCAATACTCTGTGACGATTGGCACCAAAAAGAATATCGATATAAGTGCAAGTACCATCGAAAATATGAGAAAGAACCCAAAAGGCTTATAGTTCCTGTAAAGCTTTGCAATAGTCTTAAGAACCTTCATTCCGTCTTCATAAGTATTGAGCTTACTCTCAGATCCTTCCGGTCTGTCTCTGTATTCGATAACAACATTGTCGATCTGCATGTTGTTGTAAACAGCATGAATGGTCATCTCCGTCTCAATCTCAAAACCTTTTGAAAGAACAGGGAATGTCTTTACAAACTCATAGCTGAAAGCTCTGAAGCCTGTCATAATATCCCTGATATTGCATCCGAACAACTTGTTGATGCTTCCTCTTACGAGGTTATTTCCAAAGTTATGAAAAGGTCTTTTGTTCTCCTGATAATATGTTGATGAAAGTCTGTCTCCCACTACCATATCCGAATTGTGATTAAGAACAAGATCAACCATCTCGGGCGCTGAATCCATGGGATAAGTATCGTCGCCATCAACCATAACATATACAAGCGCATCGATCTCACGGAACATACGTCTTATAACATTGCCTTTTCCCTGCATATATTCATTTCGAACGATAGCCCCTTCAGCTAAAGCAATTTCTGCAGTGCGGTCTTTGGAATTATTGTTATATACATAAATTACCGCCTCAGGAAGTGCCGCCTTAGCATCTCTTATAACTTTCGCTATAGTTTTTTCCTCATTGTAACAAGGTATCAGTACTGCAATCTTATCCATAAATATCCTCTTCAAGTAAATAAAATAACGTAATATATCAGTATGTCTTTCCTTTTGCATAAGCGCTTACAGCGCTGTTAAACATCTTCTTCTTTCCGTTGATCCAGGCATTGGTCTGAGCCTTAACCGTTATTCTGACATCATATTCGCCCTGTCCTGTATATGTATAATTGGGCGCATTGGTATATGTAACTTCTTTAAGATCATACTCGGATTCAGCCTTTTTCTTGTGCTCGACCACCACTTCATAGTGCTCGGCGCCGTCAACGGGCTCCCAGGCAAAATAAACTTCCGTGCCGGTTGCACCTTTGCGGGTAACTCCGTCTTTTACTTTTGGAGCCGTAAGAGCGTCTTCGCAGGTATTTCCGTATGCATATTCACTAAAATCACCGCTGACAGCTTTCTTGGCATCGCCTTTATGTGCCCTGACTTTAATCCTTATGTCATAATTGATCTTATCTTTGTACGTATAAGTCGGCGTATCCGAATACACATCCTCAATATGAGAATATGATGTGTCACCATGAGGCTTTCCATCAACGGAAATCTCATATCTGTCCACATTCTTATCAGGCTCCCACTCAAAAGTTACTTCTACGCCTCTGTCACCGATTTTGGTAACTCCATCCTCAATCTCAGGAATTACAATTCCGTTCTTGGATAACTTCTTTGCTTTTGGCTTATCGTCGGTAGATTTTGCTGAAGAAGCGTTTTCATTTGCAATATTGCTCTGTGATGCTCCGGTCGATGCAATCGAAGAAGCTTTCTGTGATGCTCCGGTTGATGCACTCTGTGACAATCCGATTGATGAACCGGTAGATGCACTTGCCGCTGAACCGGCCGAAGTGCTGCTTTCCGAACCTTCCTTTACATCCTTACTCACATCGCTGATCTTTGAAGTAACTTCATCCGAAGATAACTTTGATGATGCTTCTGATGCCGACAACGATGCGCTGTCAAAAGCTTCTTTTGATGATATCTCCGAGGATTCCTCAGATACACCGTCTGAAAATCCTTCGATAGCGGCTGAAGAGCCCTCACTATAAGAAGTACAACCGCTCATAAGACCAATTGTCATACACAATGCTGCAACAAATTCTATCTTCTTTGACATTATATAAATCTCCCTTTGTCAAAACACCCAAAAGGTAAACCACTTAACATTTAATAAATCCATAGCATTATAACACAATTCATGCCATTATTCAGCATTTCCTTTGTTTCGAACCTTCTCTCACTCTAATCCGTAAACATAGATATTATAAGGAGAACCATGCCCACTGTACTCACCGACCTGAAAAAGACCTTCTTCATGCGCATTGGATATATCAATTCGGGAAAAGAGATATTTACACCCAAGCTTCTTAAGCTCACCCGCATCAATATAAATATTGTTGTCGGTAACACCATACATGCTCTTCGTCGCCATTACTATCGTCGCATCCGTCCCCGAATAAAGATAGCACCTTGCTCCCCAATCATCGAAATAGGAAGCTGAATCAGGATTTTTGGAAAGTGCCGGCGCAATTACTTTTCTAAATTCTTCTTTATAGCTCTGAGGATAAAACCCAAGATATCCGTCAAGCGTTGCAATCCCGTTATATTCAAGGATTGCCGGATGCATTCCGTAGGCAACGGCCCACTCACCGTCTTTATAGCCGATAGCTCTTTTAACATCAGCAAAGAGTTCCTCCGAATAGAAGTCTCTGTAATTAAGATCGTCAAGCTTATTCCCTAGGACATTTTCTTTAACTACATGATAGAGCGTATTCCTTAAGTCATTGTACCTTGTCGGTGTCAAGATAACGAACACCACCGAAACCGCGATAACAGCATATGCCAAGACACTCTTAAGAATCCCCTTATTGCACATTCTGTACGCAATAATAAAGAGCATTGCACACCATATGAACGGGCTGAAAAAAACCGTCCTGTTAAACTGAAAACCTTTTAACGGCGGAACGATCACCGCAAAAACATCATTAACTTCCCTGATAAAGTATATACCGTAAACAACCGCGTTAAATAGAAGAATCAACGCGCAGAGATTATACACATCCGTAAAGATTCCCCTGAAATTCTTTTTATAAACATATCCGGCGTTTAAAATGGCCAGATACAGGAGACATACCGGCATCACAAAAAATTTGTGGCAATCCTCCGCATGCATCATTCCGTTTACAAACACGTCGAGAATAAGCGCAGGCAGTTCAGCTACCGGAACATAGCTTTGTGCCATCGTATCCCTGATCGTTGTAACATCGGAAAAGAGCATTATTCCAAACAGTCTGTATTCAAAGGCAACAAACCCGAGTGAAAGCACAACAAGTGCCGCGACAAGCCCAATGCTCGGTCTTTTATCCCTTATCCACAACCATATGATTCCTATAAAAAGATATCCCAAAATAAAGAAACCAAAATATGAAAAATATGACAAAAACGGATAACAGAAAATAAGCACGATATACCCTGCCATCTTCCTTATTCTCTTGGTATCGTCGCTTTTATCTGTTAAATATACTCTTCTGAGAAGATAGATTATAAGCGGAATCGAGGCAAAAGAAATCCCAAACGCCGGAAAGAGGTTCAAGACTCCGTACAAAAATCCCACTCCCACAGCCAGATTAAGTTCCGGCGCATATTCTTCCTTCAGGCAAAATCTTGCGCGGTCAAAAAATGAAGCATTTACACAACATTCTTTGACATCACTTTTTTTACCCGAAAGAATCGTGCAATCCGCAAACAAAAGCACACAGGAAAAAATCGCAATAACAATCTTTAATACATATCCAATTATATAGGCCGTAAACGGTGAAAATATCATATACAGAACTGTATACAAAGAAGCCTCACCCGGAAGCACATCCCTGGACACACCACCAAGAAAAGGAGCACTGACTCCGTGCGAAAAAAAAGTGCCGGTGTTTCTCAGCATAGCAAATTGAGCAATAAAGAGGTCCATGTTGTCATGAACCCCTATATAGCTATTCTCACCAATGGCACAATAAAAAACTGAAACACTCAGAATAAACAAAAGAACTGCAAATATAACAAAACGCCTTTTCAAGAGTTTCATTTTGTCAACTTCCCCTCAACGCCGACGATTATTTGATGTTGTCATCCTCGTTATTCTTATTACCGATCTTCATTCTCTCATGACCGCCAAGCTTATTTGCAGCGTCCTGATCACCTCTTAAAATTGCATTGACAATCTGCATACGGAAACCCGCATCAATAAAGTCACAATGCTTACAGAAAGGATAGTTCTGTCTTCCCTCTGCAATATTTTTCCTTACCGCCTGGAACTGAGGACTTCCCCACGCTTCCTTAAGACTCATCTTGGTAAGATCGCCAAAATCCGTAGTCTCAAAATTATCACAGCAGCAAAGTCCCATCTTGCCGTTAGGCATGATCCACATATCCGTGAAAGGAAGAAGACAGGTCTCTTTAATAACCTTCTCCGTCGCCTTCTTATTCGGCGCACTTCCTGCCCTGTTTGTAAGAACTTCCTGAAGATATCTCATCTGAATCTGGATATCGAGATCCTTAAATTCATCGGGATGGGCTTTTACATAATCATAAAGTTCCTGAATATTCTTATGAAGCTTCATCTCCATCGAATAGTTGTTGATGATAAGCTGATTGATATAAGGAGCAACCTCTTTTACCTTATCAATGGTAAGGATAAGTCCGTTTGTAGACATGAAAATAAAGCTGTCCGGAAGTTTTTCCCTCGCATATTTATGCCTCTCAACAATCTTGGTATCAAGAAGAGGCTCGTTATTTCCGTACAGTGTAAGATGTCCCTTGTATCCCCAGTCTGCAAGCTGGTCGATGATATTCTTATAAAGATCGTCGTCAATCTTTGCAAGCGGCCTGCACTCGGCATGAACATTGGCTGTACAGAATGCACAGGTTGAATTGCATCTGTTTATTGTCTCAATATTTACCACATTCGGCATGGGAACTTCCTTTGAATTAAGGAAGTAATCACAATATGCCTTCTGGGATTTACTTCTGGTAAAAAATTGCAATTTAAGGTATGCGTCACTTGCAAGCATCGGAAAATGCTTTCTCGCAAACCATCCAAATTTTCCCATAAAACTGTTTACTCTTATAGGCATCAAAAAATCTCCTTACTACTCAGCCGATCACTCAGCCTTTTTCTGATACAGATAGTATGTAGCCGTCTGATCCGGATCCCATGGATCGATAAAATCCTCCTGCATTACAAGGTCGTAATCAGCGACACCCTCTGCAGGCCTGTTGACAGATATCACAAAATCAACAATCTTTTCATGTGTGAATCTCTTTTGTTCCTCAAGAACCTTCTGCATATGCTCTTCATTTACAGTCTGTGTCTGAAAATAATAGCATACCGGCAATGTATCCGTCACAGTATAGAGTCCCGCATCAAAGCCGTTCTCATTTATGATCTTCGGATTCTCTATTCCGCTCGAAAGCACATAATCACGGAAATGATAGAGCCAAAGATCGTTCTTCGCAATTTTCATATACGAAACATTCGGCGAGATATTGTAAGCCATAATTCCCGCAACAAGCAGTACCGCAAGCATAACCGCCCCCGCCAGCCTCGTAAGTTCGTCTTCAAAACCGCTTCGCTTAAGCTTAAGATATAAACCTTCGATCAAATATCCTATGGCTACAAGCCCAAACACCACAAAACCGTTTATAGGGAACGGGTAATATGTTATGCTGACTCCGCCGATGAAAATGATCAGAATAAGGAATCCCAAAAGCATGGCTATATTGACATATTCCACAACTTTAAGCGGAATTACAACTATATCTCTTTTTACGATCTTGTATTTATCTTCCGGAATAAAAGAAAATACAAGAGCCAAAGTAAAGTATATCGCACCTATAAAAATAGTCAAATATACCAATTTATTATCGTAAATATGATCCGTCATCTTATCGTAAATAACGGCCATTCTCTCAGCAAAAGACAGCTTTTTCGAGTATCCGAAAACATTCTCGTAGATGTATACGCGTCCCCAATCGACGATTGCATTATTAAGTCCGAAATATACAAGTCCCGGTATAAATGTCACCGCCATTCCGCCAAGAAAAACAAAGCAGCTCACAAAAGCTTTTTTTACAGCCTTTGCTCCGATGATGTCAGCAAAAAACACCATCGCCATCCATGCAAAGAAAAATCCCAGCGAATTGAACTTGATGTGGAAAACAAATCCCGCAAGTATTCCACCCGCAAGAACTCTTTTGTATCTCATAGGTTCAGGATAGTTTTCCTTAAAGTGCCTCACGGAAATATACATTCCCCACATGATAAACGGAAAAAGAAATTCCTCAGCACTTCCGCCCCAGTAAAAGCACCTTGACGTATAAACCGTCATTCCGAAAAGAGGCGTAAGAATATACGGCATCGAAACCGACCTTAAGTAAACCTGCATGATCCTAAGTGCCGCCAAAAGAGCCATCGTACATGCCAATATCTCAATTATGTACACCCCAAGAAACGTTGTTCTTGAAATAAGAGAAGCCAACATGTAAATACTGTACTGAAAGATTCCCTTCTGATCGAAAAGATCCCTGTAAGGCACCATTCCGCTAAGCATACTCTTTCCGACGGTAAAATAGCTGTTGGAATCATCCCATATATTAAAGGCATACAGGAAAGAGGATCTTGAGCATATCGTCATTATCACCGCACCTGTAATAAGGCACCAGATAAATGCAAACAGCCCGTCTCTCCTCTCATCCGGAGTATCATATTTTTTTGAGTTTATGTTCATGAATAAGTCCAAGTAGCACCTTTAATCCGCACGCAGCAAAAGGAAGCTGATAAATGTAATATCTCATTGCATAGCGCGAGGACCCTTCCCAAAATTCGTGAAAAACCATTCCACCAAAGATTAACAGTAACATCAGCATCTCATAGTCCGAAACATGCCTTTTCCTCAGAACTCCCGCAAGATATACCACTACGCCCAAATAACAGAGCGTCATAAAAACATTCATGATCCATGCCAAAACCGTACTTCCGACGCCAAATACAATACTATTTCCCAAAGCCGATATTTCATGATGCCTGCTCACATAATCAAGATTTTGCGTTGATATGCAAACAGGATCGGCCCACTGTGTTATATATTTCCTTGTAAAAAATCTTGCGGCATAAAAAGGATGGTGTGCAAAAAGCTCAAACCTCTCCCCGATTTTCGCTACAGCCGCCTTCTTTGTAAGTTCCGTATCGTAATTATTATCTCCAAAAACACGATAATTGTACCCGTTGTACCATCCCGGCTCCAGTCCTCCGTCTTCCTGAAGGCCCATTGCTATATGCGCCACGGAAGGATTGCCTTTGGGTATTTCTTCAAGCCCCGTAACCTTCATGTAGTGGTTATTTATGTATGCCTTTTGACCGAACACAAAAACCAGCATACATAGCGCGATGATCACTCTGTTTTTAAGCTCTACTTTCGCATCATCGCTTTTTGAACCGATACCATTAATAAACAGTATCATTATAAGTGCAATTACAGCAATTTCACAATTGGTTTTGAGCATGACACCGATGGAAATCGACAGTCCCGATCCGAGTCCGTACCTCTGCTCTCCCGTCTTCATATATCTGATCATCAGATACAGCGCCAAAGTCTGCGGCCCCATGCTGAGAATATCTCCGTAAATATAAGTCACATAATTGTAAAAAAACAATGCTCCCATGGATAAAAACGACATAATACCACATATCTCCGCATCTTCAAAACACTCCATGCAGATCTTATCCAGAAAATACATTGTAAAAAGAATTGATATAAGCTGTGCAAAATTCCACGCAAGATAATTTCCCGAGCCAAAAACCTTTGTCATAAACTCGCCGAAAAACACGTATCCGAGCTGAAAAGGCCAGGTATAAAGATAACCGCCTTTTTCCGTAAGCTGAGAATAATCACCTCTCACAAAGCTGTTTATGTGAGCATCCAGAAGACCTGAATCATTGACCGGCATCGGCTTTATCGAAAATATTAGTATAAGGCAATACAAAATACAAAACAAAAGCCCAATTGCCATAAGCTTTTTGTTTTTTGTAAAAATCTCTTTTTTCTTAAAAATATAAAAGACAAACAGACTCAGCCCGACAGATATAACAAGAAGCGGGATATTCTCTGCTTTAAAGTACAGCTTGTCATTCTCCTGATGCATCTTGTAATAGATTGTTGTAAAAATACTGCATCCAAGGATCAGCACCGCACCGATAAGAAGGCATGCACAAATTGCCATATTAAAGGCTTTTTTAAGCTTCACTTCTCTCATTACCTCCGTTTAAAAGACCGATGATATCAGCGGTAACAAATAAATATGAAGCAACGTAAAACACCGAAATATAGGCAATATCTATTATTTTTGCCCCAAACAGTGTAATACCGTAAACTATCAATGAGCATATATTTGCAACTACCATAAAAGGCATTATCTTCTTTCTCACCATCATCGCAAAGGGAGTAAGAAGTATAAGCACCGCATAATCATATCTCTCATGCATTCCGGGAAGAAGTATCACGCAAGTCCAGGATGTCCATATTGCAAGATAAAGAACGAGATTTCTGTCTATCTTTTCCCTGAATTTGTAACAAAAAACAGTGATAACAACAAGCACTGCCGCAAGAACCATAACAGCAGCCGTTGAAAGAAGCTTGTAGTGATCATCAAACCCCCAGTTGTAAATATTGGGAAAATAAGATACCATTCCGTATCCTTCAGAATCAAGTTCACCCGTCTGCTCAAAGTATGCAAAATATGTCGCCCTAAGCCCATGCTTTGCAAGAACTTCCGGAAGTCCCGCAATAAGATAAACAACGGGAATCCACAAAAACTCAAGGATACTGAAGGCTGTCTTTTTAGAAAGTTCTTTTTCCTCATCGGCAGAGCCGTTAAATCCACCTGTAATGTAGATTATCAGGTAAAGAGGAAGGAAAAGTATCGACTGAAGCTTAAATGCAAAAGCGACAGAATACCAGACAATCGAAGCCCTGTATTGCTGCTTTAAAAGCTTATAAATCGAGATCATCAAAAAGCATGTGTATACAGCATCCACCTGCTTCCAGAGCGCTCCGTCAAAAATAACGAAGGGCAGGTAGAGCGTCATAACACCGATAAAAACAGAGCAGCGCTTTTTTCCCGTAAGAAGATAAAAAATCTTGTAGATAAAAAACGCCGATATAAGTTCACATATTCCGGGAACGATGGAGAGCGGCACCCATGCCTCGCAAGGAAAAAGCGAAGACAATGCGTAGATCACATTAAACGGAACATAGTAATCTCCGGGAGCGTTTGAAAGTCCCTTGATAATTCCGTTTTGTCTGTAAAACTCAACCCATTCCCTGTAATAAAAATCATAATCCGGAGAAAGCTCTGTATTGGGCGCAAGTTTAAACCTTATAAATACAGAAATAAGAATAAGCAATCCGACAGCTATCTCGAATAAATACTTATCTATAAGGTTTCTTATGAATTTGTCCAATGCAAGTTCTTTCTTCATGTATTTAATACTCCGTCATTTAAAGGAATTTACGCAGGCGATGACTCTATCCTGCTCGTCTTTGGTAAGTCCCGTATACATCGGAAGCGATATTACTTCATTTGCAAAACGCTCGGTAATCGGGAGACTTCCAGCGGGCACACTAAGGTACTCGTAAGCCTGTGCCATATGAGGCGGAATCGGATAATGTATCAAAGTCATTATGCCGTTATCCTCAAGATACTGCCTTAATCTGTCGCGCTCCGAAGATGCTTCTTTACCGTTTTCCCCGGCACCTTCCGTCGGAACTCTAAGTACAAACTGATGCCACACACAGGTTGCATTATCGGCAACAGACGGCTTTATCACCTTTTTATTATCAATTCCTACCGTGTAGTAGTTCGCAAGTTCTTCTCTTTCTTTTGTTATCTCGTCCATGTGAGTAAGCTTAACCCTAAGAAGTCCAGCCTGAAGTTCATCAAGCCTTGAATTTGCACCGACCACCATGTTGTAGTAGCGCTTTTCACTACCGTAATTTCTGTATATCTTAACAAGTCTCGCAAGTTCCGGATCGTCAGTGGTTATAGCGCCGGCATCTCCGTAAGCTCCCATATTTTTGGACGGGTAAAAAGAAAAGCATCCTATGTCTCCAAAAGATCCCGTCATCTTGCCGTTATATTTGGCTCCGTGAGACTGTGCACAGTCTTCAACAAGCTTTAGATTATGTTTCTTGCAAATAGCACAGATCTTATCCATGTTTGCTGCATGACCGTAAAGATGAACAACAAGAATAGCCTTAGTCTTGTCCGTTATCTTCTCTTCAATCTTATCTGCATCAATCTGATAATATTCATCCGGCTCAACAAACACGGGCGTAGCGTCATTTATTGTTATTCCCATTACACTTGCGATGTAGGTGTTGCCCTGAACAATGACTTCATCGCCCTTGCCGATTCCAAGTACTCTAAAGGCAAGCCAGAGAGCATCAAGTCCGTTTGCAACTCCGACCGAATGCTTCGTTCCTACATAAGAAGCAAACTCTTCCTCGAATTTCTCGACTTCTTTTCCAAGGATGTACCATCCCGAGCGAAGAACCTCGAGAGCCTTCTCTTCATACTCTTTCTGATATCTGAAATAGCCGCGGTCCATACGGCCCTGCATTATCTTTTCCATACTTTGGTGGTGCCTTTCTGTTACTGAGTTCCAATGTTGAAACCATATCTATGTAAATGTTTCCTCGTTGTGTTTTCCATGGTTTCATATCAGAAAAAAGTCTCATTTCATGGTCATTCAAAGCATTCGACTTTTTTCTGATATTTCATCCTGGAAATCATCAACTCGTGCAAATATTTACATAGATATGGTTTCAACATATTCACTTAGTAACTACATTCCATTTGTCCTTAATTATTCAAGCGATTTGTTACTTATCACCCTTGTCGTCTTGTGAACGGTGCACTTCGTCGATAATGAAAGGAGGACGTTTACGTGATTCCTCAAGTGCACGCCATATGTATTCTCCGAGCATTGATAGCATGATGAAGATAAGCCCGAACCCAAAGAGAACAACGCTCATCAAAGATGCATATCCCAAAATTGGAGTTCCTGTTGTCAGTTTCTCCTTTATAGTCAATATGATACCAACTAGCGCTAATAATGCAAAAACCGATCCAATCGTTGCCATGCATCTTATCGGGAAGTATGAGAAGCTCATCATTGAATCGACAACGAGCTTTATTTTCTTTCCGAGTGTCCAGCGTGATTTGCCGACTTCTCTGTCTTTTCTGTGGAAATAGATTTTCTCTGTCTTAAAGCCAACCCACATAACCTGAAGTGTAAGAGATGAATTTTTTTCATCCATCATCTCAAGCACCTTTATTACCTGTCTGTCTACAAGATAGCAGTCGCATCCGCCCTGAGGCATGTCTTTGTTGATAGTCTTTCTTACAAGCCAATAATAGCAGCCTGCAAAAAACTTCTTAACGGCATTTTCATCCCTTGAACCTCTGATAGCCAAAACGACCTTATTGCCGCGTTTCCAGCTCTCGTACATCTCAAGGATAAGCGTTGAATCTTCCTGAAGATCGGCCTGCTTGGTAACGGCACAATCACCTGTACATACGGAAAGTCCCGCAAGAAGCGCCGCATGCTCACCAAAGTTCCTTGAAAGCTTTGTCGCAACAACATTTTTGTCCATAGCGGCAATCTTATTGATGATCTCCCAGGAATTGTCTCCCGATCCGTCATCAACAAAAACTATCTCATATTCCTCAAGCTTACCGAGAACTTTTTCTTTGAGATCGTCATATAAAAGCTCCAGTGTATCCGAGTTATAATAAACCGGAATAACAATAGAAAGTTTACTCATAATATCTTTTACCCATTAATTTCTTTTATAAATTCATCGTAGTCGCGAATGTACTCGCTCTCGATGTAATGTTCGCTTGCAAGGCAAAGAAGAACCGAATCGGGTGAAAAATCATACATCTCTTTCCACACCATAGGTCCGAGATAAAGTCCCATTCTTGGCTTATCAAGCGCCACAACTTCTCTCTTCTTGCCGTCATCGATAAGGACCTTACTGCTTCCGCTTACATTTATAAGCACAAACCTGGTATATCTGTTGGCGTGATTGCCTCTCTTGATATCCCTCTCAGATCCGTATATATAGAAAACCCTTCTGATGTCAAAAGGGATGTCAAAGCCCGACCCTTCGGCAACTACAAGGTTTCCTTTCTCGTCTCCAAACTCTTTAAATTCAAGAACTTTATAGTTCTCGTCAAAGTCACTTCTCATATCATTTCCTCTCAAGTATTATCTCTTTCTTGTTATAATACTCTGCCATTTTAAGATTTATCCAATAATTACCGTTACCCGGATCGTCTATATCCGCAAAAAACAAAATATCCGGTGCATCCGTAAACTCTTTCAATACCGCGCTATCAACAGATGGATCATTTAATACTCTGAATCTCTCTTTATTTTCAGCCGCATATCGCGCAGCATTACCTGTTGCAAGTTCATATAAACATGATGTTGCAGAATAATAATGCGGGCTCGGAATAACACAAAGCGCCGAACCAAAAGCCAAGATAACAAGCATAGTCAAGATAAGTGATGATGACGAATTTGAAAATCTATCGCAGGTATCATCAGTCTTAAGTCCTTTGTTTTCCTCAAGATACTGTCTTGCCCACAAAGTCACATAAAAGATCGTAAGAACCGCAAATGCCACAAAATCCATCCATGCCAGACCACTCATTCTTCCCGACTCAAAATTTCCGACTCCGTAAAGCGGCGCCGTAAGATTTGCAGAGATCATTCCGTAAGCAAAAACAGTAAATACAAACGGATGTCTGAATCTATATTTTATGTTCTGTCCCATCTTCCAAAAAATCGGAACAAGAATAAGCAGAAACACTATAGTTTCCCATCTCATCATTTTATCTATAATAACATCAAAAGTAGAATATAGCGATAAAAGCACTGATTTAACCGCGCCGTAATGCTCCGAAATTTCAGCCTCCCTGTTCTTATTGCCGGGAGCAAAACAAGAACACATAAATCCGGCAAGATTAAAGACGGCAGGAACGATCAAAAGCTTAAAACTCCCGATCATCTTGTCATCTGCATCATGCAAAGTAACGATATTCTTCTTATGCAATACCCTGATAACTATCAGCAGAAACGAACAAATGGCAAGCTCAAGAGCCGTCATATAATTTGCTCCGCCCAGACAGAATCCCCAGATGCACGCCCATACGAATCTCTGCTTTTTCTTCTTATCATTGTCTTCGTACACGCATCCGATCAAAAGTCCCAACCAGAAAAATGCCATTCCAAACGTAAAAGTGTAATTTACAGCACCGCAGTACCAATAGAACGCTTCGGCTCTGACCTCTGATGCACTTATAAACTGAGTCATCATAATAAGCGTTATCATCGAAGCAGTATGCGAAAGATATTTATCGGCCTTAAAAACCTTGACAAAAAGAGCATTGAAAAAATAACAAATGCCAAATGTGAGCATTCCCAGGATTATGAACGGAACAAGGAAATAAAACTTTGCTCCGTACGCATTCGGTCCCATTGCAGTCAAAAAACTTGAGAAAAAATAGCCCTCATAATTAAGAGTAAGATATACCGCCTTTTCCACCGCTGCCCATATAACGGCAAAAATATTTCCGGTCTGCACAAACTTTTGATGCGGCTGGAGCATCATCGAAAAATCATCGGCACTTGGATAATCAAAAAAGCCCATGATCAGCATCGGAACTATTCCGATCACATACAAAACTGTAAAAAAGACGCTAAGTTCTTTTATCGTTATTTCTTTTTTCAAAAAAGGAAGTTTGTAACTAAACATAGTTTTTGTCTGTCCTTAACCGTAATATTCCTTGTACCACCTTGCAAAATTCCTAAGTCCTTCAGTAAGTGAAGTTGAAGGCTTAAATCCAAAATCATTTTCAAGAGCCGTCACATCGGCATACGTGATCTCAACATCCCCGGGCTGCATAGGTACAAGCTCTTTGTGTGCTTCGAAATCATAGTCTTTTGGTAAAACTCCCGCAGATATAAGTTCTTTTTGAAGAATATCGACAAAATCCAAAAGATTGACGGGATCGTTGTTTCCGATGTTATAAACCTTGTACTTTACACCGTTTTCATTTTCATCGGGAGACTTCTTCATAACGTTCACGATGCCTTCAACGATATCATCAACATAAGTGAAATCTCTTTTACAATTGCCGAAGTTAAAGATCCTTATAGTCTCGCCCTTTACAAGCTTATTGGTAAATCCAAAGTAAGCCATGTCCGGTCTTCCCGCAGGTCCGTAAACCGTAAAGAATCTAAGTCCCGTTGAAGGAATACCGTAGAGCTTTGAATAAGCGTGCGCAAGAAGCTCGTTTGACTTCTTGGTCGCAGCATAAAGAGATACAGGATTATCAACCTGATCTTCCACACTGTAAGGAATCTTCTTGTTGCTTCCGTAAACGCTTGAACTTGAAGCATATATAAGATGAAGAACGCCCTTGTATGAATCGTCAACCACATCCTCATCATAAGAATGTCTGCATGCTTCAAGAATATTGTAGAATCCGATAATATTGGAATCGATATACGCATCGGGATTTTCGATTGAATATCTGACACCCGCCTGAGCCGCAAGATTAACTACAACTTCAGGCTTAAAATCTTTAAAGATCTTATCTATAACGCTTCTGTCGGAAATACTTCCTCTTACAAGTGTAAAAAGCTTAGAATCTCCGCCTGTAAGCTCATCAATCTTCTTAAGTCTGTCCTCTTTGATCCCTACATCGTAGTAATCGTTCATGTTGTCTATTCCAAGAACAGAAACACCTGTATCTTTATATCTTCTTATAAGTTCAAGTACGAGGTTCGATCCGATAAAACCTGCCGCTCCCGTTACAATAACTCTTTTTCCGCCAAGATTTATATTGCATTCTAACATCTATAACCTCTTTTATTATTCTGCGCCTCTTCCAAAGAGCACCACGTAAACAGTCTTCAAAATAATGGTGAAATCTTCCGTAAGGCTCCAGTTATCGATATATTCAAGATCAAGCTTGACCACTTCATCAAAATCTGTAATATCACTTCTTCCGCTTATCTGCCAAAGTCCGGTAAGTCCCGGAGTCATGGAAAGTCTTCTTCTGTAATGTTCGTTGTAATTTTTGAACTCTTCTTCCGTAGGTGGCCTTGTACCGACAAGGCTCATCTCACCTTTTAAGATATTGAGAAACTGCGGAAGTTCGTCCAGACTTGTCTTTCTGATAAAGGCTCCGACCTTGGTAATTCTGGGATCGTCCTTCATCTTGAACATAAGTCCGCTCATTTCGTTCTTGTCGGCAAGTTCCTTCTTACGCTCCTCGGCATCTATATACATCGATCTAAACTTGTATATCTTGAAACGCCTTCCATTCTTTCCAATTCTGGTCTGAGAAAAGAAAACAGGTCCCTTTGAATCGATCATTATCGCAGGCGCAAGAAAAATTGTCACAATGCCTGTAATTATAAGTCCCACAAATCCGCCAAGTATATCAAGTCCTCTTTTTATAAAAAGACGCTTATAGCTTGTTCTGTTCATCGAATACGTAAGAACCGAATAATCAAGGAAATCATCAAACTGCGTATTTGCCTTGCCAAATCCCGGAAGTTCAAGATTATAGTGAGTCGTGATTCCCATTTCCTCAAATCCCAGAATGATATCTTTCATATCCTTCTGCGGAATATTGGGTGTATTGATAAAAACTTCATCGAAAGGATCCGTTATAAGGCGCGACGTAAGATTGTTTATCCCGTCATGAACATGTATGCCTTCTATATACCACGAATCACTTGATGATTTCTGCGTGTCTGCGTTTTCTTTACTTATACCGCCCGTGCTTTCCTCTTTTGCATCCGCTGCATAAGCCCTTACAATCTTATATCCCAGATTGCCCGCATTATCGATCAATTTGCGAACGGTATCTTCCATAAGATTTCTCTCTGCCACCACTACCACGCGAACCGCATTGTTATCGCTTGAAATATATTTCCTGAATGTATCCTTGAATATTATTCTTGCAAAATAAGTCATAAGAATATCTAAAAATACAAATATAACAACAAAAGGTCTCGATACACTATTTCCCCATTTAAAGAAGAATATTGCAACAGAAGAAGCCACAACCATTACTGTCATAAATCTTACAACAGAAAAAAACTCCCTGATATATCCTCTTACCGCAAAATCCCTGTTCCAATCTGCAAGAAATGAATAGACAACACAAAACAGGAGAAAGACAACACATACAAGATAATGTTCTGTCTTATCTCCGTAGCCCTTTACCTCAGGAAATCTGCTCAAAAATACTTTCAACATATAATCGCTGTATCTAAGCCATGTGGCAAACGCATATGAAATTATGATACATGCCATATCAATCAGCCAAAGCATGTACGTTTGGAATATTTTATTTTTATTACTCATACTGAACCATTATAGCATGATTTCATAATAATCACTCTATTTTATGTCCTTTCGCTTATGTAAAGAAATTTAATGTATATCATTTTTCTTTCTAACCATTCCAACAACGTAACACGCAGAAAAAACAACTATTCCCGTCCAAACGCCTACACTTGAAATTCTCTTGTGATACTCTCCCACCGCTATATCTTCACCATATTTATACATAGGGTTTTCCTCGCCCGCATAGTCAAGAACAATATCACCATTCTCCTTAAAATCGTTTATCTCTTCAGATGTATAGTACTCCGGCGTCATACCCAAACTCTTATTGCTTTCATCTTTCTCTTTTGCCCCATAAAGAGCCGTTGGTTCCTTTGTCATCATAACGAAAATTACAGTTGCAACCGCTCCTGCCGCAATTCCAACCAGAACATGCCTTATAAGCCTTAGCACACATAACTTTTCCGTATTTAAAAAGAACTCCTGTCGATCCCTGTTACCATTTCCCATCCCTTCCAAAAATGTGTACATGGTACTTCCCACAAATACATATGCAAAATTTTTTGCAGCCATATTATACAAAAGCGGTTCCCAGATTCCGATAAAAAGCATCGCAAGCATAACTGACAGTTCCGCTCTCTTATCATACGCAAAACACCTATTTATAAAAAACGTTGTAATTGCAAAAACCACAACAAAAGTAACTATTCCAAGCTGCAAGAAAAGATACAATTGTGCCATATCTATGCCGTAAGTTGCATATGTTCCTCCGGGATTCACCAGCTTTTTCCCAAAAAGCGATATCCCATTATGACTCCAATAAAGTCTTGCCAGCATATATCTCGAATGAAATATCGTTCTATTCAAAATTTCAAATATATTCTCAGGAAGTATATGCGGAAGAATTATTGCTATAAATGCAGTTGCCGGAAACGCTGAATAACTTATTATTTTTTCAAACATCCCGATTTCTTTTCTTATAAAAAGATAGAAATTCACAACAACATAAACCACACATGCCATTACTCCAGTTCTGCTCCCTGAATATTGAAAAATATACAGATTAAAAAGAATTCCCGCAACCGATGCCATTAAAAGGAGGAGTACGGAATTTTCTTTTCCCTTCAGATAAATTGTTACAAGATACATGATCATCATTGTCAACATGATCACATTCATATGAAGAGTATTGGGATGTGCATATCCCAGTGAATGCCGAAACATCGTCCCCACTCCGTTTCTAGTCTGCGGATAATATTTATCAACCGTAGCTACCAGACCGAAAACCCCTGTAATAATTCTGAAGACAATAAGAATTCCCGTGACCATTACACCACATTCTATAACTTTTTTTGAATCAACTTTTTTCATCCCCAGCATCATCATAAAATACACGATCATGCCTTTTTCTCCGGAGCAACAATATACAATTCCTGCTAAAAGCAAAAATCCCCCTATTATCGCATATTCCTTTACTGTATGCCTCGTTAGTATTATTTTGCACAAAAATAAGAATGCACATACAGAAAGCCCCACTTTAATACGAACAGAACTGTCATCATACCATCCAATAGCTCTCATTCCAACAGCTATAGCAAAAAAAAGCAAATATACCATTTCCCCTATTTCTTCCTTGCCATAGAAGTAAGCAAACTTTTCCTGCATTCTTACCTTTAACTCAGTCATTTTCTTTTTCCCTATTTATTTTTATTATTTAAATAATCCTTTATCAGGTAGCATATAAACTTAGTATTCGTAACGTAGTATCGCTTAAACAGTCTCTCGGGATCCTGAAAAAGCCTATAAAACCACTCAAGTCCAATCTTTCTGATCCATACAGGTGCTCTTTTAATTGTTCCACCATGGAAATCAAATCCGGCTCCAACTCCCATCATAACACCATGTATCTTATCTTTATGAGCAAGCATCCATTTTTCCTGTTTTGGTGCTCCAAGTCCGATCCATACTATGTCAGCTCCCGACGAATTTATCATCTCAACATCTGCAGCGTCTTCCTCTTCGGAAAGAGGTCTAAACGGAGGAGAATACATTCCAACAATATTTATTCCCAGATATTTATCAAGAAGATTTTTACGCAACTTCTCAATAGTCTCCTCCGATGCCCCGTAGAAAAAGTGTGCTACCTTTCCGTCAGTTGTGTTTCTAAACATGTGCTCCATAAAGTCAGGTCCCGCAACTCTCTCAGCACCAATATAGCCTTCCTTTTGTTGAAGCTTTGCTATAGGATTTCCGTCAGCAAAAGTAAACGCCGAACTATTGAGCACATCTCTATACTCAGGATTCTCTCTCCCCATAACGGAAGTATGCACATTAGAAAAGCAGATATATTTTCCAGATAACTCTTTTAAATGCTTAAGGACATGAAATACCGCTTCTTCCGTTCTTGCAACCGAATACTTTATGCCAAAAACATCAAAACGTTCGCTGCGAACAGCAGCAGGTATTGCAGCATAATTTTCAATATCTGTCACAATTCCGGATCTGACATTATACCCATTTACGCCAAGCGCAAGATATGTACGTATTCCGCGTTTCTCCGTTTCTTCCAACATTTCTTTTGCAGACGCATGCTCATTATCCGCACCTATGAGAAGCATATCATCGCAGCCCGATACATAAAATTTTTCAATAACATCAACGATATTCGTAACCGGAAGCAATACCTTATACGTCTTGTTGTCTCCCATAGACAGGAATCTATCCTTATTCTTCTTCCTGTACAGCATTCTAAAAACATATGAATACAAAATACTGATAGGAAAGAAAAGTCCCATTACAGTTCTTGATGAAGCTCCTCCTCGCTGAATGGCGAATAAATACATCATAGAAAAGGCATATACAATAAACTTCCCTTTAACCACCATCATAAAATTTTCGAAGGGATCCAGCAAAAAAATGTGCTTTCTTCTACAATCGTAAAGCAAAAATACAATCACCTGAATAACACATGCAGTGACTGTAATTGAAAAATATAATATCGTATAAGAATTATCCCATACCATCAATGTGGTGCCGAATTTCATGACAAGCTCTGTAGCCATGGTAAAAATAAGCGCAAGCTCATCAATTATAAATATTCTTTTTACAGGAAATCTTTGTTTCTTATAGTTGTTCATTTTCTATAACATTCTCCCAGTCTTTACATCTTATCTATTAAAGACTTAAACCCATACTTTTCAAACTCGCTTTTCGCTTTATCCGCATCTATCCTTATCTTAAAATCATCGAGCGACTTATCAAATTCATAATCCCTTCTGATGGTTGCAAGATCCTTGGATAAAAGAGCCAGCTCCTTATACTGGATCATCGCTTTAAGAGGGCTCCTTGTGATTCCGAGTTCCTCTTTCCACATAGAATTAAGAGCCTTCTGCTCTTTGGCATCCGCACAAGCTTCGATCGCTTCGTAGATTTTTTCCATTGTTCCGTATCTTGCAAGAAGCGGCATTGCAGCACTGCTGACGCCTTTAACTCCGGGGATGTTGTCGCTTGTATCACCCTGAATTCCCTTTAGATCCGGAATCTGCTCAGGACGAACTCCGTATTCGGAAAGACAAAGAGGCGGTGTGACTTCAAATGCCTTATCGGGTATTGACACCATCTTACTGTTAAATCCGTATTCGGCACCGTACTTGTTCAAAAGCTCATCGGCCGTTTCCTGCTTGGTCTGAATAAGCCACACTCTGGTATAATCATTCACGAGCTGAAGATAATCGTGGTCCTTGGTGATGATATATGAAGGTATCTCTTTCTCAAACCTCGCAGCAACGCTTCCGACAATATCATCAGCCTCATACTGCATGTCATACATTACCTGAAATCCCATATCCTCAAGGAGCTTCTCCATATTCACAAACTGCTCTTTCAGAGGCTCAGGCGTCTCACCGCGATTTCCCTTATAATCGGGGTATTTTTCCCTTCGAAACGTATTCCTCGTCATATCGAAAGCAAACATCATATGCGTCGGTTTCTGCTCCTTTATGATCTTGAGGATCGTGCGCATCATTCCGTACATCGCATTTGTGTACTGCCCCGCGTCATTATGCATTATCTGTGAAAAGAGCTTTTCCTTTTTCACAGGGTCTTTTTCAAACAAAAGAGCCTTCGGAAGGTTGCCGTAATAATTTGTGACCAGCATGGAACTTCCGTCTATAAGAATAAATTTTTGATTTTCACTCATACCAACTGTTTCTCCTTGCGAAGAACCATATCTCCGCTTACTGCTTTTTAGTCCTCATATATTCTCGCACGATACAGACTAAAGTTGCAAGCGTTATAAGCTCCGATAATCTCCACAAGAACGGTTCTCTGAACCAAATTTTTATCTTTCCGCTGTATCCCGCAGGGATTTCTACCCAAAGTTTCTTGTTGTCTCCCATGAATGCTCTAAGTTTTTTTCCTCCCGCTTTAGCGGCATAATGCCTGTATCCCCAGAGAGGCGCTTCCGTCACAACCGTATTTTCCGTGGGATTATCAACCTGTGCATAGACGGTAGTTCCATTTTTTTCAAGTAACTGAGCCGTAGCACCGGAATTCTCCCTTATTATCATATCTTTCTCAGTCATCGGAATGATTTTTTCAATACCGGGAATACTGAACTCGGCAATCGTAACACTATCTATCTCCGCATCATCATACATTGTTATCGGATGCGCTGTATTTACAACATCTTCAAGAAGTGTGTTGCTCTGCATTACGCAAGCAAAGCATATGACTGTCATCGCAATATATGTCGCATTCTTTTTATCAAGCTTGCATATCGCATTCTTTGCAACTATCGCAAACCAGAAAACCACCATTCCACAGGAAACATCCAAAAAATGCCAAGGAAACTGCAAATTGGCAAGGATTTTATAAAGAACAGGCACATCCTGATAAAGCACAAAGTAAAGTATCGAGTTGGTGCTAAGCAGCACAAAAGCGATACTCAAAGCAAAAACTCTTACATATACAAAGGTTTTTTTCTCAAACTTTCCGGCAATAATAAAGCCGAGCGCTATTGCAAGAACGGCTGCCGAACATATCCCAAGTCCCAAAAAGCCGCCTGTATCAAGATCCATAGCCTGTGAATAGCCAAAGAATGTAACAAGGTCCCTGCCTCTTGCCCAGATCATGTCCGTTATACCGTTTCCGCTCACATTATTTGATACCATGTAATCTACAAGCGGAACCACAAAATGAAGATTTAAAAGCACGATTGCTAAGGCCGCCTTCAGAAGCGGAATCAAAACATCTTTTTGTAATGTCTTTTCCACAAGTATAAGACAGAATATCGGTATCACAAGTGCCAGAATAAATGTCGAGAGGACATGGCAAGACAGCGTAAGCGTAACTCCGATTGCAAGATATATATAAGCGTTCTTACTCTTCTTCGCATAGATTTCCCACAGCCCAAGTATCACAAGCGGCAAAAAGGTAAACGCACCAAATTCGCCGACCGTTGCGCCTGAGTAAACGCTGTGAAGTCTGAATCCAATAAGCGTGAAAAGAACCGATGAAGCAAGTCCGGCCTTTTTATCATCAGCTATTTTTCCAAAGGAATAATATGAAATAAATGCTGTCAGCGCATTTGTAAGAACAATATAGAACTTATATCCTGCCTGCAACGTAAACCCAAGATTTACCAATATTGCCGAAGGATAAAGAAGAAGATCTCCGTATCCCACACCTGCCGCGTAGCCATACCCCATATCCCACCCCGGATATATATGCACAGGAAACTGACCGCACTCAAGGCCTTCGCCCAGATATACGATTCGTCTGAGATGGTAAAAAATGTCATCACCAAAATAAAGCTTATCGCTAAGAAGCGGATAGCTCGCAAAAAGAACGGTAAAAAGAAGCACCCCGACAGTAAACGCTTTGTCCTCAAAGAAGCGTTTTGTCTCTTCTCTTTTTACCAAAATAAGATACAGTACAATATCAAGAACCATGAAGAGCAAAAGCAGTTTGACCGTCTCATAGAGTATTGTTTTGCCCCTTAAATATGTGATACGCACTTCATTTGCCAGAACAAAGATGCCGTCTCCGGTTTCATCCCTTTCAGGCCCCATCCTGACTTCAAAATCCGTGCCGTACCTAACCCATGAATTGAAACTGACGTCTGTCTTTGACGCAGGCAAGGCTACCTTATCGCAATAAGCAAGATGAGCAGCCTTTGTATTTGACACATCAAGGCACGCCTGAAGCGTTGTATAGCATAAATGCCAGTTTATATCAGCATTTGAACTATAATTCACATAGATGTTATATATACCTTTTTCAAGACGCACCGGTTTGGTAAAAATAAGTGATTGGACTTTATCAGTGTGATCCGCGTATGCTCCGCTCGCACGTTCATATTTATTTGTTTCCGGATTCAAATAGTCAACCTGAAAATCATCCTGAGAAAAAAGGTAGCTCTCACTTCTGTTAAATCTGAAAACATTTATGGCAAGCAATAGCAATTCTACAATGACGATTGCTATAACAAGTTTCTTTTTATTATCCAAAAAAAATTTCATAAATCTCCATCTTTTACTCATACCGGGGGAATCCCCTCATTCATGACTTTTTTTCACCGTCGAGCAGATGCATATATAATGCCATCATCATAGGCATAAGATAAAAAATTGCCCACGAATATCTGGGTTGATCCACAATCATCGGCGCAAGAACGATAAACAGCAAAGACAACCACAATGGCAGCATTGCAATACTGTAATATGTCTTTTTCTTGCTTTTCATAAAAAACGAAATCGCAAACATCATGAATACATATACACATAAATTGTTTAAAGTTGAAATAATCGGAAGCTTATTCAAAAATCTGTACATACTACATATAAATACTGCAAAGCCCTGAATCTGCGTGGGCACATGAACATCAAGCTTCTCCATCAAGTCCGGATCTGCAATGGCATTTCCGGTGTAACAACTTTCATTATATACGATATTATCAAAGTCCGGCATAAAGATGTAATAATTCTGATTCCACGTAGCCTCCAAATAGCACTCGGGATGCTTGAAAAACATAAAAAACCACACCTTGAAATATCTCATCATCTGCCGCATATTCTCGGCATGATACTCAGATTTTACGTTATCTGAACATTCTACGGTATAATCGTCATATAATATTTCAAGGTCAAGTACGTCTCCGATAGCTTCTCTCTCTTCATCAGTGAGTTCATCACTGTGATAATAGTAATATCTTGCCGTCTGTTGGAACGGAAGAGAATATGCATCCTGTTGTTGTATTTCCGTAATATTAAATATATTGATAACGCTCTTTTCTATACCGACAGATAAAACCAACGGAACAATGAACAAAAGCAGCATTGATACAATTTTTTTGGACTTCTCCTTTATCACTGAGATCACACAGTATATGACACATGCCAAAACATAGATATGAAGACCGTTTTTTCTGTACAGTGACATAAGTACCGCTCCGATTATCCAACAGCCAATAAGCTTTTTGTCTTCTACAATGCTAAATGCATGTTTTTTTTCTAAAACTATCTTTACAAAACAGATTCCCCATAGTACGTATCCTATCATATGAGGATAATCCTTGATTACCCATGCCGCATTTCCCATAAAATAAGGTGTACATGCATAGAGAAACATAACTGACATTCTGAACCAAGCCGGCATTTTCCATTCCGAAAACAATTTAAGAGTTAGTGCAAGTACGTAAGACATTGCTGCAGCCTGAATCAGTACATACAGAAAGATTCCAATATTTGCGCTGCCAAATATATTCACGCTAAGTTTTGCAAGCAAACCGACACTCACCGTATGTACCACCGGCTGATCTGTAAGAAAAGATTGATATCCGAAAAATTCATTAAACTGAGTCCAATTATCCGAACTTAACGCTCCCGGATATCTGAAGATAAGATGAGGCAACCACATCAAAAAGATAAATAAAAAATATTGACCTACATTAAATTTATCAATACATTTCATAAATTTACCGTTCGGTAAAACAATATCGTTTCTTTTCTCAAACAAAAAATACAGAAGATGTATTGCCGCCAGATATAAATAGTAGAACCCTACAGCAATTATAACGGCTTTTATTATATTGAATTTGGGAACCAGAAGACATACTAAAGTATCATTATGTCTATAAGCCCTTCCGCCCGTATACATTAAAGCAAAAAAAGCAGCAATGACTTTTTCTCCGATTACAAATCTTGAGCTAAAGTCTGTATCTGCCTTTATCTTAAAAACTTTGCTGTACAAAACAAAAATAGCTGCACTGACAACCAATATATAAAATCCATTACCCGCAAACATATCACCTGCTTGTTCGAACAATTCAAAAAACGCGTTAAGAATTGAACTTGAAATATGCGATTCGTAAGGTTCTTTTGTATCCAAGCCTATAAAAAGAGAACAGGCAGAAAAAAAAGCCGCGAAAATGCATCCTTTTTTAGATATTACAGCCCTACTTAATCCTTTATCCTTTTCCATTCATCTCCCTCACAAGCACATATATTTTGGGTATATAGACATATATAATCATCAAATACGAGCAATAGTCCATTTTGAGCCTCGATAATTATACTATAACGTCACAACTAAGGAAATATTACATGTATACAATTTCAAACAATTATCTTTTCCATTTACTATTCCGCAACAAATATTCATCTCTTGGAATAGCTATAACAGACTTCTTTCCATAGTATAGTTTTGTCGCATAATTTGTAAAATTATTTACATCTTTCGTAAGTGCCATGTGCATAAAAGGTCCTTGCTCACTGTTCATTTCAGGAAGAACTACATCATCTACAGTGTCATCCTGAAGTATACGGAATCTCTCTCTCATCTGATTGTCAAAATCCTTTAAATGTCCATCCTTCACATAATTATAAATCATATAATCTGCGCTATCCTTAACTACGCTTTTTCCAAATACAACCAAAATAATCAATGCCAGGATGCCTAATCCATATGTGCTTTTTAAAACTACTTCTGATTTTAATAAAAATGTTATAATCTCACCTATCATAATTCCAAAAACAGTTATAAATATCATAAAAGAAAAATAATTAAAATCATAAAATCCACCGGATATTCCCTCATCTGCGTCAAACGTTGAGTAATATACTCCCGGTGCATACATAGCACAATAAACCAAAAATGACACTATTATTGTCACTGGATAAATCAAAAATATTTTTTTATTTCTTTTTTTTCCAAATAGCATTACACCGGCAACAATAAGAATAAAATAAACAGGTATAAGTTTTATCGAAGTCCAATACTCTATACCATCCAATATGCTGGATTTAATACTTTTTAAAATTGTATAAACAACTCTATATGACGAAAATCCAAATTCATCCCCCGCTCTTTCAGCATTTCCGGGTGCTTTAGCGCATATAATAAATCCTATTAATTCCAAAATAATCTGAACCGCAATAGCAATCAAATAAGAAATTTTATCTTTCTTATAATATATAATCACAAAGAATATTTGCATAAGAATAACAAGTAATATCGCTTGATAATGCGAACCCCCTATGTATATTCCAATCATCACCATTGCAGGAATAAGTTTATTGTTACCTTCTCTTAAATATTTAATATCAAGCGCCAACAAAAAAATAGCAATTCCAAAAGGCAAAGTATAATGTGCCATTCCCGTAAACCAAAAAAGTCCACCTCTTATATAAGGCATATACTGCGTCATTATAATCATCAATGCAAATAATATCGATAAAAAAAAGTTCTTCGAGTACTCATATATTCTAACGATAACCTCATATAAAAATGTTCCCGTACCCAAAAATAGGGCTAGTAGCCCAATTATTGGCGTAATGGAATAAAACTTCTCTCCCCATATTCCGGGTTGCATTGCAAGTATAAAATTCGATGCCCATGTTCCTTCATGAGCTTTCCAAACCTCTACCATTTCCCATCCGGCTTGTGACAATATCTTTGCGATTGATGCCCCGCTATCTATCAACTGATGAACACTTGCACTTTTAAATAAGTCATCTCCTGTAGCGTAATCGAACATTGCACAGTACAAAAGTGGAATCAAGCTTATAAAACATAGACCTAGCATAACCATCATACAATAGAACTGTTTTCTGTTTTTGTTTTCATAATCTATCCCTCATGCTTCAACGTATAATTTGCTGAATAAATCAAGCCAAATATCAGTGCAAAGAATGCACTCCAAAAGTGAGAAAGTGATTCAGGAGGATATATAAATACTTTGATGAGGTCAATGCAGATTCAGTTGTTTACCGACGGAAAAACACAGATAAGCGCACTGTTCTTCACTACACTTATCTGTGTCTCATTTTGCATTTATCTTCAACAAAGCCCATTGCTCTTCAATCATCTTGGCGCTCTAAATTTCCCCAAATCTGACTTTCGCATAAGCTTTGATTGCCTCAACGCATTTCTCAAAGCCAAGCTTACTGCTATCAAGACAAAGATCGTAGTTCATGGCATCTGTCCACTTGCATCCCGTGTGATGCTCATAGTAGTCAGCCCTGTACTTATCCTCTCTGGCAATGAACTTCTCAAGTTCTTCTCCTTCAAGGCTCTGCACCTTACCGGCCTGCTCCATCAGGAAATTCTGCGGAGCGTGAACAAATACGCTTATAACATTATCATAATCTTTGAGAACGAAATTGGCCGCTCTTCCGATTATAACACCGCCTGTTGTATCAGCGATCTTTTTGATGGTAGCCGCCTGAAAATTAAAGAGATTGTCAAAAGAAGTAAAGTCTTTGCTGTCCGGCCCCAGTATTTCGCCGTTGTAGATATTTGCGGGCATCTTAAAAAAGCCTATTGTTCTGCAACGCTCATCAGCATCCAGAAAAAGATCTTCATTTATTCCGCTCTCTTCGGAAGCAAGACGTAAAAGTTCCTTGTTATAATAATGGATTCCAAGTTCTTTGGCCAGCATTTTGCCTACTGTCCTTCCGCCACTTCCATACTGCCTTGCAATAGTGATAACAATGTTCTTCTTCATACGATACCCCCTACACTAAGCTGAATGAAGTCATGCTCTCGCTTCGCTCGCCATGACACGTTCGCACTAGCTTCGATAAAACCTCAGCAAGTGCTCTCAGCCTACTCACCAAGATACGCTTTTTTAATCGCTTCATCATTTAAAAGATCGGCTGCGTTTCCTTCTTTTACAATCTTGCCTGTCTCAAGGACGTATGCCCTGTTTGCGATTGAAAGAGCTTTTTTTGCATTCTGCTCAACCAAAAGAACCGTCACGCCGTCGTTGTTCACGTCTCTTATGATATTGAAAATCTCATTTACAAATATGGGAGAAAGTCCCATTGAGGGCTCATCCATCAAGATAATGTCGGGATGAGACATGAGAGCTCTTCCCATTGCAAGCATCTGCTGCTCACCTCCTGAAAGAGTTCCCGCAAGCTGGCCCGCTCTTTCTTTAAGTCTTGGGAAACGTGTGTAGATTTTCTCAAGTGTCTCCTGAAACTCTGCACTGTTATCTCTGGTATATGCTCCCATCTTAAGGTTCTGGAGAACCGTCATCTCTGCAAATACTCGTCTTCCCTCGGGAACCTGAGCCATTCCCATGGACACAATCTTATGTCCGGGAATCTTGGTTATCTCCTCTCCCTTATATTTTATCAGACCTGCATCCGCTTTGATAAGTCCCGATAACGTATGAAGTATTGTAGTCTTTCCTGCGCCATTTGCACCGATCAATGCCACAACTTCACCCTTATTTACTTTAAAGGAGATACCCTTTAGAGCCTGGATAACTCCGTAATATACACTCAGATCGTTTACTTCTAAAATTGATTCCATACAATACCTCTAATTTTTTATGGTAAATGCTCTACTCTGTGATATACACTAAGCTCGAAAAAGCCTCGCTAAGTGTATCCCCATGGTTCGCACTAGCCTCGATAATACCTCGGCAAGTGCTCTACTCACCTAAATAAGCTTTAATTACTTCCGGATTGGAAAGAACCTCTTTTGTCTCGCCCTGGCAGAGAACCTTACCGAAGTTCAGAACCGTAAGCTTCTCACAGATTCCTGAAACAAGCTTCATATCATGCTCGATAAGAAGAATCGTCATCTCAAATTCTTTTCTGACAAGTGCGATAGTTTCCATGAGTTCTTTTGTCTCGTTGGGATTCATTCCGGCAGCGGGCTCATCAAGAAGAAGGAGCTTGGGATCTGTCGCCATAGCTCTTACGATCTCGAGCTTTCTCTGCTTTCCGTAAGGAAGGTTCGATGCAAGAGTATCTCTTTCACCGTCAAGATCAAAAACTTTCAGAAGTCGCATAGCTTCATCATCAATCTGCTTCTCGACTTTTTTATATCTTCCCACATGAAGAATCCCTTCAAGTGTGCTGTATTTAAATCTCTCGGAAAGTCCGACCTTAACATTGTCGATAACAGACATCTGCTTAAAAAGTCTGATGTTCTGGAACGTTCTGGCTATTCCCGCATGATTTATCTCTATCGTATTTTTTCTTGTTATATCTTCGCCATCAAGTTTTATCTTGCCTTCGTTTGGCTTATACACGCCTGTCAGAAGATTGAACACCGTGGTTTTACCGGCACCGTTTGGTCCGATAAGTCCGTAAAGCTCGCCCTTTTCAATCGTCATATTAAAATCGTCAACCGCGCGAAGTCCACCGAAGGAAATGCTCAGATTGGTTACATCTAAAAGTGCCATTGTTTCACCACCTTAAACCTTTTTCTTAATCCCAAAATTTGCAAATGTTTTCTTTCTCCACTCTATTACCTTAGGTGACCAGTTTACGATCATCATTACAATAAGAACGATTGAATAGATAAGCATTCTGTACTTGTTAAGGCCTCTGAGAAGCTCAGGGAGAAGGTACAATATGCAGGCAGCAACTACGCTTCCTCTGATGTTTCCGATTCCTCCGAGAACCACGTATACAAGGATCATAATAGATGCATTGTATCCGAAATACTGAGATGAAGCCGTAAGTGTCGTAATATTATGTGAATAAAGAACTCCTGCAGCACCTGCTATCGCAGCTGAAATGGTAAATGCGAGCATCTTATATCTTGTCACATTAATACCCGATGCCTCTGCAGCAATGTAATTATCCCTGATTGCCATGATCGCACGGCCGTCTCTTGAATTGATGAGATTAAGCACTACCACAAGTGAAACAAGAAGCATTACTATTCCTATGGTAAAACTTGCATCATGTGGAGTTCCCGTAATTCCCATCGCTCCGTTTACAACCATCAGCCCATCCGGCTCAAGTCCGAGAGCCATCTGATTTTCCATGGAAAAATGCATTCCCGTGCTATCTACACCTATGTAAAAAGCATTTATTACATTCTTTATGATCTCGCCAAAAGCAAGTGTAACGATCGCGAGATAATCACCTTTAAGCCTGAGTACGGGAATACCTATAAGAAATCCGAACAATGCCGCAAAAGCTATACCTATAACAAATGCGATAAGAAATCTCGGACCGGAAGGTATCTTATCTGCTGTGATCTTTGAAAAAGCAGCGCTTGTGAATGCACCGATGCACATAAATCCGCAGTGTCCGATACTGAGCTCACCCAATATACCGACGCAAAGATTAAGTGCCACTGCGATTATCGCATAGTATGTCATCGGAACCAGAAGTCCCTTGATATGATTTGTAAGATTTCCGGTTGAAGCAAGTGCCTGAACGATAAGGAATGTTGCAACAACGATTCCGTAAGTTATCAGATTGTCTTTTGTCTTTTTGTCTATACGCATAGTCGTCACCTCTTTAAACCTTTTCCTGAATGACTTTACCAAGAATTCCCGTAGGCTTAACAATAAGCACGATTACAAGAATTCCAAAAACTATTGCATCAGACAACTGTGATGAAATATATGTCTTACTGAGAATCTCTACGATTCCGAGTACAATTCCGCCGATCATCGCTCCGGGGATAGAACCTATTCCTCCAAGAACAGCTGCAACAAACGCCTTGATTCCGGGCATCGCTCCGACATAAGGAGACAGATTTGGATATGCGGAACAAAGAAGTGCTCCAGCGACAGCTGCAAGAGCAGAACCGATCGCAAATGTAAGCATGATGGTCTTATTTACATTTATTCCCATTAATGTTGCGGCACCCTTATCCTCCGCAACAGCAAGCATTGCCTGTCCCTGTTTGGTCTTATTGATAAAAAGCTGAAGGCATACAAGTATAATGATACTCACCGCGATAGTAACGATCGTAACACCCTGAATCTTAAGTTCTCCGCCTGCAAAAGAAATTCCCTTCCATGTAATTACAGATGAAAAAGACTTAACGTCAGCACCAAAGATAATAAGTGCAAGATTCTCAAGAAAATAGCTGACGCCTATGGCTGTAATAAGAACTGCCAAAGGAGAAGCTGCTCCTCTAAGCGGTCTGTACGCAATAAACTCCGTTGTAATTCCGAGAAGTGAACACAAGATTATTGAAACTACCACTGCAATGATAATTCCCATAGTAGAATTTCCACCCATTGCTCCGATCACAGAGAATATTACATAACATCCAACCATGATGAAATCACCGTGAGCAAAATTGAGCATCTTGGCTATTCCGTAAACCATGGTATATCCAAGTGCAATGATGGCATAAATACTACCAAGACTAAGTCCGTTGATGAGATAAGTAAGAAAGCTCATCGTATACCTCCAAAAAAATTCCTAATATTTCTTATGATATAAATAATACCACACAAACAAGACTTTTTATCCTGTTCTGTGATATGAAAACGCAGGACACCTTTTGAGGGTATCCTGCGTAGCACTTCACTGTGCAGTTACGCGGATTGCGCGTGTTAAACACTTTAATCCTTGTCAATCAGCCTATCATTCTGCTGAAACGTAAGCGCCTTCCTTGATAACAACAGCCTTAGGCTCTTTGTTAGGCTCACCTGAAGCATCCCATGTCATCTTTGATGATGTAAGACCTGATGCCTCGATCTCTGTCATAGCTGCCTTAACAGCCTCACAGATATCTGATGTGCTCATATCGGGAGTTGCGTTTTTAGCTTCAAGTGCCTGCTTGATGATGTATACCGCATCATATGCATCAGCTGCGAACTGGTTGGGAACATCACCATATTTTTCTTTATAGTTCTTAACGAAGTTAACTGTAAGATCGTCCTGAGCGTCAGCTGCGAAAGGTGTAAGAAGCATTACTCCCTCGGCAAGCTTTGTATCAAAATTCTCAACAGAAAGGATACCGTCCATACCGTCAACACCGAAGAATACAGGTGAATAACCCATTGTGTTTGCCTGTGTAAGAATAAGTGATGCTGCCTGATAGTAGATAGGAAGGAATACAAGATCTGCACCTGCATCCTTTGCCTTCTGAAGCTGAACTGAGAAATCAGTAGCATTATCGGCTGTGAAAGCTTCCTCTGAAACAATCTCAAAGTTCTTTCCTGCAGCCTCTTCCTTGAACTTCTGATAAATACCGTTTGAATATACGTCTGAGTTGTCGTAGATTATACCAACCTTAGTTGCAAGGTTATGATCTGCAATATACTGCGCTGAAGCAATACCCTGGTTCGGATCTGAGAAGCATACACGGAATACGTTGTCGTACTTAACACATTCCTCAGCCGATCCTGAAGGTGTAAGCTGGAACATATTGTCAGCTTTTGTATTTTCTGAAACTGCGATTGAACATGCACTTGTTGTTGAACCTACAAGGATCTGCATGCCCCAGTCTTTAAGAGTATTGTATGCATTTACTGACTTCTCTGCGTTGAGCTCGTCATCTTCTTTGCTATACTCTACCTGATATCCGTTGATACCGCCTGCTGCGTTGATCTCCTCAACTGCAAGCTCCGCTGCGTTACATACAGCATTACCATACACTGCTGCTGCACCTGTAAGAGGTCCTATAGCACCAATCTTGAATGTAGCTCCGCCATCTGCCGAGCTCTCTGTTCCCTGTGCCTGCGCCTGAGTATCAGGTGTCTCTGTGCTTGCTGCATCTGTGCAGCCTGCAAGCATTGATGCTGCCATTACGGAAGCCATAAGCGCACTAACTGCTTTGCTAAACTTCTTCATAATTTTTTCCTCCTAATTACAATACCAAAACCGAAATGTATATTTGTATACAATCTTGTTTTTGTTTTAATTAGGTTAAATTATCATAGAAAAAAAGTCAACACTTTATTTAATTAAAATTTATTCTGTATTCTCTCTTGAGATTCATCTTTTCACCGAACCCTTCATAGGCTAGTGAAACAATAAACGGTTCTCTGTCAGCGGTATACGCATCATAACATGCCACTCCGTCAAGATACACGGTATATCCCGTATCATCCAGGTAATCACGCTCGGCTCCGGATTTCAGCACAAGCTTGTGACCTTCGAAGCTCATCTCTACCGGATTCTCACACGGAGAATCTCCTTCCGCAAAGTCGCTTAAGTATACTGTCTCTTTTCCATGAATCTTAACCACATATCTCACATTTTCATCAATCTTCCCGACATCGATACCGCCGATCCTGCCAAGGAGTGCCACATAAGAACTGTCGTTAAGAAGCTCCCTGTCATTTATCTCGATCACAAAACTTGAATTATCAAAATTCTTGTACTGCGCCGCTCTTCTGATGAAAATATCTTCTCCCGAAACCTTCCTCAAGCGGGCATAATATTTATCTGCCTCTGAAAGTCTCTGAGATACATAGTCCCTGAATCTGTCGAAATTGTTGGGTTCGCCTTCATCCCTGTAATTTCCGTCACTCCAACGCTCTTTGTCTCTTAGATAAGCTCCCGAGAAACATACATCTTTTTCATATTCATCGAGCATCTTTTGGATTACTTCATCAGACCAGGCATTTTCCCTGAGTTCCTCAAATCTGTCACAACATTTCCTTACAATGTCACTGCTGTTTCCCGCCATTATCTGACCAAGATAAAGATCCTCAAATAGAAGATTATAATGCGGTTTGTGCCCGTATTGCAGATAGCCGTTTTTTACATTCGGAACCCACATATTTCCCCATGTGACATCAAGATCCCACGGACAAATATACGAATAATATCCATCGTCCGTCTCCTTGACGCAAAGGTAGTAATTCTTGTAAAGGTTATCATCTCCCTGAAGCAGATTGATAAACAGCGTATAATCAATGGCATTGTCTATATCGATACACGCTTCAAGTGCACCCACATCTTCCGAATTTTCCTGTAAATTTTCAAGATAATCCATCAGAAGATTCCATCTCTTTTCCTTAAGATTTCCATCATCATCATCTGCAGGCACATTTTCTGCGCGCCATCCGAATATTCCGCCGTATTGGTCAAACAGCACCCTCGCAGAATCAATGCCGACAACTCTTTTATAGAATCCCGTACCTTCATCGTTCTTGGAAATATCGCCCATCTTCTCATCCGGAGTATATCCGAGCGCATAAAGTCCGTTGTATTCCCCGTTTATAAAAAGCTCTAAAAACCTGTATTCCACTCCGGTCGTGATTCCATAGCGATTATTTGTATTGCAGCTGTTATACCAAAGATTCTGACTGAAAACATTTCTGACTTTCTCAGCATCGTTATAGGCAGGATAAAGAATATAATCATCATCCTTACGCATTCCGAGAAGCGACATATCATTTCCCTGACGATCATCGCCTTCCCCGCGTTGAACCAGTGATAATTTAAGAGGCTTTTTGGGAAATACTTTCGTATTGCCTCCACGGATACGAACAAAACCGTCGGATGACAAATCTCTTGCCCGACACTGCTGCCTGTTATCATATAAGCTCATGCTCATTTCCGTCTCGGATTCCGTTATCTCGCCGTCACATTCCAGGTTCATTATCGGCAAAAAAGTACAAACAATCTTGCGGATACAATAACTGCGATCATTATAAAAAATACATCTTATGGGAATATTATTTGCGATCACATCATCTGTTATCTTAGAATCAAGAAAAGCGAATTGCACATCCGCATCGCCCGTCACCTCAACAGAAGGGTCATATGCTTCTTCCTTGTCATCTATAAGAGAATAAAAAAATGTTTTTGCTGCATCATCATAGAAAAGATTCTGCTTATCAAAAGACACTTGAACACTCATGTCATCCGCAAGTGCCCTTGAACTCACTATTTCTTCGAATTTGTTATTGTCAATTATATGGTCAGAATAGTTTTCCACGCCTAAGTAGTACATAAGAAGCAGTACCACAAGAGAAAAAAAACTAACTGCCATCCAAATGGCTTTTTTTCCAGTCATATCGCCTACCAAATCCTCAAACATTACATATAAAGTACATCAAACCAAATAATAATGCAATATTAGCTTTATTTGCATTGCATTAATCACTTTTGCTTGTTACAATTAGCTAAAGGGGGAATAAAATTATGCTTCAGTTGTCTTACTTGGGGATTGCTTTTGCATTTGTGTTCTACTTAATCTTCGGTATTACCGTAAAATTCATGACTCTGACTGTTTATGAACAGAACAAAGCAAGGCTTGGTATCATCCTCACATCACTGTTTGTTTTCACAGTGTCCAGTTTTTCTTCGGGATTCATACATGTTCAATCAGCCCAATATATTTATGGCATTTTATTCTTTCTTTTTTCGGGAATAGCAATGTTTATATTTGTTTCGCTCATAGTTGAACTCCATCAGATAAGCACGCGGGCAAAAATGCGCCGTTTCATGCTTCTCTTTGATATAGTCGATCATTACATAAGCGAAGGCAAGACAAACGAGGAAATACTTGATTATCTTATAGTCATTCAGAATCTCTCGGTAAAAGAGGCAACTGATTTTCTCACGTTCATCACAGATCCGACAAATCATGAGTTCTTATCGGACGTAAATGCACAGATCCGCGAAGCTCAGTTGTTAAAGACTTGATTAATTTAATTTCCAAATAAAGTAAAAAAGACCTAAGTCGCAAATGTACTTAGGTCTTTTATTTTGTCTTATCTGTCAGGTTGATATGATTCTGAATTCATCAAACTGTGGGTCTTCCACGAAGTCCATAATGAGATTCAAGGGGGTAAGTCCAATCGCCTCGTGATGAATCTGCTCTCTTATGACCATCTTCTCATAAGCAGAAAGGTCATGAAACTCCGGATGAGTTTTCTCGTATTTCTCATTGAGCTGGTCAAAAAGATTATACTCCGGATCGCCCCACGCAAATACTTCGGCTGTCTTCAAGTTCGGTTTGAACGGAGAATATTGAAGTCGGCTGTTCTCCATAGGAAGTCGCTCCTTTCTCGTCAAAAAACACGGTTGAATACGCTAAGTACACTTTCCACTAAATAATATCATATTTTAGACAAAATTTCATAAATTATTAGATTTTTTTAATTTTTTCCTTTTCTTTTCAACTACTTTTATTTAAAAGCAATCTGTGCAAAATTATAGAATCCGAGATACCAGATATTAAAATCATGAGATCCGTTTAATTCCTGCCATGTAAAGTTCTTTCCTGAAACGAACTGGTTACATGCTGAAGGAAGATTCTTTGCTGCAGCTGATGCACTTTGATAAGCTGTTCCGTCCTGAAGTCCACAGATATTGTAGAAATAGTGGATTGGATACTTATTGTCCTTCAGAATTGATGCTGTCTTATCAGCAGTATTACTTGTAGGTGCAGCTGAAAATGCTCCAAAATATCCAAACAGATCCACGCACTCTCCAAGTCCGATATTGATCGTCTGCATACCGCCCATCGAAAGACCTGCGATAGCTCTGTGATCTCTGTCAGCATATGTACTGTAATTAGAGTCAATATATGGGATCAGATCGTTTCTAAGCTCTTTTCCGAATGAATAGAAAGAATCTGTCGATCCGCTCTGTGAAGCTTTTCCATTGGGAGTTACTACGATGAAGGAATCAATATCACCATAGTATGAAAGGTTATCCATAATGGCCTTCACCTGGGAATTGTTGCCTGTCATTCCCCATTCACTCTCATTTCCGCCAATTCCGTGAAGAAGATAGAGTACACTATACTTCTTGTCGGAACTATAGTTTGCGGGGAGGTAAATATTTGCTTTCTTGGTATATGCGTGTCCGTTCGAAGCATCATGGGCTGTATAAGAAATATTCTTAACAGTTCCAGAACCTTCACCGTTTCTTATTGCCGAATACTTTGAAGGAATGCTGTTTGCAATCTTTGCAGTAGGATTGGCATGTGTGTTACCTGTCTGGTTGTTCTGCTTGTTATCTGCCTGTTTCTGATTATCCGACTGCTTATTGTTGTCTGCCTGTTTGTTATTATCATTCTGCTTCTGATTATCTGCCTGCTTATTATTGTTAACCTGCTGACCTGAAACAGGTTCAAATTTCCACTGCTGGTTCTTCTTGCCGTTAGCTCTCCACTGGCATACATTCGCGCCGTCATCGGTCTTATGCTGATATACATCAAGCACTTTTGCACCGCCTGATGACTTTGTTCCTACCGTGTAAACACCACTTGTCTTTGTGGGCTTAATAATAAACTGCTGAGCGTCGTGACCAACCGCATCATAAATCTGAACATTTGTGCCGTCTTTATTTTCTCCGTAAGCTACATCGAGCATGAACTCTCCGAGTGCAGACTTAAGAGTTACATAACCGTCACCCTTGTTCTGAACATACCACTTCTGACCCTTTACGCCTGTACCCTTGCTTACAACAACATTTGTAACCTTCTTTGCGGTATCATTCTTTACTGTAAGATACTTCTGTGAATTGATATCCTTAAGATAATACCATCCGTCCTGAATCTCTCCGGACACATTGTTACTTATCTGATCGTTGCTCGGCTGAGGCTGAGGTGTAGGCTGCGGCTGTGGCTGAGGTGTAGGCTGTGGCTGAGGTGTAGGCTGTGGTTGAGGCTGAGGATTATTCTGTCCGTTGTTATTCTTGTTATCCTTATTGTCTTTATTATCCTTCTTGCCGTTATCTCCGTTCACAGGCTGTGGCTGAGGATTGGTATTTCCACCGGCATTTCCGTTATTTGCCTTCCAACGGTCAAAAGAGAATGAGCCTTTAAATACAAGACAGATATCTTTTGAACCTGATACGCTCTTCACATCACCTGTGAAATCCTTAAACGATCCGCCTGTACCCGAAACATTGATTGTTCCAAGCAGATTGCCCGAAGGAGATCCTTCTCTTACTTCAATACTTCCGTTTCCGTTACTCTGAACAGTTGCTGTAATTGAAGATACACCATTAGAGAAGTTTACACCTTTGATCTTTGTATAATCGCCGTTATCTATATTAGAAACAAAAGCTGTTCCGTTTGAATTACCCTTTACGGAAATTCCTGCCTGAGTGAACATTGTCTCTGCTTCAACCCAGTTATACGGATCAACATTTGGCTTCATCTGAACGCCGTTAAGTGACTGCTGAACAGCGTTGATCCTGCCGTTTGATACATTAACCTTATCAATGTGAGTTGTTCTGTATCCGAGGTTATTGCCTACTACTTTGGATTCTACCGTATGAGTATGATATGCCATATAGTAGTTGCCTCTGAACTCAAAAATCTGATGATGGTTATTTCCGTCAGATCCTCTGAATGTTGATGCAGGATTTGCCATGATCTCGCCCTGATGGTTAAAAGGTCCCATAGGGTTATTACTTGTCATAACCTGAATTGTCGCATTTCTGAATCCGTTTCCGCAATTCCAGTTAGAGCAATATGAATAATAATATGTATTACCGATCTTGTTGATACCTGAATCTTCGAAAAGATAAGGAGCATCAATTGTAGCTGCAGTTCCGGATGTACTTACCATGTCTGCGCCGAGTTTTATTACTCTTGCAGTCTTTGGATGAGCGTTCTGCCCCTGAGGTACTCCGCCACCAAAATACAGATATCCTGTTCCGTCGCTGTCTACAAGTACAGCGGGATCGAATAACCACTCCACGTTACAGTTGGGAGTTGATTTAGTTATAAGAGCGTGTCCGATAGGATCTTTCCAGGGGCCTGTAGGGCTGTCCGCTGTAAGAACACCGATTCCGCTTGCATTATTTGCAAAATATAAAAAGAACTTATCTTTTCCGTTGATCTTCTTTGAACAGATCGTCGGTGCCCATGAATTGCTTGCCCATCTGGCTGCACCGTTTCCTCCTGCGATGTTAAATGCTCCGTGATCCGTCCAGTTCACAAGATCCTTAGAAGAATAGCAATTAAGCTGATTGATCTTCTGATATGTATTTTTATTATTTCCGGCAAACTCCTGAGAGTCGTTTGTTGTATAAATATATACCGTATCGTTATAAACAAGTACACCGGGATCCGCGCCGTAACTCTGTGTTACGAGCGGATTGTTTTCATTATCGCCTTTGACGTAGCTTCCCCTTTCAACGCCTGCGGCCTCCACCGTTACGGCAGAACCTGCAACCAGCGTGCACATCATTGCTACGCCAATCATTCTTTTTATTGACTTAACCATAAAACCTCTCAATACTTTTTTGAAAAAAATCTATAACCATTTACTGTGCAGGTTCAAAAACCCATTGCTGATTTGCATTGCCGTTGTGCTTCCACTGGCATACATTTGTGCCGTCGGATGTCTTGTGCTGATATACATCAAGATTCTTTGTTCCCTTTGATGCTTTTGTAGCGACTATATAAACTCCGCTCTTCTTTGTAGGCTTAAGCATGAACTGCTGTGCATCATGTCCTACCGCATCATAAATCTGTACATTTGTGCCGTTCTTATCTTCTCCGTACACAACATCAAGCATGAACTCTCCAAGTCCTGACTTAAGTGTGATATATCCGTCACCCTTATTCTGAACATACCATTTCTGACCCTTGGCTCCTGTACCCTTTTCAATCTGTACATTAGTCGTCTTCTTTGCCTTGTCATTCTTTACCGTAAGATACTTCTGAGAATTAACATCCTTCAGATAGTACCATCCATCCTGAACACCTGATGCCGCATTGTTGCTTGTCTGATTGCCGCTCGGCTGAGGCTGTGGTGTGGGCTGTGGCTGCGGCTGCGGTTGAGGCTGCGGTTGAGGATTTGTCTGTCCGTTATTTCCGTTATTGTTGTTATTGCTATTATTATTTTTGTTATCCGGCTGAGGTTGAGGCTGTGGTTGAGGCTGCGGCTGTACACTGCCGGGCTGGCCGATTACTTCCGTATATGCCTGAATAACCTTGTTATAAGCCTGCTTGGGCTGTCCCGGTGAAGAGAACAACAATGGCTTTGAGTTATTGATCCATGTTGTCTGATCTGACAATCCCCACCATGTAATACCTGTAACATTTCCGCCGTTTTTCTTTATCTGATTTATCTTCTTAAAGAGATCGTAAGAGTAGTTGGCCATATCGCCGTCACCCTTATTTGTAATATCAAGCTCTGTTACCTGTACTTCAAATCCTGACTTAAGGAATGAATTCATGGCATTTATATATGTGTCAACCGAAGGGTAATTTGTTCCGAGATGTGACTGCATACCTACACCTGCACAAACTTTTTTACCCTGATTTATATAATTAACAAGAGTTGTAACCTTCTGTACTTCCTGATATGTGTTGAAGTCGTTGTAGAAAAGCTTAACCGAATTTGTAAGCTTGTAATGCTCAAGTGTTTCATAAGCATAGTTAAATGCCTTCTTTACATAAGAAGCATTTGTTCTGTTATTTCCGTAAACTGCTTCCCAACCTGAGTTGTTTGCATGGATTACTTCGTTTGCAACATCCCATGCATAAACGCATCCGCCATACTGGCTTGAATATACATGATTCATAACCGTCTTAACATACATCTCAAGACGTGCATCCATAGTCTGCTGATTTACGAATCCGTTGTTTCCACCGTAATTACTTCTGAAAAACCATGACGGAGTCTGAGAATGCCACACAAGTGTATGCGCTCTCATGCCGAGACCGTTCTGGCTACAGATTTTCATTACTTCATCAATTGTTCCGAAATTAATCTGGGGTACGTTTGATTCACGATAGCCGTCAGGAATATAATATCCCTTGCTCTTTGCCTCTGATACTGAGATCAGTCTTGGAGAACCACCAAGCAAAGCATCCGGCTTCATCTCGTTCTCGAGTGTGATAGAATTATAATGTTTCTTAAGAATGTTTAACTGATTTCCATCCCTTAACTGATACAAATTAATACATGTTCCTGAATGTCCATATGTACTGCCATATGTATTCAAAAGTGTTGCGTCTGCAGCCTGTGCATCTACCGTAGATCCGGCTACGCACATTGAAAAAGCACACACAAACGCCATAACTTTGGCAACTACGCCATTAATACTTTTTACCTTCATAGCATCCTCCCGTTAATAATATGTTAAACCCATTCCCCATAGAGTAAATTTATTGTAACATATTATTTCACAAAGAGGTATCCAAAAATTGCTAATTATTTATCATAAAGTGCTGGTAATTGTGCACAACACGCTTTTTCGTATTTTACTTGCCTCATATTTGGCAAACTTTAATGTAACATTTTGCTTTTTTCTAAGACTATAGCCTAATCCACCCACACAGTGTAATCGTGGTCCAGAACGTAAACCATATATCTGCCAATTTCGCAAGAATCTACAATAACCGGATTTCTTTCCTTTAAAAATGCATCAAAATCAAACTTCGCACTTTCTGAAACCAAATAAACGGTCGCTCCGTCTGTGCTCTTAGTTGGCGGATACCAGGTAACATCGGAAAGCCACTTACAACCTTCCATGTCCTTCATGTTATTCACAGCTCTGATTTTTACTGAATTATTGGATATAACAGTTATAGTATTAGCATTATCAAATATCGTATACCCATACTCATAGCCCTTATCCTGCATCCATTCGGCTATTTTCATTTCATCAGAATTACTACTGTTATCTCCTGCAATCAATTCTGTATAATAATATCTGCCGGCCATGATTCCTAAAATAACTACTATTACCGCAACAAGCGCAGAAGCCTTTATCTTCGCAATATATTGCCGATATACCAGTTTCATAAATAATCCAACTCCGGTAGCAAGTATAAAAAATTCCGGAAAGAAATATCTAGGCGCCACTTCTCTTACTGTAAATGTAAGTGCCAAAACTACCATCGTGATCACTGCTACAGGTACCAAAGTTCCCCACAAAATAATGTTGTTATCCTCATCTACATTATTATCTGATTTATCCGTTTTCTTATATATATTTTTCAGGGCAAGTAAATATCCAATAACTGCAAATGCGCATAAGCACCAAACAACTGCAGGCACAACACCAAAGTATACAATCGATCCCATAGCAGGCCACACTTCGGTAACAAATTTTTCGCCGGCTCGTCTTATATTTCGCCCACTATCAGTTCCATAAGCAGCTGAAAGCATAGGAATACCAACAGAAATTACAGCAGTACAGAAAAACAGTGCCAATAAGTGCCACTCAAACGACTTCTTCCTTATCACTGACCATAATTGTCTGACTATCTCTACTCCAAGAAGAGGCAGATAGCAAAATACCGAAGCATGAATAGCCTCCATACCATTTATTGTTGCAAGAAGCAAGGATATTGCCCAAATCCAAATTGAAAGTTTTCCCTCTTTAAGGCCTTTATTATAGAATATCAGCATAAGGTATAACGAAATAAAGTAAAATATATAATAATCAGCCCATAAAAATAACGCACTCTGAAGTTCCGATTCAACATTAAAAACTGAGAAAAGCACTATGAGCACAGTAAAAATCTCGTACCAGCCAAATTCTAATTGCCTAAAATACACGATCATAAGTCCAATAAGAATCATCATAAACAAACTACATGCGATTCCTATAGACAAATTCATATTCCCGGTAATCTTATAAAAGACCGCTCCAATATTAGGTGCACTTACTAATTTGTCACCGGTTGAAGAAACCCACGTATCCGGTGTATCAAATGAATTATCAGCGATTTCTGTAGTAATCAGCGCCTCAGATGCCAGATCGGCATCCATCCTCGAAGTGTAATGAAAAATATTCACATTTACATGTATACCAACTAAAATCAGCAAAACTATCCCTGTTATAATAGTCAGGACACGATTTGTTAAATTTTCTATTTTCATATATATCTCCCGGCACCTCACTGTATTTTTTCAGAACAATCCTTCAAATCCCTGAGTCTTGTATATTTCCTTGTAATACTTGACTTCATCCTTGATTATCGAGTCAATCTGCCTCATTCCGAGGAGCTCAACGGGTGCTTTATCATCCGTCATTATATTGCTTCCGGCCTCGTATGGCACACAATTATCTTCGACAACCTCCATCATTGCACGAAGCCTCTCATCACCTTCAAGTTTGCTGTTTTCTGCAAATCTGCTCATAAACTCCGAATTATCCGTAGCAAACAGTTCTTTGTTTGTAGAACCTGTAACCTTTATCGTAGCAACATTGTCAAACACCGAAGAAATGGTATCTGCAAGATATCTGTTAATCGTAGACTCGTTATCATCGCTGTACATGTTCATATTAACAACCATGACTCCGCCCGGATTAAGATGATCTTTTACCATATTAAAAAATTCCGTCGATGACATCTGAAAAGGAATCGTAATATCCTGATATGCATCGACCATTATGACATCATATTTCTTGTCGATTGCCGCAAGATATGCTCTTCCGTCATAGGTTGTGACCTTTGCTTTTTCAGGGAGCTCAAAGTATTTATGTGCAAGATCCGTAATCTTATCATCAATCTCAACACCTTCAACATTAACGTTGTCAAAATATTTGAGTATCTGAGTCGCATATGTTCCGGTTCCCATTCCAAGGATCAGTATTTCTGCATCTTCTCCTGCCGCTGCTTTCTCTTTTATCCCGCTCATGTAGGGCGCAGCCAAAGCATAATCATAGTACATTCCGGTAAGTTCACCGCTTTTTATATGAATTGACTGAACTCCGAAGAGAACATTTGTCGACAAAATCACACTGTAAGGATCTTCTTTTACCTGAAGATAATTGTAAACAGACTCACCCTCATAAGTCAGGTCATTTTCCCAAAAAGCAAATGAGGTGCTGTGTCCGAAAAAAAGGCATGCTACAAAAATGATGAGCCCTGCTGCTGTTTTCACAGTCACTTTTTTACCCGTGCTGACAAAAAAAGCAATGCAGAGCGCGATCAATATTCCCGCAAAAATCAGAAATGTTATAGATGTTCCCACAGCAGGGATTGTGACAAATGTCGGCACAAAAGTTCCGATGATACTTCCGACTGTATTGAACGCGCCGAGAGTTCCGATAATTTTGCCGTTGTCATCAAGAGACTCCGTAGTATACTTTGCAAGCGAAGGTGTTACGGTTCCAAGAAGAAAAAGAGGGAACACAAACACGATCATACATGTCGCAAATGCGGCAATAACAAGGAAATTGCTGTTGACTGCAAATATTACAGCCGCCGAAATAGCGATTATTATATACTTACCGAGAACAGGAATCGCAGCGATCCAGATAGCAGCTATAAGAATTCTCTTATATAACTTATCCGGAGACGGATCCTTGTCTGCAGCCTTGCCGCCGTAGATATTTCCAAGCGCCATGGCTATCATTATCGTTCCGATTATAATTGTCCACACAATCTGTGATGAACTAAAATACGGTGCAAGAAGCCTGCTCGCTCCAAGCTCTACCGCCATAACAGACATTCCCGCAAAGAACTCCGTCATGTACAAAAACATTTTGTTGTTTAAAATTGATTTTTTCTCCATATCTTTTTCTTCCGTAACTTTTATTTATTTGATGCCCTTTTGGACTTCTAAACTCTTTATCCGTATTGGAGTATATCATTATAACGGCAAAACGAAAACATTTTTCACAATACAAATTACCACAATATAAATTATCGTTGAAAAAAGCGTTGTGATATTCATAAGAACTATGCTTCGTTTTATATCATCAGGTTCTATGGTACGCGTTTCATCACCGATAAATTGTTTGTCGTGAATCTTTCCAAAGTAGCTGGCAGGCCCCGCAAGTTTAAGCCCGAGAGCACCCGCGCATACGCTCTCGCACTGGGCAGAATTTGGGCTTGCATGGTTGTACCTGTCCCTTATAAATATTCTTATCGCACCCTTAGTGCTGTATCCGGTAAATGTATTACCATCTTTATCAGCGCCGCATCCATCTGAGTTCTTTGCACCAAAAGCTCTCCCAAGTACCTCCAAAGCGGCTGTCCCTGCGATCATAAAAGCCGCGCTTAATCTCGCCGGAACATATGCAAAAACATCATCTGTTTTCGCAGCGAATCTTCCAAAATACATATACCTTTCATTTTTGTATCCAATCATGGAATCCATTGTGCTGACCGCCTTATAAATAAATGAAAGAACAGGTCCTCCAAGCATCTGATAAAAAAGAGGACAGATCACGCCGTCATTTGTATTCTCCGCAACCGTCTCAACGGCAGCCTTTGTAATACCTTTGTCATCAAGGCTTTGCGTATCTCTTCCGACGATCATCGATACTGCCTTTCTTGCCCCTTCTACATCGCCTTTTGAAAGCGGTACATAAACTGCAAGTGCCGCATCCCTAAGGCTCTTTGCCGCAATGCACTGCCAGCACATAACAATCATTACCGCAAGCAAAAGATATGTATTTATCCTGTAAGCAATATAGCAGATTCCAAAAGAAAATATGCCCGTAACAGACGTAACTCCGAGCACTTCCACAATTCCAAGTACAAAACCTTTGGCAGAAGACTCACGTTCACCTCTTCGAAGCACTCTCTCCAAAAGCTCGATAAGCTTTCCGATGATCTGCACCGGATGCAGTAAAAAAGCAGGGTCTCCCAATATCAAGTCTACAAATATCCCCGCTAAAATCGCCACAGGTATGTAGTTATAATAAACTTTCAAAAAATCTATCATATATCCGTTCCAAGCCAAATCGTCAAAGTCTCAGTACCCTAACAATACACATACGCACACTGTAAGAGCAATCGCGGTTTCAGCAAGACACAGAAACCATCCTGCCGCATCACCGGTGATCCCGCCAAGTTCCTTTCCTGTCCTTACTTTGTAGTACCAAAAAACAGCTAGTGCCGCGCAAACCGCGCAGCCGCCGCAAATTCCTCCGATAAGTATCATTGCTATCGAAACTACAAGTGCTTCTTTTACCAATATAGACAGACACCGCTTTTTGTCAGCGCCCTCAGCAAAGCTATAGAGCGTTCCCTCATTCTTTGCACAAGGGAAACTTACAACAGATATTCCGCTGAGTGCCCTTGACAGGATAAATCCAAGCCCGATAATCAAAAAGTCCTCTCCATCCGCAAAGAAAAGTGACGAATCCACAGGGCTTTTTCTATCCGCTATGATACTCACAGACGCAAGATATACCGCAGCGAGCGTCATAACACGAATGACCGCAAACGCACCGATATGCGGGTCCTTTAAAATCTCAAGTTTTTTCTCCCTATCCGCATAGGACGAAAAAGCATCGCTGCAATCCATGTATCCGTCAACGTGGATTCCGCCTGTGATAACAACAATAGCCGCCATCATGAAAAGCCCCGTCGGAACACTTCCTATTCCCAAAAATACACCAAGACATCTTATCCCATAAGTAACAGCAAGCAAAACAGCACCTATCAGCGGAAAAAAGACAATACTGTATTTCATATCCTCTTTCTCCCACGTAAACTGTGGCATCGGGATTTTGGAATACATTGAAAATGCTATGGCAAAAGACCTAAGTAAACTTTTCATCCTATTTTTTCCCCTATTCCGCAGATTACTCTGTAAACATCTCTGTTCTTTGCAAGTGCCTGCATAAATCTTCCCGCATCCTCGCGCCATTTTCTGTCAGTTGCATCCACAGGAACAATTCCGCAGGTTATATCTTCGCAAATGACTATCGCATTTTTGGAAAAAAGCTCCGCAAGCTCCTCTGCGTTCTTATCGGTCCCGCGAGCAAGGCACTCTGCATGATAATAAATCTTATAACCACCGGGAACTGCCCCGCTTATATTATTAGCATTCTCTTCCTGTTTAAAAGAGTAAATATCTTCATCTTTGACTTCTCCGACAATACTCTTTGCAAAATCCAGCTTCCCCTGGCCTGCGCCGCCTACTATCAGAATTCCGCGATTTTCCTTATCGCTCATTTCACTTACCTCTTTGGTATCCGTACTTTTATGAACCATCCGCTTTCCGGCGCACATCTCTGTAACCTCATCAGCGATTGCCGCGACTTCCCTTTCAATAAGCGCAAGCCCCTCACGGTATGAGTCGGTGCTCGCATCATATATTGCGGCATCACTGTATATTCCATCACTCACAAATACAAGATTATAACCTTTTTCTTTACACAAAATCCTGATATCTTCACATATTCTTGCTGCCGCATCGCGGTCTTCGATAAAAGTGCCGTCTTTATCTGTTCGAAACATCTCATTTGCAAGAAGCGCCGTGAGACTGTCCACAAGAAACGTAGCTTTTTCAGGATGTTCTGCCATATTGGCGTCCTTACCCGAACCTACGGCTCTAATAAATTTCTCTTTTTCCGTGCTAAGTCGTTTTATATCCCTTGCGATCTCTATGGTCTCAAAGCCTAGTCCCGCTCTGTTTTCGACATGTTTTCTTATGCGCTCGTCATCCTCTTTACCTGTAGATTTCATTGTCGCAACATAGTAAAGTCCTCCGCCCGACTTTTCTCTCAGACTACAAGCAATATCCTGCGCAATGTCTGATTTACCGTTTTTGCATCCGCCCGTCAAAAGAACTATCATCTTTATCTGATTCCTTCCAAATACGAATCATCAATTCCGCCACCTTCAAATGTGGCCATATTGTTCATCATTGCGCACGCGCCCTCTATCACTTCGAAAGCAAGAACGCATCCGCTACCCTCGCCAAGTCCCATATTCAGATCAAGGTAAGGGCTTAGTCCCAGCTCTTTCATCGCAAGCATATATCCCGGTTCCGTAGATACATGTGACGGAAAAAGATAATCCGCAACCGCTGGGCACAGCTTTACCGCAAGAAGCGCCGCAACCGCAGAAATATATCCGTCTATCACAGCACCCTTTCCCGCATATGCCGCACCTATAAACGCACCGCACATCGCCGCAATATCAAGCCCTCCAACTTTGGACAAAACATCCGTTATCGCCTCGAAATCACCTGCGTACTCACAGCCCTGACCTTCAAGTTTATGTGTAAAAAGAGCTCTTTTTATAACTTTCTTCTTATTATCATAGGCCTCATCACTTATTCCGGCGCCGCGCCCCGTAAGGCTGTCGCTGTCTACTCCCGTTATCGCAGACAAAACCGCCGCCGAAGTAGTGGTATTTCCAATACCCATCTCCCCGATACCTACGAGATTGATATCTTCGTACTCTTCCTCGTCTTCTCTTCCGATCGCGATCTCTATTCCCGTCAGTATCGCGCATAAACACTCATCTCTGCTCATGGCAGGTTCGCATGCGATATTTCCGGTTCCTTTTCTTATCTTTTTATCTATTATAGGTGCCTTTTTCCCATCAACAGTAAGCGGAAACTTAGTCGCAACTCCGACATCCACAACCGCAACTTCAACACCAAAATGCTTTGCAAGCGCCGACATCCCGGTTATTCCCGACGTCATATTGACCGCCTGGCTCGCAGTCACGGAAATAGGCGCGGATGCGACACCTTCTTTTGTCACACCGTTATCGGCGCAAAAAACCAGAATTTTTTTGCTTCCGATCCTGTTCTTAACACGCCCTGTTATACCCGCGAGCTTAATTGCGATATCTTCAAGTTTTCCCAAGCTGCGAGGCGGCTTAATAAGGGCATCGTCGTACTCTTTTGACGCGATCATCGCTTTTTCGTCAGCTCTTCCGACACCGGCTATGTATTTTTTTATTATTTTCTCTGTATTCCCTGTCATACGTTTATTTTACACACATAAGTAATGTTGTAAAAGTATCAAAAAAACCTTTATACTTAATCATGGAGGATCAAAGATGACTTACACCACTTACGAACACGGCGGTATTTTTGATAAAAACTGCAAGATAAAATACGATTTCAGCGTGAATGTGAACCCGCTCGGAATGCCCGAAAAAGTAAGACATGACATTACAGAACACATCTCGCTTTTGGAAAAATATCCCAATTTAAGCGACTGTTCACTGCTTGCAAAATTGTCTGCATATCACAACATTCCCGAAGAATACTTCGTCATGGGAAACGGCGCATCAGAGATAATAACTCTTTTGGTTCAGGCTATCCTTCCGCGTGGTGCCGTGCTTCCCGTTCCTACTTTTTCAGGGTACAAAAAAGCTCTTGCATCAAGGAACTGCCGTGTAAAGGAGTTCAATCTTAGAAGTGACAACAACTTCAGGCTCACAGACGATTTTTTGTCATACGTAAAAAAAGCCGGCACCGTGGACATGATTTTTCTCTGCAATCCCAATAACCCCACCGGCGCGCTTATTCCTTACGATACAATAAAAAAAGTTGCCGATTTCTGCGAAAATTTCGGCATTTATCTTGTAATCGACGAATGTTTCATGGGTTTTGTTCCGGGCGAAAAAAAGACGAGCGCGATCTCACTTATAAAAGATCACCCTCATCTTATTATCATAGATGCTTTCACCAAGTTATACTGCCTTCCCGGAATAAGGCTTGGTTTCTGCATATGTTCTAATCCGCGCATATTATCCGAATTAAACTCACTAAAGCCTGAGTGGAATATCTCAAGTCTCGCTCTGCTTGCAGGCGAAAAGTCCCTGTCGGAAAACGAGTATGTACACAGATCGATAGAACTCATAACCACGGAAAGAGATTTCCTGTCAAAAGAGCTGAAATCACTCGGATTTACCGTTTTTGAAAGCGACACAAATTTCATTTTGACAAGACTTCCGCTCACTCTTTTAACTTCATCACATTCACATCTCGCAGGAAGCATGCTTGCAGATAAACTCGCAAGAGAACACGGAATCCTTGTCAGAAACTGCGCAAACTTCAGTGGCCTCGACAACTCCTATTTCCGCATCGCTGTGCGAAACCACGAAGAGAATGTGGTTCTTATGAATACACTGAAAGAATATGTTTGATGCTTATGCTTCCTTTTTCACTTTCGGAAAAACAGTCTCTCCGACAACCCAGAGAGTATCACCTTTCCTCTTTCTTCCAAGCAAAACGATCACAACTATTCCGACAGCAATGATCACCGACGAAAGGACTGTTCCTTCAATTCCAAACCCTACATTGTACGCAAAGCTGTTTGTAGCAGAAGCTGCATCAAGTTTAAAGATTGAAAAATCAAAAACAAGTCCGCTGTTCGGAAGTCCCAGAACTATACTCTGCATGTAGTTCCAACCTGTATGAACGGCAATCGCCATCCACATGCTCTCATAATAATAGATCATAAGGGCCATAAATACTCCGAACAGAACAATATTTAAAAATCCAAGGAATGAAACTTCCGGATTTAAAAGATGCAGAACTCCGAATACCAGCGCATTTCCTATTATCGCAACCCACGGCGATCTGAACGATCTTCTCAGCCTTTGATACAGAAATCCTCTGCACAGTAATTCTTCGCTACCTGACTGAAAAAAAACTGTGACCAAAACAACAAACACTTTGAAAAACTGAAACCTGTTAAAATAAATGGCTATATCTTTGTTGAGTATCGCAACGATTGCGCAAAAAACGTTCATTCCGCCGCCCACAAGCAGTCCAAGAAGAAAAAAAAGTACCGTATTTCCCTTATATTTTTTCCAAAACGTCTTAAGAACAGGTCTGTCAAACTTAACCAGCAACAGGTATCCGATCAAAACGATCCATGATCCGATAGTCCGACCGTAACTACTGACCGCTTCATTAAACGCAAGATCTTCAAATCCCATAATCGGGGAGATCAATACATTGAACAATAACTGACCTGCAATCTCTCCCGCAAGCATAAGCACAAAAAACACCACCGGAAGAATCAGCAGAAAATCATACCACCTGTAGTAGTCATTATGAATCTTATAGAAAAAAGCCTTAAACTTCTCCATGTTGCCCCTCCATTTTCTTTTATCTGTCCAATTAAACATAATATGCCGACGAAATCGAGTCAACAAAAAAACATCCTTCGTTACCTTATAACAGATACATCCATATCTGCATATTCCTCAGTAAGAGAAAAAATTGTATTCACGCCTTCAGTGACATACACTTTTTTGTCCTCGGTAACCATGATAAGGTCAAATGCCGCGATCCCTTTATTACCTGTCGAATACTCCTTATAAAATTTCTCGGCTTTTTCTTCTCCCATTACGAAAAGAGCTGTTGAGAGGCCGTCACAGACCGTTCCGTTTCTTCCAACAACAGTAACCGAGGCAAGGCCGCTCCTTGCAGGCTTTCCCGTATTGGGATCAAGAATATGCCAGTATTTTTCCCCATTTTCTTCAAAAAATCTCTCATATCCCCCGGAAGTTATAACAGCCATATCACTTGTCTCTATAACGCCAAGTACTCCGCTCTTACTGTCTTCAAACGGACTTTTGATCGCAACCCTCCACAGATTTCCGTCAGGCTTTGTTCCTATGCACTCAACATTTCCGCCAAGATTTATAAGGCCCGATGTCACTCCTTTTTCTCTAAAAAACTCAGCAAGATACGATCCTGTGTAGCCTTTAACCACGCTTCCAAGATCAAGCTGCATGTTGTCATCTATTCTGACACTACACTCTTTTTCACCCGCGTAGTCCACATCAATCTTACTGTGATCGACATTTGCAATCAGTTCTTTTATTTCATCATCCGAAGGAACCCTGAACTGCCCTGTAGTAAAGCCCCAGGCCTTAAGAACGGGGTAAACCGATATATCAAGGCTTCCGTCTGTCGCCTCGCATACTTTCAGCGCATCCTGTAAGATCTTTGTTCCATCTTCGGACAATGTGGCACTCTTTTCCTTATTAAGCCGTCCGATCTCACTGTCCTCTTTTGTGACGGAAAGTTCATCTTCTATATTTCTTATACGTTTCTCAGCTTCGGCAAGCAGCGCTTCATCGCCTTGTATTTCAATCTGCATAACGGTATCCATTGCAAAGATTGTCGATGTATTTATTTTATTCTTTGCCCCGCACCCTGTAATAAAAAGCGAGACCATACCGGCTGTCATCGCAATGCTCACAAGCTTTTTCTTTGCAGTGCATGTTGTTTTTCTTTCAATATATCTTCTGTTTTCTTTGTTATTTATTCTTTTGTTCATTCTTCCACTTTACTTCTAATTCTGTGATTTTTATGATAGTTTGCTTCTATTGTCCGATATCGTTAGCACCTGAGTCAATATAATCTCAACTTTTCACTACTGATAATTTTTATTTATTTCCCAAATTCTTTTCTAATCTTGTATAATGCATTCATACCGATCGAGGAGAAAACAAAAACATCGGTATCGAGGAGGATATGAAATTTATGAAAAAGAGAGTAATTACAAGTTTGGTCTTAACAGCAGCACTTGCTTTCGGAGCACTTACAGGCTGCGGATCAAAAGCAGAGTCACAGACTACAGAGGCTCCTGCAACAGAAGAAGCTACACAGGCTGAAGCAAAAGCTGATTCAGCATCTGACACAGACAAGAAAATCACTGTAGGAGCAACACCCGTTCCTCACGCTGAGATTCTTGATAATATCGTAAAGGAAGTTCTTGCAAAAGACGGATGGACACTTGAAACAGTTGTATTCCAGGACTACGTACTTCCCAATACTTCACTTGAAGCAGGTGAGATTGATGCCAACTACTTCCAGACACTTGGTTATCTTGACCAGCAGAACAAAGACGCAGGTCTTCACCTTACAGCAGTAGCAGGAATTCACATTGAGCCCATGGGTATCTATTCAGAAAAATATACTAAGCTTGAAGAGATTCCCGATGGTGCAGAGATCGGTATTCCAAACGATCCCGACAACGGCGCAAGAGCACTTGACCTTCTTGTTCAGAAGGGACTTCTTACATCAAAGGGTGCTTTTGGTGAAGATGCAAGCTACACAGAGGATTCTCTTTCAAAAGATAAGGACGCTAACCCTCACGGATATAAGATCACACCTCTTGAGGCAGCTAACCTTCCTCTTTCACTTCCCGATCTTGACGCGGCAGCCATCAACGGAAACTACGCTCTTGAAGCAGACCTTCCGGCTAAGCATCCCGCACTTGATATCGAGGAATTTGACGATGAGACAACAGTAAAGAGAACTAACTTCCTTGTAGTTAAGGACGGTTCTCAGGATTCTGAAAAGATCAAAGCTCTTGTAGCAGCACTTAAGTCAGACGAAGTTAAATCATATATTGAAGAGACATACAAGGGAGCAGTAATTCCTTCATTTATTGATCCACAGTAAACCATTTTAAAAGCCAATAACGTATATGATATACGAAGTGCTCCGTTTCTTCGAAACTCTCGCACTTCTACAAACATTCGGAAAACGCTAATTTACTACGTAAATTGCTAATTCCTCATGTTTGTTAGGGCCGTTAGGTCAAAAAGCTTAACATGCAAGCATGTACGCTTTTTGACTTTCCGCCCCCATATCATACAAATCCTACCTTTCATATATCAAACCTTCAATGTGACACGTTGCCTTGCCAGTGACGTGTCATATTTGATATTTAAAAGCAGTAATGTAATAATAGATTAGCGCCGGGAACGCTTATATAATTTTCCTAATATAATAAGACAGGTGGTCTTACTATCTATGATACAAATTAAGAATGTCAAAAAAACTTTCAACAAAACCGAGGTGCTTAAAGGTGTAAATATCGACATCGAAAAGGGTGAGATATTCGGCATCATCGGTCAGAGTGGTGCAGGTAAATCCACTCTTCTTCGTTGCATAAACGGCCTTGAATCTTATGATGAAGGTGCGATCGTTGTTGACGATGTAACCGTCGACATCAAGAACAAAAAAGTTCTTCGAAATCTTCAAAAGAGAATGGGCATGATATTTCAGGGTTTTAACCTCCTTGAAAGACTCGACGTATATCACAACGTTGCTCTTCCCATGAAATTCTGGGGAATTCCCACAAACACTCCGGAAGCAAAAGAAAAAATCCTTAATCTTATAAAGCTCGTCGGCCTTGAAGAAAAAGTACATTCAAAGCCAAAGGAACTCTCAGGCGGTCAGAAGCAGCGTGTCGCAATAGCAAGGGCACTTGCGCTCGATCCCGATTTTCTTTTGTGCGACGAAGCAACAAGTGCACTCGATCCGGAGATCACAAAGGGCATCTTAGCTCTTTTACAAAAGATAAATAAAGAAATGGGCATCACGATCATAATCGTTACTCATCAGATGGAAGTCGTTAAGCAGATCTGCCAGAAGGTTGCATTTCTTAGCGGCGGCAAAGTGCTTGCAATAGGCAAACCTGAACAGCTCTTTGTATGGCCCAAGGAACAGGAAATGCGTGAGTTCCTCCGCGAAGAAAGTGACAAACTTCCCTCAACGGGAGTCAATTTGAAACTCTTTTTCTTCGGCGAAGGCAATCAGCGCCCTATCGTAACCGAGATGGCAAGGGAGCTTCAAACAAACTTCAACATTTGCTGGGCCAAGCTTGAAGACTTCAGGGAGGACGTCTACGGAAGCCTCGTCCTTAATATGGATGAAAAAGATCTTGAGAAAGCATGCGCCTTTCTTGACAGCAAAAATGTAACCTGGGAGGTAATCAAATAATGTCGGGAATTTTATCTGATGCAGGCATGAGTTCTGTTATAATGACTGCCTTTAAACAAACTTTATACATGGTATTCTGGTCAACACTTTTTTCGGTAATAATAGGATTTATTCCCGCCATAATACTGACGCTCACAGCTCCTGACGGACTTAAGCCAAACAAGATCGTATATGAGATCTTAAGCTTTTTGGTAAACGTATTCAGAAGCTTCCCCTTTATCATCCTTCTTGTAATACTTATTCCGTTTACAAGAGCGGTTGTCGGAAAGTCTATCGGAACAACGGCATCGATCGTTCCTCTTACGGTATCGGCAATTCCCTATATCGCAAGAGTGTTTGAGACAAGCCTTCGCGAGACCAATCCCGGAGTCATCGAAGCCGCAAGATCTTTTGGCGCTTCAAACTTCCAGATCCTTATGCGCGTTTATGTAAAAGAATCTATTCCGAGAATGCTAAACGGTGTGATACTTCTTGTCATCTCACTTATCGGCTACTCCGCAATGGCAGGAACTGTCGGAGGCGGCGGTATCGGTGATATAGCGATCCGCTACGGCTACCAGCAATACAAGACTGAATATCTTGTCGTTTGTTCAGTTGTACTTATAGCATTTGTTCAGTTCATTCAGATGCTTGGTAATTACATGTACAAAAAAATGAGCTAAATAACAGATTAAATTGGGACAGTGAAGTTTTTTTCCACCATCACTGTCCCGTCAAATATAGACTTACATAAAACATTTCGCCAGTGCGCGAGCGTTGTTGCGAAAAAGTTTCTATCATTAAAGGACCGACTCATGAGTAAGCTTGATTTGATGAATCTCGGAGAACTGTATAGAGAGCTTAGAACTGCTCGCGGACTGAAGATGAAGGATATTGCCGGCAAAAATATTTCACAATCTCAACTGTCAAAATTTGAGACCGGACAAACAATGCTTTCAGCCGACAAATTACTTATCGCCATTTCTTCAATTCATATGAGTTTTTCGGAATTTGAACATGCATACAACCAATATGAGAACAGTCCTTTTTTTCGCCATTCAAAAGAAATCTCCGATCTTCATTCAGCCAAAGATATTGATGGGTTAAATAAGCTTCTAAAAAATTATGATAAAAGCTCTGAATCCTATGATATTTATAATCAGCTCAACAGATTGGTTATAAAATGTGCTGTCTATGACCTGGATTCAACAAATACAATATGCAAAGAAGACATTGAACTGCTGACCAAATACCTATATAGCATTGAAAACTGGACAGAATACGAGTTGTATATTTTCGGCAACACGCTACACATATTATCCGAAAGCGACCTTATTTTCCTGGGAAAAGCATTTATTGAGCGCGCTTCATTGTATCTATCAATTCCCAACAATAAATTTCATACCCAGTTAGTCCTTCTGAACATCATCATAACTTTGTTATACAAAAAGCAAGGATATTACGCAGATTACTTTATGAAACATTTGGATAAAATCCTCACTTACCAAGATATGTTTGCAAAGACAATACTTATCTTTTTGAAGAAGGTCCTTGATTATCAAGAAAAAAGAGTAACTACTACACAAACCCTCGAAGAATACATTGCTCTTATAAAAGCAACAGGGCATGACGAAGTTGCTTCATTTCTTCAGGAAAACTTAGATGCTTTCATAAGTATCTCATAAATAACATCTAATCTTCTTGCAATTCTTTTTTGCCAACGCTAAACATATGACAAGTAAAAGTATCGAGTAAATAATAATGCCCCAATAAGCATAATTTATATTAAAAGTCGCCAACATAGGAAACAACAGACTCGTAACAGGCGGTGCTATAACAAGCAATGCATTAATACATGTAATGATCCCGCCAATTCTTTCTACAGGATAACGATTAACCACTTCCGCAGAAAAGCGCGGTGCCACAATGCCCAGCAAAAATGCAATACAGCTATTGGCTATCATAATTATCCATATGCTATCGATCACAAAACCAACACCGACAAATAATATCATCACATCTGACAAAATATTGATATTGAAAATAGAATGCCTTTTAAAAATTTTGGTCGTCATAGCATTTCCCAATATCATAAATACAGTAATTATCCCGGATAACAAAGATATCTTTACCGGATTACTCAAACTCATCATCTCATTGTTTGTGTTTATAAATAGCGCAAAAACAGGTGTCAAGCCTCCAAAAAATCCATTTAACATTGCCAATTGGATCAGGTTCCCCAATAAAACATTATCAGAGCAAAACGATCTTATATTATCCTTAACTGCCGAGAACATATTTCCCTTCTCAAGCGTTTTTATCTTCTCTTCATGTCCTTTTAAAGACGGACTGACTCCCAAATACATAATTGCAACCAACATAAAAACAGATGCATTTATGAATGCCAAAGAACTTTCTCTGAAATATGCCAATAATGATGCGCCTATAAATGTTGCCAGCACACTTACCAGTTGCGTTCCCAAGCTCACAATTCCTTGTGCCTGTTCCATTTCTTTTGCTTGTACTAAGATTTTTGTAAATGGCGAAAATAGTGCCGAAGCATAATTCCCACTTATATCAGACAAAAAATTCAATCCGGCTGCAAATAATACCAAGATCAATGTCGGCGGATTTCTAAAGATCAATCCAATCCCAATATACATAGCCATTCTGAAATAAGAACAAAAAATCAGTAATCTTACTTTATTTTTTTGCTTATCGGCAACAACACCCAGAAATAAACTAAGCAAAATCGGAAGTGTCTCTGAAGCAGACACGATCATAACCGCTATGCCACCGCTTGGCAATGAAGTTGCTATCGTAAGCATAGCCGTATAAAATAATCTGTCTCCTACTTTTGATACAAGATTAATTCCGGCCAACTTTGAAAAAAGCTTATTATTCCTTATAAATTCAATCATCTTCTCGCCTTTACCCCACTATATATTTACCGCAAGCAGCTGAGCTATTGCTCTATTTCTTTTAAGACTGAATGTATTGTAGCACCGCAAAAATTGATTCCTTCATATATTCATATGTGAATATTTTAGGAAATTAAAAAATCGGGAAAGATGTAGATAATTGTTTTATCTACATCCTCCCCGATTGCCGTATTAAATACGTTATTTTGCCATTACATTTGTCACAAAAGGCGACACATGATGAATCATCAACATGTACCGCCTTCTCTTATCTTAGTTATATTGTTTTAGTTTCTCAATAAAGGTCTGAGCCATATCGCTGAGGTCACTGCCCTTTCGAATGATATAGCCAAGCGTTAATGTCTCTTCTTCCTTGAGTTTTATGTGATGAATCTCGAAAGTATTAAGACTTTCACCAAGCATGGCTGCACCTACCGCATAACCGTTAAGGCCGAGCATAAGTTCTACGGATGTAGCTCTTTCATTGGTGCTTATCACTTTCTTATAATCATAGGTTGCAAGCGCTTCCTCTCTGTAATAGAAGGATGTGTTGTCGCCCTGATCGAATACCATGCACGGATAATCCTGCAGATCTTCGAGTGAAATCTCATCTCTGTCTGCAAGAGGGTGATCTTTTCTGAGATATACGTAAGTCTCTCTTGTAAAAAGTTCATGGAATTCAAGAGATGCATCCGCAAAAATCTTTTTGAACATATTTCTGTTAAATTCGCTGAGCGCAATAACTCCGACTTCACTTCTAAGACTCTTAAGATCGTCTATGACTTCACTTGTCTGAGTTTCTCTTACAGAGAACTGATACTCCTCAAGATCGTATTCTTTTACTGTATCAATAAACGCATTTACAGCAACAGTGTAATGCTGCATGGAAACTGAGAATGTAGGCTTATCGACTTTGGCATTTATGTACTTGTCTTCAATTTTCTCAAACTGCTCAACCGCGCTTCTTGCATAAGCAATAAACGCGCCGCCTGCAACAGTTGTCACAACGCCGTTATGTACTCGCTGGAATATCTGGATTCCAAGTTCATTCTCAAGGTCTCTTACCGCACTTGAAAGTCCCGGCTGTGAGACATAAAGTCTGTCAGCCGCCTTTCTCATTGAGCACTCCTCATCAATCGCAATTACATATTTAAGCTGCAAAATTGTCATATGTATAATCTCCGAAATGAATTTTTATACATAATAACACATTTTGATAAGCTATGACAGGCGTGTGTAGGTTATCGCAGTTGATTTGCAATATATTCTTTAAACCTTGGAAGTTTCAGCGATATAACACCTCTAACCGCTCCATCTATCACTCCTTTTCCAATCAGTCTTTTTCTCGGTTCACTCCATTCATTATGCTTCTTCTTGGTCATCTCAAGAAGTTCATTGGCACTCATTGTCTCTTTTTGCGCAATAAATTCCAAAAACCATCTGTCTTGAGGTCTTAATTCACGCCAAATCTCATCATATGCCTTTACGGCAAGCGCTTCATCAACCATAGCTAAAACTCTGGGCGTTATTTTTTTTGCCTTCTCTTCCCACATATACTTACCAAAAGCTTGATATGCAAATGCATATCCCTTAGTCATTACAGCCAATTCATATGCGACATCTTCTGTAAGCCCAAGCGTTTCTTTGTAATCCTCCTTAATTATTCCAATGTTAAGAGGAGCTATCTCATACTTTTCCGCTCTTAAAAAGAATGTCAATCCCTTTGTTGTTTCCAGATCCTCGATATCATCATATAGCCCTGCCACTAATAGATAAATCGGATATTCTTCTCTGATAAGTATTTGAAATTCCTGAATAAAATCAATTAACGCATCCGTTTTTCGAGCTTCATCTATAACCACAAGTATTTTCTTTTTCTTTGCCTTTACTTCTTTCATAAGTCTTCCCAAAATAACACTGAGACTGCTTACCGGCGCCTGCTCTTTGGATAAGCTGACTCCAATGCCGAACGCCGACAGATTAAGATTGGCATCTATATATTTAGTCATAAAAGGAACATTTGCATAAAGATATGCAACCAGTTCATTAGTTATATCCGCATTAGACCTGATATTAATTACGATCCACTCTTTTTCATCCTTTAACTGATTTGCTATAGCGGTAAGCGTCACTGTTTTGCCGCATCCCCTTACTCCTGTCAGTTTAAAGGCCTGTTCCTGCACAATATCGCTGTCCAAAGTATCTATAATATCATCTATCAATAAGCTTCTTCTTATATACTGATTTGGAATTCTTCCAAAACTTATCGCATAAGGATTTCTTTCTCTCATTCACTCACCTCTTGATTATTTACACATGCCATAATATAAACGCCCCACAAAAATATAATACGATATAATTTGACATAAAACAATATAATACAATATAAAGTTATATAATAAAATATAAAAAGGGCGTAATGCCTATTTCTCGCATTACACCCATATTTAATATCATTATGGTATTACTTCTTTACAAAAGCTTCCCACACCCCCGGGGGTACGCAGATGCAGTATTTTTGATGCTTTCATCGAAATTATATTGTCCGGGAGATTGGATATATGCTGCGCGAAGTTGTCTGAGCAGATGCACCTTAGGAATTCCGTCTGCTTATGCAGCTTCGATATACCATCGGTGTTTTTCTAAAGGTCAGACCACTTTCCTTTTATGCATGCTCCGAAAAGAACTTGCAGGACGCCCCAAAAAACTCTATCATGTCATGGTCATACGGCGCGTAGCGCCTACAACAAATAGAAGCACGAACTTCCGAGCTCATCATTTCGAGTTCGGAAATTCGTGCTTTTATTTGTTGTGGAAGTCCGCTTTGCGGGCATGACCATGACCGCTTTAATACATCTAGGCGTCCTGCTTCAAACAGTTTTCTCCGCATGCAGGAAAGTGGTCTTTGACCTTAAGAAAAACAAACGATGGTATAAAATGAAGCTGCATAAGCAGACGGAATTTCTAAGGTGCATTTGTGAGTTTATGAAGCGCAGCATATGCTTATCCAATCTCCCGGACAATATAATGCTTTGAGATGTTGCATCAAAAATACTGCATCTGCGTACCCCGGGGTGTGGGAAGTTTTTGTTCTTTATTTATCCCAACCAAGGGCTACTCTCTTGTCTTTCATATCCTGCACAATCTGTTTTGCAAGTGCGACAGGATCCGTGTTTACATTCATTGTTGAGCCAAGGAGCTCTTTTGTACCATGTTTCAAGAACTCAATTACATTTTTGGATCCGAAAATAGGTGCCTCAACACAGTGATATGAGCTTATGCCGTTAAGTCTAAAGCCAAGCGCTGCGTCGATTCCCTTCTCATTGCCCCACTCGGGAGATGAGAATGCAAAAGGAAGCTCATAAAGGTTCTTTCCAAGTACGCCTGCAATTCCCGCAAATATGCCTGTAGAGCGCGTATTATCTATGCACTCTCCGACATGCCATACGGGCGGAAGGTCGGGCTCAAGGAATTCTCTTAAGGATTCTCCTGCCTTTTCTTTTCCAGAAACCGCACAGTAACCAAGCTTCATCAGCGGGAAAGATGCACATCCGTTGGTAATGATAAGAACGTTATTCTTAAGAAGTTCATCGGCCACATCAATAATGCACTTCTCATAAAGGACCTTGGGGTTGTTGCATCCGACCATATTTACCACGCCAAGGATCTGTCCTGATTTAATTGCTTCGGCAAGAGGTTTCATACTTCCGAATCTTTTATGAACATACTCAACAGAGAATCCGACCTCTGCTTCAACCTCATACGGAGGAATATATACGGGCATTCCTTTTCTGATCTCAAAGCTTTCGATGGCACGTCTTACTATTTTCTCTGCAAGTTCTTTAGTCTGTCCTATATTGCTGTGGTGATGATCGTACTCATATCTCTCGGCGCCGGGGAGACGTGCGGAATCACTTGTTGTAACCACAACAGTCTTAAAGCACTTGGCAACATCCATAATCGAGGGGAATACGTCCTGAACATCCGCAACCCACAGATCGAGGGCTCCCGTTCCAAGTACAAGTTCTGCAGAAACGGCATTTGAGAGCGGAATAACACCGCTGTCTCTGTACATTGCAGAAAGTCCCGAACAGCAGATACCGTAAAATCTGATACCCTTTGCACCTTTGGATTTGGCAAGTTCGATAAGGTCTTCTCTTTTTCCTGCCGCAACAATCTGGCTTACAAGTGTAGGAAGATGGCCGTGTACCGCAATATTCACATATCCTTTCTCTAGCGCACCGATATTGACCTTGGATGTAACTCTGTCGCCGACGCCAAACAGTGCATCGGTCGCAATTCCAGCTCCGACAACACCCGAAAAAGTAAAAGCAAGTCCGCATCTGAGGAATTGCTGCATAATACTCTTCCAGTCACCATCCGTTGCACATCCCGACTTATGATATGCTTCAAAAACTTCATGATATGCACTAATGGGAAGAATATCCAGATCCTCCCATACCTTTTGTCTCTCGGGAAGTGCACATGCCTTTATTGTCTTATAGTCATCGGGAACGCTTCTTGACATATCCTCAAGTAATGCATCCGCAAGATCTTTTGCAACATTTTTAAGCTGCCTGTTCTTTTGCTTTATTCCAAAAGCTTCCGCCGTGCTTCTTATCTTTTGCTCGCCAAGGATAGGGATATCAAGTTCGCCCTCTGCAACTTTTTTCAAAGTAAGCATGACTTCTCTTGCATGCATACCGTGCTGAGCCGCACCTGAAGCTGCCGAACGCAAAAGATTTCTTGCAACTATCAGATCTGCATCCGCACCGCAGACACCTCTCTGCGCCTTCGCTGTAATATGACAAGGTCCCATGTTGCAGATCTTACAACATGTTCCGCTAAGTCCGAACGCACACTGAGGCTTCTGAGCATCAAACCTGTCAAAAGCCGTATCTATTCCAATCTGCTCCATTCTAAGGATCATCTCTCTTACGGCCGGATCGGGTGTATTGTCAATTACATCCTGCTTTGACGGAAATGTCTTTCTGTATTCCGCTACAGCACTCATATAATCTTTTGTAAAATCCTCGGGACTGCTCTCTCCGCCATGATCGCTAGCCTTAAGTGTCACTGTCGGAATGCCGTGCTCATCAAAGCCGATCAGATTTCTGTGTGAATGAATGTGTTCAAGACCGTTTTTGCCATGATGATGGTGATGTTCGTGTTCATGTGAATGTGTGTGGCTCATTTTCCCCTACCTTAAATCGTATATTCAATATCTTCCTCTACCTTCATTTGCAATAGATCGAAGATCTTGTCTCTTATAAGCAAAAAGTCTCCGCTTGTTCTGTCTCTGAAATGGTGGATCGGAACTGTTATAACACCATTTACTTTGCCGGGATTGGGTGTCATTACAACAATCCTGTCAGCCAGATAAACAGCTTCTTCAATATCATGGGTTACAAAGATGATTGTTTTCTTTTGTTTTTTGCAAATATCCAATATATCATCCTGAAGCTTCATTCTGGTAATTGCATCAAGCGCTCCGAAGGGCTCATCCATAAAAATAATATCGGGTTCTACCGCAAGCGCTCTTGCTATTGCAACTCGCTGTTTCATTCCTCCGGAAAGCTGCCTCGGAAAGCTGTCCGCAAAGTTCTCAAGCTTTACAAGTTTAAGATACTCTTTTGCAATCTCTTTTCTCTTATCTTTCTCAATACCTTTTGATTCGAGACCCAGTTCTACGTTCTTGATGACCGTGCGCCACGGAAGAAGACCGTAGTTCTGGAAGATGGTCACGTTCTTTGTACTTGGCGCAGTCACTTCATTTCCGTCTATCGTAATGCTTCCGTGATTTACGGGATCAAAACCTGCAACGGCATTGAGAAGCGTACTTTTTCCACATCCCGAAGGTCCGAGGAGACAGATAAATTCACCTTTTTCAATATCAAGATTTACATCCGACAAAGCCGTAAATTCTTTGCCGTTTTGTATGAAGGTTTTCCCTGCATTTTCTATATGAATGTATGACATTACTGCTCTCCTCCCCAGGCTTTGAGAATTCTTTTTTCAAGTAGTCCGATAAGAAAATCAAGTAACAGACCTATAAGTCCTATTACAAGAATTGTCGCCAAAAGAATGTCCGCTCTGATATTGTTTCTCGCATCAATGATCTGAAAGCCAAGTCCCGACTGCGCGCCTACCATCTCACCCGCAACAAGGAATATCCATGCGCTTCCGAGTGCAAGATGAACGGCATTGGCAATCTGGGGAAAAGCCGCAGGAAAAATAACTTTCCACATAAGCTGCGGTTGTCTGATACCAAAATTATCAGCAACTCTGAAATACATATCATCAATCTTATTTACCGCAGATACCGTAGACAGCAGTACGGGGAAAAAAGCCGCTATAAAAATAATAACTATCGCGGGAAGATCTCCTATTCCAAACAGCAGCACCACAAAAGGCATCCATGCTGTCGGTGATATCGGTCTTAAAAGCTGAAGTGACGGATTCACATATTTAAAAACTTTAGGCAGGCTCCCTAAGATAAGTCCCAGAAAAACCGCTGTAATAACCGATAATCCGTAGCCTATCACGAATCTGTACATACTTGCGGCTATAGAAGCAATAAGCGTTCCGTCCTCTATCATTTCAAAAAGAGCTTCAATTGCCATTAAGGGTGACGGAAACAAAGCCGAACTGTAATCACTTAACCAGAAAGCCAACTGCCAGATTCCGAGTAAGATAAGTATTGATACAACAACGTATTTAAGAGAAAGTATTTTTTTCATCATGTCCCCTTGCCTTAATTAAAAGTCAGTCTTTACAAAATCGGAGTATGCGGGCGGATTGTCGGAAAGTCCGTATTCTTTAACCTTTTCTGTAAGCTTGTTATATTGTTCCTCTGTAATATCAAGATCATCATAGGAAATCCATTTAAGCGAAGTTTCAAGTACATCATCTTTCTGCTTCAGATATTTACCTGCAACCGTTTTAGCCGTATCGGCATCGAGATTATTTCCAGCTGTCTTATATCCCTCAACAAATGCCTTGGCTGTATCAGATTTTTTATCTATAAAATCATCTGTCAAAACAAGTGCGCAGCATACGGAATCCTCCCATAATTCTTCGGATGTATACAGGACTTTTGCCTTTCCGGTGGAAACGCCTACCGCTCCAAAAGGCTCCGCTACGCAGTATCCGTCTATTGTTCCTGTAACCAATGCCGAAGGCATCTCTGTAGGCGCAAGTTCCACAACATTTATGTCATCGATTGTAAGTCCGTTCTTTGCAAGTGCATCATTTACCAGAATGTTATGTGATGACTGGCGATGAGGAATGGCTATTGTTCTTCCTTTAAGATCGGCACCGTCTTTTACATCATTTGAAACGACGATGACATTTCCGTCCTTATGTCCGAGTGCAACAGCTTTGATACCAACGCCCTCTTCTTTTGACTTCATGGCAAGTTCTATAAGAACCGATGCTCCGTCAACATTTCCCGAATTGAGTGCATCAAGAAGTTCCGGCCATGATCCGTACTTAACAAGTTCAACATTCACTTTCTCGTTGTTTGCAAGTTCCTCTGCTTCTTCAAGTACAGCAAGTGAATGTGTTATGGGAAGATATGCTATCTTCACGGTTTCTTCAGCCTTGACATTTCCTCCTGCCTTAGCGCTTGCGTTACCGGCATTTCCACATCCTGACAGCGCAAGTACCGTTCCTATCAGTAATGTCAGTAATAGATGTTTTTTCATAATAACTATCCTCCACTATAATATCTTTTTACCCACTAGGTCAATAGGTATTTTAATTTATTGAATAATAACACAGACAGATATCATAGAAAAGTAAAGAATGCTTATAGCATTAGATAATTACAGGTTATTGTCAAAAAGGGCGTGGTGCATATTTATACACCACGCCCTTTAAATCACTATTTATTTTTAGTTTATAAAGATTTTCACTGATTAACTTTGTTGCTTTAGAATCTAAATGTCTCCTTAGGTCCGAGATATGAAGGTAAAAGCTCCTCACCGGCTTTATTTATTACGAGCTTCTGAACAACAAAGTTTGGATCTACCGCATAAACATTTATTTCATTGATTCCGGCTTTAAGTTTCAAGCAGACTTCCACAACTCTCTTGTTTTCTGTAACTACCAAAGACCAGTACGGATTTCCGTCGCCAACCGCAAAATCAGACTCTATCATATTAATTTTCTGCATCTTTTCGCCATTTGCGCCGATTCCAAAGAATATCACATTATCCCTTGAATACGGGTTGCTCGGGTTGACATACAACTTAACTTTGTAATCACCCTCTGAAGGCACTTTTACTTTGTAAGTGAGCTTCGGACAATCTTTTTCATCAGTTCCGAAAATAATATCCTGAGGATATGCCTTAACAGCATCAAGCCCTCTGCTGTAGTCTTCTATAACTTTAAATCCGCCTTTGGCTGAATCGGTCTTATCCGTATAGTTTGCTGCATCAATTGATATATAATTCATGAGACCAAGTTTGCCCGGCCATGTTCTCTTATGAAGCGGTGCATCTATCATCTTCTCATTCATATCAAGTGTCTTACCAAGCCAATAGAACGTACCGTCGGCTTTTTCTCCGCATCCGATATCATCCGTCGTATTTACGGGAAGCTTTATTACTACATTGCCGTCAGAACAGTGAATGCAGATTTCGGGTGTGACATTTGTCTTTTCATACTTTTCTCTGTCGAGTCTTATCTTTAAGGCTTTGAGTGTATAGGGCTTTACAACGCCCTCTTCCTCAGATATCTCAAAGAACGGATTGGGATTTTCAACCTTGTAACTGCAATCAACTCTTCCCGCAGTCGAAAGTATAAGTTCCGCTTCTTCATTCAAAGGATTGAGGAACGCATCAACAGCTCCCACGTGGCCTGTCCAGAACTTGCCTTCCGTGTAGAAATCAGATCCCTTTACCGACACGATCAGTCTTTCTTTGTTTGCAGGCTCAAAAGTATGTACTACCGGATACTTGCAGCCTTCTTCGCACCAGTCATTAAATCCTATGTGCTCTGAAAGTCCCATTCCATACCACTTTCCGTCTTCAATCGTATGAAGTTCATCTACGATTTTTCTGTCATATGCGATGCACTCATCTATTTTCTTTCCAAGAGTCATGGCATAAGTGCTTCCCTGTTCCGCAAAACCGTGATTCAGAGTGGTAAGAAGCCACATTCTCTGAACATTAAGATTTGCGGTAAGTGGAAGCCATATAAGCTCATAGAAAACAAATCTCGTATTGCCTTCAAGCTTATTTAAAAGAGCATCGGCATCAGCCATGAGCTTTTCGGTTTCTGCAAGTGTATCAAATGCTTCATTATACGCAAAAGGCGCATAAACCTTATCGTTCATTGCTTCGGTTCTTCTGCTTGATGTTATCCTTGTATAGCCTTCAAGAAGCTCTTCACACTTTTTCATATCGGAAGCAGCAAGCTTACCCTTGAAATTACTCTCAACTATGAGCTTTGTGTATTCTTTGGCACTATCCGGATTTGAAGTTCCAAAGCGGTCAAAGTCATATGCCAGATCAAGGAAGTATCCCAGAGGATATTCATTACTGAAGATATCTCCGACATTGACGATCCAAAGGTCTCTTATTCCGAAATCATAAGCTGTCGTCATCTGCTCCCATACTTTGGAAAGGTGCGATGTATTGAACCATTCAAATGACACCGGAAGACCATGATAGTCGAAGTGATAATACATGCCGTAACCGCCCTTATGATTTCTCATCTCTTCTGTGGGAACGGTTCTTAAATTTCCGTGGTTATCATCGCAGAGCATAAGTGTTACGCCCTCCAATTCAGGATCGTCCATGAGTCCCTTCGTATTCTCATCGCCGTAGAAATAGGGCTCTACTTCCTTATAGAGTGCCAACATCCTCGGAACTTCGTCGAGGTTTTCATTTACATTTTCTTTTATAAGCCTGTTCTGAGTCGCAAGAACTTTCCTTAAAAGATCGATGTTGTCCTTTAAAGTCGCCTCCTCGCCCATTATCGCGGTATCGGCTTCACCTCTCATACCGACGGTAATGACATTCTCAAACTTTCCGCTTCTCTTAAGGCCGTCTTCCCAAAAGCGTGTTATGCCTTCCTCGTTGGTAAGGAAATTCCATGCATCGCCGTATATAGAATCTTTTCCTCTCAAATACTTATATTCTTCTCCCTGCCTTAAGCACGGCTCGTGATGGCTCATTCCCATTATCACGCCAAGTTCATCGGCAAGAATTGCATTATCAAGTCCCGGTCCGTCGTCGGGGAATATTGCCGACCACATCGCAGGCCACAGATAATTGCCCTTAAGTCTTAACAACAGTTCAAAAACATGTTCATATACTTTGGCATTAAAACCGCCGAATCTCTTATTGCAGAAGTTTCCGAAAGCCGGCCACTCGTCATTAATAAAAAATCCTCTGAACTTTACAGAAGGCTCTTTAGAAATCATGCAATAATCGGAAGGAATGCTGAATTCGGTCATTCCTGCAGGTTTTACATCAAGCCAGTCAATAAACGGTGATACACCAAGCATCTCCGACAGCTTGAACATACCGTATATGGCGCCGCGCTTATCACTTCCCGTAATAACAAGCGCATCCTCAATAACTTCAATCTTATAAACTTCGCGCTTACCTTCAATATCTGTTGTATCAACCCCAAGCTCTGCTATCAGTGCATCTCCGACAATTCCGACATATATGGGGCTGTCTGCTGTCCTTTCCTCAAGAAGCTTTGGTGCGCTCCCAAAAACCGCCTCCATATCTCCCGATAATTTCGCTGCAATCTTCTTTATACCGCTCAACGCATCTTTATCGCATATAATAGCGTTTTCACCCTTTTCAATCTTAGCTTTGGAAATAACAAAATCCATAAATAGTCCATCCTTTCAGTAACATATATATCTTCTATCATAGCCTTCACATTCATATTTGTCAGCAAATATATTTTAAGAAATTTTCATTTATTTTTTATCATTATTACATTTATTGAATGGATAATATATATAGGGTTTGGTTTACATAAAGACAATTTGTCATGAAAAGGGGTATGTATGAAAAATTTTAAAGAACCAATTATTGTCTCTGTTCTGGTACTAAGTCTTTTTTTCTCCGGATGCGGAAAAGAATCATCGGATGAAGCAGAAAATTCTGAAAGTACATCTGCTGAAAAACTGACCGTCTTAAATACCAAAAGCGAAGTTGCAAATCAAATGAAATCCCTCGCGGATAAGTACACGCAGGAAACCGGTGTCCCCGTCGAAGTTATTGGCGTTGATGCGGGTGCAGATGTTCAGGCGATGCTCAAAGGTTACTATCTGTCAGATCAGATGCCTGATATTATTTCATGCGAAGCTTCCGGATTTTCCAACTGGGAAGGACTGCTGGTCGATCTAAGCGATCAGGATTGGACAAATCGGACAGATGCTGAATTTGTCGATCCAACCTACGGTACATTGGGATTTCCTTTTACCACGGAAGCGATCGGTCTTGCATATAATGCAGACATTCTATCCAAATGCGGTGTGGATCCGTCTTCCATAACAGGTCCCGATTCTATGAGAGCCGCTTTCGAAAAAATAGATGCCAAAAAGGATGAACTTGGCTTAAGAGCTGTTATCGGGTATTTTACCGAACCGGAAAACCTTGGATGGTCCGCCGGAAATCATATTTTTGGCGCATATATCGACTCGGGACTTGCCAGAGACGATACCACTTATATCGATCTTTTAAACGATGGCGGCAAACTCGATGAATCAAGATTTATGGACTATGCTGCCATGATAGGTCTTTTCAACCAGTATTCAGATCAGGAGCTTCTTACAAACGGAGCTTACGCCGATCAGGTATCAAACTTCTCTTCCGGAAAATATGCGTTTATCACTCAAGGATCATGGATAGGCGCAGCAATGACAGGTGATAACTCAAGTGAATATGCCTCAGCCGGAAACTTCAAAGTCGGAATGATTCCTTACGCTTTTCAGGAAGGAATGGATACTATACTTACGAGCGCTCCGTCATGGTGGGCTGTTTCCAAAGAAGGTAATGTAGAAGGTGCAAAAGCATTTCTTCAATGGTGCTCCGAATCCACAGCACAGAAAATTCTTGTTGAAGAAGCAGGTTTCGTAAGTCCTTTTACCGACTGCACATTCGTAGCCTCCGATCCTTTTGCTCCTGTTATATCAGAATATATTTCATCAGGTAAAACGTCCAACTGGCACTGGATGGATATGCCTTCGGGACTCGGACAAAGAGGTCTGTCTTTTGCCTTCCAGAAATACGCTTCGGGCGAAGTTGACGCCGGCGGTTTCATGAATGAGATCAAATCTATTGCAACCAAATGGTACGAATCACTTTAAGGAGGAGGTCGAAACATGAAGTCAAACACCACTGTAATCGTAAAAAAGAAAGATTCCATCGTTTTCCAGCTGTCTGCCTTGAACTTACTTATGCTTGTATCATTTCTCGTTGTTATGTTCATGGTCATGTCGGCCATGAAAACTTCAACAACAAGCAGTATCAACATGTTTGATTCAATGATGGATCTTACAACACATGAAGCCAAGCTTAAATCAGATGTAATGAACCTGTACGATCAGACAACGGGTTATATATCAGCAAGTGCCGCCGAAACACAGGCCGCACTTTTACCACAGATTGAAGTCGCCAAAAAAGACATCGCCGATGATATTGAAATACTGAAAACGAATTTTGCTCAGTATAACGATGATGAGGCTACTGCTCAACTTGATGAGATCTCATCACAATATCAAAGGCTCACAGCTCTTATTGATTCCGCCATCGCCAAAAGTGATGCCGGTGACCGCGATTCAGCATATACAATCTTGTTTGATAAGGCAGAAATACAGAAAATCGCTATTTTCCACTCATCAAAGGCTCTTGACCTTGCCATTGCCAAATCTTCAAACGAAACCACTTCCACAATGAATTCTTTGTTCAAACGAGGAAGTTATGTTGGAATTATCGGTGCTCTTGTGATGTTGCTTCTCATTGCATTCAACTTCGTTATAAGTTTCGAGAACATCGTGAAGAAGATCAAGCGTATAAGTGATGAAGTCAATACCATCATCAGTAATATAGAGGAAAGTAACGGCGATCTTACCGCCAGGATAAAGACAAAAACTCACTCGGAGCTTTTATATATTACAACAGGAATAAATCACTTTATTGAAACCCTTCAGGGAATTATGAAAGATGTAAAAAACGGATCTCATGTCCTTGCAAGTTCATCAGAGAAAGTAGTTTCAGAGCTTCGCCTTGCCGATGACAATGTCACCAATACTTCTGCCGCACTTGAAGAACTTTCCGCAAATATGGAAACTGTTGCAGGTACCGTTTCTTCAATTAATGACCGTGTGGAAGATGTTAAATCAGCTGCTCAGGAAATCACAGAACAGGCTCTTTCCGGAACCGAGACCGCAAGCACCATTAAAAATGAGGCGAATGAAGTTAAGTCCCGCGTAAATCAGAAAAAGATTGCCGCAAGCGAACATGTTTCAAAGCTCTCGGAAGTACTGACAAAATCTGTTCAGGATTCTGAAAAAGTCAGCCAGATCAATGAACTTACAAATGTAATCCTTGATATAGCCAAGCACACAAATCTTCTGGCGCTGAATGCATCCATTGAAGCGGCAAGAGCGGGTGAAGCAGGAAAGGGCTTCTCTGTAGTTGCTACCGAGATAAGCACTCTTGCCGAAAACAGCCGCATGACAGCCGCAAATATTCAGGAAATAAGCTCAGAAGTAACCGCAGCGGTTCGACGACTTGCGGAAAACGCACAGTCAACACTTGATTATATCAACGGTACTGTTCTCGGAGATTATGATGATTTTGTCGAAACAGGTGAAAAATATGAACACACGGCAGATATCATGAGCGATTCGTTCGCGGCCTTTGACAATAAAGCATCTCACCTTAACGAGATCATGCAAGAAATGGTTGAATCTGTAAGGATGATTACCGAATCAATAAAAGAAAGCTCTATCGCCATCTCGTCATCTGCCGAAAGTTCATCTGAGATTGTCGGAGGAATAAAGAAAATTTCCGAAGCCATCAATGAAAATAACGATATTACCGAACAACTGAATACCACGACTCAAAAATTCAAATCTCTGTAAGCATAATGTCTATTTAAATAAAAATAAGAACCTATTAACCGTAATATGCTAATAGGTTCTTATTTTTTTCTTTCTTATTCTCTTCTTAAACTGATATGATTATCAATCTTATCAAAATAAGCAGCGATCTTTGCAAGTGCTTCATCGACACTGCAATCGACATCAAAGCCTGCGATAGCTTTCTTTTCAAGCTGCTTCTGAGCCTGAAAGCCGATCTTTTGGCAAACGAGGCTTCTGCAGTCTGCGATGAGTTCAACCTTCTTGGAAGCTCCGCCTGCACCGCCGCAGCCACCGCCGGAATTGCCACAACAACCTGCAGTCTGTCCGCCACAGCCGGAGCCCTGTCCGTCTTGCCAGCATCCTTCGGCTGCCTGTTCTGCGGTGTCTTCTTCCGTAAATTCTCTGTATTCTTTTTCTTTATATTTGGCTCCCTCTACTTCGTAGATATGGAAACCTTTAGCAGCACCAAAGCCAAGGTCTACAACCTTGGCATCTGATGTTGCGACAGCAATCAAATACGACATCGCATTACCTCTTTAGTTAAATCTCTGAGAAGCTACGGTATAGATATCCTCTATAAGTCTGATACCGCCTTCATATCCTACGATTGCATCATTGAGAACTATCTTGTCCTTAACGGGCCATGAGATATTAAGGAAGTTACCCTTGAGATCCTCAGTTACCTCTTTGTCGTAGTAACCACCGAGAACAAGCGGATATCCATGATAATCATGGCTCTTTATCTGCTCATGGATCTTGTAGCTGTCAGTCTCAAATACAACTTCGGCTTCAATACCATAGTTAAGCTTCTTGAACTCTTCTGTTATAGCTTCTCTGTATTCTTTCGGAGTATCATCTGTGATAAACTGCTTTGCGGGAACAAGTCCAAGATCGTTTGTAAGGAACTTTGTGATTCCAAGTGCATACTGAGCGTCCGCTACAACTGAGAACTGCTTGTTGATAACACGGTTCTCAAGGAAAAGATCCGCAAATCTCTCGATAAGGTAGTAATAATAGCTTTCATGCTCTGTTATTACAGCTTCAACCTTATTTTCATCAACTCCCGCAAACTTTCCTACTTCGCGAAGGAACTTACTTGTTTCAAATGCTCCGATAGGAAGTGTGTTGTAGTGAAGATAAGGAATACCGAGCTTTTTCTCCATCTTCTTTACATTCTTAACAGAAACCCAGGGAGAAATGAGAAGGTTAAACTCAGCTGAAGCGATCTTATCAATATTCGCTATTCCTCTCTGATATCCGAAGATAGTGTTGGGTGTAAGTCCAAGCTCTTTAATGAGCTTTTCAAGTTCTCTTAAATTTCCGAGCCAGTAAAGATCCTGATAAGGAACGTCAGCCCAGATATTTACAAGACCCTTCTCCTTCTTATCAGTCTTTTTTGTATACTGATCTATGATCGCATCGATTATCTGCTCGTGTCCCCTATAGTTGTTTCCCTTAAATCCCGCTGTCGGAGCATAAATTACAGGCTTGTCCGCATCTGCAAATTCAGATACGACTTCACCCGAATCATCACCTACGATCTCAGGAATACAACCTGTAAGAACCACATAGAGGTCTGCATCAATGACCTTAAGCGAATTCTCGATTGTTGAATGAAGCTTTTTTACACCGCCGAATACAACGTCTTTTTCGTTGATACTGGTACAGGGGAAAATATTTGGTGAAAAATATCCGCTGCTTCCGTTTCCGTCGGAAAGCTTCTGCGCACATCCCGGTCCCGAGTGAAGGATCGGAATGGCTCTCTCTATTGCCTGCACTGTCTGCATCGCTCCCAGTGCACACTTATATCTTTGTTTATCAAGTAACTTTGCCATTTATATCAGCCTCCGTGAATCATTTGTTATCATTAACAAGGAATTCTCCTACGTTCTGTTTGTACCACCAATCCGTATAAGGAAGCTTTGTTCTCTTTGCAAGGTTCTTCTCAAAGCTTCTGTTCCTGATGCTGTCAAGAATGGAATATGCAAACTCCAGAGTATGCTTGTAACCGAAGATCATATACTCATCGGCAACATATACTGAAGGTGTACCATTTTTGATTGCCCATACGGTTGAACCCGGATGTCTTGAAAGATACAAGTCGGGCTGATATTTATTGAGAATGTTCATAACCTCGAAGTTCTGCTGATCTGCAACACTTGCCTCGAAATCAATGTCATTGTCAAGAAGGTACTTCATTGAAGGCGGAACGTCTCCATTCTCATACTTCTTGTCATAATGCCAAGCAAGAGCCCATACGACCTCAATTCCGAGTTCATTAAGGACACGAGATACTTCGAAAGTATAACCGGGTCCCATGCCGAGTACTGCTCTGAGTCCTTTGAGCTCTTTTTTAACTTCTTCAATCTTGGGAAGATAGATTGCACGCTGCTCTTCAATGTACTTCTCGATCTTCTCACTTCTTCCGGTAACTTTACCGATCTCACGAAGCCATGCTTCGAATCCTACGATACCGCACTGGTTGATGCTTCTTACATAAGGAACACCAAACTTTTCTTCAAGTACGTTTCCTAGATAGTTTCCGAGTGTTCCGCAGATACATGTTGTGGCAACAGCTTCCGAAATATGTGAAAGCTCTTCAACAGTTGAGTTACAGTAAAGGAATGTAGGCTCGAGATCAAAGTTCTTGAACATCTCTATGATTTCAGGTCTTGCACTCTCATAGAAATTCTTGAAGTTGATCTTGTTGCTCTTTACACCTTCTCTCGGAGGCTGAACAATTGACTGAAGTACCGCGTGATCTGCGATATCAAAACCTGTAGCCCAGATTCTTGACTTGAATCCTTCGCAGTGAACCGCAACGATAGGCACATCGATCTCTTCTTTTAACTCATCGACGATACTGTCGATATCCTCACCGATGATACCTGTTGCACAGGAACTTGAAACAAAAATTGCCTTTGGGCTATATCTTTTGTTTACTTCAACGATGATGTTGCGAAGCGTAGATGTAGAGCCAAATATCGTATCATTCTCGTTCATATCGGTTCCGACGTAAACAGTGTTATTTGTCACACCACGTTTTTTGGCCATAACCTTATCAAGGTAATATGTACCTGCTGCCGCAACGGAACATCCCGCAGGACCGTGATGAATAATAGCAATATCTCTTATGGCAGAGAGCTGACCAAGTGCACAGCTTGAAAGACATGAGCTAGACTGCGAAAAGCATCTTGAACACCCTTTCAAAGTTCCACACTCACTCTGGCTTGCAAGATCCTTGAGTGAACCGATGTAGCCTGTAATAGATCCGATACGGTTCTCTCTTGTAGCTACATTGGAGTTATTTAAATTTGTTGCCATTTTATCTTTTTCTCCTATTTAAAGTATGGATTAATCATCATTCCTTAATTTTCTGTTGCAAAAAGATTTGTTGAAAGATATCTGAGTCCTGTATCAGGGAAAATTGCAACAATCTTCTTTCCTGCATTTTCAGGTCTCTGCGCAAGCTTCTTTGCTGCATAAAGAGCTGCTCCCGATGATGTACCTATAAGGATACCGTCGTTTGCCGCAACTTCTCTTGCTGCTTCAAATGCTTCAAGAGCCTCAACTTCGATGTATTCGTCATAAATCTTTCTGTCAAGTGTTGAAGGAATGAGATTTTCAGCAACACCTTCAAAAGGATGTACTCCCGTGATCTCTTCTTCAGGCTGATTCTTATCCTTATCGGGAAGTGAATTGGGTCCGGGCTGAACACCTACAACCTTTACGTTAGGATTCTTTTCCTTGAGGTAAGCACCTGTTCCTGAGATTGTTCCGCCTGTTCCTACGCATGCAACGAGGATATCAACCTCTCCGTCTGTATCTTCCCAGATCTCAGGTCCTGTTGTTCTCTTATGTACTGCAGGATTTGCAGGGTTAGAACACTGATCGAGGAATACAACATTCTCTTCCTTATCAAGAACCTGTTCCTTGAGTGCCTTGATCGCAGCAACGAAATCACCGCCTGTCTCCTCAAGAACCTTAGCGATAACAGGCTCATCACCAAGCTTAATTGTCTTCCCGCCAAATGCCTGGATTACCTGGAATCTCTCCTTACTAACCTGATCCTGAATATAAACTCTGAAAGGATATCCCTTTGCAGCCGCTATTGCTGCAAGTCCGATACCTGTATTTCCGCTTGTTGTCTCAACAACAGTGTCGCCGGGCTTAAGTTTTCCGCTCTTCTCGGCTTCTTCAATCATTGAAAGGGCAATTCTGTCCTTTACGCTCTGATTGGGATTAAAATATTCAAGCTTACCGATAACCGTTGCCTTTAAATCGTGATGTTTTTCGAATCCTGAAAGCTCAAGAAGAGGTGTTCTTCCAACGAGCTCTGTAATTGACTTATATACGTTTGACATACCATAATCCTCCTAGTGATCAAATTTTGTAGTCGTCTGAAAGTTCCATCATTCCGTACTCCATGAGGATTTCCTCAAGTCTTTCCTGCGTCATGGGTGTGGGAATTACGAAATCTTTATTCTCAATAACTGCCTGTGCCAGGTTTCTGTACTCCTGAGCCTGGTTTGAATCGGGCTTGTACTCGATAACTGTCTTCTTGTTGATCTCAGCGTGCTGAACTACGTTATCTCTGGGGACGAAGTAAAGAAGCTTAGTTCCGAGCTCTTTTGAAAATGCTCTTAAGAGGTCAAGCTCTCTGTCAACGTTTCTTGAGTTACAGATGATACCGCCAAGTCTTACTCCACCTGTTCTTGCATATCTCTGAATACCCTTTGAGATGTTGTTTGCGGCATAAAGAGCCATCATCTCACCACTTGCTACGATATAGATCTCTTTTGCCTTGCCTTCACGAATGGGCATTGCGAAACCACCGCAAACAACGTCACCAAGTACGTCATAGAATACATAATCAAGATCTTCTGTATATGCGCCGAGATTCTCAAGCATGTTGATAGATGTGATGATACCTCTTCCCGCACATCCTACACCGGGCTCGGGTCCGCCTGACTCAACGCACTTTGTACCGCCAAAACCTTCCTTCATGATACGATCAAGTGAGATATCCTCACCTTCTTCTCTGATAGTGTCAAGAACCGTCTTCTGAGCAAGTCCTCCAAGAAGAAGTCTTGTTGAATCCGCTTTGGGATCGCAACCAACAACCATTACTTTCTTACCGTGCTCAACAAGTCCTGCTGTAAGATTCTGTGTTGTTGTAGACTTTCCGATTCCTCCTTTTCCGTAAATTGCAATCTGCCTAAGTTCTGCCATTTTTTCTTTCTCCTCATTTCTTCTTATTTTTTACCCGTAAAACAGGCAATAAAAAAAGGCATGCGAAAAATGATCAAATAGATCAAATTCACAAAACCTCCGGTTGTCCGGTCAGCTTCATTACTGTCCTTTTATGTTGTTGTTCATTTCCTGAAGTAGTTTAAGATATCCGTCAAGTTTCCTTATCGCTTCCGGAACAGGCCCCGGCATTTCAAATGCCGCAATACCTCGTTCTTCAAGCTCTCCTCTTGCTCCGTCTCCAATTCTGGCTGCCAGAACAAAATTACAATCGGAAACTCCGTCTACTCCTCTTTTTAATTCAGCAGCATCATGATGTCCGCCCATACAAACGGGGTTCACAAATCGCTGTTCAATCTCTTCATAATCACCGTTTTCATCGACATCTACTATAAGGAAACTCTCAGCTCTTCCAAAGTGCTGGTCGACATATCGGTTGTCCGTAGATGCGAGTGCAACTCTGTAAACTGCTTTATCCATGTGAAAAAGTGTTCCTTACATTTAATCTGCTCTGATATACGAGCTTACTGTACTCTGATACGCCGGGTACTCCTACTGCGTCGGCTCTGCAGTGTGCGCAGTGTCTGAATACCTTGATATACTGTTCCGCATCGCTCCTTGCTTTTTCTATCTGCTCGCAAGTGGGCTTTGGTATATCTTTAAGCTGATGCTGCGGTATGAGCGGAATTATGTTGTAGATTATCGCTCCCAATTCTCTTACCGTCTTCGCGATGGTAGCTATATGCTCATCGTTTATTCCGGGTACGAGAACCGTGTTTATCTTGACCGTAACACCTGCATCTGCCACCTTTTTGATTCCCTTAAGCTGGTTCTCAATAAGTATCTTGGCGCCTTCTTCTCCGTAGATCTTCTCGCCGTGCCAAATGACATATTCATTGAGTTTTGCCTCAATCGCCGGATCTACGGCATTAACGGTAACCGTAAGTGTATCTATTCCTATTTCTATGAGTTCATCGGCTCTTTCATAAAGAAGAAGTCCGTTGGTACTCATACACTTAAGCAGTTCCGGATGACTCTCACCGATTTTTTTAAAAGTCTCAAACGCATAGTCTGTTGCCAGAGTATCTCCCGGGCCTGCGATTCCCGCAACCTTAATATTAGGTACAAACTCAAGAGCCTTATCAATAAACGTATTTGCTTCATCGGGAGTTATTATCTTGGACGTTACTCCGGGGCGCTGTTCAACGTCATTTATCGTTCTGTCGCAGAATCTGCACGCGATATTGCATCCCGGGCTCACCGGAAGGTGAATTCTGCCTGCGTTGAACTTGCATCCGCCAAAGCACGGATGATTCTTTTCAAGTTCTTCATACGTTTTAGCCATTTTGATATCTCCTAAAAATATAAATACAGAGCTCTCGCTCTAACTTTCGTTTGCCAAAAGACTGTTAAACCATGCCCGATAAAATCTCGGCAGGTTCTCTCAGCTAAATCTCTGTTTACGACTGGTCTCAATCTGTGTCACTTTGCCATCATGTACAGTAATTGTGACCGTTCCATACTGCAAACTTTTGATGCTCTCAATTATCCCTTCCAAAACAGCAGCATCAACTTCTTTTGTCAGGGGTACTTCTACCTTTGCCATAAGTTTATCTCCTTGCCGCTTTAATGATTCATATAAAATGTACTTGCCATACACATAGATGTTATTAGCATTATGCTTTAGCGTGGCGTTGTTGTAAAACACTAAAAATTTATAGCAGGGTATAAATTTTTCTTAACCCTCTATCGTGTTGTGTTCTTTTCTGCCGTTTCAAGCACTCTTTCAAACTCATTTATGAGATCCTCAGTGCCCTCTATTCCTACAGAAAGTCTCAAGATACGGTCATTGATTCCGTTCTTTTCAAGTACATCCTTAGGAACATCTGCATGTGTCTGTGTTATCGGATAAGTTATAAGTGTCTCCGTTCCGCCAAGGCTCTCTGCAAAATAGATAAGCTCAACATTTGCCAAAATCTCTTTTGCAAACTCCGCGGAGTCAACTTCAAATGTCAGCATTGCGCCAAAGCCGCTTGCCTGCTTTTTCATGATATCGTAACCCGGATGCTCTTTGAGTCCCGGATATATCACCTTTGTTACATGCTTGTTTTTCTGAAGATATTCCGCGATCGCAAAAGCATTTTCCTGCGCCTTGTTAAGTCTTACAGACAATGTTCTTATTCCTCTCAAGATAAGCCAGCTGTCAAAAGGACTGAGTCCCGCGCCCGTTGTCTTGTAGATAAATCTCAATCTTTCATCGATCTCTTCATCTTTTACAACCGCAAATCCGCCTATGGTATCGTGATGTCCTCCGAGGAACTTTGTTCCCGAATGAAGCACTATGTCTGCGCCAAGATCAAGAGGGTTCTGATAATAAGGTGACAAAAAAGTATTATCCACAATAAGGATAAGTCCTCTTTCATGAACTTTTTTTGCCAACTCCTCTATATCCGTGACATTCATCATAGGATTTGTCGGTGTTTCAAGATACACGGCTCTTGTATTTTCCTGAATGAGTGGAACAACATCCTCGCTGCTTAAATTTGCAGTTGTATATGTCAGTCCGTTCTTTTTGCTTATCTCATTAAAGAGTCTGACGCTTCCGCCGTAGAGATCCGAATCAATTATGAAATGATCTCCAGGTGAAAAGAGCTCCATCACAGCCGCAACAGCTGCCATTCCGCTTGCAAAAGCTATCGCATCTTTTCCGTTTTCCAAAAGAGCCACAACCGCTTCAAGCTGCTGCCTTGTGGGATTCTGCATTCTCGTATAATCAAATCCCGTGCTCTCACCAAGTCCCTTATGCGCAAATGTAGCCGTCTGATAAATCGGATAGCTGACAGCTCCCCAGATATCTTTTAGCCGCGCATCATTTAGCTGACACTTTGTGTCCACGCTGTATTCTTCTTGTTTCTTACAGTCATTCTCCGTACTCACAAAAACTCCTCCCGATGTATATATTTAAGAAAAAACTGATCAGATCAGCCAAATCTTCTACTGTATGCATCATAGAGCTGTTCCATTGCCTGCTCGATAATGCTTCTGGGGCTCGCGATATTTATTCTCTCAAAAAGAGCCGTCTCTCTTCCGAATATCACTCCTCCGTCAAGCCAGAGCTTTGCCTCATCTTCTATAAATTTTCTAAGATCTCTGTAGTTACCAAAAGCATCCGCAAAATCAAGCCAGATAAGATATGTTCCTTCAGGCTCGATCAGCTTTACTTTCGGTAGTTTCTCTTTTATAAAAGACCTGATGTAATCAAGGTTTCCTTCAAGATAAGCGATAAGTTCATCAACCCACTCTCCGCCTTTTTCATAGCATGACTTGGTTGCCGTAAGCCCTATGGCGTTACACTGGCTGTATCCTCCGGCATCATTTTCATTTCTGAATTTGTATCTTACGGATTCATTCGGGATTATTATATTTGCAATCTGAAGTCCCGCTATATTAAAAGTCTTACTCGGTGAAGTTCCGAGGATCAGATTCTTCGTATACTTCTCTCCGAGTGTGATAAACGGCGTGTGCTCATATCCTTTGAATACAAAATCGGAATGAATCTCATCCGCAAATATCGTGACATTATTCCTTTCGCATATATCACCGAGTTTTATGAGTTCCTCTTTTGTCCAAACGCGTCCGGCGGGATTGTGAGGACTACAAAGTAAGAACAGCTTTACATTTTCCTCAACAACTTTTTTCTCAAAATCTTCAAAATCAATCTCGTAGTGCCCGTCTTTATATACAAGCTGGTTGTTCACGACTTTTCTTTTATTAAGTTCTATTGTCTCTCTAAACGGATAGTACACGGGCTCCTGAATTATCACGCTCTCTCCGGGCTGCGTAAAAGCTCTGACCGCTATTGCGATAGCGTACACGATTCCGGGCACTACAGTATTCCAATCTTCTTCCACCTCAAAGCCGTGTCTTTTGCTGTACCAGTTTGATACTGCCTTTTGGTAGTCTTCCTTTGGATCTGTATATCCGAATATGCCGTGATCCACTCTTGCTTTAATATCATCTAGAATTTCGTCGGGGAGCTTAAAATCCATGTCCGCAACCCAGAGCGGAAGCAGATCGTCGCGCCTCCTTCTTTCCATTCCAAAATCATATTTAAGACTGCTTGTTCCGCGCCTGTCCGTCACTTTATCAAAATCGTATTTACTCACGATAAGTACCTCTTTTTAAATTGAGACCGCTCATCATGTATGATGACAAGCGGTCTCCCATTAGTCCGTTCAATAATATAATTGTATGTTGATCGCTTTGTGGAAATGACCACCGGCGGTCTGTTATTAATTCGCAAAAAGAGGTGTTGAAAGGTATCTGTCACCTGAGTCGGGAAGAAGCACTACGATGTTCTTTCCCTTGTTCTCTTCTCTTGCGGCAACGATTGCTGCTGCCTTAAGAGCTGCACCTGATGAAATACCTACGAGGATACCTTCTGATACTGCGAAGTTCTTGCCCTCTGCAAATGCATCTTCGTTCTCGATTGCTATAACTTCATCGTAAACTTTGGTATTAAGTGTCTCAGGAACAAAACCTGCGCCGATTCCCTGAATCTTGTGAGGTCCTGCTTCACCCTTTGAAAGAACAGGGCTTGTAGCGGGCTCAACTGCGATAACCTTAACGTCAGGATTCTGCTCTTTGAGGTACTCACCTACACCTGTTACTGTTCCGCCTGTACCAACACCTGCGATGAAGATATCAACCTTACCGTCTGTCTGCTTCCAAATCTCAGGACCTGTTGTTGCTTTGTGGATTGCAGGGTTTGCAGGGTTAACGAACTGTCCGAGAATTACTGAGCCTTCAATCTCTTTTTCAAGTTCTTCTGCCTTGGCAATCGCTCCCTTCATTCCCTTAGCGCCTTCTGTAAGTACGATCTCTGCGCCGTATGCCTTAAGAAGATTTCTTCTCTCAACACTCATCGTGTCGGGAAGTGTAAGGATTGCTTTGTATCCCTTAGCTGCTGCTACTGCTGCAAGTCCGATACCTGTATTTCCGCTTGTAGGCTCGATGATTGTTGCTCCGGGCTTGATCTTTCCGCTCTTTTCAGCATCCTCTATCATGCTAAGAGCTACTCTGTCTTTTACAGATCCGGCAGGATTCAAATACTCAAGCTTTGCAAGGAGTGTTGCGTTTGTTACTCCTGCCTTCTTGCTATATCCGTTAAGTTTAAGAAGAGGTGTACCTCCGATAAGATCCAATGCGCTTTCTTTAATGTCTGCCATGATTCATTTCTCCTTTATATTTCATTTTTATTTTGGTTCGTGTTTGTTTTGATGATTGAATCATATCATACGAAGTGAATAGCGAAAATTAAAGAATACTTATAGCGGAGTATAAACTTTGCTTATTACAATAAATGATCCAATCAAAAAAGCCCCAAATGCGCATGGATACTGATGTGAGCATTTGGGGCGATTGCATATGTGTTTATTTTTTCATTAACATATCTTGATTTAACAGCTTAAAACCCAGTATTTACGTCATTTCTCGTTATAAAAAAATTGACAATGCCCGCCAATTGTATTATTATTCCTTAGTCACACCGTATCTTAAGTGATCTATGTAATGGAAAAAGCATTAAGGAGGTTCAAAGTATGAACAGAGAAGAACTTATTGAGGCAATCTCTACGGAGGCCAATCTTACAAAAGCAGCATCAGATAAAGCAGTTAAAGCTTTTATCGAAGTAGTTTCAAATGAGCTTGCAAATAAAGGTAAAGTTCAGATTGTTGGATTTGGAACATTTGAGACAACAGAAAGAGCTGCAAGAGTCGGACAGAACCCCCAGACAGGTGAGAAGATCGATATCCCTGCTTCTACAGCACCTAAATTCAAAGCAGGTAAAGCGCTGAAAGATATTGTTAACGCTTAACAAATAATGCTTTTAAAGCCGGAAATCATCACGATTTCCGGCTTTATATTTTTTATGCCCTTATTTTCATCACGTTCCCCATTGATGAGTGATGAGTGTGTGATTTATTATTGCTAATATAATGTCAATTTATTGAGATTTTCGCTATAAAATGCTATAATAATAGCAATAAAAAGTGTGGTCATATAAAACGAGGATACCATTATGGATTATACAAATTATTTATGGGATACGCCGTCTGATATTGCCCTTAGATTGGCAAATAAGATCAAAAGCGTTAGAAAAAGGAAAAAGATTACACAAAAACAACTTGCCGGAAGAAGCAATGTAAGTTATGCCACTTTGCGCAAGTTTGAGAAAACCGGACAGATTTCGCTTGAATCTTTTATAAAACTGACTATGGAGCTTGGACTGATACAAGAAATAAACAATTTATTTTCCGAACCTGTTTACACCAGTATTGAGGAGGTAATAAATGCAAGTAAATAAGACTCTGGATGTTTATTATCATAGTCAACATGTTGGCACTCTTGCCGAAACTCCCGATAAAAGAATTGCATTCCAGTATGACAGCGAATGGCAAAAAAATGGTTTTTCCATCAGTCCTTTTTCGCTTCCGCTTCGAAATGATGTCTTTGTACCCAATGAAAGATCACTGGATCGTTTTGGCGGACTATTCGGAGTCTTTGCTGACAGTCTTCCCGATAGTTGGGGGCACTTACTTTTAGATAGGTACCTGGAATCAATTGGCATAAAAAGAGGCGAAATAACCACGTTGGAAAGACTTGCATATGTCGGAAAAAGTGGTATGGGCGCCCTTGAATATATGCCGTCAAAAGAGGCCGATTTTGATTACAAGAATGCAGGTTTAGACTTCGATACAATAGCAAAGGAATGTGCAAATATTCTATCGTCCAAAAATTCCGACCAATTAGATATTCTGTATAAAATGGGGGGATCAAGCGGAGGAACCCGCCCAAAAATACTTCTTTCCGAAGGCAACAGGGAATGGATAGTGAAATTTCCTTCAAAAAACGATCCCGACACAAGCGGCAAATGTGAATATGATTACTCTCTATGTGCAAAAGATTGCGGAATATCTATGACTGAAACGGATCTTATTCCTTCCTCGGTATGTGATGGATATTTTAAAACAGAAAGATTTGATAGAAAAGATAACGAAAAAGTATTCATCATAACATTTGCAGCCCTCTTGGAAGCTGATTTCCGTGCTCCATCTTGCGATTATGAAACCTATTTCAAATTAGCAAGAGCACTTACAAAAGATGCTGAACTTGATAAAGAACAACTATATAGAATTATGTGCTTTAATGTTGCCACACATAATAGAGATGACCACACAAAAAACTTTTCATTTATACATACAGATTTACAAGGCTGGAATTTAGCCCCAGCATATGACCTTACATATAGCGATACCTATTGGGGCGAGCATACAACATCTGTAAACGGCAAAGGACGAGATATATCCAAAAAAGATATCATAAAAATCGGATCAGATGCCGGATTACCCGCGAGATTTTGCACCGCTTGTTATGATGAAATCAATCTTAAAGCAAAAGCATTGGCTAAATACCTTACTCCAAGTCAGAGCGATACAGAACATATACCTTTTCGCGAACATATCTATGAAATATCTGTTCCCAAAACCAATTAAAGCCGGAAATCATCACGATTTCCGGCTTTAACTATCTTAAATTCATTTCAAATTTTCCAACATATCAATGAAGGTTCTGCTCTCTTCAGACTCGCTGTCCAAAAATAACCATTCAGGCTTTGATATCTGCCCTTCTCTCTCCGGCATTTTGGAAAAGATCATCTTGTAAACATAGGCGTCACGTGCTGAAAAAGTCTCATCTCCTCTTTCCTTCCAGCGACGCAAAAACCAGCCTTTTCCGGCATCTCCGTTATTCCACTCTATCACCTGATTCTGTCCATCGATGTCCACAAAAAAGTAAACATTTAGCTGTTCAATAAATCCGCTTGTCTTTGTCCAGAAATAATTGCCGTTAAACGTTATCTTATTTCCACTGTCTGTCTGAATCTCCTTCCCTTCAATCCTTGTGTCGTGAATAATTTCCTTGCTCTTTTCTGCCATGCCCATAGTGCCTAATTATACCTCTCATCATCTTAATAATTTTCTTTTCCAAACATTCGATAGTCCCTTAAAATGACGGAAAAACAAGAATATATTAACTTAATGATAGGCGCACGTTATTTGTACTGACAAGGAAAAAACTATACTGTTTCTTTATCATATTGCTCAATTTCTTTTTCACAAATATGGGAGGATAACACATCACATCTGTTATTACATTTTTATTAACAAATACCATGCTATAAATATCCGATAACCGTTGACCCACTTAACGATTAAAGTAAGATGTTTTATATACAATGTCTGTAATGGCATTTAGAAAGGAAGACAGACTATGCCGGAAAATTTAGGCAAAATTTTTTATATGGATTGGGAGTTAGACTTCCTTCACCATTTACAAAACATTCACACTCCGGAATTGGACAAAAAAATGCTTTTTTTCACCGGTTTGGGTGATAAAACTATACTTATCGCACTGTTTTTACTTGCTCTTATCATTATTCCAAAAACCAGAAAATATGGCATCCAAATGGCAATTGCCGTAGTTATCTCTGTACTGATTGTAAACGTAGGCATAAAGCCTTTTGTCAAAAGATGCAGACCTTGTTGGCTGGAACCGAACGTGCCACTGCTCATACCTGTTCCGCACGATTATTCCTTCCCATCGGGACATACAAATGCTTTTTTTGCAATGGCGACAGCACTGTATCTGAAAGGCAAGAAACTCGGACTTCCGGCTCTTGCGCTTGCTTCAATCGTCGCGTTCAGTCGTATGTACTTATTTGTTCACTGGCCGACGGATGTTGTCGGCGGAATCATCACAGGTTTTGTCAGCGGCAAGATCAGCTATAAGATTACCAATCCTTTCGCAGGATTATTCAAAAAGAAAAAACGAAGAAGATAATTAAATAATTTCACATCCATAAAAGCAAAGGTAGCAAATCTGCACCTTTGCTTTTTTCTATGATATGAACTATTAAAAATAGCTGTTGACATACTTTGACTGTCGTAGTATATTACTATTCAGATCGAATACCATGTCAAACGTAGTACGATAATAATGGTATGACAGTCATAGCATTTAAAGGAGACAGAATATGCCACAGGATTTAGGTACAGTTTTTTATTTTGATTGGGAACTTAGATTCCTACACTTTTTGCAAAGCATTCATAATCCGATATTAGATTCGATTATGTTATTTTTCACTAATACTAATTCAGCTCCCATAATTACGATTTTGATATTTGTATCGATTGTCTTTCCAAAAACAAGACGAATCGGATTTCAAATGCTTCTTGCTTCTTTCATTTCACAAATACTCATAAACAATGAATTAAAGCATCTTATCACAAGATGCAGGCCATGCTGGCTGGAACCGGGCGTGAAATTATTAGTTGACTGCCCAAACAGTTATTCTTTTCCGTCAGGACATACAAGCGGGTTCTTTACATTAGCAACAGCAATATTCTTAAGTAATAAGAAATTCGGAATTCCGGCTCTTGTCTTTGCTTCTCTCGGTGCTTTCAGCCGTTTGTATCTTTTTGTTCACTGGCCGACGGATGTTTTGGGCGGAATTCTTTCAGGTGCTCTATGCGGTGTTCTGAGTTTTTTGATAATTGACACACTCATCAATATTTTTAGAAAAAAAGTAAAGGACAAATAATATGAAAACAAGTTTAAGATTGACAAAGTATTTAGGTGGCATCGTTTTAGCACTCATACTGATATTTACTCTTCCCGGAATAATTGTTCAGCGAGCAAATATTACTAACAATTCTGATTCTGATTGTATCGGTATTGCTTGGACTTTACCTCATCAGAGACAGTAAGATGAAAGATGTTTATCAGACTGTAGAAAACTAAGTTTCCCAAAAACAAAGAGTACTTCTTGGAAATATCGCATAATCAAGAAGTACTCTCTTTTTTCAATTATTTCTTATCTTTCGAATGTCTCTCACCGATCTGGAAGTCATCACTGTGAGCGAACATGAAATCTACAGTAATGGGATCGTCCCCTGTAAGTTTCTTGAAGTCATCGGTATGAACGGCCATCTTGCCTTCTCTTATCGCCTGTGCGAAAGTTACCATACCGTCACTGGAGAACGGCGCTTCGCTTCCTTTTTTGAAAAGACCGTCTGTAGTTCTGGGAACTCCCATAGCATCAAAGATCTTGTAATTTTCTTCATCGGTAACCGCCTTGTAGCTTATGTTGTTGCCGGTCTCTTTGTTACCGATTTCGACAAACTTGGTGATCGTCATCAGCTCTTTTCCGTTGATGTTAAGAGTTGCATGGTCATATTCGGATGCGCGGTGAAGTGCGTATGCAACGGCTTTAGCACAGTCTTTTCTTGAAATGTATGCCATAAGCCCGTCGCCCTGGCTGTTTGTAAGAGGTGCATTCGCATGTACATATGTAAAGTAATTGGTGATCATCGCCTCTGCATACTGGGAATTACGAAGGAATATATAATCAAGGCCTTCACCCTTAATGTAGTTCTCAGTGTAGATATGATCCAGCTTTTCAATCGAAGGATTGGTCTCATCACCGGCATTTACAAGGGATGTGTAGATAATCTTTTTCACACCGGCCTTTTTTGCCGCATCGACAGCATTTTTATGGGCGCTCTGCCTCTTCTCACCGACAAAAGGCATAGAAATAAGAGCAAGAACATCTGCACCCTTAAATGCTTCAGAAAGCCCGTCCGGATAGTTAAAATCCGTCACATGTGTCTCAACTCCCTGAGCTGCAAATCCCTTAAGTGAATCTTCACTGTAGCCGCAGAATATAAGATTACTCTTATCTTCCAATGTCAGCAGCACTCTCGCTGCCTCAGCGCCAAGATTTCCATCAACACCTGTAAGTAACAGTTTACCCATGAAAATACCTCCTTCTATGAAATTGTTATTATACCCTTACATTATATCACTTAAATTTCCTTAGCTCAGAATAAGCCATAGGAACAGCGATCATTGTAGAAAGTACATCCGCGCACGGCTGCGCGATCTCCACACCTGTGATTCCAAAAAAAACCGGAAGTAGCAATATCATCGGAAGGAAACAGATACCGTTTCTCGCAGATGCCGTAATTGAAGCCTTAACTCCCTTTCCTATAGACTGAAGCATCATATTACTCATTACAATAGGGCCTGATAAGAACAGCGTCGCGCACTGGAATCTGAGCGCCTTTACACCAACCTCCACGGCAGCTGCGTCCTTGGAGAAAAGAGCTATTAGATTCGGTGCAAAATAGAAACATACCGCTCCGAGTCCCAAAAGGAAGATTGATGCATATTTAAGGCAGAAAAAGAATCCCTCTTTTACCCTTGCCGTAAGTCCTGCGCCGTAGTTAAACGAGCATACGGGCTGATATCCCTGGCCAAATCCTATAAGTGCCGAAACCATAAGCATGAGGATTCTTGTTGCAACAGACATTCCGGCAATTGCCGCATCAGCACCTATGCTTCCCGCAGTTCTGTTAAGAACGAGAGTTGCTATAGCCGCAAGTCCCTGTCTTGCAAGTGAAGGTCCGCCTCCGTTTGCTATCTCAAAGAGGTAATGCCCGTTAAGTCTGACCTTCTTAATATTAAGCTTTATATTTTCACCCTTGGTCGTTCCGATTAGAAGGACAAAAAAGCTTGTAATCTGTCCCATAACCGTTGCGATCGCAGCTCCCGTAACTTCCATGTGAAATACCATGATAAGAAGCGGATCGAGTATCATATTCATCGCAGCACCGCTCATAAGACCGATCATTGCGTAATATGCGCTTCCCTGGAATCTGAGCTGATTGTTTATAACAAACTGCGCCATCATAAACGGAGCGCCAAGCAATATGATCCTCATATACTGCTTTGTAAATGTCAAAGTCTGCGCACTCTTTGCACCAAGCGCACCGGCAATATCGGTCAGAAAAATATTTCCGATAAGAGCAAAAGCAATTCCGAGAATGATCGACAGTGCAAAACCTGTAGATGCCATCTCATCTGCTTCTTCATACTTCTCGGCGCCAAGCATTCTTGACAGATAGTTTCCCGATCCGTGTCCGCAAAAGAATCCTGCTGCCTGAATAATCGCCATAACGGTAAAAACAAGTCCTACAGACGCGGTAGCTGCGGTATTTACTTCCGGATTACTTGAAACTCTCGATACAAAGAACGTATCAGCCGTGTTATAAATTCCCGTAACCAGCATGCTTATTATGGTTGGAAAAGATAATGTCATAATAAGCTTCGGTATAGGTGTTGTGGTAAAGTATTCTCTTCTGTTTTGAGTAGACATTTAAATTAGCTCCGATATAAATTATTTCCTGCAATAAGTGCAGCAAAAAACATTATAGCACACCTTTTGCTTCTTCGAACTTCGCCTTCATGGTCGGATTGCCTCGCGTAAGCTTCTTTACGCTGACATCATCAACCTTGCTGTTTGCAATCCTGAGCTGATTGTCGGAACCGAGAAGTTCTTTTTTCACCTTCTCAAGGTGCTGAATAGTCTTGTCTATCTCATCGATAGCCTTGTCAAAATGATTGTGCGCTATCTCATAATTCCTTGAAAAATCATTCTTGAACTTCATCAGACTGTCTTCAAAGTTTGAGATATCAATATCCTGATTGCGTACAAGCTGCAGTTCCTGCTTGTATTCAAGCGCTGTAAATGCAGCATTTCTAAGAAGCGTGATGATGGGAATAAAGCACTGCGGCCTCACAACATACATCTTATCAAATTTATAGGAAACATCGACAATTCCTGCATTGTAGAGTTCACTGTCGCTCTCAAGAAGTGAGACAAGCACGGCATATTCACAGTTTTTCTCCTTGCGGTCTTTATCAAGTTCCTTAAAAAAATCCTCATTCTTGTGCTTTGTCGCGGTCTCATCCATCTCGTTCTTCATCTCGAACATTATTGAGATTATCTCAACACCGTTCTCATCGCACTCTCTGTAGATATAGTCGCCCTTACTTCCGCTTCTTGCATCATTGTCTTTTTCAAAATATGCGTTTCTGAAAGCTGTCGCACGAAGCTGATTAAACTGTATCTCACAGTGTTGCTCAAGTGTCTCGCCTACCATCTTTGTAGACATCTTGGTCTTTAGATCTTTATAGAACTCAACTTCTTTTTCCTTCTGTTCAAGCAGGATCTTGCCCTTTTCTTTTTCCTGATTGAGGGCATTCTCAAGCTCATGCTTTTCGTCATTTAGCGCATTTGCAAGCTCGTTCTTTTCTGTCTCAACTTTCCTCACAGCCTCAAGAACAGCAAGCTTTGTCTTATCCTCAGCGCCCTTTACTTCCATGGAAAGAAGACTCTTCTCTTCAAGAGCCTTGTTTAGCTTGTTTCTGAGATCTTCGAGTTCCTTTTGATGATCCTCTTTTTCCTTCTCATACTGAGCTTTGCTCTTTAATATAATCTCGTTCTCTTTTGCAGCAAGCTCAAGCTCATGCTTTTCTCTATAGTGCCTTTCAAGTTCGGAAACACGGCTTGAAAGATCTTTTTCAAACTCTTTGTCCCTTATCTGTTTCATAATGGAACCAAGTTCCGTATCGTCAACCGTAAAAGCCTGTCCGCAATGCGGGCATTTAAGTTCTGCCATATTTGCCCCCTCTCATGGAAATAAAAAAATCACAGTAATCTCTTATAAATATCAAGCATACTCTCTATCTGATACTTAAGGAGCCATGCGGCATTATTATATTCTGTAGTATACTTGATCACTTTGATAAGATCGGGATAATACCTCTCTGTTTCATTTATCATTCTGAATATCTTTTCACGACTGAGTCCCCATGACATTGTCGTAAGATTATTGCATCTGTCCATGCACTTTATGAGTGCCGCTTTAGGATTTGTCGCTATCTGATTATAATAAGCGATCATAACCTCGTCGCGGTTTTTGCCTTTTGTATCTTCTTTTGTCAGGAGTCTGACCAGCTCTTTTGCCTCGTCTCCCACAGGAAGCTCATCGAGTCCTATCTCGCAATCTTCAACCACGTCATGAAGAAGACATGCCGCAATTACCGCATCATCGATAATGTTCATAGAAAGAGCATGGCATGCCAGGTTAAGCGGATGATATATATAAGGAACATTAGAATGTTTTCTACTCTGACCGGTGTGCGCCTTTACCGCAAAATCAACTGCCTTCAAAGAATCAGAAAGCTTGAAATTCTTGGCCGTTGTCTTTACATAAGTTTTCATGTGCTCCCAATCGTATATCGCATCTTTTGTCTTAAACGCACCGTGCTTCTCTTCCGCAATCGCTGATACAGATACCCCGAAGTACTCAGCAAGTTTCACAAGCTTATCGGTATCAGGTTTGTACTCATCTCTCTCCCATGCAGAAACAGCCTGAAACGTAACTCCCAGCGCATCCGCCACCTGATTCTGCGTGAGATCACGCTCTTCTCTAAGTCCCTTGATATTTGTTCCTATACTCATCGTTACTCTCCTTGAAAATCCTATATAAACGTTATGTGTCATGCCTTTATATTACACTTGATGTCCCCTTTATTCTAACGAGTATTGATTTAAGTTTCAATCTGTTTTTCAAGTTGAACTTGAATCCCTTGAATTGAAAATAGTGATCACAATATATATAAATATACATTTCTTAAATTTTTCTAAAATAAGTGCTATTATAGTACCATTAAGAAAAGTGAGGTTTCTATGCGAAGATTAAGAATTACGTTTAATTCCCCGGTTGTTTTGGGATTTATGTTGCTAAGTTTTGGCGTATTGGAGCTAAGCGCCTTTACAAACGGTATGACAGACCAGCTCCTCTTTATGACATACAGATCGCCACTGACGGATCCGCTTACTTATATCAGATTTTTTACACACGTACTCGGACACAGCGGTTGGGAACACTATATCAGTAATGCCTCGTACTTATTGCTTCTGGGCCCTTTGCTTGAAGAAAAATACGGTTCCAAGCCTATCCTTCAGATAATTATAATAACCGCACTTGTAACCGGACTTGTAAATTATGTCCTGTTCGTCAACGTTGCTTTGTGCGGCGCCAGCGGAGTTGTATTTGCCTTTATACTCCTTACATCATTTACAAACTTCAGACAGGGCGACATCCCTCTGACTTTTATACTTGTTACGGTTGTTTTCCTCGGACAGCAGATACATGACGGATTGTTTCTTCAGGATGACATCTCAAACCTGTCGCATATCATAGGCGGTATCATCGGCGCCATCATAGGATATAACCTAAACAGAGATAATTATTATTAAAAAAGTGAATAATACAAAGTTGGAATTAAAGTGGTATGTTTGATGATTTACTTTACATACTACTTTAATTATGAATATAAAGATAACGTGTGCTATAGTCTTCAGATATTTGTTTATCGATACACCAAAAACACGCCTTACACTTCCCAGTCGTACTATCCCCGACTGGAATGTAAAGTTTATATTATATCATCAGTTCGATTTTTCTTATCCATCTAATGCCTTATTCAAATCTATTTTTATTCATAACCATAATTTTCAGTCCGCAAAAAAAAATATAATAGGTTACGAACTCAAAAAAAATCATAAGCATCTTTCCGATATGGATCACATCATCACTGCTAAACGCTTTAGCTGGAGCCATTATAGATGGAAGCAAAAAATTCAATCCCCTTAAATAGCTAACTTTTTGTTGGATACCATCATTTGAAAAAGCAAGCAAAGCTACCATTGTGGTCAACAACAACGAAAGCTTTCTGTTTTTCATAATTCTTATATTAAATCCATCTCCTATTATTATTCCGGAAATTCCGCTTCCAAAAAGCAATATAAATCCCATCACAACATCTTCTGCAGTAAGATTCCGTGTAAAAAAAGCAAATCCATTCAAAATGTTTACAAGAACCGGCGTAAGTGATGTTATCAGTGAATATAGGGCGCAAATAATGATGAAACTAAGTTCTCTGGAAATATAATATTCAATCGGATTATCCACTCTAAGGAATACTATCTGTTCTTCAGCTTTTTCCTCGCCTCCCCCCATATTAAACACAACAAATATCATAAGTCCAAACACAAACACGCCTGATATAATATAGCCGCTTAAGACATCCATGGGTTTAAAAGTATACATGCTTCCGATAAAACAGAAAATAATCATCAAGGGAAAAACAGGTTTGGAACTCTTAAAATATCTATGCAACCTATAATTCATAATATTAAAAATTGTCATATTTTTTTCCTATCAATAGTCTTTCTGTTTTAATTTATTTTCAGCTAAAATAACATTGCCCTTTTCAATCAAGTAAACAAAATCACTTAACACCCCAATCAAATCTTTTTCATGGGCGGACATCAAAATAATCTTCTTCTTTTTCTTAAGGTCAAGAATCTTCCGGATAAACACCTCTTTTGAATCGGCATCCTGCCCCGAAAGTGGTTCATCCAACAATAAAACATCCGGATCACGGATAAGAGCCTGAATAATTCCTATCTTCTGAAGTGTTCCTTTAGACATATATTTCATCTGTTTATCAAGCATATCCGTCAAAAAGAATTCATCTGCAAATCGACTTATTATTTCATCCAATCTCTTTGCCGGATAAATATCATCAATCTTTGCCATATGCTTTAAAAAGGTTCTGCCATCCATGTTTACAACAGGAAATTTTTCAGGAACATAAGCAAATTTCATTTTTCTATCATAACATATATCCCCGGCATTATGAGGAATAAGTCCTCCGATAACCTTTAACATACTACTTTTCCCGCATCCATTATGCCCCGTGAAACATGTCCCCGTACCTTCTTCAAAAGAAATATTCACATCTTCAAAAATTACATTACTACCATATTTTTTTGTAATACCCTTTAGCTCCAGCAAGTTATATTCCGCCTTTCTGCACATATTTTTGCCATTTTTATAGATTCCAAAAATAATATAGTAAAAATGATAAAGAGGCTGTGAAACAATCGTTTCTACAGTCTCTTTAAATAATTATATCTCTTAATCACCTATATACTCAGGATGACCTGCGTGCTTTTTTGCTATTGTATCGTTATTCCCAAATGTAACATCAATCACTTTATCAGTATTTGAATCAAAGTTAAAATATAAAGTGAACTTATCAAACTTATATTTCAATCCATACCCCTGATGAAAATAATATAGCTCAGTAGGATCACCGTATGCAGTGAAAACTGCATCCTTCGAATCACCAACTCCTATGCCACGAGATGTTTTTGCCCCCTTTTCATTGATGCATAAATCATATGTAAGTTCTTTTCCATTATCAACAAAAGTATAAAAGGCTACCTTTCCGGATAAATAAACATATCGAGGTTCTTCAGCAGTGCCCAAATAAGAAGTATCTTTTTCTTCAAATTTACCGAGATTAGCTTGAACCGAAGCCACGTCATCCAATATAGAAATCTTTTTACCGTTAATCATAATCTCGTATTCAGCAATGCTACCTGAATTATGAGTTGTGGTTGTGGTAGATACTGTATTGTTTGATGTAGAAGCAGGTGCAGGCGTCGGATTCTTTGTATCATTTGAAGCACTGTCCCCTGTAGCCGGTACAGAAGACGGAACTGAATTACTTACATCATTGGCAACACTGTCGTTTGAACCGGTTGCAGTTACCTGTTTTTTCTTATCTTCAACTATTTCTCTTGCTTTTTCTTTAATATCAGCCTTAACCGAATACATCTTATTTAAAGAATCTTCATTAGTAAATGAATAATAAATTACACGATCAGTCTCACTACTTAAATAAAAATAGATTGAGCATGATCCCATTGAAATTATATAACCATAATCCTTACCTAAGCTAAACGATTTTCTGACACAATCCGAATATGTATTTATTACATCAGTCAATGAAGAACCTACGCCAATATTACGAATAGTACGAACCCCAGGTCTATAAATTGCAATGCTTATTGGAAGTTCCTGATTATCGCAAACACCGGTAACTAAATAGACATCTCCGGAACCATATCTATAACTAGCCATTTCTTTACATGGAATTTCTTTTTTGTCATATTTTCCAAGTTTGCTCATTATTGTGCTTGTATCTTCCATAACAGAAGTCAAACCATTATATACAAAGTTATGCTCCTCAAGCTTAAACGGCTTATTTGATCCGGAAGCAGTTGATGTTGCATTTGCTCCTGTTGCTTCTGCGGATGAAGCTGTTGTTGCTGCATCCGGAGTTATATTTGATGCTTCAGTTGTTGCGGATGCCTCAACTGAAGCGGCTTCTGAAGAACTTGCTGCCGCAGACACTTCTGATGATGCGCTTGTCGCAGCCTCTACGCTTGATGAAGCTGTTGAAGCATCCTCTACGCTTGATGAAGCTGTTGAAGCATCCTCTGTAGCCAGCATAGCTTCTCTTGCAGCCTCTCTGAGTTCCGCCTCTGTCATTTCCATTTCACTGCTTCCCGTAGCAGAAGGTGCTCCGCTGCATCCTGCAAGCGAAAGCATCAATGTTGAAGCAATCAAGATTGCTGTTGTTTTTCTTTTTTTCATAGTCTCCTCCAAATATTCTGTCAGTACACATTATCCATTGATAAGCGGATAGATCAATGACCGTAGTCATTTACGCAATCCTATCTCATACTATATTCTACATAGAAAAAAAGTCGTTTTAATTATAAAAGTATGTTTTTTCTGTGTACTTGAAGCTATTTAATGACAAAAAAGAAGCATAATTCTGCAACTTTCTACAGGATTATGCTTTCTTGATCAAGATTATACATTGATTCTCTTTAATGATATATTAACGTGTTTTGATTCACGCCCTTGAGCGGGATTCAAATTTCGTAAAAACCAGTGATCCCAAAAAGATGGTGCAGAAATACATTATTGCATTTTGGGTGAATGCAGACATCCACTCAACAGGTAGTAATGATGAAACTACTGAAGCCAATATTGCTGCCACAAAAAAGATAGCAGTCCCAATCAGTGCCCGTATAACTCTTTGCTTAACATTGAGATTGTCTGTACTGAAACCAATATATTTTTCTTCCAATAGCCATGCTGTAAGGAATCCCACAGCCAATCCTGCTTTGCTGGCAAATGATGAAATTGAATGCATAGGATCATACAAAATATTTCCAGCAGTATCATAATCAATCGGATATTTCTTTAAACACACAAAGAGTAACGCAATTACTATGGTTATCAATGATATCCAATAAAACAATAGTCGTTTCTTTTCAGAACCTTCTATTTTTTTCTGAACAATATTTGCAAATATAATTCCTATCACAGCTATCAGCATACCTGTAAAAACATCCTGTGGGGTATGAACTCCAAGGTAATTCCTCGAAAAGGCTACTAACAGAATCAGGCATATACATATAACTGAAAGTGCCTTCTTTTTTCGATATACAAATGCTATAGAACCAAAACTTGAAGCACTTCCCTGGGTATGACTGCTTGGAAAAGAATAATCTCTTGCGCCTTCAATTGCTTCTGCCGTAGGCTTTATCAGTTCAGAACGTATCCAAGGCCTATAAACACAAAATATATTCTTTATAAACACATTCAGTACAGACGCAAATGAAAGTGAAATCCAAATAAACTCTCCCTTTTTCTTATCAATGCAGAAATAGATTATAAGAGGTATCATGAGAAGCAAAATACCACCAGCCGAATCTGTAATAAATTGAATTAATCCATTAAACCACTCTGGTGCTTGTTCTCTCAATTCCTGTAAAAATAGCAGATATTTAATATCCAAACTTGTTTCTCCTTCTCTTATTCTTAAATCGATAGCGTTTTTTACTTATGACATTATTTGGGATTATATACTACCAGCTGTCTCAGGTAAATAGTGATTTGACAGAATACTATACTTTGGAAAAAATAATGCGTCAAACCCTTTATTTTTCTACCGTATTTACTTTGAAGAAACATATAGGCACTTCAGCGCACATAAAAATTTTCCGAAGTAGCGTACCCTAGGATGTTAGATATTCCGGATCGCCTTCTTTTTTACCCCCGCTATGAGCTCCCATGACGCTGACATCAATTTCAGAACCGTCGATAAGTGCAGCTGAATCTTGCTTCTGCTCTTCATCCGTAGAAGGTATCGTTCCGTCAAGCTGCCCCTTGATGCTTTCAGCTCTTAGCTTCACCGCTTTATACAATGTTTCAGATGCCGTCTTATACTCATCATAGCTGTAAAACGCTGTTGGATCTTCTTTAACAAGTGCATCTATTTGGCTTCCTATCCTGTTATAGGTTTCTTCGAATCTTCCTCCGTCAACATATTCTTCCGCAAGTTTTCTCAGATACTCGTGATACTTTTCAAGATATTCCTCATTTTCCAATAATGTGTCAAAAAAGTCGGTTCCCGAAAATGGAGTATCTATCGCATCATTTACCATCTCAGTTCCTTTATCACTGTCTTCTCCGCCTCTTCCCATGGCTGACATTCCTCCAAACGAGAGATTATAATCCCATGGGAAAAGATTAAGCTTTCCGTCATGCTCATAAAGGTAATAGTTATGCGCCATATTTCCTGACAGACTGTCCATATTTACCACAAAAGTGTGCACAGCCATATATTTAAGGATATTGTCTACATCAAGGTATTTCTCTATGTCATTTCCTTCGCTTATATTCTTAAGTGCCTTAACCACTCTTCTGTGATCGTTGTCTGCCGTATCTGTTATCTCGCCGTCCCATATTGTTGAATAACTGTCAAGATCGTCATCAATGTAATTCAGATTAGCGCCGCCATTGCCCATCATAGGACCGCCACCTTCCATACCGTCAGGTGGTGTTGGATGATTGTCGGAATTATCACCTTCCATCCCTTCCGGAGGTGATGGCATATTAGCAGGATCAAAGCCTTCCATGTCAGGCATTTGTGGAGGTACTCCGGGGGTATCACCCTCCATATCAGGCTTGTCCTGCGGATTAAAATCGCCATGATCCGGCTTGCCGTCTACACCAAACGGTGGCTTTCCGCCTCCCGGACCTTGCTGCGATTTTGCTCCCTGTTCAGATTTGGGTTTATTATCGCTTCCGCCTCCCATTCCCATACTTTCGGGTTTATAAAGCTCTCCGTTCTGAGTTCCGTAGTTTCGGAGCAAGAAGCTTTCTTCAACAGCTTCCAATGCAAGATATACACCCTTGTACTCACCGTTTAGTGATATCGATGCGTAATTGTACAGCGGTGATGCCGCTCCGATAAAGTTGAACATGTCATATACGATCGCCTCTTTCATATTGGTGGCGTCAGCGTAGTTATTATTGAGAATAAGCTTATCAAGTCCAAAGCATGTCTGCCCTTCCATAAAATGACCAAATTCCAGCTTAAAACTGTATCTGTCGGTATCAGGATCCCTTGCTACCGATGAAAGAGATGTATTTCCTTTTGGACGGATAGCAACATTCTTAAATGTCGTTCCGCATATCTCGACATCACAGGAGTAATATTCTTCGGCCATTGCATTTTTTAACATCTCATTCCATTCATCTTCATCCATCTTGATGTTTACACTTATAACTTCATTTGTATCAAAAAGCTTACTTGGATATTCCATTAAAATGTTTGCATTCTCAGCATATTTATCACTTCGTCCCACGACTATTCCTGCGAGCACGCATATCACTACAGCCATGGCCATGATGATCACCACAATCTTATTAATATGCTTGTTTGTAACCATAACAGGATCCTCCTATCGATCTTTAACTCATGTACTCGCCGTTAAATGCAACAAGCGTAGCACTCGATACACCATCAACCTCATTTACCCGATTAACAAAACCTGTTGCCGCATCTTTTGTACGTATCTCGACTGTAAACTCGATTCCATCGTCGGTAACGGTCTTAGATTTAACGATATACTTACTCGTTTCTTTTTTTATAATGCCGTATGCCTTTTCCTCTGCCCTCTCATCGTAACAATCTACGATAAGTATGTATGGCACATTTGAAACCTTTTTATTTGCAAACAGAGCAAGGATAGTCCCGATTATTGCGGATCCGACCACTGCAAGGGGAATCATTCCGGCTCCGACCACTATACCTGCCGCAAGCGCCCAAAACAAAAATACTATTTCCATGGGCTCTTTTATTGCTGTACGGAAACGTACAATCGAAAGTGCGCCGACCATACCGAGTGAAAGAACAACATTTGACGTAACTGCCATTATCACAAGGTTGGTTACAAGCGTAAGTCCTACAAGAGTCATTGCAAAACCGGTTGAATACATAACTCCGTTAAATGTCTTTTTATAGATCAAAAAGATAAACAATCCTATTGCCAGCGCAAAAGCCATTCCTATCAATGTATCTGCAACCGAAAACTGTGTTACGTTTTCCAAAAAACTTGATTTAAATATATCGTTAAATGACATTATTATTTCCTCCTACAAATGAACAAATTATTATCCGTAAATATTTTTTATCCGAATCTCCTGCACACTCCGTATTTCGAAAATGACAGTCGTGTCATGCCGTTGACCTGTATAAGATCCTGTATTACCGCCGGCAAGAATGCATCATATTTTACTTCCAGTATCATATCCTCCGGGTTATCCGTTGCACTTATATCATTAACATTCTCTGTAAGAAATTCCCTGTTAAAAAGAGTTGTTCTTATCCTTGAATCAAACGTAACCCTGACATTCCCCGGCTTGTATATATACGGTTCTCGCACATATGACACCAAAACTCTCGGAACGAGCCTTTGATATCTCATCTTTGCGTACAGCTCTTTTACAAGCTCATGCGGACTGTCCTTCATAAATTCCAAATCTCCTTCAAGTATCTTTCTGCACTCGCTCTCGGTAATCCTTGCATCATATTTAAGGCACAGCTCATTGATCTTCATCTTCTTTTCAAGTGTTATAAAAGAAAAATCATCATTGTAATACCTGATTCTAAATTTCTCACGTTTCTGTATTCCGTCTATCTTCTCTCGCAGCGCCTTGTCATCGCTGTTGTCAAAATAAATGCTTCTGATCTGATAAAGGCCTTCAGAATCTGTATGTGGATCGGAGCTCATTATATTTTGAAGACGCTTTCGCATCGCTATGTATTCAGAATAAGAAATACTGAATTTGAGCTCATGTCTGTAATGCTTTTCCACTACTCTTTCTCTCCTTTCCTCATCCTCTTGAAGCCATAATAATTTCCCAACCTGAAATGAACCTGAAAAAAAGAGAAGTCTTTTTTCGACTTCTCCTTTTCAAGTAGATCAGATTATAACTTTTATTGTCATTGTTTTGCCAGCCGGACAATCTGCGCTTATCGTGCCACCGTGTGCTTCTGCTGCCGCCTTTGCGATTGCAAGTCCGATACCGTTTCCGCCCGTCTGTGTACTTCTTGACGCATCCGGTCTGTAGAAACGATCAAATAGCTTCTCGGTATCAGGTATCGGGCTTAAATCGCATGTGTTGAAAACCTCGATAACTGCCCTGTTCTTCTTTTTATAAACGCAGAATCTGATATCTGCATTTGGATTCGAATATCTTATCGCATTATCAAGCAGCACCGACAGCATCTGGTGAATTGCCGCTTTGTCTCCGTACAGATTCACATCATCCTTAATATCCACAGAAAATTTCTTTTCACTTGCCTTAGCCTGTGCCTCAAATATCTCCGCTACTTCCCATGCTGCAGCGCTAAGCGAAAAATGTTCCTTGTCGGGAAGCGGAATATCTTCATCAAGCCTTGAAAGCTGAACAAGCTCGCTCACAAGCTTGCTCATTCTACCGGTCTGCTTCCTGATATTATCCAGCCATTCGTCATCCTCACGTTCCATACTAAGGACATCCAGACTTGTACTTATTGACGTAAGCGGAGTTTTCAATTCATGGCTTGCATCCGTGATAAACTGCTTCTGCCTTCTGATATTGTTTGCAATCGGTCGTATCGCCCTGTTTGAAAAAAGAACTACCAATATAAATACCAATAAAAGACTTTCAACTGAAACCACAATCGTCAATGACCTTAATGTACGCATAAACTGTAACTCTCTCATAGAATTAAGGAAGACGATCATCGTGGAATCTCCCGATCTTACTTTTCTGAATCTAAATTCTTTTATATATCCGCGATCTTTTTTGCCCAAATTAACCTGTTCTGCGAGCTGCTTAGCTCCCGAGGCATCAACTGAAGCAACAAAATCAAGGGATGTTGACATTACATTACCGTCCCCATCAAGCCGTGCGACAAAGAAACGTGTCATATACCCTGCTTCCGCATCAGGTGATCCTCTAAAAGGGCCATTCGGCGGAGCTTGCGGTCCGAGAACAGCCGAATCGTCACCGGTCCCCGGCTGTCCGTCATTCATTCCGGATTTCGGCGGCTGTGGCTTTTTCTCCTCAAATTCATAAATAGTCATAATTGTTTCATCAAGGCGCTTTGTTACAGCTCTGTAATTGATATAATTTACAAGAAAGGCAACCATAAGTATTACTGCAAAAAAAGCCGCCATAGCTGCGATTATCACGCGGTAACGCATTCTTTTCAGCATGAGGTCACCTCCAGGGCATATCCGATGCCACGCATTGTCTTTATTTCCACATTTGCCTTGATCTGCCTTAACTTCTTTCGCACATATCCTATGGTAGTCCATACCACGTCTATGTCGGATTCAGTATCATAACCCCATATTTTTTCCATCAGGTGCTCTGTTGAAAATGCCTGCCCCGGATGAAGGATAAAGAGTTCAATAAGCTGAAACTCCTTGTTGGTAAGCTTGACGCTCTTTTTCCCAACACTTATTTCGTACTTGTTGCTGTCAAGGACAATATTTCCGATACTCTGAACAGAATCCTTGTAATTCTCACTGCGACGTCCCAATGCCTTAACTCTTGCTATCAGTTCACTTGTAGCAAAAGGCTTCGGTAAATAATCATCCGCTCCCGCTTCAAGCCCCGCAACTCTGTCCTCTATCTCAGCTTTGGATGTAAGGAGCAGAACCGGCGTCCTGATCCCGTTCTGTCTTATAAGCGACAAGACTTCAATCCCACTCTTTCCGGGCATCATAATATCAAGAACGATCACTTCATATGAACCTTCTTGTATATAATCCCACGCATCATCTCCGTTATGCACAATATCCACGGAGTACATTGCTTTCTCCAGCAATATTTTAAGCGCTTTCGCTGTCGCAACCTCATCCTCTGCAATCAAAATTCTCATATACGCCCCCATTAAACGTTTTTACATCTTTAAAACATCTATAAATTAATAATATGATGCAAATGGAAAAAGGTCAAAGATACGAGACATCACTCACTAACCGTTTCAGGTACATCTTCTCCGGTATATGCGGAATCGTTTGTATATAGCTTGTCGCAAGTGCCATAGACCTTAAGCTTCAAATATATCTTTCCGTTATCCATAAGCACTGCAGTATACTCCGTACCATAGGTCGGAACAAGGCAATCTACTAATCTGCATTTCTCACCGGATTTAGTCTCGGTATCCTTATAACCGACCGCCCCGATTTCCGTTCCAAACTTAAAGTAATCCTCATACAACTCGTCGTCTCCAATAAGCTTTTGGATCTCAGATAATTGCGACTCTGTATAAGCTTTATTCAGTATGTCATCATTTTTAAATGCTTTCTTATCTCGAGTATAATCTCTGCCGGCCCACACGTTCATCCCAAAACCGAGTAATCCTACCTGCTTGACATGCACGGTATCACCGTCCATTTCAAAGCTCAGATATTCATCTTCCGCTTCGGTATACTTGTAGACCGCAACATTATCTTTTACAAAAAGCGCGTCTCCTTCTATCTCCCCTGTGTGAAGGTAATAATAAAAGAAACCCGAAAAGTGAAATCCTTTTTCGCTCTGATCTGTTATTGTAATCTCCCCGCTATAAGACGAGTGCTCTCCGCCATACCATTTTCCTTCAAAATTAGCGGCATTAGGGCATTCTTTTGCCTCACTGTAAAGCTTGGACCAATAATCTTCTGAACTATCCAAAACGCTTGCACTGTCCTCTTCTGCCGAATCGACAGAAGCACCGGATACAACTTCCACCGAGGCTTCTGAACTTGTGCTTTTCTCACCGGACTCGATATTTACCTCATCCTTTCCACACCCGGTTGCAGAAGCCATGAGCAAAACAAACATCAGCGCCAAAATTCTTCTCTTATTCATCAGTACTCCAATCTCTAACTCGTTAAACCGGTTGTGTATATTTAAGAATAAGCTAATACTCTGTTAAGCATCCATACTGCCCCCATTATTTCTAATGCCGCATACCATATCCTTTGCTATTTTTCAAGTCATTCTCAGAAATATTATTTCATTCCAATCAGCAAATTGTCCAAAAAGAAATCACAAATCCCATTAACTAATTAGTTCATTTGTGGAAAAATTGAAAGTTTTATTAAATCGATTTCTTTATGATTAATCGTGTGATATAAATATATCGATTGGTTTTTTGTTTTAAATTTGAGAAAAGAGGGATTGGAATGGCAGAAGTAAGTAATGGTTCTACTATGTTATCACAAGAAGAAATAGATAAGCTTATTAAAAAACTCGAAGAAGAAAAAGAGAATAATGCATAATATAAGGGGCTGTTTCAGCCCCTTTTGTGTTATATAGAGTTATCATAGCCAGCTCAGAATCAAAGTCATATGTTCAGAACGTTTTACAGCTTTAGCCTACAAAAAACTACAGCGTTGAATATCCAAATCCATTGCAGATTGCATCAACAGGAACACCGCTCTTGCATAACGGGCATGAATCCTGCGAAGCAGTTGAATAATCCGGAAGATCACGCACCGTGAACAACGCACGGATCGGAATGTTTTCAATCTGAGTAGCTAAAGAGAAGATCGCGGATATTCCAACAATTTCCCCTTTATAAAATCTAATAGACTCAAGCGCACTCTTTAACGTCTTTCCGGTCGTTGCTGAATCGATAAGGATAAGCACCTTCTTTTCATTTATCATGTGCTGATTATTATCACGAAACATCATCTGACCGTTGACATTATATTCGGGTGCCGTAATGTACATGGACTTATGGGAATTCATGGATAATATTCCTGCCTCGGTAAGCTTATTGGCCATGTATGAGCCAACCACTTCCATTCCGTCAAGACACAGAATCGTATCGATAACATCGGAAGACATGTACATCTCAGCAAGCGATTCACCGGCCGCACGAGCCTCTTTCATTCTTGCTTTGGTATCACACAGATCAATATAGTAATTAACATGGGAATTAGGGGTTATGAAATGTCCCTTTGTATAACGAAGAATTACGTCAGTATTTCCGGTGTATTCAAGTTTTTTGTATCCTTGCATGTGTACCCTCCTATGAGCCCATCGGCAAACAACAAAACAACCTAAATCTTATTACCATATTTACTTACAATACCATTATAATTTATATCTTATATCAGATGCAATTATAGCCTCTATTAATAAGGATGTTTTCAACCTGTGCAATGTCGTCTGTATGGATCACCATAATAGGAAGACCTGAATCACGGTTAAAAGAAAGATATGTGTAATTTACGTTTATATTGCTGTCAAATAAGGTCTTTAAGATCTTATCCAAAGATCCGACTTCATCCTGACACTCAACGGCAAGAACAGGAGTTGTCTTGCAAATGTAGCCTGCGCTGCTGAGTACTTCGATGCTCTTTTCAGGATCTGAAACAACCATTCTTATTATTCCATATTCTGCAGAATCATTAGTTACAGATCCAAGGATATTGATTCCGTTTTGGCAAAGAATTCCTGTAACATTCTGTAAGCATCCTTTTTTATTTTCTGCGTAAATAGATATTTGCTTTAACATATAATTGCCCCTCTTCCAGTTGATTTATGCATGTATTCTAACATTGCACTTTATTATTGTCCAGTGTAAAAGAACTCCTGATAGCGTAAAGTGACTTTCGGAAAAGATAACAGAGAAAACACCCTCGAATCATCTAAGATTAAATCTGCCTTTGTTATTCTACTACAAATCCTTCCATTCCATATGTAAATTTACAAAAAATCAAAATATCCAAAAACTCTTGATGTGTACATTATAAATATGCTATTATGTTAATTATTATGTATTATTATTTAATATTTTAGAAACATAGAGGTATGCAAAATGGCAGAAAAAGAAGTATTCATGGATACCAACATATTTACCGATATCGTAGATGATATAAAAGGTGCAGCTTCAGCGTGCATACTAAAGGACGAACCACTTTCAAAATCAGATTTCTTGGATGATACTGCTATCGGCAGAGAGCTGCATTCTCTTTTACAAGAAGCGTACGAAATGACTGATCTTCACAGTAAAGAAGCATCAGAATCTTTACCGAGAGCTCTGTCAAAACTTCGTGACAGTATGATTGCTGTGGATGATGCTCTTAGCAAGAGCCTTGTAGTTGAATCACCCGGAGGTAACAAAAGATAAGTATGAGTAATCACGATAGAATGGGATATCTCAGGGATAAGATTGATGAATACCGAGGATATATTTCTGAACTTGAGGAAGTCTGTTCGCTTGTAAACAATATGCGGGCAGAAATACAAAACAACAATGAAGAACCTATAAGAAGATTTGATATTTCCGCTGCCGGTGAATGGAAAGGAAATCTTGAATCAGAGGCTGAAGATTATAAGAATGAAATTCTTTACGGCATAGGCGCCGGTCAGAGCCTTGCTTCTGATTTTATATCTGATGTTCAGAATATAATTGAAAAGTTGCACGAAAGAATTGATGATTACGAAAGCGAGCTATCAAGACTTGAAGCGGCGCAGGAGGATTGTTCCTATTGATAAAAGGTTAGAGGAAATGTATGGGGAAAAGATATGATGCTCGGAAAATGACCGAGCTTTGCGATAGTGTAAGTCATGCGGTAAATGATTTTGCCGCAAGAGCAGAGATGCTCGAAAGTGAGTATGAAAGATATAACAACAACAGCACTTATCGGGGTGATGCAGCCAATGCTTCAAAAGAGTTTGTATATAAAGGACAGGGAAAGCTTATCAGGGAGCAGGTCAGAGTCCTTAATAGGCTGAGTAAAAAGTTTAACGAAACGCAGGATTCATTCAGCGCTACGGTCGATTCTTCACCTAACGCCAAGATAGATATGGATGTGCTTGAAAGGGATAAAAGATTTTTTGTGACGCAAAACGAAAGCTTTGAAGAAACGGCAATGCGGATGGAACGTGTGTCACGGGAAATATGTGATAGATTTGAGCGCTTTGGTTATATAACTCCCATAAGATATGACAGAGCCCACTATTGGTTTGAGGACTTTTGCAGTTATAGCGGCTTTATGAATAAATGTATTAGGAAGTTTGAAGAGTTTGACGAAGGTATGACGTCACATCTAAAAAAATCCGGTATTGATAGCTACATGTACGATATCGAGACTGAAACCCAAGCTACAATGAATGCTCTTGACGGAATGACGGTTTATAATCCCGATGTCAAAAAGATTTCTGTAACTCCGATAGCTCAGATGGCCGCAAAGATGATGGATGTTGCAATGTCGCAGCATACTGTTAATAAATCAAACACATCAAATATTCAACTGTCGGCGTTTAATACCGCAATGCCTTATGAAGTCCTAAATCCAGAGATATTACGCGGAATAGAAGGAATAATTTATGATATACTTGAAGCAGGAGGATATGCTCTTGATCAAATACAGGCGGTAATAAAGCAGATACCTGCATTACTGACTCTATGTGCAAGTGATGGCGCATTGCCTATAGGAGAAATTATTGCTCTTGGAATTTTGGCAATTGACGCTGTTATTATAATTATAAGAGTTGGCGAGTACCTATGGGATAATCACTGCATACAAGAATCAAGAAAGACTGCAAAATCCGGCTCAAAAGCCAAAAATAAGGGAAAAGCAAAAGACAAGCAGAAGGAAAAAACAAAGCAAAATCCACCTTCTAAAAGCGAGGGCTCCGAAGAATCTGAGAATCAGGACGAAAAGCCTAAGAGCAAACCAAACTCAGCAACACTGAGAAGAAATATGAAAAAAGCAGGAATGCAGGAGCCAGATTATCCAAATGCGGCGCATCATATAGTTGCAGGCGGCGCTGCAGCAGCACAAAAAGCAAGAGAAATTTTAGAAAAATTCAATATCGATATTAATGATGCTAACAACGGAGTATTTCTTCCGACTGAAAAAGGTGTAAGCGAAGCTTCATATCATCGTGCTTTGCATACAGCGGAATATTATAAAAAAGTTGAAATGCTTCTCAGAGAAGCAACTTCTCGCGAAGATTGTATAGAAATTTTAAGAGATATTGCTGAACAATTAATGAACGGTACATTTTAAATTTTGGGGGAAACCTACAATGAAGATTTGGAAATTAACAGCAGATGTAAATAATTATGATAGCATGATGGCTGATGATTCTAATTACGATTATACTGAAGTAACCCTTGATGGAACATCGAGGGCAGATGGCTGGGAACCAGTAAAATTGAAACGTATGTATGGCAAGGGCTTGCCATTAAGCGATTTTCCACATTATTATGGCGATCCTATAATGAGTGAAAAAGCTATAAATGTATTGGCACCTATTATTAAAGATTCCGTAGAGTATTTACCAATGATGTTTGATGAAAAAAACTACACTATGGTAAACGTAATCAAAGTAGTGAATGTAGTTGATTATGATAAAGCTGTATATAAAACATTTTCTGACGGTAAAAGAATTCTTGCGTTTAGAAAATATATTTTCCGTATATGTGATGACCTGTTAAACAATGATATTTTTAAATTGGTTGATGAACCAAGAAGAGCACCTTTTGTTTCGGATCGCTTTAAAAAATACGTTGAAGATAATAATCTCACAGGCTTTGAGTTTGAGCTTGTATGGGATAGCGATGAAAGTACAGAAGAACAAGAAAACTAATTGTTTCTACGATTAGATTTCGGTCAATTCATAAAAATCATATTGACTTATAAAATTTTCAAATGTACACTCAAAAATGGATGTAGTCAGTCTTGGCTACATCCATCAAAATCTAAATTATCATAGAAGATTCAAATTTACAGAAAAAATTTCAAACTCTCTATGGAGCCTTATGCAAATTTCTCATCCAAAAACTCTTTAAGCCACTTCATACTTGTATTTTCAAGCCCTTCAACATGTGCACTCAGCTTTTCCGCATAATCCCATCCGGATTGCCATTTCTTGATGTCTTTGATGAGAGCATCCTGCTCATTCCGCTTTTCTTTAAGTCCCTGATATTTTTTCTGATACCTTAAAAGTTCTATTATCTTGCCGTCATTTCTTGTAAAAGCCCTGAGTTTTGAGATGTTATCACATCCACGAATGCTCCAGCCCATAGGTCTGCTGTTTAGCCTGTCACTTAGAACATGGCTCACCTGACCTTCAGCACAGCATTTCAAGACGCCACCGGATTCACTGGAACGGATCTCAATTTCGCTCCGTTAATGCATTACCGCGAGCTGCGCATCCCTGCGGAGCTTTTTTATTGAATAGGGAATTTCAGAGAAATTTCAATAAGAAAAAGCGAGGCTACAAGCATTATATAGCCTCGCTTATCGTAAATTTATTAACCTTCGCCCTCTTCAAAAGCTTTGTTCACCGCTCTCAAAACATCCGAAGTATTAAACGGCTTAACGATAAAGTCTTTTGCTCCCTTTTTTATTGCCAGGACTATCATTCCTTCATATTTCTGGTCGGAACACATGATAACACGTGCTTTTGGATCGTATTTCCTCACAGCGACCAATGCATCTATCCCGTTCATCTTAGGCATATTTATGTCAAGTATCAAAAGATCCGGCTTCTTTTCTTTATACATCTCAACTGCTTCGCCCCCGGTAACGGCTTCGCCTACAATATGATATTCTTCGGAGCTAAGTGCATTTTTTATCATCTCTCTGAATAATGCTGTATCATCTGCTATCAATACCTTCTTCATAACGTGGTCTCCTTATTTGAAACATCAACGAATTGGCACGATTTGACTTTTGACACCTATATCATATATATATTATCTCTTCAAAAGCTCAAACATTTCAAATAAAATATTGATAAAAATAGCACGATTTTTCAGCTTATTTTTTGTTGAGTCTGGCTAAATCCGCCTGCCTTATGCGGGCTCTGCTTATCTTTCCGCTGCTTGTTCTCGGAAGATCTTCAACAAACTTTATTATTCTGGGATACTTGTATATAGCAACACGCTTTTTTACAAATTCCTGAATCTCGGTTCCAAGTTTTCCGGTATCTTCAACACCCTCTTTTAGAATGATGCTTGCCTTTACGACAGCTCCTCTGTTTCTTGAAGGAAATCCGGTGACGGCGCACTCAAATACCGCAGGATGGCACATTATAACATCTTCAACTTCAGAAGGTCCGATTCGATAACCGCTTGATTTTATAACATCATCATTTCTTCCTATAAAAAAGAAATGACCACTCTCATCCATTATCGCCTTATCCTTTGTATGATACACTCCGCCGCGCCATACTTCCTCATATAAGGCCTCATCGCCAAGATATCCTTTGAATATGCCAATAGGTCTTTTGCCCTCTTCGGGAATAATGACTATCTCACCTTCTTCACCTGCAGCGACTCTGTTATTGTCTTCATCTACCAAAGCCACATTGTATAACGGCGAAGAAATACCGATAGAGCCCTTAACCTGCTCTTTTCCGGCAGGAGTGCATATCTGAAGTGCAGTCTCCGTCTGGCCGAATCCTTCACGAATACGGATTCCCGTCATGGCAAAAAACTTCTCCGCAACTTCTTCAGGCATAGGCTCACCTGCGGTTGTTGCAGTATGAAGGTTGCTAAGATCGTACTGCGAAAGGTCTTCCAAAATAAAATACTTATATATTGTAGGAGGAGCACAAAATGTGTTTATCTTCTCCTCCGAAATAAGCTTAAGCAGATCGGCTGCATAGAACTGCTCATAATCATAGACCATTATGGCCGTTCCCATAAACCACTGACCGTAGAGCTTACCCCACGCGGACTTGGCCCATCCGGAATCTGCAACAGTCAGATGAAGGCCGTCATATTCAACACCGTGCCAGCATTTTGCTGTATATATGTGTGCGATCGGGTAGGAGAAATCATGTATCACCGCTTTGGGTGCTCCGCTTGTACCTGATGTAAAATAGTAAAGCATATTATCATTTACATCGGTCTCTATCCTATCAAGCTCTGCAGATGCATCTTCCATGATCTTGTCAAAAGAAACAGTGTTCTTATAACTGTCTCCGACTACGATCTGAATGACGTCTTTGCCCGAAACTGCGCGTTCCACTTTATCACAGATCTGTTCCGAATTGACACAGATCACTGCCTTTGCTCCGGAAATTTCAATCCTTTCCTTGATGTCCTCCGACGATACCATGTGTGATGTCGGTATTGCTACAGCACCAAGTTTATGGATTGCAAGTATGCTTATCCAGAATTCGTAGCGTCTTTTCAAAAGAAGCATTACCGGATCTCCACGCTTTATTCCAAGTGCGCTTAAAGCGTTTGCCGCCTTGTTTGTAAGGATCTTAAGATCTCCGAACGTAAATCTTGTATCTACGCCGTCTGTGCTCCTGTGAACCATAGCAGGCTTATCCGGACATTCATCGGCAAATTTATCAATCACATCATATGCAAAATTGAAATTATTGTCACAGGTGGTTTCAATACCTACTATATTTCCGTCTTTGTCACATTTTTCCTTATAGTATCTTTGATATATGTTAGTCATATTTGCCTCTAATATCCGACTCTTCTGAATTTTTCATACCTTAGATCCGTAAGCGTATCGATATCCGTATCCATCAACTTCTTAAGTTCCGCATATATGTCGTTTTCTAAGTTTTCAAAAGCATCATTGCTACAAATCTTATCTATAAGTCCCAGTTTGTACAGCTTATCAGCCGTAAGGTTCAGTGCATCCGCGACCACATCCGCTTTTTCTGTGCTCTTCCATAAGATATTCGCACAGCTCTCCGGTGATACCACGCTAAAGTACGCATCATCCAGCATCCAGACTCTGTCCGCGTGCGAAAGAGCAAGTGCACCGCCGCTTCCGCCTTCTCCTATCACGATTGATAAAATAGGCGTTCGAAGATCCGACATCTCATAAAGATTCTCGGCTATGGCTCTTCCCTGCCCGCGCTCTTCGGCGTCCACACCGCAAAATGCACCCGCCGTATCAACAAAGCACACTATCGGTCTGTGGAATTTTTCCGCCTGCTTCATAAGCCTCAAAGCTTTCCTGTATCCCTCGGGATGAGCGCTTCCGAAATTGTGAGCTATTCTGTCCTCGGTATTTTTGCCCTTTTCAATCCCGATAACCGTTACAGGCATATCTTTTATCATTCCTATACCTGCTATAACAGCCCCGTCATCACCAAAATATCTGTCACCGTGAAATTCAATAAAATCACCGATAACAGCATTCATATAATCGATTGCCGTGTGCCGGTTGTCACTCCGCGCACCGAGCACAATATCATAATCTCTCATATCTTCCTCTTGTATTTACTCAGACACTATGTATCTTGAGTATCTTTTCAAGGTAATCCCTTTGCTTGTCTCTTGTTACGATGTCATCTATAAATCCGCACTCCAGAACTCTCTCTGCCTTCTGGAATCCTTTGGGAAGCGCCCTGTTAAGAGTTTTCTCAACAACCCTGGGGCCTGCAAATCCTATTCTTGCTCCGGGTTCTGCAAGCGTTATGTCCGCAAGCATCGCAAAGCTTGCATCAACACCGCCTGTCGTCGGATTGGTCAAAAGAGCTATATACAGATTTCCTGAATTATTATGTCTTTTAACCGCAGCAGAAACCTTGGACATCTGCATAAGAGAGATCATCCCCTCCTGCATCCTCGCTCCGCCCGAAACGGTGACTCCGATAACCGGAAGATTATTCTCCGTAGCATATTCAAAAATACTTGTGATACGCTCTCCCACAACAGCTCCCATAGAACCCATCATGAAATTTGCATCCATTGCAAAAATACATGTCCTGTATCCGCCGATTGTTGAAACTCCGCAGATAACTCCCTCGTTCTCACGGCTCTTTTCCCTTGCTGCCTGGAGCTTACTGTCATACTCCGGAAAATCAAGGATATTTCTCGATTCAAGATCTCCGAACAATTCCACAAAACTTCTTTTATCCGAGAGCATCAGTATTCTGCGTCTTGCTCTTACAGGAAAATAATATCCGCAGTTCGGACATACAAAATTATTTTTTCTTATCTTGGCTACGGCTGTTTCCTTCTGACATCTCTTACAGGTAACCTTCCTGCTTCTGTGCTTTACATCGCCGTATTCAAGCTCATTATTTGCTTTTAAAAAAAGACTTTTTAATTCCATAGTTTACAAAACCTTCTGACATATTCCCGTGTCATAGTTACCAACTACAAACTTTACATTGTCCATGAATTTCATGTGCATTTCTCTGTTGTTGTCAATTCCGACAAGCACAAACTCAGAGAGTGCGCTCTTCATCTTACGGATCGCACCGTCTCTCGTATCTGCACAGACAATAAGTTTTCCGAGCATGGAATCATAGAACGGCGTTACTTCATAGCTCTGGTAAAGCGCCGAATCAAATCTGACATCCACACCTCCCGGTATATGAAGAAGCTCAACCTTTCCGGTAGACGGCTTAAAGTCCACTGAATTTTCCGCACAGATCCTGCATTCGATCGCGTGCTTACTGTGCGCGATATCTTCCTGATTAAAAGGAATATTTATTCCGGCTGCAGTTCTTATCTGCCACTCAACAATGTCTATACCGCACACCATCTCTGTAACGGAGTGCTCAACCTGAAGACGTGTATTCATCTCCATAAAGTAAAATGAATCACCTTTTACAAGAAATTCCACTGTTCCCACAGTGACATATCCGACTTTCTTGGCAAGATCCGAAGCTGCTTTGTACATCTTTTTACGTGTACTGTCGGCAAGAACAGGCGCAGGGCACTCCTCGATAAGCTTCTGATTCTTTCGCTGAACGGAACAGTCTCTGTCACCCAGAACAATTACTTTTCCGCTCTGATCCGCAAGAATCTGGACTTCAACGTGCTTTACGTTCTCGAGATATTTCTCCATAAAAATTGCATCGTCTGCAAAAGAGCTCTTAGCTTCTTTTTTTACCTGCTCAAAAGCCGGTATCAATTCGCTTTCCTCTCTCACAACGCGGATTCCCTTTCCTCCGCCTCCGGCTCTCGCCTTGAGGATTACGGGATATCCTATCTCTTTTGCCCATCTTATTGCTTCCTTGTTGCTCTGCAGGATATCGCTTCCCGGTGTAACGGGAACTCCCGTGCTCACAGCAATCTGTCTTGCGATCTCTTTCTGACCCATTTTTTCCATAACTTCGGAACCTGGGCCTATAAGCGCGATGTCGTTTTCTTCACACTTCCTTGCAAACTCAGGATTTTCGGAAAGCATACCGTATCCGGGGTGGATTGCTTCTGCTCCCACAGCCTGAGCAAGCGTAATTATGACATTTATGTTCAAATAGCTGTCGTTTACCAAAGGGCCGCCGATGCAATAACTCTCATCAGCCATCTCTACGTGAAGTGCATCTTTGTCTGCATCGGAATATACCGCAACGGTCTCTATTCCCATCTCCTTGCATGCTCTGATAACACGTACTGCAACTTCACCACGGTTTGCTATAAGAATCTTAGAAAACATGTCACGCTTCCTCTCTTTCTCCTACTTCCGTAATGGCAAAAGAAAAATCTCCGCTCATACATTTTTTCCCATCTACAGTCAGTTCCCCATGAAGTACATACATGGGATGAAAAGATCTTATGACCTTAGTGTCAACTCTGATCCTGTCTCCGGGCTTTACCATATTTCTGAAACGAACTTTATCAAGTCCCGTATAAACAGGAATAACTCCGCCATTCGCCATCTTATCCGCAAAAAGAACGCATGCTGACTGTGCCATTATCTCGCACTGTATTACTCCGGGAACGATGGGATTTCCGGGGAAATGTCCCTGCAAAAAATACTCATCGCCGCGCACATTGTAATAACCTGTTGCCGTTCCGTCCTCATTGAGATACGCCTCATCAACAAGAAGCATCGGCTCTCTGTGCGGAAGTATCTTTTTCAATTCTTCTCTATTCATAAATTCCTCTTATTCAATAACAAAAAGTGTCTGTTTATACTCTACAAGTGCGCCGTCTGTAACACATACTTTTCTGATCACACCGCTCACGGGAGCTTTTACTTCATTCATCATCTTCATAGCCTCGATGGTGCACAATACATCGCCTTCAGAAACCTTGTCACCTTCCTTAAGAGCTTTCTTTTCACCGACAGATGCATAGAAGATTCCAAGAAGCGGTGCGTTTACCGCAGTTCCGGAAATGCTTTCTTCCGCTCCCTGCGCGCTTTGAACGTCAGGAGCACTCTCCTTTTGTACCGGCGTAGCTTCTACTACCTTTACGCTCTCGGTCTTACAGGAGTTCTCTCTTTTCATTTGAATCTTAAAGTCTCCCTCTTCGACAGAAAGCTCTGTTAAATTCAATCTTAAAAAAAGATCACCGTACTCTTTTAATGAACTCATAATTGCCCTTTCTTAATTAACTTTCTTAATTAACTTTCTTAAAAGCTATACATGCATTGTGGCCGCCAAATCCGAGTGATGTGCTGATAGCATAGTCAACAGCAACTTCCTCAGCTTTGTTTACCGTATAGTTAAGATCGCACTCTTCATCTTTTTCTTTGTAATTGATTGTCGGAGGTATGATTCCGTCATTAAGTGCAAGAACGGAAGCAATTGCTTCAACAGCACCTGTTGCACCCATCATGTGTCCTGTCATAGACTTTGTTGAACTGATGTGGATGTCATATGCTTTCTTACCAAAGACTTTCTTTATTGCCTTTGTCTCCATCGCATCGTTAAGGTGTGTTCCTGTTCCGTGTGCATTGAAATAAATCTCGTCGCTGTCGCTTACTTTTGCTTCATTTACAGCAGCCTGAATTGCTCTTACAGCGCCGTCTCCTTCCGGATCGGGAGCTGTGATGTGATAAGCGTCAGATGTGTTTCCGTATCCTACAACCTCAGCGTAGATCTTTGCTCCGCGCTTCTTTGCATGTTCGTATTCTTCAAGGATAAGGATTCCTGCGCCCTCACCCATCACGAAGCCGCCTCTTCTCTTATCAAAAGGAATACTTCCCTCTGAAGGATCTTCTGAAAGATTGAGCGCCTGACAGTTGATGAATCCTGCCATGGCAAGTTCATTGATTGAAGCTTCACTTCCGCCTGCGATGATTGCATCTGCATATCCGTGCTTGATAACTCTGTAAGCTTCACCGATTGTATGTGTTGAAGTAGCACATGCGGTAACGATAGGAAGTGTGGGGCCTTTGGCACCAAACTTGATCGATACGGCACCTGCTGCCATATTGCTGATCATCATGGGAACGAAGAAAGGTGAAACCATCTCAGGTCCCTTTTCATCAAGCTTTCTTGTCTCACGGATTGTTGTGTTTATTCCGCCGATTCCGGATCCTATATATACTCCGAAGCGCTCTTTATCAAGTTCACTCTCAAGAATTCCGCTCTGCTCAACGGCCTGTCTTGCAGCAGCCATTGCATACTGCATGAAAAGATCCGACTTACGGATTTCCTGAACGGTGTCGTAATATTTTTTTGGCTCAAACTCTTTTACTTCTGCATCGAGACTAACCTTAAGTCCCGATGCATCAAATCTCTTAATCTTGTCAATGCCGCATTTTCCGGACTTTAAGCTCTCCCAAAAAGTATCGATATCATTTCCAACCGGTGAGATTACTCCCATTCCTGTAACAACTACTCTACACATACATACCTCCATCTACTTTAATAACTTCACCTGTGATATAAGAAGATCTGTCACTTGCAAGGAAAAGTGCAAGTTCAGCGATATCTTCCGGCTTTCCGAGTCTTGCAAGCGGAAGCTGCTTCTTAAGCTCCTCCGTCTGAGCTTCTGAGAGCTGCGCCGTCATCTCGGTAGCAATATATCCGGGTGCGATGGCATTGCATCTTATATTCTTTCTGCCATATTCTTTAGCTACAGTCTTTGTAAAACCTACTATTCCTGCTTTTGATGCAGCATAGTTTGCCTGACCTTTATTTCCCATCAGTCCTACTACAGAACTGATATTTATGATGTTTCCACCTTTTCTCTTTATAAAATTACGGATAAAAGAGCGTGTTACATACATTGTTCCTTTTAAGTTAATGTCAATAACATCGTCTATATCCGCAATACTCAGTCCCGGAAGCAAGTTGTCTCTTGTTATTCCGGCATTATTTACTACTATGTCCACTCCGCCAAAGTCTGCCAGGATTTCCTCTGATACAGAAGTTACCTGATCGGCGTTCTTTATATCACACAGATATAACTTTACATCTGTACCGTTCTTCTTAAGTTCTTCGATAGCGGCCTGCGCCGTTTCATTGTCTTTTGTGGCGATTATCGCAAGGTTCGCACCGTTCTCTGCGTATTTTTTCGCAATGGCGTTGCCTATTCCTCTTGTCCCGCCTGTAATTACAGCAACTTTTCCCTTTAACATTATTTTTTCAGCTCCTCCACAACTTTATTCAATGAATCAATATCGCTCACGTTATAAATGTTTGCTCCGGGAACAGTTCTTTTTACAAATCCGGAAAGAGTTTTTCCGGGGCCACACTCTATGAATGTGTCAATTCCTGCTGCCGCCATATTGTTAAGTGTCTCTTCCCACTTAACACTGTTTGATATCTGATTCGAAATCGTATCGATTATGCCTTCTTTATCATCGGGATACGGCTTTGCAGTCATATTCGCATATACCGGAGTCTTGGGATCGTTTATGGAATACAGATCTTCGTTTCCTATCTCTTCCTGTAATCCCAACGACGCTTCCTTCATATACGGTGTATGGAAAGGACCGCCCACCGCGAGTGCCACGAATCTCACTCCTTTTTCGGAAAGAGCTTCTTTTAACTTCTCAATCCTGTCTTCCTCCCCGGAAACAACAATCTGTCCCGGGCAGTTATAATTGACAGGATATACTCCGAATTCATCGCATAATGATTCAAGCTCACTCTTATCCATTCGCATAACAGCTATCATGCTGCCTTTCTGCGCATCTGCAGCTGCCTGCATAAGCTTTCCTCTTTTACATACCAGTCTGAACGCATCATCTTTGGCGAGCGTTCCGGACATTCCCATAGCAACGACTTCTCCAAGCGAAAAGCCGGCGATTGCATCAGGTTCAACCCCACTGTTTACCAATGCTATCGCACTTGCAATATCAGCCAGAAAAAGACAAGGCTGTGTGTTCTCTGTTCTTTTCAGCTCCTCTTCCGTTCCCGAAAACATCTGATCAAGCGTTCCGGGCCTTACAGTTTCGGCAGTGTCAAAAAACTCCTTCACTTCAGTTACATTCTCATATAGGTCTTTTCCCATTCCGGCGTACTGACTCCCCTGACCGGCAAATAAAAATGCGATTTTATTCATATCTTCTCCACTTTTCTACCACTTTTCAGGCACCCATAAGTGCCATCGCCTCATTGTATATGCCCTTGATGATCTCCTCACAGGTTCCTTCGCTCTTAACGAGTCCGGCAATCTGTCCGCACATACATGAACCGTACTTTACGTCTCCATCTATAGCTGCTTTTCTAAGTGCGCCTGCGCCCATTGCTTCAAGCTCTTCACTTGTAGTATTGGGATCAAGCTCTTTTGCCTGAAAATCTCTTGTCATTCTGTTCTTCAAAGCTCTTACGGGATGACCGAGAGACTTTCCTGTTACTATTGTGTCTCTGTCTTTTGCGCTAAGGACTTTCTCCTTATAGTTTTCATGCACGCCGCACTCTTTTGCTGTAAGGAATCTTGTTCCCATCTGTACAGCCTTTGCTCCAAGCATATATGCCGCAGCCATTCCTCTTCCGTCGGCAATTCCGCCGGCAGCGATAACGGGAATGTTTACCGCATCTACAACCTGAGGTACAAGTGCCATGGTCGTTGTCTCTCCGACGTGTCCGCCTGATTCGCATCCTTCCGCGATAACAGCGCTTGCGCCCATGCGTTCAACCATTACGGCAAGTGCAACACTGGCAACAACACAGATGACCTTTATATTTGCGCCCTTAAGCTTTTCCATATATTTAGAAGGGTTTCCTGCTCCTGTGGTAACAACCGAAATACCTTCTTCACATACAACATCCACAGCCTCTTCAATAAATGGGCTCATCAGCATCAGATTTACTCCAAAGGGCTTATCTGTAAGCTTCTTGGCCTCTTTTATCTGAGCTCTTAACTGTTCGCCGTTTGAATTCATCGCAGCGATAAGTCCAAGCCCACCGGCATTCGAAACTGCTGCGGCAAGCTTTGCATCGGCAATCCAAGCCATTCCACCTTGTATTACTGGGTATTCAATCCCAAGCATTTCGCAAACAGGATTTTTTTCCATCTTCTTAGTCCTCCAAGCGGATTACTGCTTCTCAATAAGCTCCGCAAGCTTGTCAATTGTTGTGATTTCCTGAGAAAGCTCGATCTTGCAATCAAGTTCTTCCTGCATCTGCATTACAAGTTCCATGATGTCAAGTGAATCAAGTCCGATTTCTGTAAAAGTATCAGTTGTCTTGATCTCTGACTCCTCCTTATCAAGGTACTCTGCAATTATACGTACAATCGTTGCTTTTACGTCTTTCATGTTTTTTCTCCCTTTTCTTAGATTTTTTTCCCATTTTCTGAAAATAGGATTGTTTAAACTTAATTCTCTGTTACAATAAACTTGGGTGTTACCCCCAGGTCAAGTGTCTTTTTGATATTTTTTTATCATTTAAAAGGAGGTTTCTGTGACAAGATTTAGTGATTATGAAGATGAAGACATAGAGTATTCACTGAGTGTGAGCCAGTTTGCAAAACTATGTGGCACCACAAGAGATACTCTTCGCTATTATTACGAACAAGATATTCTTACTCCCAGAGTTGATCCAAACAATGGCTATCACTATTATTCCGCATCCCAGATCAGCTCTTTTTTCTTTATTAACACAATGCGAAAAGCCGGTTGTTCGATAAAAGATATTCGTACTACTATTCACAATTCCAGTAAGGAAAGTATCTCAAAATTGGTAAATTCAAAAATTCTGGATATGCAACGCGAACTTTTTCTTATAAATAAGGAAATAAGCTCACTTCATCTGGCACTGTGGATCCTGGAAAAATATGACATGTGTAAACCCGGAGTGCCTTTCCTTGATATAATTCCGGACATGAGTTTTTCGTCAACGAAAGTTAAAGACAAATCCTCATCGTACCATGCCGCCGATGTTGCCAAAGAGATCTCAGCCCACTTGGCAAGGGCGAATTCCGACTCATCATTCGCCTCATTTCCTTCGGGTGTTACTATCGGATATAAAGACCTTATTGCGGGTAATTACGTATACAACAATATATTTACTTTGTCATTTTTGCCTGCTGACAATATTGACACATTCCCGCTTCCGAGCAGAAAGATCATAGGCTGCTATCACGATCACAATGCTGAGGGAATAGACAAGACATATAAGAAAATGGTCTCATATATAAAAAGGAACAAGCTGACAGCCTGCTCCGATCTTTTTTCCGTGAGTCTTATCAATATATATAATAAAGAAGCCGACCACACGTATTTCAAATATCTTTTTATCTGTGTTGAATAACAAACGCTCCCCACATGGGGAGTGTTTTTCAATAGTCATATCTTCTGACTTCGCAATTATCAATCCCAAATCTTGAGAATTCTTCATTATCCATTTCCCTGAAATAAGATTCGATGATCCTTACGATTCCGTTATGCGCAACGAGTATGTATTCTTTGTCAGATTTCTTTATATCATCCAAGAGATTATATATCCTCTGCGCCAGCTGCATCATTGATTCACCGGTTTTAAAGCGGCTTGCCATGTGCTTCTTGGCTTCATGAAACTCAAGTCCGTCACGGGCCGTCGATTCATATATTCCAAAATTCTGCTCTTTAAGCCTCTGCTCTATTCTTACCGGAATCCCGGTAACTTCGGAGATATGCTTTGCCGTATCATATGCTCTCATTAGCGGAGAAGTAAGGATTTCATCCGCCTTGATATTCTTTTCCTTGATCATGCGACCAACCGCGATTGCCTGATCATGTCCTCTTTCTGTCAGAGCAATATCCGTCGCTCCGCAGATCTTGTTCTCAACATTCCAAATTGTCTCACCATGTCGTACGAAATAAAAATGATCCATATTTAATTATCCTTTAAAGCATTTTTGAATTTTGACACCTATATTGATATACGAATTGCTCCATGACTACGTCATTCCCGCAATTCTACAAATATTCGGAAACCGCTAATTTACTACGTAAATTGCTTATTCCTCATATTTGTTCGGGTCATAAAGTCAAAATGCTTAACATGCAAGCATGTACGCATTTTTGACTTTTGACACCTATATCATGATATTTTATTATAAACATTTTCGCAAAAACAAGAATTAATTTTCACCTTCAATCATGTTCACCGAATGAACACACCTTCTTCACAAAAATAACACACGAAAAAGTGAAAATAGCTTTTGCGGTTTGCAGGAATCGCAGGTTTGGTTTTAGATATAGATAATAGATTTGGTGACGGGTATTTAAACCGGAGAATTTAAATGCCCCATGGTTATTAAGCCATAAACTAAGAAAGAATAATTCTACATTAATCATCTTTAAGTTCCGGCTACAAATTCCAATATGTTTTTTTATTTCTTTCTATAATGTTCTTGTTCGCTATTTCATAAATAAGCGTCTGTAAAAGAAATCGCTTTCTTTTATCATTTACTCCTTCGAGACAAATCCGTCATGATCCTGCAGTCAACGGCACCGGTTCACGAAGGAGTATCTTTATTAATATTCTCTTTGGGTTGAAGTGCTATTTTTTCTTTTTCAATTTCCCAATGAATCAGGAAGGTCAGCGTTGCTCTGAGTGCAATAATTGCTCCCAGAATACCGAGTTCCGACCATTCTCTTACAACAACAGTCCTAAGCACCTCTCCACCCAGCTTAAATTCAAGCGCAAGCGCTATCCCCTGCGCAAGTTCAAGCCTGATAGATTCATCTTTTTTTAGCCAGAATATAAAACTTTTTACAGCTGTAAATACAAGAATACAGATTCCGAATAATTCCAAAAGAAGTGTGGAATATTCTACGGCATATCTGAGTACATTTTCAGAAACACTATATAGTCCTTCCATCCCTGTCCTCCATTCGGTAAATTCAAAATTACCCCTGTCATGTATTTTTCAAAATGCAATTGTCCATATCCTTCAACTTAATTATATCAAAAATACCGCATCCGCGCGTCACAGGGGCGCAGGAAGTTTTTGTACTTGACTTGTCAGGACGATACTGCAATAATATGTTAGATACATACCAAAATACTTGTATACAATATGTAGAGGATTGATTTATGAAAAAATACAGTGAACTGTCACAAGATGAATTAATTAAGGAAAAAGAGGTTCTTTCTAACGAATACAAACAGTGGCAAGCGAAAGGTCTTAAGCTTGATATGAGCCGCGGTAAGCCCTCTGTTGAGCAGCTCAATCTTTCTATGCCTATCTTTGATATTTTAGACGGTAAGTCTTTAATGAGATGCATGAACGGCGTTGAAACAAGAAACTATGGTTGTTTGGAAGGTATTGTTGAGGCTCAGCACTTAATGTCCGAGATAATGGACTGTCAGCCCGAGCAGGTTATCGTTTGCGGTAACTCTTCCTTAAATATAATGTTTGATACTGTTGCACGCGGATATATGTTTGGTTTTGGCGGATGCACACCTTGGTGTAAACTTGAAAAAGTTAAGTGGCTCTGCCCTGTTCCCGGATATGACAGACACTTTGCGATAACACAGCACTTCGGATTTGAAATGATAAACATTCCGATGAACGATGACGGCCCCGATATGGATATGATCGAAGATCTCGTGTCAAAAGATGACTCCATCAAGGGAATCTGGTGCGTTCCGAAATATTCAAACCCTCAAGGAATTGTTTATTCTGATGAAGTTGTACGTCGTATGGCAAACCTTAAGCCTGCAGCAAAAGATTTCAGGATCTTCTGGGACAACGCTTATGCCGTACATCATTTATATAAAGAGAAATGCAAGATCTTAAATATCCTTCATGAGTGTGAAGAAGCAGATAATCCGAGTCTTGTATTTGAATTTGCTTCAACTTCAAAGATTACATTCGCAGGTGGCGGAATCGCAGCTATCGCATGCAACAACGCAAACAGACAGGAACTCAAGAAGACTCTTACCGTTCAGACGATCGGATTTGATAAGATCAACATGCTCCGTCATGCAAGATACTTCATGGATGTTGAATCTGTTGACGAACACATGAAAAAGCATGCCAAAATTTTAAGACCTAAATTTGAGATGGTCATCAAAACCATGGAAAGAGATCTCGGTGATGCCGGTTGCGGAACATGGACTTCTCCAAAGGGTGGTTATTTCATCACTTATGAAGCTCCTAAGGGAACCGCTTCACGTATCGTTGAGCTTGCAAAAGAGGCAGGTGTGATCTTAACTCCGGCAGGTGCTCCATTCCCTTATCATATGGACCCTAATGACTCGATCATCAGATTTGCTCCTTCTCTTCCACCTCTTGAAGAGCTTGAGCAGGCCGCAGATATATTTACAGTCTGTGCAAGAATCGCATACTTAGAGAAATTGATATTGGCCAAGGCATAATTTTATAAAAGAAATTTCCTACTTAACATAGAAAACTCGGACATTCTACTTTGAAATGTCCGAGTTCTTTTATTGAATAGGAATTTTCTTCTTTGCAAGATCAAAGAAATTATTCATACCAAGAATTCCGGTAATGATATGTATCGGTGCAAAAACTTTCAGATTTTGGCTTAATTCTGTCATTGCCAAAATATGCGGTCAACCTGCCCAATGTGCTGTCCGGCTGATAATTTGAATATCGTATAATCTTTTGTTATCATACGTATATCAAATATTTTTTATATTTATTGGGAGCATTGTTATGAATAATACATTTATAGAAGCAATCGGTTATTTGGGATCATCATTGGTACTTGTTTCTTTCCTTATGGCATCTGTCGCAAAGTTAAGGATAGTAAATTCGGTAGGCAGTGTGATCTTCACAATATATGCGTTTATCATTCACTCATATCCCACGGCAATAATGAATATATGCCTCGTTTTGATAAACATCTATTATCTTGTAAAGCTGAGCAATACATCCGTTGAATACACTTGCATAAAAATAACCAAGGATGATTCTGTGATAAAACATTTCCTCAATCATTACGCATCGGATATTTCCAAGTGTTTTCCGGGTATCAATACCAACTTTGAATCTGCAGATGTCGGCTACGCGGTTCTTCACGAAGGAACACCTGCAGGTGTATTTCTCGGAAAAAAACAAGCAGATAACAACGTAGACATTCTTTTAGATTATTCAATTCCTCAATTCAGAGACTTTTCCATAGGTAAGTTTTTGTATTCAAAGCTTCCTGCTGACGGAATAAAAACCCTTACCTATAGCGGTCCCGATAAGCATCATATGAAATATCTTGCAAAGCTTGGGTTTGAAAAATATGAAAGCTGTTACAAAAAAAATTTCTGATCACCTGTTTTTGGCAATCTCCATCAGCTGCTGAAAAGTTGTAATGTCATTTGCGGTTATCTTTATATTTGACTCTATCTCTTTTCCGTCAGGTGTTGTAACTTTCACGGCAATAATCGTTCCTTCTTTCATGGAATCATTTCCTATTGCCTTGAAAAATGCGATGATCTTGGGATGTTCCTGCTGGAATATCTGAAAACGCTGCTGTAATTGTAATAAATTCATTGGATTCATATTTAAAAATTTCTCCTGTTTTTCTTTTTATACTAATGTAAAACTTGAGTGAAATCAAATTATTTTCCTGATAATAGGACTAGAATATGTATGCGCTTACATATTAAGAAATACCTGATATATAAAAGGAGGATAATAAATGTACGGATTTGGTGATATGATACAGAAGCTTAAGGCAAACCCGAAGACTATAGTTTTTCCCGAAGGTTCAGACCCCAGAATCTTGGAAGCCGCTTCACGTCTTCTCGCCGGAAACTTTTTGAAACCTATATTGCTCGGAAATGTCGATGAGATCAATCGTTCTGCTGAGGATGCCGGATATAACATCAGAGGCGCTCAGATTATCGATCCCGAAAATTATGATAGATTTGACGAAATGGTTGACACTTTCTGTGAACTTAGAAAGAGTAAGGGAATGACTCCCGAGAAAGCTATTCCGATTCTTAAGCAGACAAATTATTTCGGAACAATGCTTGTAAAGATGGGGCTTGGTGACTGTCTTCTCGGTGGTGCAACATATTCTACTGCAGATACAGTTAGACCTGCACTTCAGATTATCAAGACAAAGCCTGAAAACACTATTGTTTCATCATGCTTTATTCTTGTTCGTCCTTCAGCTACAGGGGAGAACGAAGTTATCGCTATGGCTGACTGCGGTATCAACATCAACCCCAACGAAGACGAGCTTGTTGAGATCTGTGGCGAGACAGTAAATTGCGCACAGAGATTTGGTGTAAATCCCAAGGTTGCTTTCCTTTCATTCTCTACAAAGGGATCTGCAAAGGATGAAACAGTTACAAAGATGCAGAACGCAACCAAGAAGGCTCAGGAGCGTTATCCTGATATCCCGATTGACGGTGAGCTTCAGTTCGACGCTGCGGTAGCTCCCAATGTTGCTAAGCAGAAAGCTCCCGGTTCACCTGTTGCAGGATATGCAAACACATTCATCTTCCCTGACATCAACGCAGGAAACCTTGGATACAAGATTGCACAGCGTATGGGTAATTTTGAAGCATACGGACCTATTCTTCTTGGTCTTAACGCTCCTATCAATGACCTTTCACGCGGATGCAACGCAATTGAAGTTTACTCAATGTCTATCATTACGGCTTCTCTTGCATAAAACTTTTTTGAATAAACAACACCCCATAAGAGTCAGATTTTCCGACTTTTATGGGGTGATTTTTTATTCCTCATTTTGTAGTTCGTGTTTTCCTCTGCGTTCGTGCTCTTTGTCCTTGTAATAGGCTGCCTTGTCTTCGTACATACGCTCATCAGCCTTCTTAACCGCTTTATTTATTTCTCTGGAATCTTCAAGCCAGATATATCCGGTCGCCGCGGAGACTTTCTCCAATTTAGTACGAAGTTTTTTTACAAGCTCTTCAAACTTCTCCTCTGTAATCTCGGGAATAATGGCTATAAATTCATCTCCGCCTATCCTGTAGCAATATTTCCTCTTAAATACCGAGGCTACGATTGCCGAGGTCTCTCTTATCTTCTCATCTCCGGCATCATGGCCTTCAGCTGCATTTATAGCTTTAAGCCCGTTTATATCTATGTAGCACACGCCGACTACCGAGGACATTCCCGACAGAACAAGAAGCGCCTGATTAAGAGAATTTCTGTTTCCAAGTCCCGTAAGTGCATCGTGACTTCCAAGATACATCATCTCTTTGGTAAGAGCCCTGTTTCTCATGTCATAAGAAATGAAAATTGCCACGGATTCCATTACTTCTGCGACATTTATGGGTAATGTATTTTCATAATTGTCCGCAACAAGATACCCAATTATCTCATCATTATCACGAAGTGTTGTAATTATATATCTTGAAACGCTTCCCGCAAGAAGCTCATTATAGACTTCTTCTTCATATTGCTGGATGAGTGATGTGTCATTAATAACTATCGTATTTTTTCCCTTTAGCTGTCTGTCCCACATCTCTGTTATATTCATGCGCTCAAAATCTTTTCGGCTCGGAAGATTTGACGCATGGGCATCATTGAGCCATTCTCTTACATCTACAACTTTCTTGTCTTTTACCTCGACGATCCCGACACGATCCGCCTTAATCGCCTGTCCCAATAACTTGAGAACTTTTCGTATTCCTTTTCCAAACTCTGCAGATGATAATGCAGTAGCGCAGTCAATGACAAGCTTGCTGGTATTCGAAGCAAGCTCGCGGTTATCTTCACTCTTTTTTGCAATGGTTATATCATGAATTATAAATGCGCAAAAACCTTTCTGATAAACAGGAACGGCGCAGTATTCAAGCCACTTGTCATGCTGTGTGCTATAAGTTCTTATAGTTGAAGACTGTCTTAGGATTGCAGCCTGATAACTGTATTTTATCCAGTCTTCATCTCTATTCATAACAGTCTTTAAATACGTATTGCCCACAAGCTCAGCAGATGGTTTTCCGACCAGCTGCGAATATTTTTCATTTGCAAACAAAAACAGCATATCCTTTACCGTACCAAAAGGATCTGTCATAACTTTAAAAATACAATACGCATCCGGAAGGTCTTTTAGCATATATAAAATATCACTTGGCGCAAAATTAGAAGATGATGAGTATCCAATTTTTCCGTCGTTCTGATTGTCCGGCATTCGCATTCTCCTTAATCAAACATATATTTTAGAATGTATATTTTTTTACTTCCTTCCGTAAATTATACTATAAAACAGTGCACTTTGCACCTATACAGATGGCTCCCCCACATATTCAGCCAATTCTACGCGATCAAGCGCTTCACCGATTATTATAAGTACCGCCCTGTCCGTCTCTACAGGCTTTGCGTCATATCTTTTCCCGGTAACATTAAGTTCGATCATTTCGTTGTCGCTTACTCTGATAAATCCCTTTATCCTATGCACGTTTCCACATTTCTTATTCGCAAATATCTTCATTACCGTTTCATGCAACAGCTCTTTGTCCATTGCAAAATCAAAATAGAACAACGTCTGATATCCTGAATCCCCTATATGCATGCGCTTTGGATAATCGGCTTTCTTATATCCCGAAGAGATAATCTTGTTATAATCGGGATCTGCCAGATCATCCCAGTTCTTCATGATTATGTCCTCGCTTCTTATCACCCTCGAACAATCAAATTCATCCATAAAAGTCTCAATTCTGCTTAGAATCTCATCTTTTCTTTTTACATCCTCTTCATTTAACTTGCTTACTACCACAACTCCCGCTGATGCAATCTCAGACATCATCATATATCTTGATTCCTGCGAAAGATTCGTATCATTCTCCGCATCATATATGCATATGACATTCCCCATCTCATACCAACGATCCAGCGGCGATTCATACAATATGTCAAACAGCTCATCCGGATCAAACACGCCTGACGGCTCGATTATTACTCTGTCATATCCAAGCATTCCCATCGCTATAAGCTTTGTCTTCAGCCTCCGCTGATGTGCAGTTTCTCCGTCTCCGCCCACGATCATCTCTATATTACAGTTATCACCAAGGAGCTCCCGCAAAAGAACCATATCGACATTTATTGCTCCGAAATCATTTTCGATAATGCAGATTTTTTCACCTTTTTCCATGAGCTTTTTGGCATATTTTTTTAAAAAAGTTGTCTTTCCCGATCCGAGAAATCCTGTTATTAGATCGACCCGTGTCATTTCTTCTCCAATCCAAAACAGAGGCCTGTTACGACCTCTGCTTTTCAATCTTCAACTGTTATACTCTTTATTACTATATCCTTGCCCTCTATTATTTTAGCTCTTTTCCCGCCGCAGTTAGGGCACAGGTATCTATTGCTCTTGTCGGGAAAATACTCTTTTCCGCATTCCTCGCACAGCGCTTTTACGGGAACCTCCTCGCATATAAGCTCCGATCCGGCAAGCGGTGTACCTTCCACAGCTTTCGTATAATACTTGTTTAAATAATAAGGCAATATTCCGCTTGTTTTGCCGACAAGAACATGAATACTCTTTATCTTGCTGTCTTTTGCAGAATCCATAGCCATCGCTACTATCCTTGTAACATAACTCATTTCATGCATATTATTCACCACACATCATATTTTTATTATCATTTTATAGCATTTTAATTGAATAAATCCCGCTTTAAAAAGATAATATTATTACCTAAAGGAGGGCTTGCCATGTCACATAATACCACAAAAATATGCATTGGCTGCGGCCGCACTTTTAATGCCAGAAACAGCAATATGCCTTTTTGTTGTAAATTCTGCAAAAAAAGATACTCCTACCACTACACTTTCAAATGCAGCGATTGCAGAAATGCAGCATGTGAAGTAAGAAACAATTATCTGAACGGCTGTGCCATAGGTTGTCCAAACCTAAAGTGGATGCCATAATCCTCTTCTTACTCACAGACCAAGCAAATGGTTGATGAACTGTTGCGCAACTCGCCCCGAGATTCCGCCATGATTCATTTCCCATCTGTCTGCCTCTCTAAACAATTCTTCTTCCTTCATATCTATTTTATTCCTGATTGCCAATTTTTTGACAATATCATAATATTCCTGTCTTGAAGGCTTATAATATCCGATTGTCACACCGAATCTGTTTGCAAGCGACAGCTTCTCCTCCATTGTATCCGAGTGATGAATGTCGGCATTCTGCTCAACATCGTTCCTGTCTCTCCAGGTCTCGCGAATAAGATGTCTTCTGTTTGACGTCGCATAAATAAGGATATTGTCGGGTCTTGTCTCAACACCGCCTTCAATGACCGCTTTGAGGAACTTATAATCGGATTCATCTTCCTCAAAAGAAAGATCGTCCATATAGATAATAAACTTATAATTTCTGTTCTTAATCTGCGAGATAAGTCCCGATAACAGCCTGAACTGATATTTATATATCTCGATCATTCTAAGACCATCACCGTAAAACTCATTTACGATAGCCTTTATGCTTGTCGATTTTCCCGTACCGCTGTCGCCGAACAAAAGCACGTTGTTTGCTTTCTTTCCCTCAACAAACGCTTTGGTATTTTCAACAAGTTTTTTCTTCTGGATCTCGTATCCCACAAGGTCGTCGAGCACAACACTGTCCATGTTGTTTATTGATGAGAAAAGAATCTTTCCGTCATTTCCTTCGTTCAATCTAAATGCCTTATTAAGACCGAACGCGCCCACACCGATCTCCTTGTAGAAGTTCGTCACGGTATCAAAAAATTCATTTTCATCCTTAGCTTTTTCAAGTTTTTCGGAAAGGCCTCTGACCTTTTCGCTCACATTATGATTGTACATAAGCTCAGGCTTCTCAATTGCCTTATAATCCGTTATACATGAGAAACAATCTATCTCAAGCGCATCTTCTATCTCTGAAAAATCATATTCAAAAAGTTTTTTATACACGCCAAAATCGCTCTTGGCAAAATGATTTACGCTTCCATCCTTGCTTCCCACTTTTTCACATGTCAAAGAAAAAGGATTTTCCTGCATGATCAAAAGATAAGTCAGATAGTTATGCCATAAATTTTTGTCAAAAGCATAATCCGTTCCCAACTCGAGAATACGCTTTATCTGCTTGTATATTCTCGTAGTCAGGTCTGTCTTGTCATAATCATTTGAGTGAAAATCCTTAAAAACCGATGCAAGCTGCATCAATATTGAATTTTGGGGAAGATCTCCGTAAATCAGCAAATTTGATACCAGTTGTTCCATAACATTCTCCAATTATACATATGATTGATACGTAAATTATATATCAGTTATATGAACTTGGCATCATTTTGCCTGTATTTTTATTCAGATAGTGCTGCTGTCATCAAATCTGCATAGCCTCAATCTTTCTTGTGATTGCGGTTGCAAGTGCCTCATGGCCTTTTTCGTCAAGGTGCTCGTCGTCACGTTTGCTTGGAGAAGCGTAGGAAGAAGCTGCAAGGAATGTATTTCCTCTTTTTTCTGCGATCTTCTTGTATGTATTCGCAAGCTCTTTGCTGCGGTTTACAGAATCCGTATCAAACTCGGGATCCTTTGTGGGCTGCCACACATCGTCGCCAAGATGAATTGGTGATACGACCAAAACCTTCTCCGGCGCAACATACTTCTCAATCTCTTCGATGCAACGCTCAAGGCCTTTTCCTATAACGTGCGGATTGGCATGGTAGTAGGTTTTGCAGTCATTGGTTCCAAGCATTATGATTACTCCGTCTAAAGGAGATGCACTCTCAAGGATAAGAGGAAGTGTATCAACACCCTTTCTGAAAGGTCTTATCTCATCTTCGAATACGGTTGTTCTTCCGCAAAGTCCCTCTTCTATTATTTTCGTGTCATTAAGTTTATTCTGAACAAGCCCCGTCCATCTGATCTCATTTGAATATCTTTCTTTTGTTCCCGGGATAAGTCCCCATGTATTTGAATCACCAAACGCAAGTATGTTTTTCATGTTTTTGTACTCCTTTGATAATTCCATTATGCTATCCTTATTTTATTTTGTATAATATTGACATCTTATAGGCAGACATAAGCATTTCATATTACAATCATATTTATAAAATTTCGCGTGACATGGGGACGGTTCTTTTGTCTCCTCTCGCTTCGCGAAAGGAGACAAAAGAACCGTCCCCATGTCACGAATGCTCAGGAAAGGAAAGATGTTATGAGAGACAAGCAAAAACTTATTCAGGAATGCATGGACAGAGCCGTAGAAAACCGCGAAGTTGCCGGTGTTATCGCACTTGAGATAACGGACGGAAAAGAAATCTTTTTTGCCAAAAGCGGCTATGCCGACATAGAAAACAAAACTCCGATCGGTCGTGACAATATCTTCAGATTATATTCGCAGTCAAAACCGGTTACAGCGGTTGCCGCAATGATACTCATAGAGGACGGAATTCTCGACCTCAGCGAACCCGTCGGCGACTATATCGAAAGCTATAAAAAGCAAACCTATCTTTACAAAGACAAGGTTCATAAAGTCCCCGCAGATAATAAAATGAGAATTCGCGATCTCCTTAATATGACATCAGGACTCGTATATCCCGGGCTCAACACCGCTTCCGAAGTCGAAGTCGGACGTCTTATGAATAAGATGGAGAAAAAACTCGGTTCGGATAAAATGATGAATACAATGGAATTTGCCGAAGAACTCGGAAAGATCCCGCTTAATTTCATACCCGGAAGTCATTTCCAATACGGTACAAGTGCTGATGTGCTCGGTGCCGTTATTGAAAAAGCTTCGGGCATGAGCTTTGGAGATTTTGTAAGATCAAAAATTCTTGAGCCTCTTGATATGAGAGATACCGATTTCTATGTTCCCGAGAACAAAAAAGACCGCCTTGCCAAAGCCTACAGAAATACAAAAGGAAAGCTTGTCGAATTCTATGGTGACAACCTTGCCATCAGAAATAACGGCGATCCAAATCCGTTTGAATCAGGCGGAGCAGGTCTTTTCTCCACAATAGATGATTACTCACGTTTCGCTCAGATGCTTCTTAACGGCGGAACATATGAAGGCAAGCAGATCCTTACTCCAAACAGCGTTAAGTATCTGACTTCCGGTAAACTTAACGCCACTCAGCAGGCTGACCTTGATCGCTGGCAGGGACTTGAAGGATATACCTACGGAAACCTCATGCGCGTTCTGGATGATCCGAGACAAGCCTCACTTATTGCCAACAAAGGTGAATACGGCTGGGACGGTTGGCTTGGTGCACACTTCTCAAACGATCCCGCGACCAACACAACTTTCCTTATGATGGTTCAGCGCTACGATTACGGAACAGGCCCGCTCACAAGAAAGCTTAAGAATATTATCTTCTCGTGATTGCCTTTGCGACTGCTATATCAATTAAGTACCTTTTTAAATGCAGGTATTATCTGCGCTGCAACGACTGCTTTGACAAGATCGAGAACAATAAACGGCGCAAATCCCATTGCAAAGCCTGTCACTAAGTCATAGTGTGACATTGCCATAAGATATATCATTCCTATTATGTCTATGACTATAACGCCGATGACTGCGCTTATGGTATATCTGATGCGATTGTAGGACTTTCCGCGGATGAGCGGAATAAGTACCGCTACTACGATAAATGCCCATGTATAAGCTCCCCAGGGCTGTATAAGGTAACCTATTCCGCCCTTTCCGCCTATGAACACCGGAATACCTACAATTCCAAGAAGCATCCATACCGCAACAATCAGAAATGACTCTCCGACATTAAATAACAAAGCGATAAGCAATAACACAAAATTTATCATAGTTATATGCGGCGCTCCGGGAATCGGAAGCGGAACGCTGATATATGCTCCTATACATAAAAGTGCCGCAAAAAGAGCACTTACTACAAGTCTTTTGGTCTTATTACTCTGTTCAGTCATTGTTTTTCCTTCTTTCAATCTGTTAATTATTTTCATTCGGATTATCATATTTCCTTAGAAATATTTCTCGCACTTTACGAAGTATATATTCTCACCGTTTCATTGTCAACCTTTTAAATCATTTGGTTGACAATGTCTTTTTTTCGCTTATACTAAAATTCAATTAGTATGACATACGGTTTTCATGCCGTTTGCATTTAATCGTAACACTGATGGGAGAGACAAACTATGACTGTAAATGAATTAAAAGAAAAAGTATTAAACGGCACAATGATATCCAAAGAAGAAGCTGCATTTCTGATTGATGCAAATCTTGAAGAAGTTGCTTGTGCCGCAGATGAAATAAGAAAAAAATATAACGGAAACAGTTTTGACATGTGCGCCATTATGAGCGTAAAAGGCGGACGCTGCTCTGAAAACTGCAAGTTCTGTGCGCAGTCAAGCTGTTCAAGCGCCGAGATTCCCGAGTATAAAGTCAGGGATACTGATTACGTTGTAACTGACGCAAAAAAGCGCAACAAAACCGGAATAACCCACTACTGCCAGGTTTCATCGGGAAGAAAAGTAAATTCAAAAGAACTTTCACAGATATGCGAAAACGTAAAAGGAATCGTATCGGAGACAAATCTTATCCCCTGCGTATCTTTGGGACTTTTAACAAAAGAGGACCTCGAAGAATTAAAAAAAGCCGGTGTAAAACGCGTGCACAACAATATTGAAACAAGTCCCAAGTACTTTGGAAAGTTATGCACAACTCACACCACAGACGAAAAAATAAAAGTAATGAAGCTTGTTCATGAAGCGGGACTCGAACTTTGCAGCGGAGGAATCTTCGGTGTCGGAGAAAGCTGGGAAGACAGGATTGAAATGGCATTTGCTTTAAGAGAAGTAAATCCCGAATCAGTCCCGATCAACATGTTAAAGCCCATAAAAGGAACTCCCATGGAATCCTATCCCTATCTTTCCGAAGATGAACTCCGAAGAATCATTGCCGTCTTCAAATTCATCCTTCCCAAGTCTGAGATCCGCTTCGCGGCAGGCAGGGACATAATCGAAGATGCCGGCATATCCTTTTTCAAGTCCGGCTCAAATGCCACAATTTCAGGTGACATGCTCACCGTAAAAGGTGTTTCGCTTGAAAAAGACCTTGAGAACATCCGCTCTCTCGGATACGAAATCGCACAATAACACCCTCAGATAAGTCTGTCATTATATGCTTTCAATACTTCCTTGGTGCTCTCTGTGCCAAGTCTTGAGAGATTGCATATGATGGCAGCAATGAGTCTGTTCTTTGTAACGGATGATTTTCCGGGCTCAAAAAGTGAACCTGCTATGCTTTGCAATTCCTTAGGAAATTCGTTGATATCGGAATCAAAATTTATGCCGATACCGATAACGATCCACTGCACTGTTCCCGTATCAAATTCTGTTCCCGACTCTGTAAGGATTCCACAGATCTTTTTACCGTCGACAAAAAGATCGTTCACAGGTTTTATCTTCGGCACAATCCCGCATAGATCCTGCACAGCTTCACAGACTGAAACTCCCGCTAGCGCCGTAATGACGTCGGGTTCAAGACTTGGAAGCATCTCAGGGGTCAGAATAATACTCATGTAAATTCCGCCCTCGGGAGAAAAGAACTCGTGCTCTCTCCTTCCTTTTCCCAAAGTCTGACTCTTGGCAATGACCAACGTTCCGCCGGTCGCCCCCGCAATTGCCAGCTCCTTTGCGGCTTTGTTGGTCGAATCAAGCGTTTCATGTATATGTATCATTCCTTCAGCCGAAAGAATCGCGTTATAAATCTTTTCTTTTTTCCCGGAAGCCCCATTGCCGGAATATGTCGAAAGCTCCGCAATTATTCCCGATTCAGAAATTATATCGTTCGATGTTCCGAGAATGTATCCTTTTTTACTGGATGCCTCGATCACATACCCCTGATTTCTAAGCTCTTTTATCGCCTTCCACACAGCGGTTCTGGACAGTCCGAGACTCTCTGCCATAAATTCTCCCGAGATGTAGTCCTCTTTATTTTTTTCCAAAAAATCCAGCACCCTGTCTTTTGAACTCATGCATAATCTCCTTCTGCCCGACATAATCAAACAAACTATGTACATATTAACACATCTGCGTTTCCGAGTCTTGGCTCTGAATAGTTACAATTTTTTTTACTAAACTTTTAAATTCTGACAAAAAAGTGATATAATACCCAAAACGAAATATCACGAGGAAACCAAATGATAAAAATTGGAATTGTGTTCGGATGTTTCATACCGATGCACAAAGGACATGAGTCTCTGATAAAAAGAGCTCTTGATGAAAACGACAAGATCATTCTTGCCGTCTGCGGATATCAGACCGACAGAGGTCGCGACTTTATTGATTTCGAGACAAGAATACGTCTTGTTCAAAAAATGTATGAAAACGATAAGGACCGCATTATTGTAATTAAGATCGATGATAAAAAACTCGGTCTCGACGGAACTTTCACCCATGAAAACTGGGTGCTGTGGGGTGATGAACTTTTTGCCAACGCAGGAATAAGTCCCGACAGCGCACACTTTACCTGGTATACGGGCGAGCCTTCATATGTCGACAAATTGGGAGCCATTTACCCGGATCACACTTTTACTCTCGTCGACAGGCAGGTGATAAAGACCTCCGGAACAGAAATAAGAAACAATCCAAACGAACATGAAAATGAAATAAACAGTGTTTTTCTCGAGTACCTGAGATCAACAGGGAAACTCAAATAATATATAAAAACACTTTTTTAAAAAGGAGCCAATTATGGAAAACATTATTCAAAGCCTTCTTGAAACAGACCTTTACAAATTTTCAATGGGGCAGGCAATCTATCACAACTTTCCTGATTACACGACTACATGGACATTCAAATGCAGGAACAAAGATGTAAAATTCACCAAAGAGATGGTTGAAGAGATCAAGCATCAGATTCTTGCTTATTGCAATCTCACTTTTAAGGAAGATGAACTTACATATCTTTCCAAAGTCACATGGATCAAAAAATCTTATGTAGACTTCCTTCGTCTCTGGCACCCCAGATATGAGGACTTCACAATAGGAACCGACGCAGACTGTGGTCTTACAATCGAAACAAACGGCACCTGGCTTAACACATCATTGTACGAGATTCCTACTCTTGCCATCGTAAACGAAGTTTATTTCAGAATGGCATATGATTACAAGGAACTCATTGCTTCATTTGAAGAGAAGCTTGATGAAAAGATAAAGCTTCTTTCCGATAAGACTTACAACATCGGCGCTTTCAGCGAATTCGGATTAAGAAGAAGACTCTCAGCCGAAGCACAGGAACTTGCGGTAAAGAAACTCAAAGAAGCCAACCTCGGCGATTCAATATTTGTGGGAACTTCAAATGTTCTTTTGGCCAAAAAACTCGGTGTAAATCCCGTTGGAACAATGGCTCACGAATGGATCATGTGCGTAGGACAGGGCAATCACAAGCACAATCCGGCATATTCAAACTGGTATGCTCTTGATTACTGGGTAAAAGAGTACGGTATCCTTAACGGAACGGCTCTTACGGATGCGATCACAACCGACTGCTTCCTCCGCGACTTCCAGCTCACTTATTCAACTCTTTTCTCAGGTGTTCGTCATGATAGCGGAGATCCGATCGAATGGGGCGAGAAGATGATAAATCACTACAAGAGCCTCGGTATCGATCCTGCAACCAAGACTCTCCTGTTCAGTGACAGCCTTGATTTCAAGCGTGCAAACGACATCAATGCTCACTTCAAGGGAAGAGCAAAAGTTGCTTTCGGTATCGGAACATATATCGCAAACGACACCAAAGTTCCCGCACTTAACATCGTTATGAAGACTACCGCCTGCAACGGTCAGGACGTAGCTAAGATCTCAGATGTAGCAGGCAAAGGAATGTGCAAGAACCCCGATTATGTTGATTATCTTCAGAGATGTATCGACTGGAGAATGACTCACGAGAAGGTATGAATTATGGAAAATATAGTCAATATCAACCCAAGCGAACAGATTGAAAAAATAACAAAGTGGATACGCGACTGGTTCGAAGAAAACGGAAAGACAGCAAGCGCCGTTATCGGACTTTCAGGCGGTAAAGACTCTACGATCGTTGCAGCTCTTCTTGTAAAAGCTCTCGGAAAAGACAGAGTTGTCGGCGTCATGATGCCAAACGGCGAACAGAAAGATATCGCAGATTCACAGAAAGTCGCAGAACTTCTTGATATCAAGACATACACGGTAAACATCGCTCCCGCTGTTGATGGTGAGAAAAAAGCTCTCGAAGAAGCCGGAGTTACCATTTCAAACGACGCGCAAATAAATACTCCTCCGAGAATCCGTATGGCGACACTGTATGCTATCGCACAGTCTCTTCCAAACGGAGGACGCGTTGCAAATACATGCAACAGATCCGAAGATTATGTCGGATATTCAACAAAATACGGCGACGCTGCAGGTGATTTCAGCCCCTGCTCAGCTTTTCTCGTAACAGAGATGCGCATGATAGGCGATGCATTGGGACTTCCCAAAGATCTTATTCATAAGACTCCTTCGGACGGATTATGCGGACTCTCCGATGAGGACAAACTTGGATTTACTTACGATACACTCGACAGATACATCCTTACGGGAGTATGTGAAGACAAGGCTCTCAAAGCAAAGATTGACCGTCTCCACAACATCAACCTTCACAAGCTTAAGACTATTCCGATGTACAAAAAATAATGATTTAAAAAGGGGCTACCGCTGCAATATGCGCGCCCCATTTCAATCATTATTAAAAGGCTTCTCATATACACCCACGTTATGAAAACCTCTGCGTAATTTGAAAAAGACTTATTAATACCATCAATAAACTTTTACATATGCAAACTCATGTAAGTGTACTTATCTTCCGTTGAAATAAAACCACATTTTTTATAAATGGAACAGCCATCTTGGGTAGCAAGAAGAGTAACACACTTAATATCATGATCTTCACAATAATCAACTAATATTTCCATAATTGTAGAACAGATACCCCTTCCTCTGTATTCTTCCAATGTGACGACACTAAGCACCTCACCACATAACCCGTTTACAAAACTTGGATTCGCAGGTTTTTCTTCAATCAAAAGATATGCTGTCGCAACAATTCTTTCAGTAGTTCTTGCTGTGAAAACTATTAAGTCTTTACCCAAATGCTCATAATAGTACTTGGATAATTGCTTCGTAATCTGTTCTTTTTTTCCATCTTCAATATTACCAAAATCATCGTTTATATATGCCAATCTAAGATATATCAGTTCCTCTATATCATTCTGCTGAGCCATATCATAGACAAAATCAATCATAATTGTCTGCCTTTCATATTCTTAACGCGATTATGAATCCAATAATCTATACCACATTTTTGTGAATAAGCTCAAATTCATATCTATTTTTCAATTTATCCATCAACTGTTTGAACTCGGCAATATTAATTGCTTGTTTACCATCACATAACGCTTTATCCGGATTATTGTGAACTTCAACTATGTATAAAAAATAATAAGGACATTTCATTCTTCTCTAATCGTCTGTACAGACTTTGAAAAAAAAATGAAATGTCCTTATTATTATTCTTCAGAATCTTCAGAATCGTCGTACTCTGCAACGATTGTTGACTCAGCTTCGGAAGCATTTGAATTAGCACGCTCTTTTACCAAAACTATAAGTCTTTTCGGCTTCTCGGGAGCCTTTCTTTCTGAAACAAGGCTGATCCTGCCACATCCTGTAAGGCATAATGAAAGTACTATTACTAATGGTAAAATTCTTTTAATCATAATTTTGTCCCTATAAAATTTTAAATCGTCAATTTATCCCCTTGTGTGCTGTCTTGTTGATTTTTAAATAATCAAATCAAGAATATTTCTAAATCCCAGCAAGACAGCACACTAAAAAACCGCATGTACACTGACTTCGTACAATAATATCCTACCATAATCGCATGGTTGCTTCAATTTTAAAGTTATATTTACAAAATTCACAAACAAGTTTCATGTGCCTCAATCGCAAACAGGGCTTTATTGTGGTAATATATATGATGATTTTATTTTGAATTTTTTCAGGAGGATATTATGGACCAGCAAAAAATCGGAACAAGATGCGTACAGGCAGGATATACTCCGGGCAACGGAGAGCCCCGTCAGATACCTATCATTCAGTCTACAACCTTTAAATATGATACAAGCGAGGATATGGGTAAACTCTTTGACCTTGAGGCTTCGGGTTACTTCTATACAAGACTGCAGAATCCCACAAACGACCACGTTGCTGCAAAAATTGCAGCTCTCGAAGGCGGAAGTGCGGCAATGCTTACATCATCGGGACAGGCCGCAAACTTTTTTGCGTTATTTAATATATGTGAATGTGGAAGTCACATTGTTGCTTCATCATCAATCTACGGCGGAACATTTAATCTTATCGCCGTAACTATGGCAAAGATGGGAATTGAAGTTACTTTTGTATCTCCCGATGCAAGCGAGGAAGAGCTTGACGCAGCATTTAAGGACAATACAAGAGCTGTTTTTGGCGAAACGATTGCTAACCCTGCGCTCACAGTTCTTGATATCGAGAAATTTGCAAATGCGGCACACAGGCACGGTGTACCGCTTGTAGTAGACAATACATTTCCTACTCCTGTTAATTGCAGACCTATTGAATGGGGAGCAGATATCGTAACTCATTCAACTACAAAATATATGGACGGACACGGAGCAGCCGTTGGCGGAGCTATCGTTGATTCAGGCAAGTTCGACTGGATGGCTCATGCCGACAAATTCCCGGGACTTACACAGCCGGATGAGTCTTATCACGGAATTGTATATGCCGAGAAATTCGGTAAAGAAGGAGCTTTCATAACAAAGTGCACGGCACAGCTTATGCGTGACTTTGGTTGCATCCAGTCACCTCAGAATGCATTCATTCTTAACCTCGGACTTGAGTCACTCCACGTTCGTATGCCCAAGCATGTTGAAAACGGACTTGCTGTTGCCAAGTTCCTTCAGGAACAGCCTCAGGTTGAGAAAGTCAGCTATCCCGGACTTGAGTCTGATAAATATTATGAGCTTGCAAAGAAGTATCTTCCAAACGGCGGATGCGGTGTTGTATCTTTTGAGCTTAAGGGCGGAAGAGCAGCTGCCGAGAGCTTCATGAAGAAGCTTAAACTCGCAGCTATTGAGACTCACGTTGCAGACGCACGTACATGTTGTCTCAATCCTGCAACATCAACACACAGACAGCTCACAGACGAACAGCTTGAAGCAGCAGGAATCCCTGCAGGTCTTGTGCGTATGTCTTGCGGCCTTGAGGATAAGGAAGATCTTATTGCCGATATCAAGAATGCACTTGCTTAAATACGTAGAAGTCAAAAACCCTGTCCGTTGTTTCGGACAGGGTTTTCTAAATATAAAAATGCTAAATATTACTTTGATGTTGATACGTTTGGCTTATATGCACCTTTCATATTTGGCTTATATGCACCCTTTACATTGGGCTTAGATGCTCCCTTAACCTCCGGTGTGTTATTAACAGGCTGAGGCTGTGGTGCAGGTGTGGGTGCAGGTGTTGGCTCCGGTGCAGGTGTAGAATCTGAATCATGATCATCATGATCTTCATGATGTTCAGGTTCGGGTGCAGGCTCCGGTGTAGGTTCACAAACCGGTGCAGGCACTGGTGCCGGTGCAGGTGTAGGCTCGCATACCGGTGCAGGTGTTGGCTCCGGTGTAGGTGTGGGCGTACAAACTGGTGTGGGTGCAGGTGTTGGTGCCGGTGTAGGTGTACAATCAGGCTTCGGTGTATCCTCAGGCTTCTTTGTACATTCGGGCTTTGGTGTGCACTCCGGCTTCGGTGTACAATCGGGCTTTGGTGTACATTCAGGCTTTGGTGTACAATCGGGCTTTGGTGTACATTCAGGCTTTGGTGTACACTCGGGCTTTGGTGTACATTCAGGCTTTACCGGCGGCTGGAAATTCCACCAATCAAAACCTCCACAATATGATGACTCCATTTTAACAGAATCTGAATACTCTGTTACCAGTTCCAGATCATCTGAATTTGTATCCGACTTATCAACAAAATAAGAACCGAAACAATAAACCAACGGAACTGTCACTAATGCAGTGAGTGCCATCGCACCTGTAGATAATAATCTTTTCTTCATGTTTTTATACCCCCATGAGCAGTATGATAATGCATTTTTAATATTTTTGTGCAATACTTACTTTATCATTAACCTTTGATACATTCAAGCCATATGGAAGATATATCGCATCTGATGCGATACTTATAAAAGAGTCCCGCTTGCAGAACTTTCCCGCAAAATCCCAGATTTTATCTATATTTATGCACCCTCAATATAATAGAAAAAAGTCCACTCAAATACATAAAGAGATCCGGCTATCGCCGAATCTCTTTTAATAATTTTCGCACTGTATCATTTAAAATAAATCCCAATCAATTAACTTTTATTTCACTTTTTATCATATATCTGCATTTTTTCGCAACACTATCTCGGGAAGATCAGCAAGATCTTTAAGCGGATATGTCACCTTCGGATGCATGGCTGCTTCACCGATTCCCACGCACTCAAAACCTCCCGCAAGCGCAGCATCTATCCCCGAAAGAGCATCTTCCACCACAACCGCCTCGATAGGTTTTACCCCCAGCATCTCCGCTGCTTTTAGGAAAACCTCCGGATCGGGCTTTGACTTTGTGATATTCGTTCCGTCAGATACCGCATCGAAGAAATCTTTTAATCCCAGCTTTTCAAGTATCTTCTTTGTATTCTTACTGCTTGAGCCTATCGCAAGAAGTGTTCCTCTCGACCTTAATGAATCAAGTACATTCTTAACATTCGCGTCAAGATCCTTCTCACTCATAGTATCAAGAAGCGATACATAGATATCGTTCTTCTTTTCCGCTATTTCTTTTTTCTCATCGAAAGAATATGTTCTGTCCGCCTTCTCCAAAATAATATCAAGCGACTCCATTCTGCTCACTCCACGCAGCCTGTCATTTATCTTTTCATCAAAATATATTCCCTGCTCATCCGCAATGTTCTTCCATGCTTTGTAATGAAGCTTGTCCGTAAAGCATATCACACCGTCGAGATCAAAGATTACTGCCTTCATTTTCCATACCTCATTTCCTTTACTCCTTCTACCCCGATCTTATCTCCTTCAAGAACTTCGCATACGGCGCCGCTCTTACTCACAGTGAACTTTAAAAGGCTTTTTTTATACCTTATCTTGAAGCTATACTTCTTCCAGCCCGAAGGAAGAAACGGATCGACTGAGATTCCTTCCCCTGTTATTCGAAGTCCCGCAAAGCCGTTTACTATCGCCATGTAGCTTCCGCCCATATTTGCCGTATGTACACCATCTCCGGAATTATTATGTGTATTCAACAGATCCAGTTTTATTGAATCTCCGAAATATTCAACCGCTTTCTTGTGCATACCGAGCTTTGACGCAACGATACTGAACACGCATGTTGAAAGCGATGAATCATGCGTCGTTATCTTTTCATAATATTCAAAGCTCTTTTTCATAACTTCCTTAGACTGCCCGTCTTCAAAAAGAAAGTATGCAAGAACCGTATCCGCCTGCTTGCAGACCTGATATCTGTACAAGTGCAGCGGATGATAATGAAGAAGGAGAGGAAATTTTTCTCTTGGCGTATTCTTAAGATCCCACACAGGCTTTTGTAAAAAAGAATCATCCTGCGGATTTATACCAAGTTCCTCATCATACGGAAAATACATCTTTTCCGCCGCCGCCTTTATCTCCTTGAGTTCTTTGTTAGTTACTCCCAATCTGTCGAGAAGTTCTTTTACCCGCCTACTTGATGAATGCTTCTCCGCAAAAGAAACAGCCATGCTCATGTTGTAAGCCGCGCAGCAATTGGTGTAATAATTGTTGTCGGTCATGCACGTATATTCGTCGGGGCCCGTCACCTCGTTTATCACAAAGCGCCCCGCTCTGTCATAATTGCCCACATCAAACCAGAGCCTCGCCGTCTCAAGAAGCATCTCCTCACCCTGATCAAACATGAAATCAATGTCGCCCGTCGTGAGATAATACTGCACGATCGTGTACGCTATCGCTCCGTTTATGTGATATGCGGCTGTTCCCGACGGAAAATAGCCGGAGCACTCTTCGCCCGTGATTGTTCTCCACGGATAAAGAGCTCCTTTTTTATGCCCCAAAAGAGCCGCATTTTCTCTTGCTTTATCAAGTATTCCGTACCTGTACTGCAAAATATTTTTGGCAAGTTCGGGATTTGTCAGTATAAAAAATGGTGCAACATACATCTCCGTATCCCAGAAATAATGTCCTTCATAGCCCTCTCCCGAAAGCCCCTTGGCCGCAATGCTGCAATGTTTATCACGTGTCGCGGACTGAAAAAGCTGATACATGTTAAAATTCACAGCCTGACCAAGTTCTTCATCTCCGTCAATTTCCATTTCGGAATTATCAAAAAATTCCGTGACATACTCTTTTTGCTTCTCATAAATATCGGCAAGATTCCCTCTCATGGCTTCTTTCAGAGTTTCTCTTGCAAACTCCTCAGGATCGTCTTCACGGACAGAATCCGAGAACGTCGAATATTTTATAAGCGAAAATTCCTCTCCCTGCTTAACTTCAGCCTTAACATGGTAAAGAGTTCTTCCCTCTTCTTTGCCGTAACTTATCTCTGCTTTTCCCGGCAGCCTTAATCTGTGCGATACCGCAGATGCAACGCTGATCCCGCTTACCTTTGTCGAACTTACCGCAACGCTCATATCCTCGCGCCACTTCACGACATCCACATTAAGAAGCGCTCCGCTGTCATCGGCAAGTCTTGGATCGTACGGATTAGAATAATTTTTTACATCAGCAATGTGATATGATTTAATCTCGAGCAAGCCGTCAAAATTAAGAGCCTTCACGTTATACTCAATGGTAAAAAGAGACGGGATCAGAAAGGATGTCATTCGCGTTACCGAAAGTTCGATTTCTTTTCCGTCAGGTGAAACCCAGATAACATGGCGCTTCGTAACCCCCTGCTCCATATCGAGAACCCTCTCGTTCACGATAATCTTACCTGTAGTCAGATCGAACACATCGCCGTCCGCAATAAGACATATTGTCTGTGTATCTGCGACATTGAGCATAGTCTGCTTCTTCTCTATAAGATTGCACAGACTCTCAGCCTGTTTCATCGGGATAATCTCATATACTCCGTTTATGTACGTTCCGCGCATTGTATTCCAGCCATTCGGAACACCTTCCTCAACATTACCCCTAACGCCTATATATCCGTTTGCATTGGAAAAAAGAGCCTCGTGAAGATTGACTTCTTTTTCCTCGAAATTTTCCTGTCTTGTAATGATACGCTTCATATTTTTTCCCTGCTTTTTATCCCTTTACAGCTCCCGCTGCCACGCCCTTAACAATGTACTTCTGCGCCGCGAGATAGAATATCGCAACAGGAATAATTGTTATAACAAGCGCCGCCATGGCTTCATTCCAGCTTATCGTATACTGTCCGAAAAACTTGGCTGTCGAGATCGGTATTGTTCTGTTTGCCGTTGACTTAAGAGTAAGCGAAGGCAAAAGATAATCGTTCCAGATCCAAATGACATCAAGAATAATAAGTGTCATCGTCGTAGGTTTGAGGATAGGAAAAACTATTTTCCAGAACAAAGTCCAAACGCTGCATCCGTCGATAATAGCCGCTTCTTCCAAAGACACCGGGATTGAAGAAATAAAGCCGTGATACAAGAACACGCCCATTCCTGCGCCAAATCCGATATACATAAAGATCAGGCCGCCGATAGAGTCCGTCATCGGAATTCCCGTGACCTTACCGATCTTGTTCATCTCCTGCATAAGAGGCATCATGATCGTCTGAAACGGGATCAGCATCGTTGCAACAAGGATTGAGAAAAGAGCGATACTAAGCTTATTTGCACTTCTTACAAACATCCATGCGGTCATCGCTGACAGAACAACGATGATAGTTATTGAAACAATCGTGATAACAACTGAGTTAAACAACGATATGGTGAAATTCATCTTTCCGACCGCGGAAGAATAATACTTAAACGAGAACTTCCCCGGAAGCGCCACCATGTTTTTGTACATCTCGGCCCTGCTCTTAAATGAGTTCGTAAGTATCAGATAAATAGGGAAAAGATACAGCAAACACATAAGTGCAACAAGTACGTTCGGAATAATCTTTTTTACACTTTTAGCCATTTACATTGCCACCTCCCTCTTCTTTGTTATCGATACCTGAACAAAGGTAACTATCGCGATTATTAGGAAAAAGATAATTGCCTTAGCCTGACCGTATCCAAAATTGCTGAGACTGAAAATCTCGTTATAGATATTTAGCGAGAACATCTCTGACTGGAAATTGGCTCCTTCGCCCGTAAGAGATACGTTGACATCGTAGATCTTGAAGCAGTTTGAAAGAGCAAGGAACAGGCATATAGTAAACGAAGGCATAAGAAGCGGAAACTTGATCGAAAGAAGCGTCTGAAAATAGTTCGCCCCGTCGATAGCCGCAGCCTCCATGACATCATCGGGAATAGCCATGATTCCCGTTATGTACACGATCATCACATAACCTGCAAGCTGCCATGTCGTTACCACGATCATCGCAATTATTGATTTTGTGGAATCGGTAAGCCAGTTGCCAAAGCCCACGCTCAGGAAGAACTCACTGAACACGCTCTTCCAGATATATCCCAATATCAGTCCGCCGATAAGATATGGTAAAAAAAGCATGGTTCTGGCAAAGTTCTTCACCTTAAGCCCCGTTGTAACGAGGAGTGCAAAAAACAATCCAAGGACATTTACGGTCAATACACTTATAACTGTAAAAATCGTTGTCCTCACCGCAGCATTTACAAACTGCCTGTCTCCGAATACCGATTTATAATTACTCATCCCTACAAAGCTTGCGGCGTGTTTGGCAAATCCGTCCCATTCAACAAACGAATATCCTATTCCGATAAAGAACGGAATGATCACAACCACGAAAAATGCGATCATAAGCGGCGCCGTAAACAATGCGTACCATCTCTTTTTTATCTTCATACCTTTATCTCCGTAATAGGTGCTGCAACATATGCTGTCACAGCACCCTCTTTAAATCATCATTTTGCATTTACAAACGCGTCATTGAGCTTGTCGATCAGCTCTTCCCCTGTCATTGAAGGATTGGTGAAAAATTCCTGTGTAATAGGCGAAAGACTTGTTGTGATAATTCCTGCGGGCCAATTGCTCATTACCCACGGAATGCTGTCTTTTGATGCTTCCGAGATTGACTTTGAAAGAGGATCGAGTTTGTCGGAAGTCATACCGTCAACAACAGGAACAAATCCAAACTGATTCATGAGGTAATCTTTTCCTTTGTCGCTTGTGTAGAGCCATTCAAGGAAATCTTTTGCCATGGACTTCTCTTCATCCGAAGCATCAACGTTGATGTACCATGCCGCGGGAACCGAAACAGCTACCTTCTTGTTACCATTTATCGGAACGGGCGCGATACCCATGTCAAAGTCAACGTCATAATCCTTGAACATTCCGTATGCCCAGTTACCCTGATGGATCATTGCAGCCTTACCTGTCGCAAAATCACCGCAGTTATTGTCATATGTAACATCAACGGGATTTGTGCAGTTTTCGCGGATTGCTTCCATAAGTTTTGCAAATTCCTTGAAAGCATCGTTGTCTTTCATTCTCACTTCTCCCTTTAATACCTGCTGAAGGTATGCATCGGGATCGTCTTGAACCGCGAAAGGCGTATTCAATATATGTGCAATAAGGAAATAATCTTCCTGTGAAAGACCGAGGCCGTTTATTCCCTTTCCTTTTGCTTCCTTAAGATAATCTATAAGTGCGTCGGTCGAACCGATCTTTGATGTATCTACGAGATTGCCGTCATATACAAGTCCGAACCCTTCGATCGTGTACGGAACGCCCACAACCTTGCCGTCAACAGAATCTTTGAGATTATCGCTTATCTTGCTCATAAAAGATAAATCACTTACGTCTTCAAGATAATCCGACATCTCGACAGATTCAGATCCCGGCGCAAGTGAAAACAGCACAGGCCCCGACTCTGTGGAAATACCTGTTTTGAGATCCTTGTAGTAGTTATCACCGCTTGTCTCCCATACTTCGATCTCCACACCGGTTTCATCCTTATAATCTTTTGCAAGCTGATTAAGTTGATCCATGATCTCAGTCTTTGACTGAAAAATTGTAAATTTGCCCCCTGCATTTGCACTCTTTTCTCCACCGCCGGCAGACTCTCCGCCTGCTGCCTGTGAAGATGATGCTCCGCAACCCGTAAGCGCGGAACCTGCAACCATAACCGTCGCCAAAAGCGCTGCCAACAATCTCTTATTCCTCATAGTTATTTACTACTCCTTTCCCATAACTCCCCTAAAAAAGGTTATCTTCTTAATTACATATTCCTATTTTTTACTAAAAAAAGACAATCCCCCATCTGTTTTTTAGAGGGATTGTCAGTTTAAACCGCGTATTATTATGTAAAATTAATATAAAAAGAGGTGATTTTAGTAAAATCCACCTCTTTTTTAGTAAAGTCTTATTGATTTAACTTGTTTTAACTAAAGTGGAAGTTCTCCACTTTATCCTTGCTCCGATCTTAAGAGATTCATAGCTTCCCGTCCCTTCGATCAGTTCAACAAGAGACTGCGCCGCAAGGAAACCTCTCTCGTAGTTTGGAACCTCTACGGTAGTAAGTCCCATATACTTGGAAACAAAAGCATCATCAAAGCCACAGACCGCTATATCTTCAGGAACACGCAGTCCCGCTTCCCTGAACTTTCTCATAGCCCCTATAGCCATCATATCGTTTGCACACACAAGAACCTGTGGCATGTGCTCCGAAAGCATCAAAAGTCTTGCCGCCTGCGTTCCGCTCTTTTCCCTCCAGTTTCCCTCATAGTGATCCCTTCTGTGAAAAGTTATCCCATGAGCCGAGAGAGCATCGCGAAAAGCCCGGTATCTCTCCTTGTTATCATCCGTATCCATACCGGACAAATAAGCAAAGCGCTCATATCCCGACTTGATAAGTGTCTCAACCATCTCTTTCTCGGCATCATAGTTGTTTACTATCACGCTCTTTATTCCGAAATGTTTTATCTCCCTATCAAGAACTATGATCGGATAGTTATTCTCCGCCGCCTTTATCAGCATGGAATCCTCACATCTGTAATCGATGTTGATGCATCCCGTAGAATACGCATCCGACATATATTTCTCGGCATTTCTGCTTGTGCACACCATAATGTCATAATCCTTGGAATATGCATAATCACTTATCCCATGGAGTATGTTCAGATAAAAATTGGTATCGAAATCACTGAAATTAACTACTATAGTTTTGTTATCGCTACTTTTTTCCTTTATTCGGATTTTCGGCAGTTCGTAGCCCAGTTCCTTTGCAATCGCAAGAATCTTCTCTCTTGTCTTATCACTCATGTTCCTCTTGCCATGCAGAACATTTGAGACAGTTGCTATGGATACTCCGGCCTCTCTTGCTATGTCTTTAATTCCTACCATACCTTATGTCTTTCTGTGCAAAGTAAAAAATCTGTCTTACAGTAAGTGCGCTCTAAGCTCCTCACCGCTCTTTTCTGATAAATAAGAAGGTGCAATATCAAGCATAGTCTTGCATCCCTTCTGGCCTTCATTGTACATACGGAAAGCAGCACGTGCAACCGCTGTAAGAACGCTGGTTGTAAATTCAGGGTTTGAATCAAGCTTTAAGCTATACTCAATGATATGATTGTGCTCTTTGTCCGCACCTGTCTTACCGCTTCTGAACACAAATCCGCCGTGAGCCATTCCGCTGTGATTCTTTAAAAGCTCCTCTTCGCTGATGAAATGAACTGTTGTGTCATAATCGGCAAAGTAGTTGGGCATTTCCTTGATCTCTTTTTCAACTGCTGCTGCGTCAGCACCCTCTTCAAGTACAACAAAACATTCTCTTGTATGCTTCTGACGTGTTGTAAGCTTAGGATTCTGTCCGCTTCTTACTGCCTCAAGTGCACTCTCTACAGGGATTGTGTACTGTTTTGCATTCTTAACACCCTTTACGCGGCGTATAGCATCCGAATGTCCCTGAGAAACACCCTTGCCCCAGAATGTATAATCATTTCCTTCGGGAAGGATCGCATTTGAATATACTCTTGCAAGTGAGAACATTCCGGGATCCCATCCGCAAGAAATAACGGCAACTTTGCCCGACTCTTTTGCGGCAGCATCAACATTGGCAAAATGCTCGGGAATCCTTGCGTGTGTATCAAAGCTGTCAACAACGTTGAACATCTTGGCATACTGAGGAGTCTGCACAGGAAGATCTGTTGCACTTCCTCCGCAAAGGATCATAACGTCGATCTTATCTTTCCAATTCTCTATATCATCTGTGGAAACGACAGGTACACCCTGTGTCTTGATCTGAAGTGTCTTCGGATCTCTTCTTGTGAACACTGCAACAAGCTCCATATCGGGTGCCGCCTTAACCGCAAGTTCAACTCCTTTTCCAAGATTTCCGTATCCTAAAATTCCTATTTTAATACTCATAAATAATGCCTCCTTTACTCCCGTAAAGTATATCATATAAACGATAACTTTTAGCATTTTTCTTTCCTTCTAGGACTTTTTTAACTGTTTCGTAACATTATATTGACTTACAGCAATCCAAGTAGTATAAGTGTATTAGAACTAATAATACACTCGATGCTTAACAGGAGACGCAATATGAACAGAACAAGTATCGCCGCTATTACATCTGTGCTGATACTCATACTTATAGGATGTGGCGGAAAAAGCACCAATGCCGCCGAATCCCCCAGCAGCGAGGTTTCAAAAACAAATGTTAATATAGATAGCTCAGATGCAAAGGCAAACGAAGATGATGCAAAGACAAACAATGTAATTCAGATTTCAGCCGGCAAAACATCTTCATCAAAGAATCCCGATTCTTTGATAAAGTACAACGGAAAAGACTTCTCTGTTTTAAGTGATGCAGAGACAATTCTCTCGGACCTTGGTGACTATGACCCAAAACTTTCTTGTGTCGATGATGAATATAAGAATTATGTCTTTTCCACAGCAAAGATTCAATTTGATACAACAATTATTGACGGAAAGGAGGCTTCAGTACTTCTCTACATCTACAACCCTGATATTAAGACATCCAAAAATGTCGGTTTGGGAAATTCAGAACAGGACATACTTGATGCATACGGATTTCCTGACGCAACAGATTCGAACGATCCTTCCTACTCGTTCGAATACCATTTTCCTTCATTTGATCTGATATTTGATTTTGAGACCACAAGTCAGACTGTAGAGATGATAAGATACAAAAATACCAACAACCATTCAAAAGCAACACCATAAAAACATATAAAGCACTTGCTTCCAAATATATATGTTGCTAATATAAAACAGCTAGTGAAAGGACAATTTTATTATGGATAAGAAACAGAAATTATTGAATCTCATAGATAAAGCCGGCCGTGGAAGTATAGAAGCAGCAGAAGCAATTGCAGAAGGATATTTCAAAGGTGAATTCGGAGACCCCAATCCGGAGAAAGCCAAGAAATGGGCATCCTACGCAGCCAAACACGGCAGCGAAAACGCCCAAAAGATATTAAACCAATTATGAAAAACTATTATGAAAAAATCTTTTATGAAAAACCTATTATGAAAAAAATCTACCTAACTTAAGTATTTATGAAATCCTCCACGTTTTCATTATACATGTCAAGTTGCCAATGTCAGTCTGCACTGAATCAATTTCAAGTGAATGATTGGCATTGGCAATTTTTATATAATCAATATCAAATTAAAATGCCCAAGGGAATTCATATTTATCCCCAACATTTGCAAGACCTGCTGCACTTTCTGTTACTTCGAAACTCGCCCCCTCATTGCTATATGTAATCTTACCTTTCACACGACCTTCTTGATCTTCAAAATCATAACCGTCCGAAGTTTTAGTAACATCACCGTGAAAAGTTGTAAGTCTGTAAATTCCAATATCGGCAAATGCTGAACCGGACTCCTGTCCTTCGTAAATATAAAGCTCACTGTAAACATCACCTGTACCCTGATTGTCTATATAAGCCCCATATTCTTTACGAGCAGGGATCTTAACGCTCTGACCTAATTTCTTTGCATAAATGGATGCTAACACGTAGCATCTGTTTTTGTTAATATTTGCAAGTTCTTGTGCGTAAATCATCGGCTGAATCGATCCGCCTTCATACATTGTAGTCATTCCATTGGCTGCCTTTTCTTTTATCTCATTCCATTCACGTTGTTCTTTCAGTACCTTTTCTTTTGTTGTGGCATCAAGTTCATTGCTCATTCTCTTCCAAAGACCATTAAGCTCAGCATCCCAAACCTCAGTACCATAAGAAGCCACCATGTTCATCTCCATCTGCGTTTCAGCCGCAATATCTGTATATGCAGCTTCAAGTGCTTCAACCTGTTCTAACTCCTCCTGAAGTGTACAACCTGAAGCTTGAATACCTTCTACTTTTGCCTTAATCTCACTCGAAAGATCACCTATAGCGCTTTCGTTTGCATTTTCATCACCAACATCACTCGTAATATCCTCGGAACTATCTGTAACAGCATCCTCCGATAATTCCATGTCAGCATCAGAACCATCATTATCAGTGATTTCTATACTATTTGAATCAGCATTGTCTGTAGTTTCTAATTTCTCAGAGCCACATGCTGTCATTCCTATTGAAATTGCCATTGTGATTAATAATAATTTTTTCTTCATAATTCAAACTCCTCTTACATTATAACTTTTCAAAATACCGGACAACCGCGCTAAGGTCATCACATATCACTTCCGAAAGTTCACGCATCTCATCATCGGGGCCTATTATATCAGGGACCATTATAGGCCTCATCCCTGCTGCCTTTGCTGCTCTTATCCCGTTATATGAATCTTCTATCGCAAAGGTCTCACTTGGCTCTACGCCAAGTTCTCTGCAGGCGATAGTATATATCTCAGGATTGGGCTTACTTATCTTGACTGCATCTCCACCGACAACCATATCGAAATAGTCTATGAATCCCGCATCGGTAAGCTCACTTATCACAAGCGCTTTCCTAGTGGATGAAGCAACACCCACTTTGATACCTTTCCCCTTAAGATACTCCAGAATATCTTTTACACCATTCTTAATGGGAAGTCTCCCACCGTCAAATTTCTCATGGAATAATCTTGAGCTCTCTGCAAGAAGCTTATCCGCTATTCCCGCTCCCATTTTGTCTGCATATGCATTCTCAACAATATCGTGTGTCTGTGCGTTATTGGTACCTATGCACCTCTTAAAGACAGGCTCCACATCTCCCAGACCAAACCTCTCTCCAAGCTCATACCAGCATGAAAGGCAGGCTCTCTCGGAATCGAATATAACTCCGTCCATATCAAATATTACGTTGTAGGAACATGCCATCTATCCTTCCTCCGAACCAATCATATAAGCGACAGTATATCATATCTGATAAAGAATTTGAAAGTGACATGGGGACGGTTCTAACGTGACATGAGGACGGTTCTAACGTGACATGGGGACGGTTCTTTTGTCTCCTTTCGCGAAGCGCGAGGAGACAAAAGAACCGTCCCCATGTCACGTGTCACCGCTGCAACAAAAAAGACACCCCGTTTTACCAGGGTGCCGATCTAACCGTATCAAGCCTTTCCGGATTGTTCAGATATTCGCAGTCCGGCGGCGAATTTACAAGTGAATTGTTTCGTACTTTGCATGAAGCATTTCTACATTCTTTGCATCTGAAACTAATGTGATTATTATAAAGTCTCTTACAACCAACCGAGCAAAAAGCCCAATTACCGTTGCGTGCTACAAATGTCCTTCCGCAATTCAGACATATCCGCTTTACATTGTGTGCCATAATTTCATACTTCCCAATAAAAAACAAATACCAATTACTACAATTATGTATAAATAAATTTACTATAAAGAAATTATAAACTAATGTGCAAGTCCCATAAAGAGGGACTTGCACATGTTCACAAATAGTTCAAACTTTCTAAAATCACATCATTCCAAAAAAGTAATTTCATATAGATTGACAAATATTCAATTATACACAACTAATTCATCATAGCTTTCTGAAAATTATTGCTTATGCTGCTGCCTTCTTATCATCATGCGCATAAATTGCTTTCAATATGACAGGCGTCAGGATTGAGCTGATAACAATGAGCAGAATAACCGCTGTGAAATATCTGCTGTCAATGATCTCTGCCTTGAGGCCTCTTTGTGCAACGATAAGCGCAACCTCTCCTCTTGTCATCATTCCGACACCGATCTTAAGGCTGTCAGAACCATTATATCCAAGGACTTTGGCCACAAGTCCGCATCCGACGATCTTACCCAAGAGACCTACTATAACAAATGCAAGTGAAAATACAATAACCGTTGTATCAACAGATCTAAGATTGGTCTGAAGTCCGACACTTGCAAAGAAAACAGGTCCGAAGATCATATATGAATTTATATCCATCTTCCTGTCGATATACTCGGAATCATCAAGCGAGCTTAAGATAATTCCCGCAACAAACGCACCTGTAATATCCGCAACTCCGAAGTACTTATCCGCAATATAAGAAAATACAAGTGCAAGAGCAAGTCCCATGATAGGGATACGTCTTGTATGACGCCACTTTGTATCAAGCTTCTGCATTATCTTAAAGATGATGATTCCCACAACCAAAGAGAATGCAAAGAAAAGAACAGTCTTAACACAAACCATTCCTATATTTGCACTGGGATCCTTCATTCCGATAACAGCTGTAAGAACAACGATACCGATAACATCATCTATTATCGCTGCACTCATTATGGTAGTTCCAACCTCTGTCGAAATTTTTCCCAGTTCTCTGAGTGCCTGAACGGTTATACTTACGGAAGTCGCGGTAAGAATTGTTCCGATAAAAAGAGCTCTCATAAACTCAACACTTCCGGGAGCGGCAAATCCGTAAAAGCACATATACAGAACAGTTCCGAAAGCAAGCGGTATTCCAACTCCCGCGCACGCAAGTATTGTAGCCTTTATACCTGACTTCTTGAGATTGTCGATATTGGTCTCAAGTCCCGCACTGAACATAAGAAGAATAACACCAATCTCCGCCATCTGTGAAAAGAAATCACTCTCAGATACGATATTAAGTATCGTAGGTCCTATTATAAGTCCCGCAATGATCTCTCCCGCCACCTGAGGTGCCTTGAGCTTCCTTGCTGCAAGTCCGCAGAACTTAGCTGCAATAACTATGATTGCAAGATTACGCAAAATTTCTAAACTGTCCACTTTTCATCCCTCATTTCTTTTTATTAAAAAACCTTATCACATCGGCCATATTTTTAGCCGAATGCAATCATATTATAATACAACTTAGATTTTTCGCAATCTAATAAACATATGAATAAAAATTATGATATACTATCTTTCAAACAAAGGCGTTTCGATGTGTTTCGAGCGCCTTTTTATATTGCGACATCATGGCGAACGTAGTCGCAAAATCAGTATTTCGGAGGAAAAGAAATGGAAAAGATCTACAGTTACATTGAACAAGTCAACAGTGCTGTAAACGGTTTTGTCTGGGGGCTGCCCATGTTGATACTTCTTGTCGGAACAGGCATACTTATGACTTCACTCACAAGAGTATTTCAGGTCACCCATTTTAAGCACTGGGTAAAAAATACTGTCGGCGGAATATTTAAAGACAAGAATGTCACAGCTCACACAGGAAAAGATGATATGCAGATATCACAGTTTCAGAGCTTATGCACAGCACTTGCCGCAACTATAGGAACAGGTAATATCGCAGGTGTTGCCGCTGCCATAATCTCAGGCGGCCCGGGCGCAATATTCTGGATGTGGATAGTTGCATTCTTTGGAATGATGACAAACTTCTCCGAAAATGTTCTCGGAATATATTATCGCCGAAGAAACAATAAAAACGAATGGTGCGGCGGTGCCATGTACTATCTTAAGGACGGTCTCGGCTCCAAACCCGGTCTTGAAAAAGTAGGTGCATTTCTCGCCGTTATGTTCAGCGGATTCTGTGTTATCGCATCATTTGGAATCGGCAATATGAGCCAGATAAACTCAATCGCGGTTAACGTAAACTCAGCTTTCGGAATCCCCAACCTTGTTACCGGAATCATTCTTATGATCCTCGCAGGACTTGTAATCGTCGGAGGACTTAAAAGAATCGCTTCTGTTACAGAGACACTTGTTCCTTTCATGGCAATAATCTATCTTATATGCACACTCATTATCATAGTGATCAATATAGATCAGCTCGGCGCAGTTGTTACTTCAATAGTTAAAGGTGCGTTCGGAATGAAAGCAGTAGGCGGCGGAATTGTCGGAAGCGGTATCGCATATGCCATGCAGTGGGGAATGAAAAGAGGCGTCTTTTCAAACGAAGCAGGACTTGGATCATCTGTAATGGTTCATTCAAGTTCTAACGTAAGAGAGCCTGTAGTTCAGGGAATGTGGGGCATCTTCGAAGTTTTTGCCGACACGATCATCGTATGTACACTCACTGCTTTTGCAGTACTTTCAAGCGGACTTGTAGATCTTGAAACAGGTAAAGTTATATCCGATCAGGTGTCAACCGCACTTGTTGCAGAAGCTTTTTCAACCGTATACGGCAAAGCAGGTGGAGCATTTATAGCAATCGCAATTCTCTTCTTTGCATTCTCGACAGTACTCGGCTGGAGCCAGTACGGCAGCAAAGGTTTTGAATATCTTTTCGGAACAAAGACCGTAAAAATATATCAGTCAATTTTCGTCGTATTCATACTTGTCGGCGCTACGATCGATCTTACACTTGCATGGGATCTTTCAGATACCTTCAACGGTATGATGGCCATTCCGAACCTGATAGGTGTCATCGCACTTAGCGGAACGGTAATGAAGATAACCAAGAACTACGTAGACAGAAAGATCAAAGGTAAAAAAATCGAGCCTATGCTTTCTGCGATTGATGAAATTCAGGAACAGCACTTGAAAGAAGTTTCATAATATGCAAAATAGTTCGGATAGCGACTCTATATCTGCTATCCGAACTATTTTTTATATCATAGACTAACTATTAAATGTCAAGCCAGAAACAAAGACATTTGTTTCTACGATCAGTACCTTGAAAACTGCATGACGAAAAGAGCATCCTGATGGGCGCTCAAAAAGAATGAGGGATATTTTGGTAATTATGCTTGATGATAGAGCTCGCCAGTTAATTGCATCCTGTAGATGATTCTTACTAGTTTTTTACAAGCATGTGAGATTGCTATATTGTAGTGTTTGCCTTCGGCTCTCTTCTTGGCTAGGTATGCACTAAAAGTTGGATCCCATAAGCAAACATACCGCGTAGCATTAAATAATGCATATCGCAAATAGCGAGATCCTCGCTTCTCCATATGTGAGTATGAGGCGGTTAGTTTGCCTGATTGATATGTTGATGGAGAAAGGCCAGCATAAGCTAAGATTTGGTCAGCATTATCAAAGCGCGAGAAATCTCCAATCTCAGCAAGAATCATGGCGCCCATACGAGTGTTAATACCTGGGATTGAAGTTATTGGTGATTCTAATGTTTTCATGATTGAATTGATTGTGGTTTCTATTTCATCAATCTCTTCGGTTATGACTTCAGCCAGACGTATTGTATGTTTTAGTTCCATGGATTTAGCAGGGATGATGGTTCCAATGGATGAAGCTGCGGCAGTTCTTATGGCAATTGCCATATCTCGTCCATAGTGACCTTTTGATTTTTTGCTAAGAAGGTGCTTTAGGTGAGTAAGGTTGGCTGATGCAATATATGATGCTCCCGGATATTCAGATAATAGAGCGTAGACGGAAGAAATATGAAGGGTAGGCACTAGCTTTTCTAACTCTGGAAAAAGAATGCTTACAAGCCTGGATATAGAGACTTTTAACCTAGAACGTTCATAAACTTTGTTGAACCGATATCTAGTGAGAGACTTTAATTCTTCGTTGTGGTATGATGAGTTCGAGTAGGGCTTGAGTGTCTTATCGGTCAATAACATCATAGCAATCGAAGATGCATCGACTTTATCCGTTTTCGTCTTTCTAAGGCTCTGACCTTTTCTGAAAAGATTTGTATGTAGCGGGTTGATAACATAGCTGTCCAGGCCGTTATCAAGGAGCGAGCGTAGGAGATTCATATGATAATGCCCGGTAGCCTCCAGACCTACTTTTATTTCTGAAGAGTCTGAGCTTAATGAGCAAATCTTATCGTACAACTCGTCAAATCCCTGTAACGAATTTTGGATAGTAAATGGTGAGAATAGAACTTCACCATCCGAACCCAGGATACAGCAATCATGCTTATCCTTTGCAACGTCAATACCAACATAGATCATACACATGATCCTCCTTAAAAGTATTTGATGCTGCTGTTGATCCACAAAACTCTCTGCCGATGTAACCTCGTTCTATATAAACCGTCGTGCGGTATCTAACTGATTAACATTTTTGACAAAGAGGCTGTGGTCGGAGCCTATGAGAAACCGTCTCAGCGGTAGGAAATTGCAACCAATCCACAGCATCTTCAACAGCATACCCTATACCTATAGAAGAGGTAAAGAATGGGTATATTTATATAATACGAGGAAATTCCTCTGGAATCTCCTATTACATAAAAAACAAGCTGCGCTTGTAAGATGTGTCTCGCCTGCATATGTACTTAATTGCTTTCAGCAATTGCAGGCTCGCACTGCGGGAGTTTCGCATAGCGAAACTCTATCTTGTTGAATCCTTGACAGGGAAGAAATCCTATGATATAACATACTACGTCAGACATACTATGGCAGTCGAGTATAGAAATCGGAATATGTTTTATTAATAGGGGAGAGAAAGATGAAGAAGATAATAGGCCGTGTCACAGGTGTTATTTTGGCAGGGATTGTCCTGTTTATTACTATATTTGCTGTTTATCAGCATTTGAATATGCATGGAGCTCTTAAGCAGCTTAGAACAGAAGGCTATGAAAATCGAGTTTCAGTGGGTGATTATTCGCTTAATGTGTATCAGTGTGGAAAAGAAAATGGTAATCATAGAATAGTTTGCTTATCGGGATTTATTGATGGTGAAGCTGTCATAGCCTGGCGAGAAATGACAAAAGAAATTGAAAAGAATAATGAATTGTATTTCATCGACAGGGCTGGATATGGCTTGAGTGACGACACTAAAAACGATATGACAGTTGAATATGTTGTTGAGGACTATCGCAAGGCTCTTAAAAATGCCGGCGTGAAGCCTCCATATGTTCTTATAGGCCATTCCTTAGGCGGTATATATTCTACTTATTGGGAAAGCAAATATCCTGATGAAATAGAAGGTGTCGCAATTTTTGATGGCGTACCAGTTTATCCGATTGAAGAGGACCAGTACAGTGCTTGGGACTTCTTCCCTGGTTGGATGCATACAGCTGGTAAATTTGGTCTAATCAACGCTCTGATTAAGCCTATCTGTAATGAGGATGATGACGACAGTACTTTTGCTATCTTGGATGAAAAGCATAGAGATATAGCCTGGAGAGTATTATCTAAGACTATGGGTTCAAATGCCTGTAACTCAGAAGAAAAGCTATTTGGAGACAACATTAGAAAGACTTGGGACACCTTAAAAACGAATGAAATACCTAAAGTATATGTTGCGGCCACAACATATGGAGTAGAAAGTGAAAATCCTGATATAAAAGCAACATATATGGAAAAGCTAGGAAATTGTCAGATGGTAGAGTGCCCTGGATGGCATGAAATATATCTGGATAAACCTGAGAAATGCTCAGATATCCTGGTTAATTTTATTAAGGAAATTAATTGATATAATCACCCTATATAATGATGTGAGTGTCAAAAGTAAATTTTGCTTAGCACAAGCTAAAGCCTGTGTACATACTAAAAACTTCTTTTTAGTCGGTTTTTAGTATGATTTTTTATATCAGTTGAGTGGAAACAAGAATGAAAAAGGCTAGCCGATAGAAAATCAATGTCATTAAGTTAAGATGACAGCCCAAAAGATCTCTATGTCAGAAATGACATAGGGGTCTTTTTTTCTTAAAAGGTATTGACAGATTATCGTAAATGTGTGGCCGCTTTCGCTACTGATGTTTTAAAGGTAGCGAAAGCGGCCCTTGTAATTAAGGAAAACTTGATTGCAAGGAGGTCACATATGAAACCAAAACACATTAAAAAGCTTTTATTATCTGAAATCACTACCACTACTCAAAACATGTTGGATTATGTTGTTAATCCCAAAGTAGATTTCACTAGGAATCGTAAGCTTCCATTCGAAAAAATAGTCAGAGCTATCATCGAGATGGAAAGCAAGAGTATAACCAATGAGATGATTGATATCTTCCATGATGTCAGTTCATTGCCATCTGCCTCGGCTTTTGTTCAGCAAAGACAAAAGATTAAGCCCGAATTTTTTAGAGACATCTTTAAAGGGTTTACAAATAAACTACAAAATCATTCGCATTCTGATTTAACTATTCTTGCAGTTGATGGTTCTGATATTCAAATTCCAACTAATTCTGAAGATAAAAAATCTTATTATCCCAGTGTTAATGGACAAAAGCCCTACAATTTGTTGCATTTAAATGCACTCTATAATCTAGAAAATCATTTATATACTGATGTAGTACTTCAAGGAAAGCATGATGCAAATGAGCACTCTGCATTGCAAGAGATGGTAGATAGATCGCCTATTCCCAAAGCATTAGTAATTGCTGATAGAGGATACGAATCTTATCACAGTATGGCACATATCCAAGAAAAAGGTTGGTATTATCTCATAAGGATTAAGGATGGTACACGAGGAATTAAGAATGGATTAGACCTACCTGATGAAGAAGAATTTGATGTAAATATTGATTTAAAACTTACGCGTAAACAAACAAAGGAAATGAAGGAATTATTTTTGAAGGACAAGAATCACTACAAATTGATTGCACATTCACATCCGTTTGATTATCTCCCAACAAAGCTAAGGAAAAAGGATTCAGTAGCCTTTTATGAGCTTAAATTTAGAATCGTACGATTCAAGATTACTGAAGACACATATGAAACCGTAATTACTAACTTGGACGCTAAGGAATATACGCCAACAAATTTAAAAAAGTTATATGCAGCCAGATGGGGGATAGAAACTTCATTTAGAGATTTAAAATATACTATTGGAATGCTAGATTTTCATTCAAAAAAGGTGATGTGTATTCAGCAAGAAATATACGCACATCTGATAATGTATAACTTTGCGGAAATGATTACCTCGCACGTAGTCATTGAAAAAAAGCAAAGAAAATATACATACAAAGCGAACTTTACCGTTGCTGCTCATGTCTGCAGACTATTCTTGCGTGAAAAAACGACATCACCTAATTTAGAAACTATAATAGCTAGAAATATAATTCCAGTTAGACCTAATAGGCATCGTAAACGAATACTGACAGGAAAAGTATTTCATAGTTTCTTATATAGAGTAGCATAAATAATCAAAATAAAACATGATTAGTAGGTGGATTTTAGATCCGCCTGTTTGTTATGCCTAAAAAGGAAGAAACGGGAATGAAGGTTATCATCTTCATTCCCGTTTCTCTCATCCAAAGCATTATCCCAATGTTAACTTAATGACATTG
>JAEEGH010000427.1_pt1 | contig 185936 bp, 184 predicted proteins | sample 9134181 | NCBI WGS metagenome assembly JAEEGH01 (sample SAMN16246544, study PRJNA631951) | gut metagenome | biome: gut microbiome; feature: rumen; material: DP-attached | host: Bos | place: Iran: Karaj | collected 2018-10 | reverse complement strand
GTCGGGGGTTCGAGTCCCTCCTGGCGTGCCACAAGCACAGCTTGTACCCCCGCATCCCGCATTTCCCTCTTCACTCTTCACTTTTCCCTCTTCCTTTCAGAATATGGTGGGTGTAGCGTAGTTGGCTAACGCGTCAGATTGTGGCTCTGAAGACCGTGGGTTCGAGTCCCATCACTCACCCCATACAAAAGCCGCCTTCCCCGGTGCCACAGACCGGGGAAGGCGCAACAACAACTGGACAGGTTTCAGCCTGTATGCCGGAACAATATTGGGATGTCGCCAAGTGGTAAGGCACCAGACTTTGACTCTGGCATTCGCAGGTTCGAGTCCTGCCATCCCAGCCATGTCAACACAGGTTCCCCACGCGACCCGCTGACGCTGGACTCGCGTGGGGGCCGAAAAGAAAAAATGATCCGTTAGCTCAGTCGGTAGAGCAACTGCCTTTTAAGCAGTGGGTCCGGGGTTCGAATCCCCGACGGGTCACCAGCTTAGGCTGACAAAAAAGATACCGGCCCAAAAATCCTAGGAAAATCAAGGGTTTTTGGGCCGGTACCTGTCTAAAAAGTAAGCTATTTTTCCATAGATACCTAACCGCGTTTTTTCCCGTCTTGGGGGATTCGAACCCCCGAGGCAACCATATTTACCGGAAAACAGCGGGCAGTTTCAGAGTGGCTTTTCGCTCAAAAAACTGCCCGCTGTTTCATTTCCGCCCCGGTCGTTTTGGATTGATTTTCAAAACGACCGGGGCTTTTTTGCGTTTATCAGAAAATATACATCTCAAGTTAGGAGGAATTCAAAATGATCGGAGCCGTCATTTACAACGGCAGCAACGCCATGGTCGCCGACCTTCCGGCGCCATCCCTGGATCTGGAAAGCAAGCTTCATTCCATTGACATCATCGATCCGGCAGATAAACTTCCCCTTAAAGATGAGGAAGGAGATCAGATCCGGATCAAGCTCTACGCCACCTCCCCCGAGGAAGCCCACCTGCTTTCCCTGCTGACCCCGGACCGCAATCTCATGGAGGCGAATCTGGCCGCGGAGATGCTCCAGAGAGCGGAGAGAGAAGTGCAGCCTCGTCTCAAGTGCGGGCTGCTCGCCGACCGCTACACCACCCTGACCGACTTCTTCAATGAAGCCCGGATGGTTCCCAAGGCGCTGGACCAGGCAAGGGCAGTCAGCAAGCAGCTGGTAGACGAAGCGAGGGCTATGACCGATTTCCAGCGCGACCCCAATATCCGTGTCGTAGTCTCCTGTACCCACGCCGGCGAAACCGAGTACTTTTCCCTGCCCCTGAACGACCCGCAACTCTCCGCTGTCTTTGAGAGGCTGGACGAGATCGGCGAGGAAAACTACAGCCTTGGCATCAAGGCCTGCCGCTACAAGGACCACTGGCCGGACACCTTCGCCGAGGTCCTTCGGGAGGAAGGGCTCTTCGCCCTCAACGCCCTGGCCGCGGCCTTCCCGCCGCTGGAGGAGTACGAAAAGTACTGCGCCGTGGTGGAGTACGCTGACGCCAACAGCAGCGGGGCCTATATCGCCCTGGCCGAGCACCTGGATGACTTCGATTATTATCCCGGCGTCAGAGACCTGGATGATGTTGCGGAGGAATGGATCAGCAGCCAGCCGTATCTCTCCCTGAGCGCGGAGCTCCAGGAATACTTCGACTACAGCGCCTACGGCAGCGACCTTCAGGACGAGTACGGTGGGGAGTTCGTCAGCTGCGGTTATGTCTTCATGCAGGGCATGATGCGGCTGGAGGACATTCTCAGCGAAGCACAGGACATGGAAATGCAATAGGGGGCGTTTTCATGAACGACTTTGAAAAACTGCTCCATGGCATTCTCGACACGACCAACAGCTTCTGGAACGCCAGGTACATCGGGAGAGCCTGCTACGCCCCTGTTACAGAAGACCTGCGGATCAAAGCCGAGCTCCACAGCACCCTGGTCAGCGAGCACTACAACTCTCTGAAGCTAACCGCCATCAGCAACAAGAACGGTGTCATCGACTCCCTGACCCTGCACTTTTCGGACTATCTCTCCGTCGATCCCAGGATCAGGATCAGCAACACCCGTCCCTATATCTGGACCAACAACGGCACAACCGAATGGTTCGGGACTCCGAAGCCCCAGGAGTTGTTTGCGCTGGCCCAGGCCGCGGACGAGTACGCCGTTCAGTTCGACCCGGAGCAGGCTATGAGCCAGACCCCGGATTTGGGAATGGGGTGATGGCCCATCGGAGAAATCAGATTTCTGGATATGTTCGCCGGGATCGGCGGCTTCCGTTCCGGGCTGGAGGCCGTTGGCGGCTTCCGCTGCGTCGGATACTGCGAGATCGATCCATATCCCAGGCGGGCATATGAAACCCTATACGACACAACGGAGGAGGTGTATTACCCGGATGCAAGAGAAATCGATCCAGCCACACTGCCGGATCTCGACCTTATTTGCGGAGGCTTCCCTTGTCAAACCTTTTCAATCGCTGGAAGAAGGGACGGCTTTGCCGACACCAGAGGAACCCTGTTCTTTGAGATCGCTCGAATCGCTGAAGCCAAAAGACCTCGCTATCTGCTCCTTGAAAATGTTCCCGGCCTGCTATCGCATGACGAAGGGCGGACGTTTCAAACCATCCTCCACGCGCTGGATGAGCTGGGGTACGATGTCGCGTGGCAGGTGCTTAACAGCAAAGATTTCGGCGTCCCCCAATCCCGCAATCGCGTGTACATTGTCGGATATCTTAGAGGAGAATGTTCCGGCGAGGTACTTGCTTTCAACCAGACAAGTCCGTCGGCTCTTTCCGAGATCGGCAAGCACCCGGAAGGAAGCCGTGTCTACGACTTCAACGGCCTGAGCTGTACCCTTGCCGCCAACTGCGGCGGCTTCGGCGGTAAGACCGGTATGTACGCTGTGCCCGTCAACTGCAAGACCAGACTGGGCTACCAAACGGCCTACGTCGGAGACGGAAATGGTGCTCTCCTCTCAGGACAAGCTCCAGGGGCAGGCCGAGCCTGTTTCGTGGACTTGAACGAGAATCCCGCCTTCACGGACATTGCCCGCTGCGTGACCACCCGCCAAGACGCTGGGATCGGTTCTCATCCGAGAGAACGCTCCGGCGTCTTTCAGGAAGTACAGGAAGGCGAATACAACGGCAAGTTCGTTCTCGTAGTCACGGATGCTGACAAAGAGGTTCATTACGGCGTCATCCGCAAGCTGACCCCCAGAGAGTGCTGGCGGCTGCAGGGCTTTAGCGACGAACAATTCAATAAGGTCGCCGCCCTCGGCTTCTCGGACGGGCGGCTCTACAAAATGGCGGGTAACGCGGTCAGCGTTCCCGTCATTTCCGCATTGGGGCAAAGGTTGAAAGAGATCGACGCCGCAAACGCCACGGAAACAGGTGAACGTTATGAGTAAGCACTGTACAATCGTCGAAAGGCCGCTTCAGGAGTACAACCGGCTCACCGACGAGCAGCTTGCCGCTGTAAAAAAGCTGGTAAAGAAATGCTGCAATTATTCTCAGGGAACCTGTACGGCTCTGGACGAAGGGGATGACTGTCCCTGCGTTCAGAGCTTTTCCTATTCCCTGATCTGTAAATGGTTCCGCAATGCCGTGCTGCCGATGGATCCTGTTCTTGAGAGGAAACTCCGAAATGAGACCCTGAAGAAGTGTGAGCGCTGCGGAAAGGAAATTGTGGCAACGTCCAATCACACAAAATACTGTGCCTCTTGCAAACGCATTCGCCGGCGGGAATTGGACGCCGAAAGAAAGCGGAAGCAACGAGGCGTAAATGTCCGCTTTTAGGAGCGTGGAAACCGCGTAAAAACGGGGGTTTACAGCCTCCCAACCGAGGGGAGTGCTATAGGTATACCCCCCGAAGCGTTCTCCGCCGTATGGGGCGGGAAACGCGCCAGAATAGAACAGACGCCAAAGGCGTCGGAAAGGAATAATCATGCCCAATCACGTAACGAACAATTTGACCTTCCAAGGCGACCCGGAGGCCATCCACCGGATGTTGGAAGCCGTCAAGAACGACGAGGAAGGTTTCGGCTCCATTGACTTCAACAAGATCCTCCCCACGCCCAAGGAGCTCAACATCGAGTCCGGCAGCCGCACTACGGAGGGGATCAAACTCTACAACGACTTCCTGGAGATCTACAAGCTGGGTCACGAAGGAGATGTGGATCTGTTCTCCATCCCCGAGGAGAGCGAGAACGCCTTCCTCAAGCAGCGGCGCGACATCAGCAAAAAGACCTGGAAGCTGGGCCGGGAAGCCTGCCGGAATATCCAGCGCTTCGGTCACGCCACCTGGTACTCCTGGTGCACCCAAAACTGGGGCACCAAGTGGAACGCCTACGACTTCAACTACAGCGATGGCACCCTGTCCTTCCACACCGCCTGGTCCGCGCCGATCCCTGTGCTCCAGAAGCTCGCCGAGATGTACCCGGAGATCGGGATCACCCACGAGTGGGCCGACGAGGATATCGGCCACAACTGCGGCCATTACGACTACAGCGGCGGCAAGCTTACGGAAGGGTGGATGCCCGCGGACGGGAGAGATGCCTACGAGTTCGCCGCAGCCGTTCTGGGCGAGGACCTTTCGGATTACGGCCTGGTCCTCAACGCCAACGAGACAGACTATATCTGGGCAGGAGCCGAACAGTACGACGTGCTGGAGCTCCTGGGCCAGCGGGTCCTGCGCTCTGATCTGGAGATAGGCCTGTCGGAGATCCCCCTGGGAATGCACCTTTACCATCTGGGAACGACGGACAAGCGGGACCGCTTCAACTGCGTTTCCGACGTCCGACCGGAAAACTTTGGCTGTTCCATCGTCACCCTGGAGCCCATCGAGCTGGGGCCGGACGGGGAACGTCCCCTGGCAGAAGACGAGGTCCCCCGCTTCACCACGGACAAACTCAGCTTCGAGGAACTGCTCCAGGAGACCATAACGGAGGATGAAGGGATGGGAGGTATGGAACTGTGAGCATCAGAGAAATCACCATTGGCGAGCTGCGCCGGATGAACGGCAAGGAGGCCCTCATCATCCAGGGCTGCGGCGCCCCTCTGCAGGAGTGGCAGGACGGAATCAACGACATGCTTACGCAGGCCGAGATCCTGAAGGAGGGGACCCGGTTTACCGACATCTTTTCCTTCCAGAACGGCAACATGACCTGCCTTGTCTTCCCCTTCTCGGATGACGTGAAGCTGAGCGTCGGCAAGCTGGCCATGTGGCGTCTTGCCACCTACGAAAATTTCGGAGGCACTTGGCTGTCGGACTACGTTCCCAACCACCTGGGCGGGTTTGTCCATGAAGATCCCGCTGAAGAGGAACAGGAGCCCGCCCAGCAGGAGCCCGTCCCGGAGGAGCGTGCTCAACGGGAAAAGCCCGACTGCGAGCTCATCGGGCAGGACGGGAACGTCTTTAGCCTCATGGGAATCGCTGCCCGAACCCTGCGCCAGAACGACATGGCTGCTGAAGCCCAGGAAATGCTGGATCGGATCAAGTCCCAGGCAGGGAACTATTATGAAGCCCTGGGGATCATCGGGGAATACGTCAACATCACCGGCCCGGAGGAAGACCCCGCGGAGTACGAGGAACAGGAGCTGGAGCCGTGACGGACGAAAAGAGCAAGCGGCAGCCCTTCCGTTTCAAGCACCGTGCTGACCTGATGCGAAATATCACAGTGGGGACCGAGATCGTCGCTACCGCCCACGCTTATCATCCGGATCTGATCGGCCTGACCCGTGTGGTCACAAAAGTTCAGACGGACGGCTTCTACTCCAAGATCAAGGGCCAGCCGGAGCACAAGTGGTCCACCTGTAACCACGGGAAAGGCTTCTTCACCCCATACTCGAAAGCGTCCTTCTACCGTTTCAACGGCGGGACCGTTCAGGTCCTGAATCCCAGGCTCCAGGACGGCAGCGTGCTTTACGAGATGGAGGTTTATCCCCCGGCACCGCAGATCAATGAACAAACCAACAATGTCAACAAGGAGGACAACAGTATGAACGAATGGGACCACCTGCGTCGGCAGGCAGAACGCATGAAGCAGGAATACCCCGCCGGCACCCGGATCCTGCTCATCAACATGGGGAAAGACCCCCGCCCCGTGGAGGCCGGAACGAGAGGGACCGTCAAAGCCGTGGACGATATCGGCACCGTGCACTGCGACTTCGACAACGGCAGACAGCTGGGCCTGATCCCCGGTGAGGACAGCTTCCGCAGGCTGACGGAGCAGGAGCTCAACGCGGAAAGAATCCAGAAGGAAGCGGACGCCCTCTTGGAATCCTTCCAGAAAGAGACCGCCAGGCTTTCCAACGTCAACGATCCCATCAGCCTGCACGTCTCTCCCGACTTCCAGTGTGACCAGACCGGAGGCTATCCCTGCTCCCTCGTCGTCAACTGGAACGAGAACAAGGCATGGCTCCAGCTGAACGACTCCATGGCCCTGGAGGGCGAGGATATCACGCCCTATGAGCGCGGCTGCGCTGAATGGGGCATCCGGGACTGCTGGGACGCCGAGGACTTCAACGGTATGCTCATGTCCCTGGGCGAGGACGCCATGGACAGCGCCTGGATGAATCCCGACGAGGACGAAGGGCTGGTGATGGAATAATGACTGCCCTTCATTGCAGATCACCCACCATGAAAATACATTTTCTGACAATCTAATCTCATATCTTTTTCAAAGGGGCCGTTTTGTGTGCAGATCACAGAACGGTCCTTTTTCTGTACCTGCGCACAAAAGGCATCTGCGCGCAAGACGGCCTCCAAAGGAGGCGAACCACCTATGGCACCATCTGTCAGCCCGCTGAATTGGACTGGCAACAAAAGCTGTATCTACGACATGATCTCCGGCTTCATGCCCGAGCACAGCGTGTACATCGAACCTTGCATGGGCAGCGCTGAGGTTTTCCTGCGCAAGAAGCCTGCCAAAAAGGAGATCATCAACGACTACAACGGCGATTTGGTTAACTTCTTCCGGGTCCTGCAAAGCACGCCCCATCTGCCGGAGCTGATCGGGCGGCTCTATCTCTCGTTCCATTCGGAGGAAATGTTCAAACGGAACCAGCGCCTGCTGGCTGAGACGCCCAACCTGCTGGATGACGTTTTCGACATGCTGAATATCGTCTGTGAGATCACGTCCCAGGACGTGGAACGGGCGGCGGCGTTCTTTGAGAACCAGGTCTACAGTTTCTCCTCTATGGGACAGTCCTTCGCCATCGCGCCCAAGGATATCACATCCAAGTTCCCGAAGCTCCGCGCCGCCAGCAACCGGCTGCGGGACGCCATCATCATGCACCGGGACTATAAGGACGTGATCCGCGATCAGGCCTGCGTCGGAGCGTTCATCCTGCTGGATCCGCCATACAAAGGAACTGAGGCAATGTACAAGAAATCGAACTTTGACGCCAATGAGCATGACAATCTGTTTGCGCTTATGAATGGCGTCCATGAAAAGTTCTGCGGGCAGTGCAAGTTCCTCATCACTTACAACAACGACCCGTATATCCGGGCCCTGGCGGACCGGTACGGCTTCGACACCTTCGTGCAGGACCGGCTCCACAATATGGCCCAGGGCTCCAAGCCCGGCTCTATGTTCGAGGAGCTCCTGATCGCCAACTACGACCTGAAGGAGCAGGCCAATCAAAACCACTTCTACTATCCGAAAAACTGCGAACAGCTCGGACTGTTCGAGTACAACCCTGACTACTGAGGAGGAAACTATATGGAACTGATTGTTACCTTTGCCCAGGACCTTGCCCCGGAGCTCATTGAGCTCCTCGGGATCGACGAGGACACTGAATTCGAAGCCTTCTTCGCGGACGGAACGCTGTATGTTCGCCCGCTGAGCGAGGAAGAGGAAGACGAGCTGGACTGGGGCTGTCCCGTGACGGACGCGGTCTGTGACGGCGAGTGTGAGACCTGCCCCGTGTTCCAGGCCGCCAAAAACAGCAGCACCGGCCGCGCGGCCGCGAAAGGAGGTGACTGATATGGCTCTGACCCGTTATCTCGGACGGGATGGCCGGATCGCCATTCCCCCGTTTATCCGGGAACGCCTGGACCTCCAGCCCGGCGACCTGCTGTCTTTTGCCATGGAGAGCGACGCTGTCGTCATCCGGAGGGAACGGTTCTGCAACCGCTGCGACACCGACCGGACCGTTGATCTCGATGAAATCTTCGACAGCCTGAATGCGGAACAGCAGCAGGCGTTTGTCTCCCGCTTTGCGCGGAAGCTTCTGACCCGGAGAGGGGGTGCTCGCTGTGGCAGAAATTAAGCCTCTCTACCGCAAAAACGTGGAGCAGGCCAAGCTGCTTGGCGAGCTTAACGACTGGCGAGCAAGTTTCCGCGAGAACATCGCCTGCGCCAGAGCAATTGACGCTGCTCTCCGAGACGGCTTCGATGGTATGCACCTTCGCCCTGGAATTGCCGAGGACATCGTCGGTCAGTACGGAATGGACCGGGTGGCATGGGTGCTTGCCGCTACCCTTCATGAGAAGGAACATGACGGGCGCTTCTCGCAGCAGAACAAGGCGTGGGGCGAAAGTCAGCGAATCACCTGGGACAGACATTCTTGTGAATACTGCTGTTATGCGCACTCCGTACTGGTCAACGACATGATCAACGATTTCCGGATGCTCCAGGAGGCCCAGGCGCAGATCCCGGACACTATGAAGATCCGAATCTTCCAAATCAACCGTGACCGGGATCAGGACCGGCTGAAGTACCGCAACTTTGATAATCGTGGCGGCAGACCTGTCGATGCAGCTATCTATGACCGGGTTTTCACCGGCGAGATCGAGGGCAAGAGTCTGGAGGACGTCTACAGAATCTTCAACACCGAGGGGCACCGGCTCCACCGGGGGCATTCCCTTTCCGTCTCCGACGTGGTGGAGCTCTGCGATCCTGTTGAGGACCATGAGGCAGGCTTCTACTACTGCGACAGCGTTGGTTTCGAGAAGGTGGACTTCGATCCGGAACTGGCTCAGGTCCCCGAGAAGCTCTGCCGCGTCCTGGTGCTGGAGCCCCATCGGAGGCCTTACGAATCGGAGCTGGTGGATGAGCTCTCCGCCCTGCAGAAAGCGGTCGGCGGGCACATCGAGTTTACCTATCCCTTTGACGACAACGCTATCATCTGCGGCAACGAGGATGCGAAGCTGGAAGGGTTGGAGGGCAACCGCCGCGTCTACGGTTCCGTCTACGCAGGCAACCTGTTCCTGGTGGGCGATGACGGCGAGGGCGGGCTCATGAGCCTGACAGACGAGCAGATCCGAACATACAGCGATATGTTCGCTCAGCCGGAGGACATCTCTCAGGATGAGGTGGAGGCGGATACCGGCTTTGTTCTCTATGGATTCTAAGGAGGGATTTCATGAAACACAAAATCATTCGCGTTCTCATTGCCGTTATGCTCGCGGCCCTGCTTCTGGGAGCCTTCAGCATGACGGCCTTCGCCTCCGGAAACGTGGCCGGGGCGGTGGAGCAGACCTGGACCGCGGCGCAATCCCAGGTCAAACAGATCGTCAATAACGTCGTCTTCCCGGTCATTGACATGATCCTGGCGATCATGTTCTTCGTCAAAGTGGGAACGTCCTACTTCGAGTACCGCAAGCACGGGCAGTTCGACTTCACCGCGCCGGCGATCCTGTTCGCCTGCCTGATCTTCACCCTGACCGCCCCGCTGTATATCTGGACGATCCTGTAGGCCAGGGCCGTCCTTCACCCATGGCCGCCGCAGCCCAAACCTGCGGCGGCCCCGCACTTTAGGAGGTGAGACCTATTTTTGACTGGTTGGTAGATCTGGTAGAGGGGATCGGCGACGCCATCGGTAGCCTGTTCGGCGGGATCGGCGACGCGGTTGCCACTGCAATCTTCGACACCTTTCTGAACTGGATCTACGGAATCATCTATAACGCCATCGCGGACTTTTTCACCATGATGGGCCAGCTGGGAGCACAGATCTTTGACCTGCCCTGGATCCAGGCCTTCATCCGTCTGTTTTCCCTCTTTGCCTGGGCTCTGTTCGCTGCGGGCACGGTGGTGGCGGTCTTCGACGTGGCCATTGAGTATCAGAGCGGCAGGGCAAATATCAAAAGCTGTGTGCTGAATATTCTCAAAGGCTTCTTTGCCGCCTCCCTGTTCAGCGTCGTGCCGGTCCAGCTCTACCGCTTCTGCATCACCCTGCAGAACACGTTCTCCAACGACCTGACAGTATCCATGCTCGGCTCATCCGCCGGCAATCTGTCGGACCTCAGCATGGACATGCTGGCGGCCCACTTTGTGCCGGGCACCAACACCATTCCCGGCCTGCTTCTGCTTTTGGGCATGATTGCCTTCGCTTACTGCGTGGTCAAGATTTTCTTTGCCAACATCAAGCGCGGCGGCATTCTGCTGACGCAGATCGCCGTGGGCAGTTTGTATATGTTCTCTGTCCCAAGAGGCTATACGGACGGCTTCTACAGCTGGTGCAAACAGGTGGCTGCCCTCTGCCTGACGGCCTTCCTGCAAACGACCCTGCTGTTCCTGGGCCTGCTGACCTTCCCGCAGGACATGCTGCTGGGCCTCGGGATCCTGCTGTCGGCAAAAGAGGTGCCGAAAATCGCTCAGCAGTTTGGTCTGGACACCAGCGCTCATGCACATCTGATGTCTGTCGTTCACACCACGTCCATGGCCATTCACATGGGCAAATCTATTGTGTCAAAGTAAGGAGGAATCAAAATGGCATTGCTTTTTTCAGCTGTCACTGTCTCAGCGGAAAATGCGGAGGCAGAATTCCTGACCTTCGGGATCCCGGAGTCCGTAGAGGACTTGGAGGACTGGACCGCGTTCTCCGACCTGCTGGACAGACTGGACCGGGAGCAGGATCTTTCGGTCCACGTGGAGACCTATCTTTACGGGGAGGGCGAGACCGTCAGGGCCACCCCTGAAGAGGTCGCCTATCTGACCATGCGATCAGAACGGGACCCGGCGTTTCTGTCCCGGCACTGTGACAACATCGCCGACAGCGACTTCACCGTGCAGTTTGAGCCGGAAGAAACGGAGGATCTCGCGTTATGACCCACTACATCTATCCGCAGAACCTTCGCGCCGCCGTCAGCCTCTGGCTGTGGAGCATGCGGGACTTCATTATCCTGTGCGTCGCCGGGCTTCTCTCCGTGGTGGCCATGGTACAGTTCGGCTGGCTGCTCCCCGCGGCTCTGACCCTTTGCTTCGGCTTCCTGACCATCCGCCACGACGAGGTCACGGTCCTGGACTATATCCGCTGGGCCCTGCGGTATTTCATTTCCACGCAGCAAATCTACTTTTGGAGGTGACTCTGTGCAGAAGAACCAGAAAAAGGGCAGCTCCGTTCAGGATCTGCTCGGTATCAAAACCTTTACCCGCTACGGGCTCTCCACCAAAAACGGAGAGCTCGTATTCTATCTGGTAAGCCCAACCAACATTTCCGTTCTCTCCCATACCAGCATCGAGACCAAGATCCACCATCTCATGATGCTCCTCTCCACCCACCCGGAGATCGAAATCGTTTGCACCGACTCCCAGGAGTGCTTTGACGACAACAAGGCCTTTCTGCTGGACCGCTTGCGGGAGGAGCAGAATCCCCAGGTCCGGAAGCTGCTGCGGAAGGACGTGGACTTCTTAGACCGAGCCCAAGCCGAGATGTCAACGGCGCGGCAGTTCCTGTTTGCGCTTCGCTGTAAAAACATGAAGCCGGAGCAGGTTTTCACGGCGGCAAACGCTGTGGAGAAAACCATCTCCGAGCAAGGCTTCGAGGCGCACCGGATGAAGAAGGCCGAGATTAAGCGTTTCCTGGCCACCTACTTCGAGGCCAGCATGAACGGCGACGCCATGCCGGACGGAGACGGAGAACAGTATCTGGAACAGGAGGAGGAAGACGCATGAAACGAAAACCCAAGGTCATGACCCCGGAGCAGGCGGAAGTCTTCCGCACCAAGGAATTCTTTGACATGATCGCGCCGGGCGTTATCAAGTTCATGCCGGACCATTACATCCTGGGTGACAGCTACCGCTGTACGTGGGTGATCCGGGAATACCCGCCCACCACGGAGACCCAGGCGATCCTGGCCCAGCTCGCCGACCGCTCCGGCGTCACGCTGCGGATGTACCATCGGCTGGTGGACGCCGCCGAACAGCGCAAGATTATTCAGAACGCCGCCCGCCGCAACAAGCTCATGTCCTCCGGCAATGACGTAACGGAAACCATCCAAGCGGAGGGCAATCTCCAGGACGTGGTCCAGCTGCTGGCGGAGCTGCGAAAAAACAGGGAGCCGCTTCTGCACTGCGCCGTGTTCATGGAGCTCAAGGCCTCCAGCCCGGACGCCCTGAAGGAACTGCAGCAGGACGTCTCCATGGAGCTGACCCGGTCCAAGATCACCGTGGACAAGCTGACCCTCCGGCAGCTGGAGGGCTTCCTCTCCGCTCTGCCCGTGGGGGCCAATCAGTTTGAGACGCAGTTCGAGCGCGTGCTGCCCTGCAGCTCCGCGGCCAATCTCTACCCGTTCAACTTTTCCGGCAAGACGGATCCCCACGGGATCTATATCGGCAGGGACAAGTTCGGCACCAACATTCTCGCCGACTTCGACCGGCGAAGCGAGGACAAAACCAACAGCAATGTTTTGATCCTGGGCAATTCCGGCCAGGGCAAGAGCTATCTCATGAAGCTTCTGCTGACGAACCTGCGGGAGGCCGGGAAACGGATCATCACGCTGGACGCGGAAGCGGAGTACGAGGATCTGACCGCCGCCCTCGGCGGCTGCTACATCGACTTCATGTCGGGGGAGTATATCATCAACCCTCTGGAACCCAAAGCCTGGAGCGACGGCAGCGGAGACGTGGACGCGACAACGCCGGAGGCTTTCCGGCGTGTGACCCGCCTGTCCCAGCACGTCGCCTTCCTCAAGGACTTCTTCCGGGCCTACAAGGAGTTCAACGACGCCCAGATCGACACCATTGAAATCCTGCTCATGAAACTGTACGCCCGCTTTGGGATCACCGACAGCACCGACTACAGCGAGAAGCGTCCGGGAGACTATCCCACCATGGCAGACTTCTATAAGCTCTGCGAAGAAGAATACAACACCTTCGACAAGCAGAGAAAATACTTGTATACGGAGAAGCTGCTGCGGGAGGTCTGCCTGGGCATTCACTCCATGTGCGTCGGCGCGGAGAGCAAGTACTTCAATGGCCACACCAATATTGTGGACGATCAGTTCCTGTGCTTCGGCGTCAAGGGCCTCATGGACACCAACAAACGGCTGAAGGATGCCATGCTGTTCAACATCCTGTCCTACATGAGCAACGAACTTCTGGGGAAGGGCGGCACGGCGGCGTCCATCGACGAGCTCTATCTGTTCCTGACAAATCTGACCGCAATCGAATATATTCGCAATGCCTGCAAGCGCGTGCGTAAAAAGAACTCGGCGATTATCATGGCCTCGCAGAACATTGAGGATTTCCTGATCCCGTCCATCCGGGAATACACGAAACCGCTGTTCTCGATCCCGACGCATCACTTCCTTTTCAACCCCGGCCAGATCAATCCCAAGGAGTTCATGGACGCCCTTCAGGTGGAGCCCAGCGAGTTTGAGCTGATCAAGTACCCGGAGCGCGGCTCCTGCCTGTACCGCTGCGGCAACGAGCGCTATCTGCTTCAGGTCATCGCGCCGGACCACAAGGCCGCGCTCTTCGGCACGGCGGGAGGCGCATAATGAGCGCCGCTGCCATTGCCGCGAAAGTGGCTTCCGCCGTCCTCTCCAGCGAGAAGGGCCGTAAGACAGCCGGTACAGTGATCCTGGTCATTCTCGTCGTCCTGCTGACGCCAGTTCTGGCCATTGCCGCGCTGTTCAGCAGCGGCATCAGCTTTGACACCAGCAGCCTTGCGGACCAGGTCGTGGCCCAGATGTCAGCAGAGCAGCAGGCACGGATGGAGCAGATCAACGCCATGGGAATTGAGATCGAAAACGCCATGCGGGACGCCGGGTTCGGCGTCCGCTATCTGGAGGCCCACGTCCTCTTTCTCCTTGCCCTGTCGGATCACATGGGCGAGGAGGATTTTGTTTCCAGGCTCGTCAGTTGCTTCGCCGCCAACCAGACGGACTCCCAGCTCATTGCCGCCGTCAATGCCGAGTTCGGTACGGAGATAGACGTTGAAGATTTTACCCATGTGATGAACGGCATCCGATCCGTCTACATCGACACTTCCAATTACGTGGATCTCTCCATGAAAAACAACCTGGATCTGGTCGAGTTCGCAAAGGAAGCGGAGCGGACAGGCTGGGGCTACGTCTGGGGGACCTACGGCCTGATTCTGACGGAGGAACGCTTCAACGCCAAGCTGGAGCAGTATCCGGACGATATTGGCGAACACGAAGAATTCATTCGCAGCCACTGGATCGGCAGACGGACCGCGGACTGCGGCGGGCTCATCAAGGCCTACGGCTGGCTTGATCCCGACACGCATGAAATCTCCTACGGCACCAACGGCTTCACAGACTACGGCGCCAACGGGATGTACTATGCCGCTCCCGAAAAAGGCTCCATTGAGACTATCCCGGAGATTCCCGGCCTCGCCGTCTGGCATGAAGGTCACATCGGGATCTACATTGGCAACGGCGAGGTCATCGAGGCCATGGGAACCCGATACGGCGTGGTCAAAACCGTTCTCGCGAACGGCTCCTGGACCGACTGGCTCAAGATCCCAGGCATTACCTACATCGAGGTGCCGGAGTCCCCGGCACCTACTGACACTACAGAAACGGAGGAACCATAAATGCAGCCTTATCTTTTGAAAATTCCCCTGCAGCGGAAAGATCCGGAGGTCCACTTCGAGGCATGCCAGGTGGATCACGTTCACACCCTGAGCGAAAGCGAATTCCGCTTCTTCCAGCACAACCTCATGCTGGAACATGATTTCCTGCGCGACTACAATCTCCACCATGCCGCTCCGCCCTCGGAAGGCGTCCGCAACGGCGTCCTCATTTTGAGCTCGGGCTCGGATGACGGCATTCTCGTCTGCACTGAAGGCTACGACTACGCCCGGTACAGCGCCTACGTTCCCTACGCCAAGCAGATTCTGATGCTGAAGCAGTACCCTGCACTCCAGGACTACGGCAAAGAGATGGCAGACCTGGTCGACAAGTGCATCCAGAAAGCCGTGACTGTCGGTCTGCCGGAGCCGTACAAGCTCTCGCTGGAAGCCCTGGGCGGGGAATCCGCCCACCAGTCATTCAATGACGAACTGTTCCTGGAGATGCTCGGCAACCGCTCCGAAGTGGAAGACATGGAGGTTGACGGCGACGACCTTCTGCTGACCATCTCCCAGGAGCATCTGCCCCGGCGTGATCAGGAGCTCCGGGTGCTCCTCGACGAGGATCTTAAAGTCGCCTGCGCGAAGCATCTGCTGTGGCTGTACGACGCTGGCGGCGAACAGGCCAACTTCAGCAACTGCGAATTCCTCGGGGTAGACTTCTCCGGCATGGAACTTAACAGCGCTGTCTTCGACGGAGCCGTATTCAAGTCCTGTACTTTCCATGACGCCTCTCTCTGTTTTACGTCCATGAAAGGCTGTACCTTCATCGGCTGCGGCTGCCGTGACATGACAGCAGAGGAAGCTGTTTTCCGGAACGCTGTTTTCGACCATTGCGATCTGACCGGCGCTGTCATGACCCACAGTGATCTCTCTGGGGCGGTGCTCCAGGACAGCGAGACGGAAAACGCCAGCCTTCAGAACTGCCTGATCAAGGGCATGCTCCTGCGGGATGCGGGCTCCGCTACGCTGAACATGGTCGGCACGACCATCGACGAGGAAGCTTGGAGCGGCCAGGAGCTGCAGGCGTTATCTGAGGAGGAGTTGCTGTGAAAACAACGACGATCCACGTCTCCTTTGACGAAGAAAAAATCAGCGCCTTGAATCTCTACCTCGGGTTGAAAAACCTGACCTTGGAAGGAGAACTGCAGGCCGCTCTCACCCAGCTCTTTCAGCGGCACGTTCCGTCGCAGGTACAGAACTTCATCTCCATGCGCAACGACGGCAGCCCGGAGCCGGTGGTGCCGAAGCCCAAGCGCGGCAAGCCGTCTCCCGTCCAGACGGAGGAGGTGCCTGCCGGTGAGCAGTGACAACGAAAAACGGTGTCAGTTTCCGGATGGAGTGACAATCCGGCCTGACGGCGTCAACGAGCTTGATCCCTGCTTCTACGAAGAGATCGAAACGGTGAAACACTGCACGGTCCATGTCCTGCGCTGCCAGCGTTGCGGTCACATCGAGATCGAGTGGGAACGGGAGTCGGCCAGTGAACCTGATGAAGAGGAGGGCTGACATGAGCAGCGAAATCACGATCCCCGCAGAGTATGTTCCTGCGGTATTGTTCTGTGCGGCCTCCATGGAGCTCTCCGTGGAGGCTGTCGTTGAAATCGCAGTCAGATTCTATTTGCACGACAGGAGGCAAGAGCACAATGACGAATGAAACCAAAGGCATTACAGTCAAGATCGACGCAGGGCTCCACGCGCAGGTGCGTGAGTATATCGAAGCCCACGGCATGACCATGGCGGAATTCGTTGCCCAGGCTTTGGACAACGAGCTCCATCCCAAATATCAATTACAGGAGGCAAGCACAATGGCAAATACCAGAACTGTTGCGTTCCAGGTTCCGGAGGATCTGTTCCAGAGGATCAAGGAGTACCTGGCCCGCAACAACATGACCCAGCGCCAGTTCTTCCTTGGCCTCATCGAGGCCGAGCTGGACCGGGAGCAGAACGAACGTTACGACCTCCAGGCGGCGGAATCCGCCAAAGCGGATCCCGCCGAAACGGAGCAGGCCGGGAATGATACCGGCCCCGACGCCGACGAGCAGGCCGCTTCCGAAGAGGATTCCCAGCCCGATCCTGAGGAGACCGCTCCGGAGAACGAGCTCGCCATGTGACCGCGCAGAATCCCCCGCTGTGAGGCCCGTTGTGCCGATTTGTGGGCTTTTCACGCCGAAGAAGAGTGAGGACCCCAGGCATCATAACGAGCGGATTTGCGGGGTCTTTGAATGCGAACCGGCCCGCCTTCAGAATCCTGTTTCCAGGAGCTGTGGGCGGGTCGATTCGCAAGCAGGAGAAAAGCCTGGAGTCACTTCGGGACTCCAGGCTTTTCCACCGCCGCCGGCAACGCCGACGGCACAAGGGATTTCGGGCTTTCCATCGTTTCTGAAAAGTGGAGTCAAATCAGCAGCCCAGAATGCGTTTTGGAGTCAAAAGTCCAGTTTTCCCAGTGTTTCCCCACGTTTTTATGGAGTCATGCCCCTTTTGGAGGGAGATTACGCTTATGAATAAAACCAAACACAAAATCGCGGTGTATCTGCACCCGGAAACCATGGAGCAACTGGAACAGGTCTACCGCGAGGATGGCTGCAGAAGCCGAACTGAATTCATCGAGAAAGCTGTGCGCTTCTATCTGGCTTATCTTTCCGCATCGGATAGTCAATCCCTATTGCCCAACACCTTCCTGTCTAACATGAAAAGTATCGTTGCAGAGAGCGACAATCGCGTCAGCCGTCTGCTCTTCAAGCTCGCTGTTGAGATGGCGATGATGGTGAATCTTCTGGCAAGCATTTCTGACGTGGATGATATTACCTTGGCCCGTCTGCGCGGCGAATGCATCAAAGAAGTCAAAAAACTGAACGGCGCTCTCTCCATGGAGGAGGCTGTCAAATGGCAGCGGGGATAAATTATGGCGCGGCTGATAACCAAGTTCAAGTTTGTCAAGCCCACCAGAAAGATGAGGCTGGGCGGTTATGCGGAGTACATTGCCAAGCGGGAAGGTGTTGAACGAATCGACAAAAGTCAGCGGCTGCTTCCTGCAACTCAAAAACAGACAGACCTGATTCGACGGCTGATCAAAGACTTCCCGGACAGCAAAAAGGCCTTTGAATACGAAGACTATCTGAAGAACAAAACCGTTGGGTTCGCCTCCGATTTCATTTCCAGAACGATAGAAGATCACGCGGATCAGTGCATGAATGTCAAAACCTACGCAGACTACATCGCAACCCGTCCCAGAGCGGAGCGGTTTGGTTCGCATGGACTGTTCACCGACGATAGCGTTCCCGTGCAGCTCTCCAAGGTTTCCGCTGAGTTGAACCACCACAATGGAAATGTGTGGACTGCAATAGTCTCCATTCGAAGAGAAGACGCAGAGCGTCTTGGCTATGATCAGGGCAAACGCTGGCGGGATATGCTCCGCTCCCAGACGCAAAACTTTTCGGATGCGTTCCACATTCCTATGCGAAATCTGAAATGGTTTGCGGCTTTCCACAACGAGTCCTATCACCCGCACGTCCATCTTATCGTCTATTCAACTGATCCCGCGGAAGGTTTTCTTTCCAAAGACGGTGTGGAAAAACTGCGTGCTTCTTTCGCAAAGGATATCTTCGCGCAGGATCTGCACAGCCTCTACGTTGCGCAGACAGAGCATCGGGATGCGCTTCGTGTGCAGAGCAGAGCCCAGATTGCGGAGATTATTTCGCAGATCAACCACGGTGTCTACGACAACCTAGAGGTAGAGAACATGCTCTTGCTGTTGGCACAAAGGCTTGCGGACACGTCCGGAAAAAAGGTTTACGGCTACTTGAAAGCAGATGACAAAGGGCTGGTGGACGCCATCGTTGACGAACTTGCCGCTGACAGTCGGATCTCCAGGCTCTATGATTTGTGGTATGAACAGCGCGAAGAAATCCTTCGAACCTATACCGATACGATGCCGGAGCGTATACCTTTGTCAGAAAACAAGGAGTTCAAAAGCATCAAAAACGCCGTCATCCAAGAAGCGCTGAACCTTTCCCTGCACCGGTTTTCTGTAGAAGAACCCATCGAGCCGGATGAATTGGCTCTCACGGAGTCAATGCCGAAGGAGCGCGAGGACGATGTTTTCCCTCCGACTCAAGGTGTTATTTCACAGGAGCCACGGCAAGAAAACTATCAACCGTCTGCGGATTCAACGGAACTACCATCGAAGTCTGAGCCATTCGTCGCTCTGTATCAGCACAGAGACGCCATTGATTTCAACAGCTACGCCTTCAAGCTATACCAAGCCGCAAAGGAATTGCTGAACCGGGACTCCGAAGAATATGATCCGGACAGAGCCGTTGCAATGCTGACCGCCGCCGCAGAAGAGGGCTTGTCTATCGCGCAATACCGCCTCGGCAAGCTCCTTCTGCTCGGAACGGATGTTGAGCAAAGCATAGAGGACGCAGTCTTTTGGCTCGGCAAGGCCGCAGAGCAAGAGAACGAATGGGCCCAATACCTGCTCGGCAAAACGCTCCTTCGCGGAGAGCTTGTTGCCCAAGACTCCGTCCATGCGATGGAATTGCTGGAAGCATCATACCGGCAGGGCAACCGCTACGCCGCATACACCCTCGGAAAAGCGTATCTGGACGGACGCCTTCTGCCGCAGGATATCCCCGCTGCACTGGAACGGCTGTTCTTCTCGGCACAGGAAGAATTTGCCCCTGCACAATATCAGTACGGCAAACTGCTCTACCACGGAGAACATCTTCCGCGGGATATCAATGCGGCCCTGCGGTATCTGGAAGCGGCGGCACAAGGGAAAAATCCCTATGCCGCCGCTCTTGCCGCAAAGATTTATCTGACAGACGAAGCCCACAAGAGCATAACGGATACCATTAGGCTCTTCCAACTGGCCGCAGAGAACGGCAGCGACTATGCAGAGTGCATGCTTGGGAAGCTCTATCTGTTCGGCCATGAAGTCGAACAAGACATCCGGCTCGCGCTCTATTGGCTGGAGGCTTCTGCCGGTCATGGTAATCAATACGCTGCCCAGCTCCTGCACAGTTATCACACGGGGCGTATCTGGGGCTGTTCTCTTGGTGCGCTTCGCCTGCTCCAACAGCTTGCCCGGACCTTCGATGAACGGGAGCAGGAGCAGAACCGAAACCTAAAACTGATGAAAGCGGAGCGAAAGCTATTACAAAAGATTGAGGAAAAGCGACAGGCCCACGGCTTGAAACACGGATAACACAGAAAGGAATCGCCATGTCAGAGTTATATTATTTCTCACCGGAGCAAAAGGAAATCGCCCAGCGGACTAATCTTGTAGAGTTGCTTCGCGCTCAGGGAGAGGTACTCAAACCATCTGGTTCAGAATATGAATGGCTATGCCAGGGGCAGAAGGTCACCATCCGGCGCAATCTTTGGTATCATCAGTACGAGCAAGTCGGCGGGGACGCCGTTGGTTTTGTTCGCAAGTTCCTTGGAAAGAGCTACATCGACGCGGTAGAATATCTGCTCCGATTCAACGGCGAGCCCTTGCCGGAGCATCCGCATCAGATGCAGGAACCGTTTGTGCTGCCGCCCGCCTGCGAGAGTTTCAAACGCGTCTTCGCTTACCTCGTCAATCAGCGTAAAATTGACCGGGAGATCGTCTACGCATTTGTTCACAAACGTATGATCTTCGAGTCGGCCAAGCACCACAACGTCGTGTTCGTTGGCTATGACAAGGACGGCGTTCCCCGCCATGCGCACAAGCGAAGCACAGCAAAAGAAGGGACCTACAAATGCAATGTCGCTGGGAGCCAGCCAGAATACAGTTTCCATTGGCACGGCATTGGAGAGGCCTTGTATCTCTTCGAGGCTCCCATCGATATGTTGTCCTTCATAACACTGCACCAGGACGGCTGGCGGCAGCAAAGCTATGCCGCGGCCTGCTCCGTCTCCGACAAGGTGTTGTTTCAAATGCTCCAGGACAATCCCAACATCAAAAACGTCTGCATCTGCTTCGACAGCGACGAGCCGGGGCAAACTGCCGTGCAGAGAATCTCGGACAGATTATTTCTTCGCGGAGTCAAATCAGAAGTCCTCATCCCAGCCCACAAGGACTGGAACGAGGACTTAATCTATGCAAGGAAGGAGTAAGCATGGAAAAACTTGCGTTCCTGATTCTCGTGGCAATCGGGATGTTCGGTCTGCTGACCGCCATCCCTTTGATCACACATATGTACAACCTCAACCATATCAAATCCAAGACGGTAGGCGACGGACAGCATGGCACAGCGCGGTGGGCCACCAAAAGCGAGATCCGAAAGACCTATCGGCACATCCCGTTCACCCCGGAGCAGTGGCGTAAAGATGCCGCAGCGGGAAAGGTGCCCGTCATTACCGGAACGAACAAACCGCTCCCCCAGGGCATCGTCGTCGGCTGTACTGGCAGGCAAAACACCACAGCAATGATCGACACCGGCGACGTCCATGCGCTCATGATCGGCGCCGCAGGCGTTGGCAAGACGGCATACTGGCTCTATCCCTGCATCGAGTATGCCTGTGCATCTGGGATGTCTTTTCTCTCCACTGATACGAAAGGAGACATCATGAGAAACTACGGAACCATTGCCAAGGACTACGGATACCACATCTCTGTGATTGATCTTCGCAATCCTACCCGCTCCAACGGCAACAACCTTCTGCATCTTGTCAACAAGTATATGGATCTGTACCTGGACAATCCGACGCAGCTTGTCTACAAGGCCAAAGCGGAAAAGTATGCTAAGATCATTGCAAAGACAATCATCCTTGCCGGTTCCGGCAGTGCGGACTACGGCCAAAACGCATACTTCTATGATGCCGCGGAGGGCTTGTTAACCGCTACGATCCTTCTGATTGCGGAATTCTGTGAGCCGGAGGAGCGTCACATCGTTTCTGTCTTCAAAGTGATCCAGGAATTGCTGGCGCCCGCAAACGCCAAAGGCCGCAATCAGTTCCAGATGCTGATGGCCCTGTTGCCAGACGATCACAAAGCAAAATGGTTCGCCGGCGCTGCTTTGAATACCTCGGAGCAGGCGATGAATTCTGTCATGTCCACCGCTTTGTCTCGTCTGAATGCGTTCCTGAACTCAGAATTGGAGCAGCTCCTATGCTTCGATACGGAGATTGACGCCGAACGGTTTTGCAATGAGAAGTCCGCAATCTTTGTCATCATGCCGGAGGAAGACCCCACTATGTTCTTTATGATCTCGCTGATTATACAACAGCTCTACCGCGAAATTCTCTCCGTTGCTGACGAGCAGGGTGGGAAGCTGAAGAACCGCTGCGTTTTCTTCTGCGATGAGTTTGGCACCTTGCCCAAGATCGAATCCGCAGAAATGATGTTTTCTGCCTCCCGCTCCAGGCGTTTGCAGATCGTCCCCATCATCCAATCCTTTGCACAGTTGGAAAAAAACTATGGCAAAGAAGGAGCAGAGATCATCGTGGACAACACCCAGCTTACAATCTTTGGCGGATTTGCCCCGAACAGCTCCTCCGCCGAAGTTCTGGCTAAGGCAATGGGAAGCCGCACCGTGATGTCCGGCTCTGTCAGTCGTGGCAAGGACAGTCCATCCGAATCCTTGCAGATGATGGAGCGCCAGCTCATGACGCCGGACGAGCTGAAGTCAATGCCGAAGGGACAGTTTGTTGTCATGAAGACGGGCTTTCATCCTATGAAGGTACGGTTGAAACTGTTCTTCAAATGGGGAATCTCCTTTGACAAGGAGCACTTCTTTGCCGTTCAGGAGCACGGAAATCGTGAGATTGCTTATGCCAGCAGGGCAGAGCTGCAGGCTGCAATCATAGCAAAATACCCGCCTAAGCAGCTTGCCACAACGATGCCAGGGGCATCTTCCTTCGGAGGCCAGGCTCAGGCACACGCCCCCATACGCAACAAGAGCTTCCACTCGGCACTGCGACCCGCAGCGCCAACTGGGGCATGATGCTCCCTCACAAGCGAAACTACATGATAGAAGGAAATTATATGGGAAATCTGAATTTTTTATATCAATTGGATCTGCCACATCGAGCGAAGCTGGTATACCTCTACCTCTACGAGAGACGGGGAAAAGATAACACCGCTTGGCCAGGACTCAACACGATTGCCAGCGACCTTTCCCTTTCCCGCAGCACTGTCAAACGCGCCATACACGACTTAGAAAACGCGGGACTCGTCAAGAAAGAGTTGCGCTACCGGCAAAACGGCAGCGCAACTTCTAATCTTTACATCTTAACGTGTGAGTCACTCCAAACATGCTAGACAAGCTTCTTTAAGCTACGGATGTGAAGTTTTCATTACTTATGTTCCGCCAAGAGGAAACTATGTCTTCACGGTGAACCGAGGCCCGGTTCAAGGTAGTCCCCCTTGAAGTAATCATCCTAAGAAAATACTATCAGAAGAGAAGATCCTGCTTTAAGTAATCGTAATGTCTGCTACTCATCTTGCTTGTTGTCCTCTTCTCCATATTTCCATTCCAAAGCCATATGGTTCCATGCTTTCTGTAACAATAAACTCCCTTCTTTATCGCAAATAGATTTGGCAATGTGCGTTTTAAAGACAATTGCTTCAAAATGTGGTGGATATTTGCCCGCCCGTTTGCTTAGCCGACACTCCAACACAATTGGGTATTCGTCGTTATATGGAGCATTAACACACTCTGCTTTTCTGATATGTTTTTCGGAATAACTGTCAAAAGGTTTACCTAAACGTGAAATGGTAGATAGTTTTGTCTCATTCCCACTTGTTACACAAAGAAAAGGGGCATATGTAAAGTCACGATTCAAAGATAACTGTTCTTCAATATTTCTACTAAAACAATCAAATTGCAAGGAACCATCTCCATATTGAACATTAACGATATTAATATCGCAAATACAATACGGCTTTCCATCTTCGGAGTAATAGTATATACAATTCTGCAACAACAAACGACTAAATGGCAATGGGCTTTGGTGCTCTCGCATTAAGAGATCTGCTTCGTATGTTGTGGATAAGATCTGCTCTTTTTCATTTACAAGCTGTGCTTCCGATTCATCTTTTGTGGGAGTAGGTTTATACGGCTTATAATAATATCTGCATGACGGCCAATACTCCTCAAATATTCGTGCCTGGTCATCATCCCGAATATACTTATTAGCCGCTAAAAGAATAACCCATGCCGCTACAGCGTAATAGTCTTTCTTTGTTTGAAGCTTTATCTCCAGAATGGGGCCAATTTGCTTCTCACAATAGATGAAGAGCGTTAATTCTTTTTCGTCTCCGCGAAGTTCAAGCTTTTCTTTACTTCTTGACCAAACGGAGAAAAAGTCTCTCACTTCTCTTTCTACATCATGTAGGGTATAAGATCTTTGCCCACTCTGTCTGTAGAAACGTTTATATTCAAAAAAAGGCAACTCGAAAAATGTAATCTCGGGCTGATCATGGCCAAGCCACATACTAATGCTTGAAATCCTTTTTTTCCATTTGCTTTCTCCAAATGAATAGCCCCCATCGATAAAAAAGCACAACCCTCCCCTACCTATGACATCCGTATCATCTTCCGAATTGCTGTTTAGTACTCTAATTTCCCCATAACTTATCACTAAGGGCAATTCCGAGTGAATATCTATGAATACCCCGCAGCTCTTCTCAACTTCCTTTGAAATCAGTACCCGATCACCTAGAAGAGCGTTCCTCCCGGATAGCGATCTGTTTGCATCCTGCATAGAATCCATAATATGCTCCTAACCTAATGCTGACGATAATTGCTTTTTGTCTTCTATTCCCATATAGAAACAGAAACAATTACTGCGTGGTTCTGCTGAATTACTGGCTGTTTAGCCACTTAACCATTTTCGTAGGATCCCGGAAGATTTCCTGATCAACATTTTCAAACTCATATTGGTCTTTTTCTACGGAATCGGACGAATCATCATAAAACTCATCCTCATCGTCTTCCTCTTCTGGATCTAGTTCTTCTCCAAATGGATTGTCATCCTCTTCATCATCCATTTCAAGGAGCATAAGGTCAAGTTCCTCACTTATGCTTTCCGTCGAAGTATTATATGACTCATCGTAATCAACATAATCACAATCATATTTGTGTTGCGGTTCAGTCAAAGCACGCTCAAGATAATCGTTGAGGGTTTCTTTGTCAATTCCATCAATTCCAGCAGCGGAGAAATAATTAATTGGGATTATTGCATTGGGCATTGGTTTGGTTGATAAATAATAACCTCTTGCCAACATATACACCATGTCAATAAAGTATTCACGACCGCTCGATATCGACATATTTGCAATGTCGAGTCGATGAAGAAGCCGATCATAGTCATCAATTGTTGGATACCAATCCGAGAGCAGACATTGCAATCCAAACCCTACAAATGAAAGCATAACGTCATTATCACAACGAAACAAACAGATCGAAGCGGATGATCCAACAAGAGGATGTATTGTCGTATGAATGTTATGTGCTACTTGGCTGCGATGCAATCTATTTGACAGCAGATTAATTGAAAAAAAGACACATCCATTTGCAGAAAACAGACGAGATATATTGTTATACTCTCTAAACATGTCTCGTTGCTCGCGGGTCAACGAGACATTGTGCTTGTTGTCAAAATACGCGAACCGTTCTGGTGAATGGTTAATGAATTCCGGCTTGGAGGTGGCAACATGTCCAGCACTGGAGAACAGTTCCATCGCATATGTATAGAATGTTTCTGCTTCCCAATCTTGGCTTGACACATTGCCACCTCCTCGCTTTTTGGTATTTGCTACTGGCTCTCTATCTGATTAACTGTGCGAGTTCATCCGCATAAGAAATACCTTCAAGTTCTTTTTTGAATGTTGTCATTACCTCGTATGTCTTGTTAAGATAGTCATCGCTTGTTTGGCAACCATCCGTAAACTGCTCATACATTACTTCGATTCCTCCACGAACATAGTCATGAAACAGTTCCATATTCTTATGAAATTCATCGGCTTTTTCAGGTTGCGTGTCATAGCGGAAGGCTCTGTTGATTCGCTCCTCGGGTGAAAGCTCCGTTTTTTTGTCAAGAAGCATAACCATGCGATAGAGGAAAACGCAGTTATCTCGTTCATTTGCAAAAGCATCCGCATAAACACGAGCGCGATCATCAGAAGAGGTGTCGCGTTTTGCTGTGCGACTATAGAGTAACCCAAAAACTGCTGCATTCATATAAACATCAATATATCTTTCAAACAACCTTGCAGCCGTCGGATTATCGGGGCTTTTATCATCCCGCGCGTTTTTCTTTGCAAGAAACTTCAGATATGTAGCATGTTTGCCATTTATCGTATAATCGTTCTCAAACATGTTGCCGCCTCCTTAGTTAAGACGGGTTAAGGTTTCACTGATCTTCACTAAATGATACCTCTGTCCAACCCGTTCATTCATGACTGGTTCCGCATAGTTCCAGTCTTTCTGCATAACAAACATAATAACTTGCTCAGCAATCTCCGGCAGAACCTTGGAGATATTAGCTGTATGTGTTTCATCAGCATTTGAAAAAGGAGCATCCATCACAAGAGGATATGGCTCTGAGGAAAGATTAATGCCGTTTTCTGAGCGATCAGTGACGATTTTTCCCTTTGCTAATGCAACAAGGCCCGCAATAAACGCAAAGTTCTTAACTCGGTTAGAACCTTCGGATTCGCCAGCGGCAATTTCCTTATCAGAGATAGTAGTCAGCAACTCCACATGATACTTGGTGTCAATCGCAACACGCCTATGACCGTGATACATTTTTTCAAATATTTCATTGACTTTCGTTTCCAAATCCTCACGGATATTGAACTCTTTCTCTTTATAAGTTTCTGTAAGCCATTCGCGAACTCTCTCGGCATAGGCAATAATTTCCATCGCTTGCCGGTTTTTCTCAGATACTGCCGTAAGAGAATCGTAAATTTTCTTATACCGCTCAATATCATTTTTCTGAGCGCCGTCTTCTCGATTCAAACGGTCTTTTTTTGAATGGAGATCGCGAAGACGTATTCTAATATCAGCTAATTCAGATTCGTATTGACGCATGTTTTCCTTGCCGGAAATTTGATCTCGAATTGTTTGTAGCTCATCTTCCCAATCTTGGATGCGGCCTTTTGAGCGAAGGATGGCCTTATAGCGTTCATCAAGACTGTCATATGTGCGTCCGGCGGGTCGAGAAAAACTATTGAGTTTTTCCCTATAGTGTCGCACGGTATTTCCAATAGATTCAGGTGGCACATATGCCAGTTCAGCCATCAAGTGTTGATATGCGTCATTTCCCTCTTTGATTTCCTGCCCACAGATACAACGGCCACGTTTAATGAGTTCCATGATAGTGGGCTTTGTCAAATCACGTATCCCCTTATCATCAACCTTGACCTCTTTGAGAAAAGCGCTTGCTGTAGCTAGAAGGGGCTGTGCAAAAAACGCGAGAGATCCTGCGCTAAACTCCCGGAAATAAGCCGTTGTTGCATCATCAAGCGCTTTACGTTCTGTGGAGATCCTGCGTTCCAGGTCATCTTTCTTTTTCTGCATGGAAGCTGTGGTTTGGTTATCTCGCAAAATGGCGTCAAGCTGTTCTTTGCGGGCATCATACTGATTAATCTGAGATTCGCAATCTCCCAATTGCTCTGCAAGCGCAGACCGTTTTGCTTCTGCTGTTTGCATACGATTAAGAGCTTCTTGAGCTTTTGTGTCTCCGTCTAAGTCCATACTTCCGTACAGTTTTCCAATTACCGTCGTCTTCTTTGTACGGTCTCCAAGATGCTTTATTGCAGCATCCATAATCGACAAGCCTAAAAGCCCTTTAACCGCCTCGGCAACATCTTTTCTCGAGCTAATCGAACTGACACGCTCCGTATCAAAGAAGAAGTAAGAGGATAAATCTTCCGGAAGAATGTTATTGATTACTTTCTCAACTTGGGAGGCTTTTACAGACTCGGTTTGGCCATCTCCTTGTTTATACGATACCTTAATAACCGGAACACTCTCGCCCCTGACATTACCGTTTGAACAGTTATACCTTTGAGTTCGCGTGATAAAGTACTCTATGCCATTGTGTAGAACAGTGATTTCTACCTCTACGACTTTCTGCTCGCCACTTCGCATTTCTGCGGCAAGCTCATAATTGAGGAGAAAATCCGGGCGTTGGTCAAAGTTAACTTTCCCATAAAAGCACCAGTTGAATGCCTGCAAAAGAGTAGTTTTGCCGAATGTATTATCACCAAGGATGATGGTGACATTTTTCTCCGGGTCACAGGAGAAATCCACCTTTGTTGTTCCCCGGAACTGTCGAAAGTTCTCCATGCGTAACGACTTAATCAGCATGTCTTATCACCTCAGTAATTCTTTTTAGCTTCATCTGTAATGATGCGGCGAATTGTTTCTACCATCTGCTCCGTGGTTTTCTCTCGTGTTTTAAGGTTTTCTTGTTCAGCTTTGAGAATCTTGTACTTCATTGCGTTTAGCCGCTTCTCCTGAACATCCAGGTCACTAGTCATATTCTTCAACCTCCTCAGTGATAATATCGCCATCTATGTTATAGCTTCTTTGAATTGCAGATATAAGTGAATCAGAATCAAACGGATTCTCTGCAATTGCCGCAAAATCTTTCATTCGGATAATTTCACGTTTAGCCAACGACTTAACACTTTCTATCACATCCGAATCATAGTTTCGTACTTCATCAAGCGGAATTGGCAAAGTAATAAAATCAAAAATTACAGCGCATCTTTTGCCCAAATATTTTCTTAGAACTCTTCCTCTTCGTTGCACATACTCCTTTGGATTTGTACTACTAGCAAGAATAAACGCAGTCCGTATACTGGGGATATTAACGCCTTCATCCAAGCAGCGGATAGCAACCAGCGCTTGAAGATGGGTGCCCTCCGCGAAATCAGCCTTTATCCGTTCTCGCTCCTCTGCGTTTTCCGCTGAAGTGAACTTTGTTACTCGCATTTGTAGATCATTGCCTAGCATAGCAGACACAATGTCTATCTGACGCGCTTCTTCAACAGGAGGTTTATTCTCCTCGTAATCAACATCATGCATTGTCGTTGCACCACAATATACAAGTATCTGATTTTCATTCACATAATCTTTCATCAAACGTCGTAGTGCCATAATTTTGTCTGAAGCGCCCGCTACTATTCGCGCTCGCTTTATTAGTAGCATCTTCGCATATTCGCTTAACTTGACATTTCCATCTTTATCGAGGTGTATGTTTTTTCGTATTTTTGATGTTAGGTCAAGATAATTGCCCAGTTCATTCTCGTTGAGCGACACAGGAACCGGATGATAATAATACGGGGTCAACATATCGTTGTCGATAGCCGCTTTAAGTGTATACTCTATACATTTATCGCCAAAGTAATCGTACAGCTTTTTTGTCCCCTCGGGGTCTCCATGACGATCAATCGTTGCAGAAAGAGCCAGGCGATACGGAAAATGCGGCAGAAGCGTTTTACTCAGTTTTTCAGCGCCAAAGTTGTGCGCCTCGTCTACAACCAATACAACATTGCCACGAAGTTTTGCCATCAAATCTTGCACATAATCAATGGCAAACGTAGCATTTGTTGAAACCATGCAGAAATGTTTCTGTACACCTAGATTAAAGCTTGCAACAGCAGTTTTCAGCCGGTCCCGCCAATTTCGCTGTGAAGAGGCAGAGTAGCATACTATCGGTTTCATTCCGAACGCAATGATATCTTCTTTCCATTGTTCGACCAAGTGTTGATACGGACAAATAATTATCACTGCAAGAGTTTGTTGCATATCTGTATATAGCCTAGATATTGCAGCCAGTGCTGTATATGTCTTTCCAGTACCCGTTGCCATGTCGAAGATCCCAACATAGCCTCTATTGGCCCACTCAGCAATCGCATCCATCTGATATTGACGCATATGAACATAAGGGGGAATCATTGGGCCCGCTGATGCAGCTGGTTCATCAACAGGCAATACTTCTTCCATGGTAGGGTTATCATCGAGTCCGGTATCGATACGATTATTCACTCTGTATCGGCGAAGAATCTCCTCCTTAACATCTGGAAAATCAATAACCCTTATGCTCGGCTCATAATCTTCCCACATCGCATTAAAGGCAGATTGCTTCATATATACGCGGTCTGCATCTTGGGTCCAGGAAGGAAATACATCAATTGCCTCGTAATTCTGTGTAAATGCGTTGGCACTTTCGTTCATAGAACCAGAAAACGCAATAATATTCCCATCACTATCATACATTAATCCGAGTTTTTCATGAAACATGCCGATAGTATTTTCGTCTTCAAGGAACGCTATTTTTATCTCTAACCTTCCCGCTGCAATAAGGTTACTAAGTAAATTCAACCGTGCTTCTTCAAACTTCCCCTTAGGTTCTCGGAGTTCACGAAGTAATGCCTCCTTGATTACTTCGTCACGGCGACGAATTCCATCATTGATAGCATCAACATCTTCAGGCGAAAGACGAGGAGAGGCAATCATTTGAATAGAACCGCCGTTTTCAATTAGACCGCAGATGCCTGCCGTGAGGGATAGAAGGGATGAAGATGAAAAGAAGCCAACAGCTCTCTTATATGAAACCGCCTGTTTAAGGACGGGATTATAGAAATCTCGAATCACATTGTCAAGCCGTGATCTATACTCTGGTTTTAAGTCAATGTCCTGGAAGCTCATATTAAACCACCTTTACAAATTCTCCTCTATATCATCAAGGGCATTCTTCAGTTCTTCAAAGTCCTTTTCACTTGTGAGCGCATTTACACTCAAGCGGATTGTCCCTGAAGGAAAAGTCCCAAGAAACTGATGGGCTTTCGGCGCACAATGCAGCCCCGTTCTGACAGAAATACCTCGCTCTGCAAAGATAGCACCGGCGCTATCGCTACTTATAGCATCGAGTAAACAAGAAACAATACCAACGTATTTACAACCTTCGTTATTACCTATCACAGTAAGAAAGTCATAACTAGAAAGAATCTGCAATAACCTTTTCCGTCGTTTCTCCTCCTCGAAAAATAATCTCTCCACGGACATTTCTTTTATCCATTTTAGTGCTGCATTTAAGCCTGCAACTCCAGCAATGTTAATTGTTCCCATTTCATACTTTTCGGGAATGGCATTTGGCATACCCTGATTTGCTGAGTCATAACCAGTCCCGCCGAACAATATGGATGGGAGGTTAATCGTCGGTTTCATAACAAAGCCTGAAATACCGGTTGGCCCAAAGAGTGTTTTATGGCCAGCGAAAACAGCAAAGTCAATTGTCTCAAGCCCTGCATTTATCTCGATTAGTCCAGCCGTTTGTGCCATGTCAGCAAGCGTTATAGCGTTGTATTCTTTGGCCAACTCAAAGATAGCTTCAATTGGCGCAACAAGTCCAATAACATTGCTGGCATGGCTAACAATTACAAAGTCAGGTTTAGTCGCATCAAATTGATAGCGTATTCGCGTCAAATCATATTCAAGAGATTGCGAGACAGCAAGCTCCGTAACCGTGATTTGCCCACGCCGTTCATAATTGTAAAGAACGCGGGTAACGGCATTGTGCTCAAATGGGCTAATATATATGTTTTTTGCTCCTCCAGCGATTACCCCTTGAATAATCATGTTAAGTGCAATTGTCGCCGTTGGAGTGAACACTACTTGCTTTGCTGAACAATGTAATAGTTCTTGAATGAGCGTCCTCGTCTCATCAATAATACCTTTAGCTGTGTTCGCCAAAGCATATCCACCTCGGCCTGCACTTCCACCATAGTTGCGGTAGAAACTGTCCATAAAGGAATAGACCACATCTGGCTTTGGATATGTAGTTGCTGCATTATCGAAATACGCCATTTTGTCAATCCCCTTGTATTAACTGATTTGAAGAGTCAATCTCTAAGTACTTAACTAAGCGTGAATACATATATTTATTTGGATCAATTCCAAAATCGATGTTTATCGGCTTGTCATCCATCGCACAGGAAAAATGGAAATTACCAAATACTTTAAATAGTTCATTTTGATCAGTTCTGGTTATTATACCTTTGTCGAAGGCTTGTTGAGCTGTTTTCTCAAAATCACATAAACATTCCCAAAAGCTCTCTTCCAGTGCCAGAGTAATCTCACCTACATCGATCTCCTCGTGTGCGGGCTGCATAGATTGAACGTAAACCTCACATCCAATGAGGTCGTGAGTATTCTCGCTGTAACAATTAATATCTAGTAAGAACTTAACCTCACCCATAATAAACCTCTTGTTTTCTCTTGTTCCAAGCCTTCATCTCAACATAGCTTTTTAAGAACTTCCATTAGAATCTGGCGTTTCTCTTGTTCCGAGATCGAGTGGCCCATAGCGTCAAGCGATGCAGTGATTTGATTAAACAGTAGTTTTCCTCTGGATGTGACTTCAACCTTATCAAAGCGCCTAACGGTATTCTTTCCGTCTTCATCAGCAAAGGTAACCTGATAACTAGAGGTTTCGTTTATGGTCTCTGCAACTGTCGTGTCATGAAATTCTCTCGCCGTCTGCATGTATTTCACAAGGGCTTCGAAAAATACCTTTTCTGTCCGCCCATCCCAGTCTTCAATTCGAAGTCCTGTCGCGAGCTTAGCAAGTCTTGTAATGAAAAAATCCTCGTCGTTAGTTGCGTTCCTAAGGTGCTGCAAAAACCGTTCTGTTCCGTCAGGGAAAAGCTGCTCAAAACTCTTTGGATCTAAGGACTCACACCATTCCTTGACTACTGCTGTTAAAGTGGCATTTTTGCCGGATTCCTTGTCCTCCCTGGGAAGGAACCGGAGCTTAGTCTCTTCTATCAAATGCATTTTGAGCTCGCTAAGAAGTCCGTCAAAAAGTGTCTTCGCGCCGATGACATCGCCAGCTACATCTGCTGTAAAGTCCTCGTAGGCAAAAGTGGTCGGCAGCTTTTTAAATAACAAATCCGATCCACTTGCATTTGCTCTGAGAACCTTCATCATCTCTTGCTGGCGTTTTCCGATTTTAATGCCATTCGGACGAATCTTACACTCTTTCGAAAACTTAGGAAGCGCCATATACCACCGTCGCATAGCGTTAGCGACGTAATCATAAGAGCTTCCAGCCTTCTCTGCATCAATGACGTAGTCGTCGAATGCCAAAGCTAGCCGTGCAATGTAATCTTCTTTTTCTGGATTCCAATCGAGGTACTCAATTGAGAAATTACTCGGCTCGCTGTTAATCTGAACCAACACATCTAGGTTCGTCGGTACCGATCCAAAACGATCACTAATCACGACCTGGGGCCGATAGTTGTGCATGACTACGGCTACATAGATCGGGATCAGTCCATTACGAAGGCCAATGTGGTAGTCCGGCGAAGTCAGTCTATTGTATAGCTCCGAGAAACTAATCCGCCCATTCTGACGAGTCTCAAGCACAAAGTTCTCTATCGTCTCAAGCATATTCCGCATTGCTGCGTCCTCTGGCTGCAGATTGAGTTGAGAGATGCCTCCTTCCTCGTTCCAGATGCCTGTCCGAAGCAACGTACTACGCATAATGGACACTTCTTGTCCTGTGCCGGAAAGCCCGAGGTTAGGTTCAAGCTCATTTCGAAGAAGCGCACTAATAATCTTATTTCGGCTATTTGCAGCAATGCTGGTTATCTCATTTTTGTTGACAGATTCATTGTTAATAACGGGAGTCAGTCCAAATACTCTATCACAAATCTGAGACATCACTTCTGTCAAGCCGGATTTCCGACGCACGCTTATTATCTCTCCGTCATGATAATAGACTGAGCGATAGCTTTCCGGATGTGTATACGAACTGATGAATCCATTGATGACTTCCTGCAAGTCCTCGAACACAACTTCATATTCATCGAACAGAACCGGATCGTCAGTGGTCTGGTCCCGAAGTTGTTTTACCGCGGCATATTCTCGAATCACCCCATCGATCTCTCGGAAGTGTTTAGGCAACACAAAGATGAAGCGATCAAAACCCTTGCTAGTTTCCTTAACGATGTCAGAGATTTCTTTAACCTGGTTTTCACTATCAGGTATGATCCCGTAAATGACGCCATCTGACGGAATACTCTCGCTCTTTATATTCCAATCAACATCATCAGTTATCTCGCTCCCATCGATAAACTGGAAGCAGAAAAACCTCGTCATCCCACGTTCGTCATTGTATCGCGATGGATACATATAGTTGTCAAAGTTAGCAGCGTTAAGCACGCCTTTTGCAGTGACTCTGCCAGCTTGAGCTTCTATCTGATCGTGAATTTTCTGGTGAATATCGACGCCCGACGTCTGCTTTAGGCGCAGATAATCATTACTCCGCTTGATATATACAACAAACTCTTTCTCGATCAGATCGGTAATTGCTTGCTCGATCTCGTCGACATCGTAACTTCCAGAGTATATTCCGATAATCTGTTCTTTGGTTGGACTGAGCCTTTCATACTGTTCGAGAATGTAAATCAAAGATATTGTCTTGACAATCTTGCTTCCGAGGGTCCCTTCCGGAATCTGATTAAGAATGGCACTCGTCAAAACAAAAGTATCATGGATTCCTCCAGCATAAACTTCCTTCTTGAACAATGGCTCAAAGTAATCATAAATCTGATCCGGCGTCACCAGAGTAAAATCGTTCTCATAGACATCGAGGAACGAGTCAAGCGTGGCGGTTCCTTCCGCAGACAGGAAGGTAAAGAGCGTTCGCTCGTTCTGCGCAACGCGTTCAGACAGCCTTGGGAGTATAAAAGTCGAGACCGGGTGAAGCGGGAAGCATCCTTTTATTGCCGTCTCAATTTCTCCCTGAGCATCAGTAAACATCTGATGCCTCCGGTAACGCGTAAAGAGTGCTTCAAAGTCCAGAGCATGCGCATTGCAGAAAGTGCTCCAAAGAGGGTCCTTATGTTGGATGACAGAGGAAATGACCTCGTAGGTCTGGGTAAAGTTATTGTTCAAGTGGATATGCTTGAAGCGCTCGGATACTCCTCGCCAGCCATCTGTTTTTTCCTTAGGAAGTTTGTCGATGTAGTTACTTATCTCCTTATGGGAAATGAGCATCAGATGAAGTTGTAGCGCTCCACTCCGACAGCACTTCTCAGCAAAATCCTGCAGCATCTTCGTGTCACTTACTGAAGCATCGACTATGTTAGCCTCTAAGAATTTGCTGAACTCATCGTAAACCACATAAAGACCCGTATAGCCCATCGGTTTGAGGCTCTTTGCAACACTTTCATAGAGTTCTACAACATCGAAGCCAAGGAATGGATTAAACACACTTCCGGCAGTCAACGTCGGATAGATTCGTTCAAAGGTCTCATATGCGCCTACATCATAGCTTTCGAGACGTTCGATCAAAATACTGACCGGTTCATCAATAGCTTCCTGGAACCTAGTAAATGTCTCCGGAAATTCTTTCTCCCAGCGACGAATCACGTTAGTCGCAGCATGATAGTTAGTTTCCGGCATAGCCGATATAATGTCATGCTCAGAAAGTGTTCTCTGGAGGGAAAGCAAGAATGCTTGCGTGAGGCTCGTATTGCTACCGCTAATTACGACGGGAAGAATTTTGGTATCGCTCTCGTAATAGTTTTGCACAAGCTGATAAAGCCTCGGATTCTCTTGTATCTTCGGCATCATCTTTTCGAACAGTGCCAAATCACGTTTTAGGAGCATTGAAAGAATAGAAAGCACAATATGAGACTTGCCTTTACCATATGCTCCGATCAGCACTCTCGCCCGGTCGGCCGAAGCAGGGTTAACACTGAGTAATATTTCTTCAAGAAGGCTCAGTGCAGACTTGGTCGGTATAAAGTTTCTTAGTTTTTCATCACTTCCGAGGTCGTACCCGATGTTAACAGAGTACTGGAATCCCGAGGCAACAGAAATCATATCACGCATTTTGTACCTCCTGACTCTGCTCATCGATAGAAGAATAAAATCGTTCTACGCAGCCTAAGAAGTCCAACTCGGTATGAATGGTAATCACATCAAGCCCCGCTGTTCTGTTTATCTTGATAAGGCCCAGCCGTTCAATACGGTACAGAGCATCAAGCATGGTAATAGAGTCGAGATTGAACACCTTGCCGATATTGCATGGAGCAGTTAAAAGTTCATTAAGACTAATCTCGTTTCTGCCATTCGCATTTTTTACGATAACAGCCAGGACAACATAGGGATTGAGAGTATCGCTTGCCGGGATACTCTTCTTGTAAGTCTTTTTTCGCTTGTTAAGAATATCGACCAGTCCGAGTTCGCCAAAGGGACAATCTATGTTGTTTTCCGGATTCACCCGATCCGGGTTTGACTTATAGCGCGGAAGATAGGTATTAATGATGCACTGGAAGTCATCATTAAGAGACCTAATGGCGTACTCCGTCTCTGTGTCTTCCATCTTGATGTACTTTTGAAGCGCAGTCACAAAATCTTCCCGCGAGAATTCCGACATAGAGAACTCGTTAAAGAAGAAATACCAAGCCGTCGCTTCTTCTTTCTGCGAAGCAAGGCAATACTGTAGAAGATAGAGCGTTCCGAGTTCCTCAATATAAGTATCGTGCTCATAGATCAGCTTTCCGAGGTCAGTAAAGCTCTGCGTCCGCTTCCCTTTATTCGGCTCCTCCGTAAGGCCAACTGTCTGAAGCCAATACCTAAGCGCCTTAACCATATTTGCTCCGATCCCAAGGACATCCATCGGATTCTCGTCGTGCGAAATGAACACATCGGGCTTTTTTGCAACATATCGCATGCCCTTACTAAGCCATCCTTTTCTGATAAAGAACGTGTCATGAGCTCTAAATTTCATCGGCATCGCCGTGACCTCCAAACGTTTACTTTGTTCGCAAATACTTGTCCATCATGCATCCGCCATCAAGGTATTTCGCAGTCATACACATTTTGCAATGGACGCATTTCCCGGGATCGATAAAATAAGTATCCCCAACTATTGAAATTGCGCCTTGCCGACAAATAGATTCGCACTTAAGGCATTTTCTGCAAGCATTATATTTTTTGATTTGGTATCCAACCATTCGTTGCAAATCATCATGGTCCGCAACATTCATTGTTCTAACCTTGACAGCATAATCGTATCCGTCTTGGTTGAAAGGTTGGATTGATAGTATCGGAACATTTGTACGGACATCCAAGATAATAGTTTCTCGCAAGAGTTTTTTCCCAAGCTCTGGAGCAGCTTTCCCAAACGGAACAAACATTCCGACAAGCTCCTCATCAAAAGGCCTAACAAGGCGATATATTTTGGCATGATCTTCCGTCGTACAGTTGGTAAATCGAATCTTTACGTCCCCGGCAGATGCAAGGCCATTTCCACCTTGACGGGCTTTCCACTTTCCGCTATCTACATAAACTTCTGGATCTGGCTTGCCAATCTGTTTCGCAAAAGCAATAAGAAACTCTCTCCACTTTTTTGACTGTTCTGGCATATATATTTTTGAAAGGAATTGTGCTCTCAGGTTATTGTTTGGGCAGCACCAACAACCAACACGATCATATCCCAGCCGGTAAGCGGAGTTAAAGTCAATCTTCTCGGCCAAAATGTAAAGCCAGATATCAATATCTTTCCAGAAGAAAATGGGGGAGGCAACAGTCTGCTGCTGGATTTTGACTGACTCAGCGTTGTCCTCAATTCGATTATACTTGCTTCGGCTGACTGATTCAGATTTCCGAATTCCATAGAAGGTCAGGATCTGTTGACTCCGGTACATGCTACTAATAACTCTAGTTATTGGGCCAGTTTTAAACATGGAGCAACACCAACGCATCATTCGCGCAGGGGGACCAATGTCTTCACATACATCGTAGAAGTCCTGTTCCTCGTTCTTAGCAATCATAAAGATTGCCAGCGGATGGGTAGCCCTGAATCTGTACGCATACTCAATGGTAGCGGGGAATTCTAGCGTAGTATTACCAAAAATGTGAACCAAGCTGGGATTACTCAACGCTTTTGTTACAACATCTGCCGTTACGGTAGAATCTTTTCCACCGGAAAATGATATTACAATGTTTTCCTCTTTGAATTTTTCTGCGGCTTTGCGAACAAAACTAAAGGCTTCGTCTCTCAGATATGAAAGCCTGTGTTGATTAGCTTTTACAAAAAGGGTTATGCTTCTATCAAAAGCCGTGTAATCTATCGACTTGCTATATACTTTAACCTGTTCGGCCAGTAAATCTGTGTTAGCTTCGGAAAAAGTCTTCAACGGAACATTTAATGATTTCCCGTCGATATAGTATCGTGTAGTAGATGCCCAGCAAGAGCAGTCCATGTATAGCAACGGATCTTTGCCAAGCAATAAAGCAATCAGAAGCTTTTCTTCCGGGAAAACCGGCCTAATGTCAGAAGACAAATAGCGTGTTTTTCTTCTGCAGATGGGGCACACATCTTTACTTGGAGAATTGACAGTCTCAATGATGGGAATCCTGCAGTTTTCACACCAAAAAACTTCGATTGGGAGATCTTCTTCGGTATTCTGTCCACAAACAGGGCAGGTTCTCTCATTCGTTTCGATATTACAGTTTCTACACCACATTTTCGAGATAATCTCCTTTGTTCTGCCTGCGATTATTGCATTTGAAATGTACCATCGACTCTGTAAATGGACATGTTAATCACAATTCTTCCATTTGCTACGTAAAGCGATAAACCCTGTACAATTTCTCAACTATAATTGTTTTCGAGGAGCATAGCAAATCGTTGGACAGCACTTTCTGGTCCTTGAATCCTTACTTTCCGGCCGAATTGGAAGACCCAAGCGAAGAAGGTGGGGCTGAGGGAGACCTCGGCGGTTAGGAGGAAGTGGGTGTCGTCTACAACCTTCGTTTTGGCCTTATCGCCAAAGTGGTCGATGACGGAGTTCATGGCGTCCTCGTGGCAAAGAAGTTCTACCGTCGTGCGTTCACCATCGAAGAGCTGGAAAGCTTTTTCGCTGAAATCCGCAATGCTGTAGCCTTTGGGCTTCTTCATGGCAGCGTCGTTGAGAAGCTTGGGCGTCTCGGAAATCCGGTCAACCCGGAAGGTGGCGACCTTCTCATGTTTATCGGACCAGCCTACCATGTAGTAGCAGTCGCCGTTCCAGGTCAGCGTGTAGGGACTGAAAACGTAGGGCTTTCCGTCGTTCTTGATACGCTTCCGCTTGGAGGAGGTGTAGGTGAAATAGAAGAACTTGATCTTCTTCCTTTCGTTAATAGCCCGGTTGATTACGTCAATGAACTCGTAGATCTGCTCGTTCTTCGGCTTGATCCGTTCTGACAGGGAGATGTTTCGTTTCAGGTCTCCTGTCTGGTGGACGTTGGCCAGGGCCGCCAGCTTGTCCGTCAGGACCTTGCTCTTGGAGGCGGTGATGAACTTGGAGGAGGCCACGGCGTCGATCAGCAGCTTGAGCTCGGCCTGCTCGAAGGTCCGGGAGCCCAGGTAGTACTTATTCTGCGTGGAGTGGATCGTCCGCACGTCGTAACCGGCCATAGCCAGGGCTTCCATGTCCCGCCCGATGGTGATGCGGAAGGAATCGATGCCCCAGCGCTCCTTCAGCAGCCGGATGCACTCCGGCGTGGAGATGGGATGCTCGGCGTCGCTGTCGGTCTCCAGAAGCTGTAACAGCCGCAGCAGGCGAATTCTGCTCTCGTTCTTTTCCTTTTCCATTGCAACCTCCAAAACGCAGAGAGGGCCGCGAAAGCGAGTCTTGTTCTACTCGGTTTCACGGCCCTCCGTTTCTAAATTAATCCGTGTTTTACATTATAACACATCTTTTTTCGATATGCAACTGTAAAGACGGCTTCTCCTGTATATGTATTTGGACACCACAAAACTATTTTTGGATAATTCTGTCCATTCAGTGGCATTTGTTTAATGCCAAGCGCAGTATCAAGTCAGCTTCTGTTGGCTCAATACTGCGCCTTAATATTCAAATAATCAAGCCGTAAAGAGTTTGCCATACTCGACGCGAATCAGTGTTTTTCCACAGGTAGCGCTCGTGCCAGAGCCATAGGCCATTTTGCCGAAGGTGTTGACAAAGCTGATGGTGCGGTCGGGATTGAGACACACAAAGGTTTCGTTAGGCCGAGCAGTAGGCTTTGTTCCGTCATAGAAGGTGAAACCCTCGGCTTCGGCCTGCTCCGCAAAGGCCCGGCCCAGCTCAGGCGTGGGGAGATGCACATAGACCTTCGCGTCCAGCCGGGAAAGGACGGTTAGCGGCTTGTCCTTCGGCAGGAAGCCCTGCAGCGTCTCGTCCTCTAACGGCGAGAAGCCGCAGGCCAGGCAGAGCGCCGCGCAGCGGGCAAGAATAGGCTGGCGCCCCTCTTCGGTCAGATCGCCACCTTTCTCTGCGCTTGCAGATACTTCATAAAACGCGCAGTATTGCCTGCATAGCTCTCCACAAAGATCTTTCGCCGTAGCACAGTTTACGAAGTCCTCCCAGTCGCCGCGTTTCTCGTCCCAAACGCCAACCGTGATGCCGTGGGAGGTTTTTGCGATCTCGACATTGTCATCTTCTTTTAGGTACTCTTTGAACACGTTTAAAACTAATTTAATGTCTTCCATGATGATTCTCCTCGTTTATTATTCCCCAAAGGGTATGCAAGAGGCCCCGTCTGCACGACGGGGCCTCGGTCATCCATATCGTCCCCATCGTACAAGCTTTAGCACCTTACTTCTTAGCAGGTTGCTGTGCGGTCGCCGGGCTTGTCCCTCGCGCACTCTTTATAGGTCACCTATATTGTAATTGTCTCCGGCGGGGCTGTCAAGTGAAATGTAATTCACATCGGATATGACCCAGCCTTCGCATCAGGATGATTCTTCCGCTTTCTCCGAAACCAGCTCTGTGACGGCATAGGGCAAAAGATTGGTTGCTTTAACTTCAGGATTGATCCAATGGCGGATTGCCTTTTTAGGCAGAATCAGCGGCATTCGGTCGTGTATATGGGAAACGTCCTCGCTGGATGCCTTTGTCACAATGACAAAGACGGGAAGTCCGTTTTCAATACGGTACAGGCCGCAGAGATAGGTGAGATTCGCGTCCTTCGGCTGGATAGCATATTTCGTTTTGATTGTGCTTCTGCCGTCCTCCGAAGGGAGATGCTGCCATTCAATGTACCAGGAGGCGGGGATCACGCAGCGGTGCTTCTCCCAGGCTTCCCGAAAGAGAGGATTCTCGGCGGCCGACTCGGTCCTGGCATTGATGACAGGGATTTTTCGACCAGGTACGGTAAAGCCCCAAATCATGGGAAAGAGTGCCGGCTTTTTCTGCTTATCCATAGCGAGAACGGCGGCAACATCGGTAGGCCGCACTTCTCCGGCTCGCACCAGCGGCGCGGGATGAGTCTTCTGAACCCGCAGGAACAGGCCGGACTTTTCTGCGCCTTCCACAATCGGAGCAAAGTCCGGATCATTTTCCTTGATGTAAAACCGGCAGCACATACCGAGGCTCCCCCTTACAGGATCTATCTGTTTTCAAGGCCCTTCTATTTGCTCAAACAATCACAATACTTGATTTCCGAATCCCAACCGTCTTTCCAGCGGCTGTAGCTGTCATCACCATATTCCTGAATGATACGTTCCTTCCACTTCGCAGGAGAAGCATAATATTTCAAATGAAACTGGCCGGAACCGTTATCCAAAAAGGAAAGGCAAAGAGCAGGGTCGCTTTGGAAGACTTTTTCATGCCGGGTGAAGTAGGAGAAAATCCAGAATGGGTGAGTGCGGTTCGTCAGCACCCAGACCACGTTGTTTCCCGCAACATTCGGGAAGAAGCGAGTCCTCTTTAGTGCTTTGAACAGATCCTTAGCGTTTGCATTGTCCGGGAGCTCGACAGTCTGCCGGTGATCGAAAACGTCGTCTCCCGCGCAAACGCTGTCCCGGTTAATTGTGATCGTCATGGGTTCTGGGCTCCTCTCTGGACATAGATTAGTTTTTTGCCGCTGCCGTATTGCAAAACAGGGAAAAACGTGGTAAGATACTCCTGCGGCACAAGTACATACGAGTGATTTCGAGGTCATGTTTTTGCTATTCTGGCAAAAACACACCTCCTGTTTTCGTGTCCTCGGAATCACTGAAAACTTGTGTCGCAGCAATCGGAGTGATGTGTTTTTCGGGCATCTGCTTCGGCGGGTGCCCTTTTTGTTTGCGCGAAAGGAGGGGGATGTTGTGACCAGAAAGAAAGCAATCGCTATTGTTCTAATTATCTCGATTGTCTTCGATTTTTTGAATGGATGTGGATTAGAGACAGCGAATTCTCACGTTAGTTCAGAACGAGCATCCTCTATTACTTCCGCAACTCCTGAAACCAGTTCATTTGATACCCATTTTTCTTCCGAGGCTTTTACGGCAGCAGAAATTCAGACAACTGAGATAACAACGGAAGAACCGGCAACAGAGCCACCTCCGGAAACCGAGCCAACGCTAGAAATGACCGAGGACTCCACATTCGAGATTTTCTTTTTAGATGTCGGTCAAGGTGATGCCGCATGCATTCTGTGCGATGGACACGCTATGATGATCGATGGAGGGAACAATTCAGAATCCAGCCTTATCTACTCTTTCCTGAAATCTCATGGTATCTCATATCTGGATTGTATTGTTGCCACCCACCCTGATGCAGATCATATTGGCGGTCTGTCGGGTGCTCTCAATTACGCAGATGTTGGCGGAGCGTATTGTACCGTAACCTCATATGACACGGAGACATTTAGAGATCTCACAAAATACCTTGGCCGAAGAAACCGCGATATCACCGTTCCTGAACCGGGAGACACAGTCTATCTTGGCTGTGCAAAGGTCACATTTTTGTACCCGGACGCCGGAGTCACGCGATCTGACAATACATCGATTGCGCTTCGTATTGAGTACGGAGATACTTCTTTCTTCTTCGCCGGCGATTGTGAAAATGATGATGAAACGGCAATTCTTTCCAGCGACTATGTTTTGCAAAGCACAGTACTGAAAGTTTCTCATCATGGAAGCCGCTATTCAACTGGAAACGCTTTTCTTAACGCAGTTAGCCCAACCTATGCGATCATATCTGTTGGAGGGGATAATACTTACGGGCATCCTACCGATGATGTTCTTTCCAGGCTTCATGATAAAGGTGTTGTATTATACCGCACAGATATCCAGGGGGATGTCCATTGCACAAGCGATGGCATGTATGTATATTTCGATGTTGAAAGAAACAGCGATTTCGATACGTTCCTGGCCGCCGGCGGGTACAAGAATTATCAGGAGGAACTGGCGGCACAGACAGAGCCGGATACAAGTCAGGAGACCGTTCCGGATCGCACAATTCCGGGAGCGGATGACCCGGTAGAAACGGAGCCGCAGGTCACATACATTGCAAATACGAATTCTCACAAATTCCACTATCCAAGTTGCTCCTCGGTGGGACAAATGAAAGAAAACAACAAGTGGTATTTTACAGGAAGCCGTGATGAGTTAATCGAGCTTGGATATGAGCCTTGCAAGAGATGCAATCCGTAAAAAAGACAAATTTTCTAACAAAACGGGGAAGATAAAAATATTTTTTGAAATTTTGCATTTTCCTGTCAAAGTTTGGCTTCAAAATGACTCTATATAGGTAGAGTGGTTTCTAAACGGAAGCCATACCGACAAATCATGAGAGGAAGTGCGTCAAATGCTTGGTCGCCTTGTTTTCGCTCGTATGTATTCAGATCCGAGTTTGGATGATGTGAGGGCAGATGAGCGCAGCCTCACAGACAGAGAGCTGGAAGAAAGGTTTGCCGGAACAATCGAAGTTCTGAAACGAGAGGCAATCATAAAAGGCGAACTCCAGGCGGATATGGATAAAACAAAGGAAGCACTTTCCATGGTTAAAAAAGCGGATCATCTGGCAGAGGAGAACGGCTGGGACATTACCGTGTTTCGGGAGACAGGGGAACTCCACGTTCAGATCGTTCCGGATACCATTTTGGACATACAACCCATGGGACCGCTCTTCGAATCAGCGTACAGAGTTTCTGTGGATCGCGACGAAAAGGGAATCGCAAGGTTTCACTTTCGATACTCAACGCATCAATATGTCGGCAACGACACATTTCCTTGGTGACGTCGTCAGCCGGCAGCGCGAAGCAAAAAGCTCAAGCCATCTTCATATTGCTTATTGGAAATAGCGTTTCGCTCCAGGAATATACCCAGCATCTCCTTCTGACTTTGAAGGAGATGCTTTTTCTTTTGCGCAGGGTTCATGACCGCCCACCGGCGCTGCTGCTCCAGCTGTTCATGCAGCTCGAGCTCGACATCTTTTGTCATGGCCAAAAGCCTCCCTTTTATTCGTCTATCGTTTCCTCATCGTCCGCATCGCTATCGAAAAGAGGATCGTATTTTTTCCGGACGTCATCGAACTGCGGACCAGCCAGATGACGGAGAACGCTGTTGTAAGACTCCCGGTACATTTCACTGCCATTGGCCAGCTCCCGCTTATAACCGATCTCCGCTTTCTTCAGGAACTGATACGCAGAATCGAGATCTGTGTACATGGCTCCTCCAGGGGAAAGCTCTCGGCCCAAGGCATAGCACAGGCTGGGATAGCGTTCCAGATCCTCGTTCCAGGCAATCACGTTGGGAGTCTCCCAGGGCTCGTCCAGCACAAAGCTGGCAGCCATGCGGTAGTAATAGACGGACATTTCCGCATCCTTGACGCCCCACTTGTCGCTGCCGAAGATATCGCCCAGCTTGTATGCGGCATCCACATCCCGCTTCATGGCGGCAATTCTGAAATAGGCAAGCGCCAGGGAGAGGTTGGGCTTGATGCTCCGTCCATACAGATAGCAATACCCCAGGGTGGAGACAGCATGGATGTTTCCCATGGCCGCAGCCAGCCGGAAGTATTCTAATGATTGATCGTAGGTTTCCGACTTGTAGAGCTTCGCGCCTTTGTTGTTAATGTAGTTGGAATCACACAGCATGACTGCGTTCATATCCGTAGCGGTCAGAGTCAATTTTTTAGACATAATCTTTTCCTCGCAGTCATTGTACGGCAATACTCTGCTGATAGTTGTTCATGAGCAGATCAACCGATGCTCGAAAGTCAGAATCCTCGACCTTTCCGGCTTCCCAGTCGGCAAATAGATTTCCAAACGAGGCGATTACTTCTGTCGCTTCGCGAAGCTTCTCCCACGGGGTCTTTCTTTTGCGTGCGGGCACAGACTTCAGCGCAGGGACGCGCTTATGGTACAGCAGTTCTTCTGGAACCGGGCATGTGCCTTTGAGGATAAGAAACTCGCACTGCTTAACAGTATAGTTCGAGAATGATCTGCCGCCAGCAGGATCATCCAAGAGCACCGTCAGGCTGGCATCTCCGAAATAGCGGATCGTTCCCAATCCCAATTGCTTTGAGCTTGCCCAAAACAGCACTTTATCATTGGCGCGGGCTTCCGTCCCAACTGCGTCTTTGATATGTCTCCTGTTGTATTCCCGCAGCTTGTCCGGATATACCTCAGACCGCTTCCTGGGCTTCAAGGCAACGCCAAGTGCGGTGATATCCAAAACGCTTCTCGGCAGAAAAGGTCTTGAAAAGTCTCCATCCGCCAGAATTCTTTCTCGTCCGTCTTTTCCGACGCGAAAGCTCCTGACTGACCCGCGCCTGGCTTCCAGACCGGAGCCGCGGTACTGCACAATAAGGTCCCCGACTTTTATCCGGTTTCCAATAACGTCGAGCACCTGAATATTCAGATCCATTATCACGCCTCCCCTCAATTCGCGGATCTTAAGGGCTTGCTGGGATCGTTCCCAGGCTTCGGCGGGTTGAAGAATTCTCCTACCGTCATATCCAGCCCATCGCAAATTCTGGTAATTGTTTCCAGCCGCGGCTGTCCACCGCGCTTCCTGACAATAGAAAGCGTTGACGGATTGATCCCGCAAGTTTTTGCCAGACTGGAGAGCGTCATGCCGTGAAGAGCAGCCAATTCCTGAACACGAGCATAAGCATCAAATTCATTTTTCATTGTAAAAGAACCCCCTTTTTTACCGAATTCTTTTGGAATTATTACCCCCTTTTTTCTTGGGACACTCGCATTGTAGCACTCTAACAGTCCCATTAATTGGATAGATAAGCGTGGTTTCAGTTTAATACGCGGCCGCAAATTTTGAAGCTATCGCTAGGCAAAACCACCCGCGGCGCATATTTGCGGTTATAGGAGATCAGGACCGGCTTGCTGTGAACATTACCATTGCTGTCCGTATAGTCGTCCCTCTCATCTTCACCAGGGTCCTGTTCATCGTATGCTTTGATATATCCTTCGCCGTCCAGAACAAAGATCCCAACCTCACCAGGCTGCAGTTCGTTGCAAACCTGCACCCACGCCAGCTGGTGATCCAAATAGACCGGTTCCATACTGTCGCCATTGACACGAACAGCAAAATCGGCTCCTGCAGGGACGCTGCTCTCCGGAAAACGCATCAGCTCAATATTCTCGCCGTCCAGAAATTCGCCGGTGCCCGCGGATGCAGCCAGTGTGCTGACCGGCATTTCGATATACTTGACAGCTTTTTTCCGGGTAATCACAACGGGCTTATAATGACCGCTGGCAATCAAATCATTTTTATAATCCTCAACCTTCTGCAGACCGACTTCGTTCAGTGTTGCAGCGGTATTCATAAAATAAGAATATGCGTCAGGTATGTTCAGCGCATTGCAAATTGCCAGAAGCTGATACGCATTCGGGACAGTTTCACCTTTTTCCCAACGAATCAGAGAAGTGTAGCCCACATCCACATCTCTTTCTTTCAGCCTCTGCTGCAAATCTTTTAGCGTAATACCGGTTTTCTTTCGAGCCTGTACGATTCGCTGGGCAACGATACACAGTTCCCGCTCGGCCTCGGCATGATATATCTGATTGCTGTCATTTGCTGCGGGTCTCATTTTCTCTGTAAGCTGGATCATATCAATCCCTCCTTTGCGTATTAAAACTACCATAAATGGAATATAATGTCAATAAAAAATTTCATAGATGTGACATTTGCAATATTGACAAACACCTCGCACGAAATTATAATCAAGCCATAAGAGAAATGCAAACAAATGTTTGCTGACTTCAGTGAGGGATGTATGAGTGAAAAAAACAACAGTAAGCGTAGAGTGCTCGCGCCAGGAACAGGGTAGCCTGATTCCATTGAGCCTTAAATGGGCCGATGGCCGCGAATGGAAGATCGACAGGGTCCTCCACACATGTATCTCCCATTCCGGGGAGTATGACGGGATTCGCTACACCGTTATGATCGGAAGCGAAGAGAGATATCTGTATCATACGGCGGCGGACTGGTATGTTATCGCGTAGGGAGGGATAGGAATGAAAAGCTTTACTTCTTACGAAGAGCTGGAGAATCTCTGCGAAGCCATGATTAAAGACTTCTTCCGGCAGAAAGGATATACTAATGTTCTCTGTGTGGATATAGAGGCCTTTGTCACCGAGTACCTGGGGACGCCAGTCGTTTATGAAACGTTTGCAGAAGAAGATCCCGGAAAAATCGGTTTTCTGTCTGACGGCGCAAGGCCTCTTCTGGTACGCAGAGGCAGTATCACAACGGAGGTCGTATTTCCTCCAGACACGATTGTAATCGACGCATTCCTGCTTCACGAGCAGGAGAGTGCGAGAAAGAGGTTTACCATCGCGCATGAAGGCGCTCACCATCTCCTGGGACGGCACGTCCCTGTCCAGACCAACTTTGCGGCAGCTTTCCACAACGAGTACGATAACGAACAGGCCTATACGAAGGAAGCCTTGCGGGAGATGCTTTCCATCAACGAAAGCTTTGCGAACCGCGGCGGAGCCTGCTTTTTGATGCCGCAGTTTCTTGTATTGCGTGCTTTGGCTCGATTTAACGCATCCAAGCCCGTAATTGTCTACGAGGGAAAGGTGCTGGCCCAAAGCCAAAAACTTTTGGTTCAGCGGATGGCTGACGCGATGGGCGTTTCTTATACCGCATTTTTCAACCGCCTGCGGGAGCTCCGCATGTTTGAGCATCGCCCCATTGAGGAATATGTTCACAGCGAGCTTTGCTATGGGGGGGAGCATAATGCTGTCACAAACTCGTAACGGCAGCCGAGACAAGGCCGGCTCTTTGCCACGACAATTTCTGAATCCAGGGAAAATCAGCCCGGAAAAAACTGTCCTGCGAACCGTAAAATGCCCAAACTGTAAGTACCCGCTTCTGGAGGTCTATGGCTTCAAGCATTACTATATTCGCGTAAAATGCCAAAAGTGTAAATTCTCAGAAGCGATTGATACGGCTCTCTTCCGAAAAGTCAGAAGGTGATCGCTGTGGACAGGGTCTATATTTGCATTGACTTGAAAAGTTTCTATGCTTCGGTTGAATGCGTTGCCAGGGGCCTTGATCCGCTGAAAGCCAAGCTGCTTGTGGCAGACGAGACCCGGTCGGATCAAACCATCTGCCTTGCAGTCTCTCCAGCGTTAAAAGCCATTGGCGTTTCATCAAGACCCAGGTTGTTTGAAGCGAAGCAGCAGATCCGGAAGTATGAGTTTCTGAACAAAACGAAAGTCAGCTATATTATAGCGCCTCCAAGAATGGCTGCTTATGAGCGCGTCTCGGCAAAGGTATACTCTGTCTACCTGAAATACGTATCGACAGAGGATATCCACGTTTATTCCATAGATGAGTGCTTCATTGACGCGACCGGATATATGCATCTGTACAGAAAAGATGCTGCGGCCCTGGGCCTGCATCCTGCAAGGCTTATGGCAACGACGATGATTCGTGACGTCCTTCGAACTACAGGAATAACCGCAACCGTGGGGATTGGAGAAAACCTCTATCTTGCCAAGGTGTCGATGGACATCCTTGCCAAAAAGGCGCCGCCAGACGAAAACGGGGTCCGGATCGCCGAATTGACCGAGGAAGCCTATAGAGTTCTACTTTGGAATCATCGCCCGCTGACGGACTTCTGGCAGATCGGACCGGGAAGGGCTCGGACGCTTAACAAGTCCCATATGTTTACCATGGGCGATATCGCAGCCAGAAGCACGTTTGACGAGGAATATTTTTATAAAACCTTTGGGATCATAGGCGAACTCATAATAGACCATGCCTGGGGAATGGAATCCGCTACCATGCAGGATATCAAATCCTACCGTACAGAGAGCCATTCCATGTCCAATGGCCAGGTTCTTGCCAGACCTTACAAATACGATGAGGCGCGCAACGCTTTTCTGGAAATGGCTGAGGTTCTGTGCACAGATATGTTTTCCAATGATGTAGTGACAAAAGCCTGCTCATGGTGGGTGGTATATGACTATAAAAGTCTGGAGTATTGTCCCGGTTATGAGGGTCCGCTTTCCTTGGATTTCTATAACCGGCTTTTTCCTCAGCCCAATTACGGTACAGTAAAGCTTCCCATTGCCACAAACAGCATTGAATTGATCTCTGCGGCGCTTGTAAAGCAGTTTGACGAAAAAACTGACCATCGGCTGCTTTACCGACGTATTGGAGTATGCGCCATGGATATAACAGAAGATACTGGTGTGTATCAGATCAGCATGTTCGTTGATTACGAAGCCTTGGAGCGAGAGAATAAGCTCCGTACAGCCATGCACGCTGTCCGTCAGCGGTTTGGACCTAACTCCGTATTCAGGGGCATGAACCTTGTAGAAGGGGCCACAACGCTGGAGCGGAATCGTCTCATAGGCGGCCATAAAGCGTAAATCTGCATGAGGGGTGATGCCGATGGAATCCTTCGGAAAAGTGGAAATACCGGCTGATTTCAAGTACATGAGCATATTATTGAAAGGCAGACCTGTCCACGAAATAGATGACGCCTTTTCCCGCCTGCATCCCAAGATGCCAAACGGGCAGCGCGCGAACCAGTTCGCTCCGTTCGATGCTTTGAAAGGGTTTCATGAGGCGATCCTGTCAAAAGAAGCAATGTACGAGCCTCGCGTCAAACTGAATCGCGAGGCTGAGCGAGAACTGAACCGTCGTCTGGACATCCTCCACAATCTGACATTTAACTCCAGACTGGCCAGGATCCACCGCCCTTACATCACGGTCACATATTTTGTGCCATGCGCAGATCCTCAACATGATGCCTTCGGCAGCTTAGGGAAATACGAAACGGTATCCGGTATTTGCTGGGCTGTCGACCCGGACTTCCGGCACTGTCTGCGAATTGGAGATACAGTTCTTCAATTAGCTGATATTCTGAAAATCGAGAACGACACACAATTGTTCAATCAACCGTTTGACCAGGTTGGTTGAGCGACCGGTTAACGGGTTGCTTTCCAGAGAGAAAGCGGCGACCGGGCTGGGACAACTGAATAAAGCGACTTTAAATCGAGCGAGCGGAGCAGGACCCTGAAAAGGGCTGAAAACCTACCAAGCACCGTACAAAGTCGGAATTGGACATTCCAAGGGGAAAGTATGCCCTTTTGTCCGGCTCCGAATTGGCGGTGCTTTTTTGTTCCGCCTTTGTATGAATGATTGGTCCTTTTTCAAGCTTCCCGCTTGAGAAAGGACCAATTATGTTTATCTGGCTATGTTTCACAGCAAAGTACCCCTGACAGAATTCTAATAGATAGTCGTTTAGCCCTGTGGATTGGGTTTGACTAACCTTATATAGCAAATGCTGGATTCAAAAGATCCTGCGATAAAAAAAGAACCGCGCTAAGCGGTTCACAACTTGAAAGGAGAACCTCTACTATGAAAAAGCTTCAGAAATTCCTTGCCCTTGCGGTATGCATCGCCATCCTCATCGGCATCCTTGCGTATCCGGCGCACGCTTCGAATGACACTTCCGGCGTCTCTGAGGGAATCCTCGCCATCCAGCAGATCTATCCCGAAGGCACCGTCTGCACCAACACGACCCAGGAGTTCCGCATCAATGCCCATGGGCCCTGCTACATTATGGCGGCCCAGGGCTGCTGGGGCTTCGCCGTAAAGTTCGTTGCTGAATATTACGGCTATGATCTGAAGCAGAGCATCCCCGCCACGTGGCTGGAGATCAACAAGTCCGTTTCTTCCCAATACCCAAAAGCCGCCTATACGACAGCCCGCGAGAGCGTGCAGATTGGAGATATCCTGGCAGTCGTCAACCCTGGCCACGCCATGGTAGTGATCTCAATGGATGAGACCGGCGTCACCATCGGGGAAGGAAACTACGGCGGCCACGTGCATTACGGTCGGCGGCTGTCCTACGAAGCCATCGACCAGAACGTCGCCTACATTTTCCGTATCATGCCGCCTGTGCGTGATGGCAGCGCCCATGAGAACTGTCCCTGTCACCGGTTCAGTGACATGCCCGCCTACGGCACGCCCGAGCACGAGGCCATTGACTGGGCCTTTACGCACAAGCCGCAAAAGCTCACGGCCGGAACCAGCGGGACCACGTTCAGCCCTGCGGAGACCGTCACCCGCGCCCAGGCGCTGACATTCCTCTGGAAAGCCTTCGGAGAACCGGAGCCTATAACTCGTGCCTGCCCCTTTAAGGATGTGAAAATGGGTTCCTACTACTACAAGGCGGTTCTCTGGGCGGTCGAGAACGGCGTCACAGCCGGCACCTCCGCTGTGACCTTCTCGCCGAACCAGACCTGCAACCGTTCCGAGATCTTGACCTTCATTTACCGTGCCCTCGGCAGTCCCGTGTGCAATTGCGGAAATCCCTTCTCCGACGTGATGGACGGGAAGTGGTACGCACGAACGGCAGCCTGGGCATACGACAACTGCATCGAAGTCGGCGCGCAAGGAGCCTTTTGCCCGAAAACGGCCTGCACCCGCGCCAGCACCATCCTGTACATCTATCGCGCCTTGGAGCACAAAGCCCTTGCCACTGCCGCGCCGTAGTCGGTTTTCCTGCGAAGGAAGGCAAAAAGCACGGGGCGCGTTTCCGTACCCCGTGCCATGACAAGCACCTTGATTTGAACGAGGACTCCGGCGCTGCCGTGTTCTCCCCGGCTTAAACTATCACTTGCCGGAACAATAATACCACAGACCACCGAATAACACAAGCACTTTTTCCGGAGCCGCGCCGGATCACCACGCGGAAAAAATATCGTTAGCCTGAGTGCGCATCAGGGCAAGGATACATAGAGCAGCCACGACCCCAATGGAGTCCGCGCCTGCCGTGTGTAGCCTTTCCTTGATGCGCTCTTTGCGTATCCTGAAGCTATGCCCTCTGTGTGTCCTTCCCCATGAACGCTTCCCAGGCGGAAAGGACACATTATGCTGTACGGAATTGAAAACGAGGTAAGAGATGAAAATTGCAAGATCAGGAAGCCATCAAAACACGCGGAAAACCAATACACGCTGATCAGAACCGACGATGGAAGATTCTTCGCCCTCTTCAAAGACGGGGAGGGAAAAGAACAAATGTGCGAGATTGCCGAGGAGCTTTATCAAGAAATGCTTCAGCAGGCAAGAGAGGATGAAGCTTATCTGCGTTGGAACCGCCGCCATTTGGATGACAATTCAGATCCCGATGTATTTGAAACTGCTCGTGGAGAGATTTGCCCACACTCATTGGAGGAAACAGTCATTAGAGCGATTCTCATAAGTGACCTTCTGCAGTCTCTGCCCGATGTACAACGGAGGCGCCTTGAAATGAAGTATCTACAAAACATGAGCTTAGAACAAATTGCCATAAAAGAAGGGTGCTCATTTGTTGCGGTTAAATACTGCATTGATATCGCTCTGAATACACTAAGAAAAAAATTTAGCTCAGAGACTTAAAAAAATGCCGATTTCTGTCCTACCAGGTGAAGGGGTTCTTGGAAAGCCCCGGAACGGGAGTTCGAAGCTCCACATTGTATCTTGAAAGCTGAATACACCTTCAGCAAGTACGTTCCCGCTGTTGTTACCCGATGAGGGGGCAAGCCGATGGAGCAGAACACCCTGGCAGAGCAGGGCTGTTTTGTTTCGGACGGTCGGTGGTTCCGACCGTAAGGCGATGACAGGCAGCGCACACAATGATACTTCCGCCTTGCACGCGTCACTGCATGGGGCGGCCACGAGAGATCCTCGCGGGGGTGAGATTCCCATGATACGGCTTCACCAGCCGCAGCTTGCTGTATGCCTTACTTCCGGGGCGATGAGATCAAATAGGAAGGAAAAACACAAAACGACCAAAAACAATCCAGCCCAGCGGTCGCTATCCGGCCGCTGGGCTCTTCACAATACGCCTCTTGTGCTGACAAGAGGTCTGCACAGGAGGATATCAACATGAAACAAGCAATCATTCTCATCATAGAAGACATGGACGATGAGGAAAGCTCCTGTATGAAGGAGATTGGCATTTATATCGAAATGCCGGGCCAGGCGCTCCATTTCTACGACTATCTCTCCGAGACCGATAATGCGTCCTTCCACACCCGTAGGCACAGACAATTCGATAAGCTGTGTTCTATGCTGGAACGGTGGGAGATGGCTGGCATCGGGGCTGAAATCCACAAGCGGTTCAAAAACCTGGAGGAATGGGAAGCGTGGAAAAAGGAAGTTAACTTTTCAGACTACGAAGAACGTTGGCATATCTTTATTCAGCAGGATGACGGTTCCTGGGACTTCTATCTGGAACTGACCTTTGCTTTCCCGCCTGCCCTCGAAGAAATCTACCGCATGGCGGAATCCATGGGGAAGTCATAAGAAAGACTGTCTGCTTTTTCGGTTTTGGGGGTAGACTTTCGACGCAAAAACGTATAGTATGGTACCAGAGGTGAGGAACAGATGCGACTCAAATACCTACTGCTGCTTGCGGCGCTCCTTCTCTTGGCAGGCTGCCAGAAAGAGCCAGCTATCGTGACAGACTCAATGACGCCCACGAATTCGGAATCGGCAATTGTCTCTGATTCGACCGCGATAACAACGGAAACCGATCTGCCGGTCTATTCTGAGACGGTCGCAGAAACGCAGTCCCCGGAGACAGATCCTACAGAAGCAACTGTCATGACGGAGGCGACGCAGGCGCCAACGGAAACGCTGAGCTCTCAGACGGAGCCGACCGAGGCAAAGCCTACTGATCCGCCGAAACCTACGGAACCAAAACCCACTGATCCAAAGCCCACGGATCCGCCAAAGCCCACGGAGCCCAAACCAACGGAGCCAAAGCCTACGGATCCGCCAAAGCCGTCTGAACCGGCTCACGTTCACAGCTACAAGAGCACGGTTGTTGCGCCGACATGCACGGCAAAAGGCTACACGGAGCACAAATGTTCCTGCGGCGACAGCTATAAGGACAGCTACACCGACGCCCTTGGCCACAGCATGACGGAGCAAACGGTCGCGGCTACCTGCACGGCGGGAGGCTATACCCAGCGGACCTGCTCCAGATGCGGCGCAACGGAGAAAACCAACACTACTGCTGCTCTTGGGCATGAATACAAGGATACCGTTGTGCCTCCCACCACGACCTCGGAGGGCTATACGGAACACAAATGCTCCCGCTGCGGCGACAGCTACAGAGACAACTACACCCCGAAGATAAAGGAAACCTTCGACATTCAGGCCGTCATGGACTACGGAAACGCTTACGCACAGAGCTTAGGCTTCACGATTGATTACTCGCTAAACATGAATAACTCGGGCTATTATCCCGGATATAATGGTGGTGGGTACAGCCTTGACTTCCTGAAGCGTGAAGCAAAAGACATTGTCCAATATACCTATGACAGCCTTCTGTCATTCGAAGAGACAATCGATGGTTTCCGCGGTAGAGTGCTAGTTACCTATAACTCTGAAACCGACAAGTATCGGATTGTGTTCCTGTACGGCTAACGCCATCCCGCTCACAATCAACCCAATAACCACAACCAGGCACGGCTCAACGCCGTGCCTTTTTTGCGCTCACAACCAAGGAGGATAAACCAAAATGAACAAGAAAACCAGGCGTATTCTTTCCCTGCTTCTGCTGTTTTCTCTGCTGGTAGGGGTTCTCCCGCTGACTGGCGTCTACAGGGCGGCGGCAGCGGAACCGGGAACCGTGGCCACGGAAGAGGAAAGCGAACCCCCCGCTGTGACGGAAACAGACCCTACAGAACCCATGGAGAAAACGCCAACAGAAACGGAGCCGGAGGACACAGACACCCCGGAAGATCCCACATGGGAAGAAGATGACTCTGGCGAGATCACTGATCTCGACCCGGAAAATCCCGGAGACGAGGATGCCAAGGACCAGGAGCCCCAGGAAGATGAGGTGAGGGCGGCAAGCTATAGCCTGCAGATCCCCATGATCCTCTACGGAACATCAACCTTCAGCGTCTCGTTCAAATATCCTAACGATCCGAATCAAACAACCTATACTGTCGGCCTTTCAGGACTGCGATATCACTATCTGAACGGAAAGATGGCCTACTGTCTGGAGCCCCAGGCGGGAAGTACGGCTGGAGCAATTTATTCCCAGATTGCTGGCGGAGCGAACTTGAATGTTTGGGATAAGTTTCTCAATGCTGCTCAGCGAAACGCGATTGCGCTAGCCTTGGCCTATGGCGCTCCCAATCGTTTGAACAGTAGCAACAGCCTGACAAAGCACGGATATGAAGCGGCCACGCAGGTCATTGTTTGGGAGCTGATTATCGGTTACCGGAGCTCTGCCAGGCCGTTTACCCGGGCCAACGCAGGACTGTATAATTTTGTCCTGAACCTGTGCAATCCCAATGACAGCACTGGTACATTAAGAGCTGCTTACGTCAGCGGATATAGCACCATTGTCTCTGCCATGCAGAACCACGGTGATATCCCGAGCTTTGGATCCAGACGATTGGCCACAGCTCCCACGCATGAGATGGCCTATGACTCTGCTGCTGGAGTATATAAAGTAGTTTTGACCGATACGAATAACGCGATCAACAATGACTTCCCGTATACGAATGGCAACGGGCTCACGTTTTCCAAATCGGGGAACAAGCTGACGGTAACCGCTACTGCAGCGGCCCTGCAAAATGCTCCTGTAACCGTGATGTCGACCGGCAGCAATCCGGATGTCGAAGACGCCTCCCCGGTCATCTGGGGCACGTCTGCCAGCAACCATACTCAGGGCCAGATCCTCTGTCAGATGGCGGAGCCTGACCCCGTGCCGTGCTATTTCAAGCTGACGGCACCAACTATGACCACGCTGACCATCCAGAAGGTCTGCGCTGACGGCAAAATCGGAGGGATCACGTTTACCGTGAAGGACAGCGCCGGCAATACGCTCTTTACCGGCCAGACCGACGCGGAGGGCAAGCTGAACGTGCCGAACCTGGAGATCGGTGCGACGGTCACCGTTACGGAAACCGTGCCGGAGGATTATGTGTGCGAGAACCGTACACAAACTGTCACTCTGACAGCAGGGACCAATACCGTCACCTTCCGCAATGTTCCGCTGGGGACCGCAGCCATGAACAAGGTCTCGGATGCCGGCGACGTGGAGGGCTACTGCTTCAATCTCTATCGCGCAAAGGCTGGAAACACAGGTTCAAAAACCTGGCACGGCAAATCTGACGCGGATGGCCGGATCTATGAAACGGACGGCAGCTACAACGTCCTTGGCACTGAGAAGTCATATGTGTTCAAGGGCTTGACGGACGGGACATACTCATTCCGAGAGGTTCTGTCCGTCTATGGAGCCGGGAACGTCTGGCCGGAAAGCATTGCGTTTTCGACGAGCGGCGGATCCACTCCCGCCTGCAATTTGACCTTCACCGGCGACCAGCTGATTGCCCAGGATAACGGCGACTGCACCGTTTCCGGGATCAATCTCACCGGTCTGGACGGCGGCGGTACGCTGACGATTACGATCAAGAACGAGCTGGTCATCGTACCCGAGGGTGAGATCTCCGTCCGAAAGGTAAATCAGAACAGCCAGCCGCTTTCCGGTGTGACCTTCCTGCTGGAATACTCCACGGACGGAGGGACAAGCTGGACGGCGGTTACCAGCCGAAACGAGAGCGATCCGATTACGACTGGAGCCTGTACTTCTGCCGGCCTGAATAACGGCAAGCTGATCACCGGAAACGATGGCCTTGCGGTCTTCGCCGGGCTCTGCGTGGAAACCGACGCAGGCCCGATCCTGTACCGGTTGACAGAGACTGCGACAAAACCCGGCTACAGTCTTCTCGTCACCTCAGCCTATGAAGGCCCGTTGCCCGAGGATGAGGAGTACGTCGTCACCCTCACCGTCGTGAACATGCCGGAATATCAGCTGCCCATGACAGGCGGCAAGGGACTCGCCATTTCCGGGGCAGGCGTTGCCCTGGCGCTGGCCGCTGCTGCTGCGCTTCTGTATCTGCTCCGTAAAAAGGGCAAACAGAGAAATTACATCTAAAGGAAAGGAACGTCAGATGAAAAACACAATTACTGTTATGCTCGTATCCACCCTGTCGGCGGTTGTTCTCTCCGCCTGCTTCTTCGTCGGCAAAGCGGTTACTTCGAGCGAACCTGCTCCGACCGAACCCGTGCCGTCTTCGGTGACTGCCTCGGTGGCCAAACCGAGCGATACCGAGATCCATGTGCCTTCGGAAACAACCGAGCCCACGGCTCCGGCTGTTCCGGCCAGGCTTACCCAGGAAGAACAGCTGGCCGTCAGCTTCGTGGAGGCCGTGATCCGGGAGGATTACGCTTCTGTTCTGGAAATGCTGTCCTCCTCCGTCTATCCCGACGCCCCGGTCTTTGAGGACGATATCCAATGGGCCCTGCCCAGGACCGATTTCAAAGTGCTGAAGGGCTTCGACCCTGAAACGGTCCAGTATACCGCCGTGCTGGATCATGGCGGGAACGTCGCCGTCACCGTCAGTGACGCCTCTGGCGCAAAAGAGACCGTGACGGTCAGGACTGAGATCCCCAAGGACGGGGACGGCTCTCCCAAGGTCAACGGCAGCGGCGACTTCTACCGTACCCGTTTCGGCTTCCGCACCCCCAGCGGCGTGAAAGTGGAGATTGGCGGCATTGAGATCGACCGGAATTATATCACGCAGAAGAACACCGGGACGATCAGCATGTACACCGACTGGCTGATCCCGGTCATCGGGATCAAGGACAAAACGATCCGACTCTCCTGCGACTGCTTTGACGAGACGGTGTCATTCACCCCCAAGTCCTGGTCAGATCCGCAGCAGGATGGCGAGTGCCGGCTTTTCCCTTATTACGAAGAGGAAGATGTTCTGCTGATCGTCAAAAACCTGTGGAACGATATGTACGCCACAGTACAAGCCCCTGATTCCAAGGCCTCGGATCTATACGCCTTTATTGCTTCCGACGCGGATCCGGATACCGCCCAGAACATCTATGACGCCTACAAGAGCCTGGATGATGAGAATGTGAAAATGACGCAAACCGTATTCCGCACGGACGGCTCGACCTTCTGGGCAAACGACCATTGTCTGGTCGTTAACATCGGTTATGAACTGACCTGGGGATCTGACGGGAACAAGAGCATGAAGCGCCTGGGTCACATTATCCTGGCCAGGGAAGAGGAGGGCTGGAAGGTGTACCGCGCCACGGACACAAGCCTGTTTTCTTTCCTCAATTATTTCACCAGCGAGTGGTGATCCCCATTCCGCCAAAATACTGAAACCAAAACATTGGAGGTGTAATCATTATGCCCGCAAAGAAAAGCTACTACGCGGAGCTGGCCAGCAAAGCCAATCAGGCCCTTGTGTATGCCAGAATCGACCGCCTCGTCAACAGCAGCTCCACCCACGTCAAGGCCTACGCCTCGGTCAATCTGGGCGGCGCCTTTTCTGTCCACGGCCTCAAGGTCGTGGATTCCGTCAACGGCCTGTTCGTGCAGATGCCCCAGACCTCCTATAAGAAGCAGGACGGCAAGGTCGCTTATACGGACGTGTTCCACCCCACGACCGCCGACGCCAGAGCGGAGATCAAAGCCAGGGTCCTGGAGGCCTATCAGCAGAAGATCGCTGAAGATCCCAGCCAGGCAGCAGCTCCGCCCGAACCGCAGTACGCCGTGATCGAGGACGCCGATCCGGACGATCCCTTCGGCAGCCAGCTTCCCTTCGACATGAGCATGTGAGCCTATGGCTCCTGAAACGTGCCCGCCCTACCGCAGCAGAGACGCCCCCAAAGGCGCTCTGCTTTTTGTTTTCTCCCTTCAATCCAAATATTATAAAAACGAAAGGACGATACTATGAAAACCAATATCAAGCGGATCCTCGCGGCCATGATGGTCATCGCCATTCTCTTCACCCTGTCCGTGAGCGCCTTCGCCGCGTCCACGCCCGAGGCGACCATCGACTACACCAGAACCGGCTCCCTGAGCATCTACAAGTATGACATGACCTCCGCCGCCGAAGACGGCGTGTGGAGCACCGAGTCCTACGTCTCCACCGGCCTCGCGGACAGCGACGTGGAGCAGACCCTCAATCCCTACGCTATCCAGGGCGTGGAGTTCACTTACCTGCGGGTGGCCGACATCGAGACCTTCTCCGACATCGTGGACGGCGAAAGCATCACGAAAGTTCTTTACGGCGTTCCCGGCACGGAGAACGACATGGCTTTCCTGACCGCCCTCGGCCTGACGGCGGCGGACGCCTACGCCCCCGCCACCAAGACTGTGGACGGCACCATCTGGTACTACTACGAGTCCGATACCCTGATCAACGCCCTGCGGAATAAGCTGGACGCCAACGCCACTGAGATCAAGAACGCGCTGGAGAACGTGGTCAAGACCCAGGGCGGCACCGCCATGCCCGAGACCGACGCCTATGGCCACAGCGAGGCCCAGGGCCTGGAGCTGGGCCTGTATCTGGTGGTGGAAACCCGCGTCCCCGAGGATGTGGTCAACACCACGGCTCCCTTCTTCACCTCTCTGCCCATGACTACCATCGACGGAGCGGAGTGGAACTACGATCTGGTCCTGTACCCCAAGAACGCCACCGGCGGCCCCACCCTGGAAAAGACTCTGCGGGAAGCCAACGCCGATACAGGCAAGAACAACGGCTCCGACGATATCACGGACGGCTACGCCCACACCGGTACCGCCTCTGACGGCGACGTGATCGACTATCAGGTGATCTCCCGCCTGCCGGTCATCACCTCCAGGGCTTCCTACCTGACCACCTACACCTTTGTCGATACCCTCTGCAAGGGCGTTACCTACAACAAAAACGACGTGAAGCTGGAGTGGTTCACCGACGCCGACTGCACGGAGAAGATCACCGAATGGACCGAGACCGACGAGGACCTGAAGTTCAGCGTCTCCTACGCTGATGGCGCGGATGACGCCGAGGTGATGACCATCTCCATGACCGCCGCGGGCCTGGCCGAGATCAACGGCTCCGCCGCCGTCTACGGCAGCGACTCCATCTACAGCGGCTACTCCGAGTGCTATATCCGGATCACCTACGCCGGTACCGTCAATTCCGACGCCACCGTGATCTACGGCGACAGCGGCAACCCCAACGAGGTTGTTCTGGAGTGGCGCAGAACCAACACCGCCTACTATGACACCCTGCAGGACTGCTGCCATCTGTACGTCTACGGCATCGAGGTCAGCAAGCGCTTCAGCGACAACGCCGGCAACTACGGCGAGGTCACCTTCACCGTCTACAACGAGACGGACGGCTACTGGCTGAAGGCGGAGCAGGCCGAGGACGGCCTCTACTACGTGACCGACCATATGGCGACGGAGGACGAGGCCACCAGCTTTATCCCCAACACCGAGACCGGCGTTCTGAAGATCTGGGGCCTGGAAGATGACGCTTACACTGTCACCGAGACCCACACCGCCAAGGGTTACACGCTCCTGAAGGACTCCATCTCCATCGTCATCACCGCCACGGAGAGCGATACGTTCTGCGAGATCTGCGGCGCGGCTCTCCTGACCGCCTCCGCTGCCGTCAACGGCAAGCCCGTGACCATGCTGGAAAACAACGGTTCCGTCAACGCCGTCGTGCCCCTGACCGTGGTCAACACCAAGGGCCCCGACCTGCCCGTCACCGGCGACAACGGCGTGTGGATGTACGGCGTCTTCGGCACCTTGCTGATGACCGCCGCTGCTGCCGCGATCATCCTTGCCATGAAGAGCAAGAAAGCTTCCAAGCACAAGCAGTAAAAGCCCCAAAGGCCGGCTGCCCGTTTTCGAGCAGCCGGCCTTTCTGGCCTCAGTTATTAGTTCACGATCTGGCCCCAGAACAGGAGCTCGGGGGATTCACCATTCTTCAGAATGTAGAAGCTGAAGGGCTGATCGGCCAGGAAGATCTCAGGAGTCTCGGGTTCGCCCGGTTCGGCGCTTTCGGCCACCATGATAATTGCAGTGACCGCCGCAGCCTCCAGGCCTTCCTCGTCGATATGAACTTTGGCCTTTTGGATGATGTCCTCGACATAGAGCGAATCGGTGTACAGGGGATCGAATTCCGCAGCGCCATCTGTAAACATCCTGTCACAGCCCATGAGCTTCAGGTAGTTCACCAGCTCCTTCTGATCCAGGGAAGTCTCGACATCGAACATGGGAACGGTGACGTCCACCAGCTTGTATTCCGCCTTGGCGAGCTTCTCAGCCAGGCCGGTATCCTCGCCCAGGACGAAGACCATGGACATGCCGCCCTGAAGGGGAACGGAAACCAGCTGCGTCTGATCATCCTTGTAATACGCCATGTGAGAGGTCTGCTCCATAAAGGGCTTCTGGACCTTCTCGCCGGAACGGGTGGTAAAGTCCCGGTCCCCGAGCTTATAGAAGCCGCCGTCCCAGCCGGTCTTCAGATACAGTGCGTTCACCAGGACCGCAGAGGTTTCTGAAGCGTCGTTCAGGATGCTGGGGATCAGGCCGTTCGTCTTTTCGTTCACCCAGGCGTTCACAGCGTCGGCCAGTTCAGCGGCCTTGGCGGAATACGCTTCCGCGTAGCAGGTCTTGGCGATATCGTCCAGGAAGCTCTGGCGGAACTCACCGGGCAGATCCTGATTGGACCAGACGGAATTGACCACCCAATAGGCAGAGGTTATTTTCTGGCCTTCGGAAGCACCGGGGAAGAAGGAAGCGTATTCTGCGGCCTCTTTCTCCATAGCTTCGAAGTACTCCTTGAAGCCGTCCACACCGGCCAGAACCGTGGCGTACCAAGCCCGGAGCTCATCCAAATTCTTGAAGCCGAGTGCCTCAAGAAGCTGGGCCTGGGTCTCGCCCTCCGCGCCGAGGGCAGCCATGGTCAGGGCGGCCTTGAAGGACAGCGGGGAGACGGTGAAGTTCTCGTCGGCCCGTCCGGCCTGCTTCAGATACTCGACCAGCTGATTGTCAAAGGCGGAGAAGCCCAAGGCTTTAGCGTTGATCACTGCCGAAAGCGGAACAGCGGGGACGGGCTCTTCGGGCTTGACCTGCGGCTCTTTCGTGCCCGCGGGATCAGAAGCGGGAACGGGATCCTCAATGCCCCGACAGCCGGTCAGACAGGAAACGGCCAGGATTACGGCCAATGTTAAGCAGATAATCGTTTTGAGTTTCATTTTGGATCGTCCTCCATTTGCAAATTCGAGTGCTTGCAGCGCTTACTGGCTATATGACGATTCAGAACGGGAATTGTTCCAGTGAAAGCGGGAAGCGCTTGTTTTTCGGGCTGCGGCTCTATCGCTCTGCCCGGCTTCTGATTCAAAAAAACATCAAAAAACTATGACCAAGAAGGAGAAAAACACTATGAAAGATCCCAATATGGGTGATACCCTGCTCGACACCCTTCAGTCCTATTTTGTCGGAAGGGAGAACCAAATCAAGTCTGTAGATCTGGGCATTATCTTTGGCCTGGATTCCAAGCTGATCCAGGAGCTGATCCACACGCTCCGCCACGAAGGGTATCCCATTTGCGGAGACCATGACGGATACTTCTACGCAAGCTGCGATGCAGACATTGAAGACACCGCCAAGTGGCTCCTGACCATGGGCTGGCGGATCCAGGAAACGGCCTGCGCCATGCTGATCGCGGCGAACCTTGACCACAACGCTCCCTACGCGCTGGCAATCATGAAGGAGGCGACAATCACGTTATGAGCGTCAAAATGCGAAAATGCCGCACGCCATATAAGCGGCCCACCAAGCGGATCCGGATCGATCCGGTCGTAGAAATAGACGCGCGCTTCTCCCTTGTTTGCGAAGACGATTATCGGCATTCTACGGTCACCGCCCGCCGCTGCGTGTGGGACGGGACCTGCGAATCCTGTCCCAGCTCGTACCGCTGCAATTTCTGAAACCGCAGCCCCGAAAAAGGAGGTTCCATGAAACGGCGAAAACTCTATATTATTCTGGCGGCTATTCTTTTTCTCCTGGCGGCAGGCTTTACGGCGTACCCGCTGGCCGCCAATTATATCAACGACAGGCATCAGTCTCTGATTCAGACAGACTATTCCACAGCGATAAAGAAGTTGGACAACACAGATATAGCGGCGGCCCGGCAGACTGCCCAGGACTATAACGAGCGCTTGAAGCCGATCCGCTACGACCGGGAGGCCGTGGACGCCGCTTCCGTCTCTTACGAAGAGCAGCTGAACCTTACCGGTTCCGGGATCATGGGCTACGTGGAGATCCCGAAGCTGGGTGTTAACCTCCCCATCTATCACGGGACGGAAGAGGCTGCGCTCCAGAAGGGCGTCGGCCACCTGATCGGCTCCAGCCTCCCCATCGGCGGCGTTGGGACCCACAGCGTCATCACCGGGCACAGCGGCGTCGCCGGCAAACGGCTGTTTTCCGATTTGGAGCAGCTCGCGCCGGGAGACGTGTTCTATCTGCGCGTCTTGGACGAGACCCTGGCTTATGAGGTGACGGAGTGCAATACCGTCCTGCCCTATGAGACGGACCTGCTCCTGCCGGATGCGGAAAAAGATCTCTGCACCCTGGTCACCTGTGTGCCCTTCGGCGTTAACAGCCACCGTCTGCTGGTCCGGGGCTCCAGAGTACCGTACCAGGCAGCCGCCGCAAATGATACACACGTTGCCTATAACCCCGCAAAATCCACCTGGAAGGAGCAGTACGAAAAGAGCCTTGCGATTGGCGGGGCAGCCGCGCTCGGCGTGATTACCGCAGGGCTGCTGGTCTCTTTCTTCCGAAAGAAACGGAGGAAGCGCCATGAAGCATAAAATTCTGTTTGCTATCGGAGCCCTTTTACTGCTGGCCGGCCTTGCGGTCCTGCTGTACCCAACCGCGAAAACTGCCGTCCTGCACGGCAAGGAGAGAGACAGTATCGAGGCTTTCGAGAAGTACGTGGAAACGGCCCAGGCAGCGGAACCCACGTCTCAGAGCATGAGCCCGGAAGACGGGCCGCTGTCAACAGAACCGGAAGCCGGGACACCCGAACCCGCCCGCATTTTTCCGGAGCTGTGGGAGGCCTGTGTGGCCTTCAACGAGCAGCTCCCGAAAACGCAGCGCGAAACCTACACGGAGGACAGCATGCGCAGACCGTCCCTGCGGCTATCCGACTACGGCTGGGAGCAGGAAGTCTTCGGGTACATATCCATCCCCGCCGTTGGGATCGAAGCACCTTTGTATCTCGGCGCAAGCAGTGCCCATATGGACGTGGGCGCTGCCATCCTCGGTCAGACCTCCATGCCCATTGGCGGGGAGAGCACCCATTGTGTGATCGCCGGCCATCGGACCTGGTCCGGCGCGATCCAGTTCAAGGGGCTGGAGCAGCTCGCCGTGGGTGACAGAGTCTATCTCACGAACCCATGGGAAACTCTGACCTACGAGGTCATCGAAATCAAAACCGTTCTGCCGGACGTGACGGACGAAATCATGGTGCAAAAGGGCCGGGATCTGATTACCGTCTTTACCTGCACCTATCCTAACAGCCGCAGGCTTCTTGTGACCTGCGAGCGCGTCGAAGAAGGAGGAACAAAATCATGGAAGCCGATTCTGCTGCCCTGGGTTGCATAGCCGTCGAGATAGGCCTGTTGCGGCTGCTTCGAGACAGCGGCGCGATCACGGAAAAAGAGTACCGGGGCATCTGCGAGGTGGCCCGAAAGCATACCGGATCCGACCTTTTTCTGCTTTGACATCGTTGCTAAATGCCCTGTTATTTCTGCGAAAAACCCGCATATTTCAGTAGATATCTTCGAAGTCTTGTGGTATTGTGTGAGTTACAAAAAGAGAGGAGCTGATCGCATGCCAACCGTCCGAACGATCCTGCCGCAAAGCACAAACGAGGCCGTACCGATCCTGCGGGTGGCGGCATATTGCAGAGTCTCCAGTGACTCTGACGACCAGCAGCATTCCTTTGGCGTTCAAACTGAATACTACAGAAACCTGATCGGCGAGAATCCTCTCTGGACTCTCGCTGATATTTATGCGGACGAGGGCATCACCGGAACCTCCACGAGACGCCGTGACGAATTCAACCGTATGATCTCCGACTGCAAGAAGGGTAAGATCGACAGGATCCTGACCAAATCGGTCTCCCGCTTCGCCCGGAACACGGTGGACTGTCTGGAGACGGTACGCATGCTCTCCGGGCTCGGGATCAGCATCCTGTTCGAAAAGGAGCTGATCGATACCGCGAAAATGTCCAGTGAGGTGATCCTGAGCTTCATGAGCACCCAGGCGCAGGACGAATCCGCTTCCATCTCCGGAAATATGCTCTGGAGCTATGAGAAGCGGATGAAAAACGGCAGCTTCATCTGCTGCTATACGCCCTACGGCTACCGCTGGCAGGATCGAGAGCTGATAATTGTCGAGGAGGAAGCTGAAATCGTTCGCAGAATCTACTCGGAATACCTTTCCGGAGTCGGCATGGTCCAGATCGCCAGAAGGCTCGAGGCGGATAAGGTGCCACACAGAACTGGCTACCACTGGACGCCGGAAACCGTCGATTATATCCTTCACAACGAGAAATACACCGGAGATGCCCTGCTCCAGAAATTCTTTACGACAACTACACTTCCCGTGAAGCAAAAGGAAAACCACGGCCAAAAGCGAATGTTCTATGTTGAAAACAGCCATCCATCCATTATCCCGAAGGATACGTACCTGGCAGCGCAAGCGCTTACGGCGGCAAGACGGCCCAAGCCCGGCACGCCGCAGCGGCACCCGTTTGTTGGGCTCATCCACTGCGGACAGTGCGGCCATCCGTTCCGCAGGGTCGTGCGGGGAAACACCGTATACTGGAAGTGCCGCAGATATGTCAAGCAGAAAACAGACTGCGTCCCGATAAGAATCGACGAAGAGGACGTCATTGCCGCCGTATTACGCGCAGGCCGGGTTCTGAAGGAGAACCCGCAAATCATAGCGGAGACCGTCGAAGCACTGAGCGGCCTCTACGAAAAAAGCAATGCCTCCCCCGCAAGGCTGAGTGAAATAGACCAGAAAATCACAACGCTGGTCTCCCAGATCCATCTGTTGTCCCAGCTGCAGACACAGGGGATCCTGGACGCCGCCGATTTTACAGGACAGCGGGAATCGCTGAACAGTCAGGTCGCGAAGCTCAGAGCGGAGCGAAGTGCCATCCTTCGTAGGGATGATGAAAGTGATATCGCCGAGCTGAGAGAACTGGCGGACGCCATCGAAGACCTGGACACGGAAGACGCGGAAAGCGTCATGAGCGATATGCTTCAGCTTATGGAGCAGATCACCGTCATCTCCAATACAGAGATCACGATAACCCTGACCGGCGGACTCACGATACCGGAGCGTCTGCCGAAAAAGAAACGGAGATAAACATGAAAAACAGAAACCTGCCCTTTGGCTATATAATCCAGAACGGTGCGATTCGAATCGCGCCAGGCGAGGCTGAGATCGTCCGCGCCGTCTTCGATGACTACATCGCCGGCGCTTCGCTGAAGCGTATAGCGGAGGACCTGACGGCTCGCCGTGTGGAATTTCTGCCGGGGGAGTATGTCTGGAACAAAAACAGGATCGCCCGGCTCCTTGCCGACCGCAGATATTCCGGCGCGTCCGGATATGATCCGATTATTGACAACGCCAGCTTTGACGCGGCCCAGAGGATCTGCGAAAGCAGAAACACCCGCGGCGCCTGCGCTCATTCAGAGATCGTCTCGCCCGCTGTCGTGGAGATCCGGTGCGGGGTCTGCGGAGGCAGGGCCGTTAGGGTTTGTGATCAAAGGACCGCTTACCGTCAGAAGTTCCGCTGCGCCGACTGCGGTGCCGAGTACCGGATGACCTCTGAAACGCTCAACGGACTGCTGGAGGACCTTCTGCGGCACGCGGTGATTAAAGCACAGCCGCAGACTGTGACGAGTCTGGAAGTGCGCCGCATGGAGAACGAGATCGCACGTCTCTTTGACATGCCGTCCCCTGACGGTGCTATGATCCGAAGGCTCATCTTCGATGTGGCCGCGGAGAAATACCGGCTCTTGACCGCCGGTCGTGAAATAACGGATAAACTGAGGACAGATCTGGCTCCAGCCAATCTGTCCTCTTCCAATATAAGGAAAACTGTCATGGAAACCGTCAGCATGATCACGCTGACCGGTGATGAAACGATTGATGTCACCCTGATCAACGGTCAGGTGCTCAGGAAGGAGCAGGCAAATGGAACAGGCGGATCTGAAAACCGTTCGGATGATTCAGCCGAGCGTATCCCCGGAACAAAAGAAGGAGTCGCATAAGCAGCTGCGGGTCGCGGCCTATTGCCGCGTCTCCACTGATTCCGATGAGCAGGAACTGAGCTTTGAAGCACAGCGCGAATATTACACCGATAAGATCATGCGCAACCCCGAGTGGACGATGGCCGGCATCTTTGCCGACGAGGGAATCTCAGGCACCCAGGCGAACAAGCGCAAGGAATTCATGCGCATGATCCGTCTCTGCCGTCAGGGGAAGATAGACCTGATCCTAACAAAATCCGTCTCCCGGTTCTCCCGAAACACCGTGGACTGCCTGACCTATGTCCGGGAACTGAAGGGGCTCGGGATCCCGGTGGTCTTCGAGAAAGAAGGCCTCAACACCATGCACATGACCAGTGAGATCTATATCAGCATGCACGGGATCTTCGCTCAGTCGGAATCCGAGTCGCTCAGCGGTAACGTCCGGATGGGCGTGCAGATGGCGGCCAAGAAGGGCAAGGTCAACTTCAATTACTCGTCCTTCCTCGGATATAGACGTGGGCCGGACAACAAGCCGGAAATCGACCCGGAGCAAGCCGAGACCGTGAAGCTGATTTATCAGAGGTTCCTGGCCGGTGACAGCCTCGTTGCGATCTCGCGGCTCCTCAATGAAAAGCGAATCCCTACCCCGATGAAAAAAACGAACTGGGGAACGCAAACGATCCAATCCATCCTGACGAACGAGAAATACAAGGGCGACGCCCTGCTGCAGAAAACATACGTATCGGACTGCATTACCCATAAGATTAAGAAGAATGACGACAGGCCAAAATACTACGTGGAGAACAACCACCCTGCCATCATTTCCCCGGAAACCTTCAACCGGGTTCAGGAGGAGATTGCCAGGCGCAACAGTAAAAGGAAGGTCAAACAGGTCGGCACAAAAACGAGCCTCGGAAAATACTCCGGAAAATACGCTCTGACCGAGCGCCTCGTCTGTGGCAAATGCGGAAGCCCTTACCGCCGCTGCACCTGGACCTCTCACGGAGTGAAGCGGGTGGTTTGGAGGTGCATCAGCCGGCTGGATTACGGAACGAAGTACTGCCCCGATTCGCCTACCATCTATGAAACAGATTTACACGCCGCAATTATGCGGGGAATCTGCGATCTCGCAACGCATGGAACGGCCGCGCAGCCTGTGGACGCGCTAAAGCTGCATGTAAAAGCGTACTTCGGGAAAGGCAATAGTACTGCCGAAGACGAATTAAGAGCTCAGGAACTGATCAGCAGAATCACCCAAGCTGCAGCTGGCGGGGTCTACTCCGAAGAAATGGCCTCGATGGTTGCGGAATTGAACGAACTGAAGCAGCGTATCGCTGAAGCTAAGGCAAGACACAGCAAAAACGCATTATCAAATCAGCGCATGGATGGTGTAATGGCTGCGATAAACAAGCTTTCAGACGCAGACGTTGAGTTTAGTGATGACATCGTTCGGCAGATTGTTGACTGCGTTCGTATTCAGTCTGCGGACAAGATCGAGATCAGTTTCAAAAACGGAGATATTCACGAAATGCTACTTGCTACGTAAATCACCGTTACGAAAAACGGAGCAAAACAGAGGTGGTGTATTCGACATGGAAAGCCGTACATACTACTATGCCAGAGTCTCTACAAAAGAGCAAAACCTCGACCGCCAAATCGCAGCGTTCGTTGGGCTTGGCGCTGAAGAACGTGAAATCATTACGGATAAGGAGAGCGGAAAGAGCTTAGACCGTCCAGGATACCAGGCGCTCAAGAATGTGATTCTCCGTCAAGGCGATACACTGGTCGTCAAGTCTCTCGACCGGCTGAGCCGCAGTAAAACCGATATCCACAACGAATTACAATTTTTCAAAGACCAGGGGATACGACTGAAGGTGATTGACCTTCCGACAACCATGATGGATTTGCCGGAAGGTCAATCTTGGGTTTTCGAGATGGTGAACAACATTCTGATTGAAGTGATGGGAACCATTGCCGAGCAGGAACGGCTGACGATCAAGCAGCGTCAGGCCGAAGGGATCGAAGCGGCTAAGGTCAAAGGAAAGAGGCTGGGAAGGCCACCGATGAAGAGGCCAGAGAACTGGGAGCAGGTATATGGTTCCTGGAAACGAGGCGAGATCACAGCAAGAAAGGCGATTGAAATGCTGGGCATGAAAACAGCAACCTTCTACAAGCTCGTCCGCACGGTGGAGAACAGATAAGGCGGGCAATGTCTCGATAAAAGCTCGCCCATTCTTAGAAATAGGGATAAACGCCCATTTGGAGAATTATAGAGAGTTTTTCGTGCCCTCTTGGAGTGTGGATAAAAGTCTGCTTTTCTATACAGCCCGTTACTATTACTATCTGTCTATTCAAAATTGTTATTGTATTGCAGAGCAATACTTAATCATTTTGATCATTGTCATCCCAATCTTCGCCCTCACCAAGCTCGTCCAAATTATCCACGGCATCTGGAACTTCTTCTCTGTTCTCCTGTTGCATTTCCTCAAACATCATAAATGCAATGAATTCTTCACCGATGTCAGTTTTGCCGTCCCCGCTAAAATCGAACAGCGCCTCAAGATCAAACAAACCCACAATAAAACGCCCCCTTCGGTTGTGGTGATGTTCCGCACTGTGCGTCAAACGACATTTTTTGATTTATCCATGATTACTCACAACACAGTAATTGAACACATGTGTCAAAGTCATATTCAAGTTTTGTAAAAGTCACATTGATCCCGTACTGTGTTTTCAGTTGTTTTGCGCAACCCAGAAAGGAATAATCGTTAGTGACTGTAATGAAATATACTCGGTAACTGTCCGTGTGTTCTTCTGTGACATCAAGAATTTTCACTGCTTCGCAAACTGCAGCCGCAGTTTCCTTTATCTTTCTGCAAAGGGAATCGTTATGATCCTGAACTTGTTTTGTGCGCCGTGACATTTGTTGCTTCGCAATGTAGTAATTACAAGCTTTTCCAATACAGTTATGTTCTACCCGCTGTTTTTCTGTTAAGAAGCCTGGGTGCTCCGAGAATTGACAATACCCCACACAGCGGGAACACCCAACATTCGAACCTGAAATCGTTCGATTATGGTCTCTGGACATTCGTTTTCTGTCAAAAGGATGTCGCTGATCCACATCCCATATATCAGCAGTTCCGATCATATCGCAATCCTCGTGGTAGAGTCGGTCCTCTGGATATATGTACTCTTCCTGATCAAACGGCACGCCCGACATCTTTTAGGCTCTATCCAGTTATTATCCCGGACAACTTTTTGGAAAGAGGCAGAATACCTAAACTTGTTTCCACAATCCTGACACTGCAATTGTTTGTCTGTAAACTGGCAACCTATGATTTCGTTGCTCACACATTGCTGAGTGTCGTTGTTTCTGTTCATCAAGACGATTGAAACAGGAACAACGGGGGTACTTGGGGGTGCTTTCATAACGACGGTTTGTTGCCTGTCTTCCCAAAGATACAGTCGCTCCATAGCGATTTCATAATTATCTTCCTCGTACTTTGCCCAACCCATAACGCACACTCCTTTATTGGTTTGTGGTTACATCATATCAGCAAAGGCGAAATCTTTGTAGGACAGTTTTTGTCGTAAAACTTTTACAGTTTGCCCTTTTCGGCCTATCAACCGCCACGCTATGCTGGCTGGTCAGAAAAGAAAGCTATAAAGGGAACATCAAAGAACTCTGCCAGTTCCTGTACAACATCAATCTTGTTGATACCATTATTGATGTACCTGCTGACAGTGCGAATATCCATACCATAATCGTAAGAAAAGTCTTCCTGCGAGCGGTAGTTTTCTTGGATTAACTTTCGTAACATCATGCCAGCATTTTGCTGTGGAGATAACTTTTCCATTTCCGTTACCTCCTTAATTCCTGCACCAAACCCGCCGTATTGTACGGCGAACATTCAGTATGTCATCTGCGCTCGATTCAAAAAATACTGGTTTAAGCCCTCCTTTTTTCTCGGGGGAGATTGCCTTTTTAATTACATCAATATATTCAGTCCAATCAGAAGTCTCTTTAGCAGTCTTTTCAACATACAATTCTGTTGGCCTTTTTGCTCTCTCCTCAACAGGGAGATAATCATCATCGCAGATGTATCTCATCTCCGATTCTTCTTCTGGAGAAAACTCAATATGAGCGGCATCCGACCAATTAAACCAGCAATAAAAGTTCATTATTTTCATCATAAACTCGCGCATTGCAGCTTTAATGTTTTCCCCAGGAAATGCGTTGCAAAACTGCTGGGCAGCATCGATGTCATCAAAGAACTCTTTACATCGCCAGGGAATAAAATCCTTGGTTGGAAAGAGTGCTCCACTGTAGCTAAACCTGCGGATCTTTACATAGGAGAAAAAGTCTTTATATGTTTCCTCTTTATATGCCTCCCTGTATCGGCAAACATTTTCATAAGTAATCAGCGTGTTTGGCATAACTCTGTCGCCAGCATGAAACCATGAGGCCAGGAAATTCATCTCGTGTATTTCTTCTTCGCACAGATCAGAGTTGACCGCCTTAAAAAACAGTTCTTTCAGCCGCTGCACCATTGTGTTGAATGATCTTATCATTTCAGGGCAACGAGGGAATGAAAAGAAGATTTCTGTTTCAATGTGCAGATTTTCAATTTTTGCATTCTTGTGATATGTGCCAGGCACTACAGCATCAATTTCCTTTAGCTTCCTGACGAGCCGGGACTTAACATTCGAGTAGTTATATCGTGGCTCAACAGTGATACCGCTCTTCTCGCCAAAAATGGCAAGAAGAAGCTGCTCTTCTGGGGTTGGCGCTTCTCCCTTAAAACCTGAAGAGAAAGCCCACCGCCTCAGAAATTCATTATACAAGCCAAAAAAAGGATACTTTTCTGCGTATCGTCTTGCTGCAAGTTCATCCATGTTTAGGATTTCCTGCTTGTCCATACCTAAGTGGATAGACAGCCTAGAAAGTGTCCAATCATCTACAAATCCACCCGGAAACAATGGCCGGTCAATAAAACTGTCGCTTTGAGCGTCATATTCAGATAAGAAATCAGCTCTGATCGCATTGTATCTATCGAAAATTCGCTCCACATATTTGGAAAGTTCGTAGGCATTAACCATTTATCTGCACCTCATCTCTCTAGGATATATATAGTATACACGGTAATCCACCACATGTTTAGGACAGTTTTTGTCTTATGAGAATTACAGCATTATATAATATCATAACATATAAAAAACCACTTGTCTACTTCAGAGACACATAGGAAAGCCATAATACATATGTTGGAAAATGACGCTCTTATCCATGTGTAGTTTTCATTGCTTTTATAGCTGTTAACCTGTATAATGATGGCGTAATACTAGATTGTTTATTGGAGGCTGTACGCAACGGAGGTCAGAAATCAGATGGAACAAACGAAGATCAGATTGTTGCGAGTTCTTTCGATCATTCGGGAGACAAACGAAGATCACCCAATCACCGCGAACCAGATCGTTCACCAATTACATTTGTACGGAATGGAGGCTGAACGGAAGGCTGTTTTGCGGGACATCGCAGCGCTTCAGGATTACGGATACGATATTCTCCTGCATGAGGACAACAAGCAGGGTTATTATCTGGCCTCCCGCGAATTTGAGGATTGGGAGCTGAAAGTCATCATTGACGCGGTTGCCGGGGCGGGCTTTTTGACGTCAGAAAACAGCGAAAGCCTCTGCAAGCGCATCGCGTCCCTTGCCAGCAAGGCGGGGCAAGCTGTGCTGAGAAGCGCAACCCCCGTATTCTCAAACGTAAAGAACGGAGACCCTACAACAAAAAACGCCATTGATCAATTGCTGACTGCGATTCGCAGAAAGAAGAAGGTCGGATTCCGTTATGTTTTTACAGGAAACGATCTGGAAAAACATCTGCGGTACGACGGAGCCGAATATCAGATCTCCCCGTATGCGCTGATTTGGCGGCAGGACAGATACTATCTGATCGGCAATTTTGAGCGATACAAGACCCTGTCCTATTACCGCCTGGATCGTATCAGAGAGCTTCACCTACTGGATGCGCCGATCGTTCCGATGGAAGAACTCCTCGGCCCAAATGCCGATATGCAGATGAAGGAATACATCAATCGGAACCTCAACAATTACGGTGGAAAGCAGACAAGAATCCGTCTCCGTGTGGATGCGGATATGACGGATCTGCTTGTTGATACCTTCGGCAGCAATTTCCGAATTGAGAAAGTGATTGACAACACGATGCTCGTCTCCGCAACCGTAAGCGACGGCTGGGGTCTGAACGCATGGCTGCTGCAGCACGGGGATAGCGTTGAGATTCTTGAACCGGAAGAGATTCGGAAGGAGTTTGTTCACTTATTAGATCAAATCAGGGAGAAATATCATAATCAGAAGTAACCTATCCCATATTTGTCCACGACACCCGGCTATAATCAATCATGGAAAGACACCTGAAACAATGATTGTAAAAGGAGGGTCGTGTGATGAAATACACATCCGCACAGGCAAACAAGCTGCTCCGAAAGCGGCAGGAGGAGCGCGACGTTCTGTTGTATCAGGAGAACATTAGCCGTACTTTTGTTGCCGCGACGACAGAAGACAAAGAACGTGCCCGACCGGAATACAGCTACAGAGATACACAGGATAGGCTCAAAAAGCTCGAAGCAGACATCCGGGCGATCAAGCACGCAATCAGCGTATTCAATACCACGCACTTCGTGGATGGGTTTGACATGACCGTAGATCAACTCCTGGTATACCTCCCGCAGCTGAACGAACGGAAAAACCGCCTCGGAAAAATGGCGTCCGCTCTGCCCAAGCAGCGAATGTCCAACAACGGACGCTCAAATCTGATCGAATACGAATATGCAAATTATGAAATTGAGGCCGCGAAGAAAGACTATGAGGCTGCCAGCGACGAACTGGCAATGGCTCAAGTTGCGCTGGATCAGCTGAACAACACCGAGATCATGGAAATTAACGTGGAATAATTCTTTTTTTCCGTCATCAGCCATTCCCAGACTCCAGACGGCCGTTATTCTATCGTTATCAGGCACAGTAAATTGTTATTATGATTGTTGTTCGTTAACGTCCGGCCGACCAAAACATTGCTGTTTTCCTGGCTGATGAAAAAACTTGACCCACGCGGCGGAAGTACGGTTATACGCTGATAATAGATACCATAAGGGGAGGAACACATGAGACATACCGGTAGATACAAAGGGACCGAAAAACTTCTTCTCAACGGGAAAGAACTGCCGTATTCCATGCTGGATTTTTGGAGCATCAATCTTTCCGAAATCCTGCTGAATATGACACGGGGAAGCTTCGCGGAGTTTCTGGTCAGATGCGCCTTGACCGAGGGCGGCTTTGACGCGCTGGGGGACGACGCCGTAAAAACGGGTGTGGAGGCATTTGATATTGACGGTCCTGAAATCACCACCCCGCATGGGAAACGCGCAAGCAGGATTGAGGTCAAATCCTCTGCCAGCGTTCAGATTGATACTCCGGACGATAAAGAGCCGATTACCTTACCTCCGAGTCAGTTGAAATTCAGTATACGAAAAGCAATTGACTGGCAATCCAAATCAAAAGTTGCCCAACGAAACAATGATCTCTATGTGTTTGCCCACTATAAGGCAACCAGTAAGTCTGACAATATGCTGGATCTTTCTTTCTGGGATTTTTACGTTTATCCGACCTATAAAATTGACAGAGACGCATCAGGCTTGGCAAAGCAAAACAGCATTTCCGTTTACAGGCTGCAGATGCTGGATGTCCCCTGTGTATCATTCCGCGACCTGTTCCAAGAGATCAAGAAAGTCACAGACGATATTACTTCACACTATGCTTCAAATTGGTATGGTGTGGAGTTGATTTCCGATCCGAGCACACGCTCAGAGGCCGAGAAAGCGGAAATCGCTATTTTATCAGCAGCCTGCCGGGAAATGGGATATGAATACTCCGCTCGATATCTTGAATTGTTTGGAAAAAGAGCGATGGACCCGGGATTCACCCATGGGATAAACCAGGCAGTTGAAGCATTCTATAAAAAATGCGTTGAGGAGTTGCATCCATATAATTGGTACCACCAGTACCCAAAGGATATCATCCTCTGAACAAAAAAGCTTTCAGAATTCTAAAGAACGGAGTGTTTAGAAATGATTGGAGCAATCATCGGAGATATTGTCGGTTCTGTTTACGAATTTGACAACATCAAAACAAAAGACTTCGTTCCGTTTGCTGGGCATCACGGGAATGCGTGCACGTTTACGGACGATTCTGTCATGACCCTTGCCGTGGCGCTGGCCTTGCTCGGGGCAGACGGTAATTGGGATCTGCTCCCAGCATATACGGATCGGGCCATGCATGAGCTTGGCAGACGGTACCCGGACAGAGGCTATGGAGAGCGATTCGGAATGTGGCTGTTTCTGGATGGCCATGAGCCCTACAACAGCTTCGGAAACGGAGCTGCGATGCGGGTCAGTCCGGTCGCCTATGCCGCAAGGGACTTGGATGAGGTGAAATTGCTTTCCAGACTTGTCACCGGCATAACGCACAACCACCCGGAGGGCTTGAAGGGCGCAGAAGCGACTGCGGTCTGTACCTGGATGGCACTGCATGGAAGCAGCAAAACCGAAATTGAGCAGATAGTATCAGCGGAATACTACGATCTGTGGTTCACACTTGATGAGCTCCGACCGACCTACGAATTCAACGAAAGCTGCCAGGAAACGGTTCCGCAGGCAATTAAAGCGTTTCTGGAAGCCGTTGACTTTGAGGACGCGATCAAGAACGCGGTCTCTCTCGGTGGCGACAGCGACACCCTCGCGGCAATCACCGGCGCGATTGCTGGCGCGTACTATGAGATTCCAAACGTCATGCGAGAAAAGACGGTACAGCTGCTGGGGCCGGGTCTGACGGCGATTCTGGACAGGTTTGAAGCAAATTTCGACGGAAAGACTTGACAACTGCTCTGAAATTCGATATGCTATTATATACCATAGAGAGTGCGCGAGGGACAAGCCCATTGACCGCACACCAACCTGCAACAGCAAGGTGGTAAAGCTTGAACGATGGGGAACGTTGCGTGACTGCACCTGTCGGAAACGATGGGTGCTTTTGCTTCTTTCGGTCCGTCGAACGGCAGGAATAACGAAGCCCGAACAGAACAACGAAACAAGAAGGAGCAGATGATGATGACAACTGTGGAACGCGCGATTCAATTTGCTGTTTTTGCCCATGCCGGAACGAAGCGCAAGGGAAAAGACCGCCCCTATATTCTGCACCCGATCGAGGCAATGACCATTGCCGCGGGCCTGACGGAGGATGAGGACGTATTGGCCGCCGCAGTACTGCACGACGTGGTGGAAGACACCCATCTCAACGGAGACGATATTGAACGGGAATTCGGGCCCAGGGTCAATTCTCTGGTCATGGCCGAAAGCGAGGACAAAATGACGGAGCTGCCCGCTTCGTCCTCCTGGAAGCTGCGCAAGCAGGCAACAATCAACCATCTGGCTTCTCTGGACCGGAACGCAAAAATCATCTGTCTGGGTGACAAGCTCTCCAACATCCGGGAGATGCGCAGGGACTATCGGGACCTGGGCGACGCGCTTTGGGATCGGTTCAACCAGAAGGACAAGCGCGAACACGCCTGGTACTACCGTTCCGTCTGCGATGTGCTGGAAGCGGAATTCGGCCGCATTCCGGAAATCCGGGAGTATCGGGAGCACTTGCGCGAGATTTTCGTGTGAGATAGAAACAGCGCCGGGAGAAACGTCCTGTTTTGTCTGCCGCAGGTTTTGTTTTTTGAAAAGAGAAGACAAAAACAGATAAATTGAACGGAGGCCGGAATGATTATCGGAACGAATGAACATTTGGAAACCGCGTTGGAGCAATACCGGGAACATCAGAATGACTCCACCGTCCTTTCGGTGATGAACGCGATCACAATTTGTCTGGCTGCCGGAGAGGAATGGCTCGTCCCGATCGACCTGATCGGCGACGGGATGAATGAAACAGACTTCCCGGAGGAAAGGCTTCTGGAAAAGCTTCCGGGCATGGTGAAAAAAGAGGTCGTTTCGTCATCCGGGAAAACCTGCCTTTATGCCTTCACAAGCTTGGAGAAGGTCCGCATGGCCGGAACGGAACCTTTCCTGACCGTGCGCTATCCTGCAACAGATCTTCTGCGGGAGTTTACGCAGGCAGCTTCGGGTAAAGCCTTGGTGCTCAATCCGTCGTCCGATGCGTTTCCGTTTTTCCCGCAGGATGCGGTCAAGCTGCTTTCCGCAATGGCCGAGGTTCCCCGCGCAGCAGTCCTGAAATTCAGCCGGATCTCCATAGAGCCGAAGGCTGTGATAGACGTCCGGAAAATTCTGGATGACTGGAACAGCGGATGGAGCGACAACGGAAAGGAACCGGAGCAATGGAATTACTTGTGCTGTCCGATCATGGCGGACGGAAGAATCCTTCTGTTGTTTGAATCCTGTGATAAGATTTACGGAAGCAAGGCTCATATGCTCCACGTCGATCACACGATCATGCGGTATCGAGTCCTGGAGTACCGCATCGGAGAGGACGGCCCGGAGGAGCTCAACAGATATCGCTTTACGCTTCAGGACGGGAACGCGTCTACGGTGATTCTCTATGACGGGATTCTAAAAGCGTCGGTGAAGACGACAAACAGCCGGAAGGAGACGATCCTGCCGATGATCCCGACCAATGACGATGGGCAGTTCAAGATTTACGAGAACGTCCGCAGAATTGTCAGCAGGAGCGACGGCAGCATTGCGGTCGGGTACTATGGAAACCTCTGTGACGAGGCAAGGCTTCCTTTGATGGTGTTTGATGGGGAAGGAAACGCGATTGGCAAATACGGGGACGACCACGCGCTGTTCTGCGCAGATATCACCCTTGATAGCAAGGAGCAGATCTGGTTCCATCTGTTTCCGTCCGGGGAGATCCTTTGCCTTTCAAGTGATTTGAGACAGGTTGAAAAGCACAGAGTTGCCTTGCAGGGCTTCTGTGGGTTTGCGCTCAGCGACGATACTTCAAAGCTGTTCTTGGATTTCGGGGAAGACGGATTCGGAAGCGTGAAATACGTTCTTATCCGCAATCAAAACGGAGACTACGTTGACCCAGTGCGCTTCGATTTCCCACCAAAGAATTCCGATGTTGGTGAATGCAGCAGCGTGAACTTCCCCTGTTCCACGATGAAATCCTGGGTTTGTATTCAAGCGGATAGCAAGCTATATCTATACGACATCAATGACATTTGATCAGAGAGGTGCAATATGAATAAAAAAGTACTTCACGAGTTGTTCGACGGGTATATTTCGAAGTTCGACATTTTCAACATGCCGCCACCAGGGGATGATGAAAACTACAAGTGGGAGGCTGTATTGGCTTTTCGGCATGTGTTTGATCTGGACGCGGAGGATTTTGCCTCGGTTCTAAGAAAAGCAAGTAAGGTGTCCATTAATTTGGTCGACAGCTCGATCCGTCCCTTTGACGGCTTGGCCAAAATGGCCGAAGAACACGGAGAAGGGGAGACAATACGCAGAATGTTCCGAGATCTGTTTGAAGCCGATAAAGAGGATCTGGTCGGACAGCAGAGAAGGATCGACGAATTTCTGCGGCAGTGCGACATACTGCTCGATAAGCATTATCCAGGAAGCTTCATGTACGGGAACGATCAGCGGTCAGCTATGGCGTATCTGTGGCTGCACGACCCGGAACGGTACTATCTTTGCAAAAACACCGAAGCCAAATATTTTGCGAACTGCGTCGGTTTCTACGATGATTGGGGAACCTATGCGAACTTCAAGCTCCCCGTCTACTATCGCTTCTGCGACGAGCTGGTCGCGGCAATCCGAGAATATCCGCCCCTGATCAAAACCCATCTGAGCAGATATGAGAATACGACCCGGGAATTCCATCCCGATCCCAACCTTCATATTCTGGCGTTTGATCTGATTTTCTGTGTCTGGCATTATAACCTGTTCGGGACAAACAAGCCTCTTTCTTCGCAGGAGATCAAACTGTATCTGGCGCAAAAAGAGAAAGCGGAGCAGCACATGAAAGCGGTTCAGGATGCGGAATCCGGATTGCAGGATATGTATACTGCGAGAGAGTCAATTATTTCTTTGCTTCAGAGCGGTGCGGCTGTTCGGCACAAGAGTTTCGGCCCTGCCAGCTTCAAGCGCATGGACGGGCTGAGCTACTGCTTTACGTTCGGGGATGATCCTGCCGAGAAAAAGTATATGCTCGCTGCCTTTGCAGACGGTTTCCTGCGGATCGACGATCCGTCTTTTGACGAAATCGTTGCGAAATATTCATCCGCTATGAGGAACGAATATTCTGCACAAAAGAAGCTGACAAGCGCCAAAGCGGCGTTGCGTCCCTATGAACAGTTTTTGGATTAATCCATACAACAAAATGCAAAGCAAAGAAGAAATCTATTCTATTATGGCGGAAGCCGAGCAGAAAAAGGTTCGTGTAGTCACAACAGATGGTATGACATATACTGGCTATATTGATGTCTTTGAGTCGAGATCAGATAACCAGGAGGATGACGCACCATTCAAAGGCATTGGCTCCATTATTCTTGTTACTGGAGACAATTCGGGAGTATGCTTATTTGAATATGATATAGTTACTATCGAAACAATTAGATGAACAGCGGTTAGAAGCTCGAAGGGTAATCGGCGCAAAACCTAATTGTCGCCTGGTTTCTTTTTCGTCAAGTTGCGGCAGGTCGGAGCACCCTCCGCACGGCTCAGAACCTTGCCCATGGGGGCAGCCGCCGCGGCGTCCTGCATTGGCCGGAGAATTGTGGCCGGAAGCATTGACATTTTTTCTGCGGCATGGTATGTTGATTTTGAAAGGAGGTGATCGCATGAAACGGAGCATTGCTTTTCGGATCCTGGCCGCTTTGCTCGCCTGCTTGTGTCTGGCGGGACTTTTGAGCGGATGCGGGCCGACCGATGAGCAGATTCAAGAACGTCAGGAAGCGCGGGACGAAAGTCTGGCGGCCAGCAGAGAAGCTGAAAGTATCGCGGAGTCTTTGCTTGATCAATCGCATGGAGAATCCACACAGGAAACAAAGAAGCCGGACGATACTGACGATCCGATCATTCCCGGCAAATGGGTTCTGACCAACAGCCGCTTTGACCAGATCGCACAGAACAGCACCGACGCCGACGGCGACTACGTGAATACCTATGAATGCAGCCAGTATGAACACAGTTCCACGCACATCTATGACCCCGAGGAGCGTATCGACGAGGAGGACAAGCCCTGGTCGGTTCGCTACATCTGCCGTTGTACCTTCTCGGATGAGGAGATTCGTCCCGGTGAGTGTCTCCATATCGGGCTCAAAGCAAAAACGGATTATTATGATAAAGAGATCTTCGGGATGTGCTGCAGAATCTACTTCGACCGGAGCTGGATGGACGAGGCGCTCGTATCGGATCACGGCTATGACTACAGCGGGTACATGCTCTACCCGGTTCACGTCGGCAGCTCCTGCGGCCCCGGCTACGGCCATGCGCTCGACGAGCCCTGGAACTACGAAGACTGGGACACGCTGAATGTGACCATGCCCATCGTGCGCCAATCCACGCTGAAAAAGTACTCGGAATTTACCATCCAATTCGCCACGGACATCGGCAATTCCTATTTTGAATTCACCTGGGTTTCGGATTGAGCCCCGATCCTGTGGATTCCCAGCGATGCGTTCCCGGAAGCATTGCGATGGGATCGCTGCAGCAAACACTGTCCGCCCACAGAGCGGACAGGAGTACCACAATGGATGCAAAACAGCGCGTCAAAAGCTACATCTGCGGTTTCCCGAAGAAAAGAAAGCTCGTCGCCCTGGCTCTGTTCATCGCCGCCGTCGGCTGCGTCGTCTTTTCGGTGTTGACCTCCTCAGCGCCGGAGCCGGTTCCGATGGAGAATGATGCGGAGCTCTCATCCTGGGTCTGCCTGGATACAACCGCCGCCAGTCTCGCGCCGCTGGAAACACCGAAAAACAAGTGCTCTATAACGGGACAGCCCTCCGGACTGTCCCGTTTGTCTTTGTATGCTTTGCCATTCATCATAATGGTAATGATTTCACAACCCTTCTGAATGGCAGGAATCCTCCCGGTATCTTTTTCATCACGCTGCACCAGAGTGATGTATGTTACAGTATCCAATCTGTGACGTACATCACTTTTTTTGCGAGGCTGCGTAGTTGACCCAAACCCCTTGCCTGGTGTTCACGGAGATCTCCGGAACAGGCAGCGGAAGATCTTCCGGGATCGTAACGGGGCCGACTACGTTGTAGTGAATCGTCAGCCGCTGCTCCCAAACGCCGTCAACTTTTTCAGCCTGATATACCTCGATGTGGTCGATTAGCTCGTTGACCATCGTTTGGGTCAGCTTTCGTACCCTGGTGTACTTGCGGACGGTGGATAAGAACATATCCTTCGTCAGCGTTTTCCCGGAGCTTTTTTCCAGGGCTTTTCGGGCGGCCTTGATTTTCTCGGCAAGCTCCTTCTGTTCGGCGTCGTAGCGTTCGGACATTCTGGCAAAGCGCTCGTTGGTGAGCTTGCCGGAAATGTTGTCTTCGTAGATGCGTTCAAACAGCCTGTCCAGCTCGCGGTCTCTGGCCTCCAAGGCCCATAGGTTCTTCTGCTGGGTCTCACGGTCGGCTTCCGCGTTTCGGATTGAGAACTGCATGACGGCCTCAGCGAACTGATCCTCGTAGGCTGTTGCGTATTTGGTCAGCCGGCGGATCTCTTCAAGGACAACTTGTTCCAGGAAGTCAACCCGAATGTAGTGGGTGCTTTCGCAGGTGCCGCCCCGGTTTCCCTTGTAGTTGGAGCAGTTGAAAAACCGGATTTCGTGATTTCGCTGGTTGAAGTGTAAGTGCATATTGCTTCCGCAATCGGCGCAGGTGACGAGGCCGGAAAATAAGCTGACCTCGCCGTCCAGAGCCTTGCGCTTGCGAATGCCCTTCCGCTTCGCCTGAGCGCGTTCCCAGGTTGCGCGGTCTATGATCGCTTCATGGGCGTTTTTGAAGACGGCCCAATTATCAGGATCATTCGGGAGCCGCGCTTTGAGCTTATAGCTCTTGGAGTAGGTTTTGAAGTTGATTAGATCGCCGGTATATTCCTGATTCGTGAGGATCCTGTTTAACGAGGCACAGTTCCAGTTGGATGGGCCTTTTTTCGGCAAGCTGCCGCGGCCACGACCGATGCCCTTTTCCCGCCAATAGGCGGTGGGCGTTGGAATACCGGCTTGCTCCAGCTCGCCGCAGATCTGCTCCGTGCCTCTTCCGGCCAGAAACAGATCGTAGATTTTGCGGACAACCGCAGCAGCCTCCGGTTCAATGATCCAATGCTTCGGATCGTCCGGGTCTTTGATGTACCCGTAAGGCGGAGGCCCCAGCGGTTCGCCGGAGTTGCCGCGCACCTTGTTGCTGATACGCTTTTTTTTGGAGATATCCCTTGCGTACCATTCGTTGAACAGGTTGCGGATCGGGGCCAGCTCATTCTCGCCTTCGTTTGTGTCGATGCCGTCCGAGATCGCCACAAGGCGGATCTCATGCTGCGGGAGAAACTCTTCGGTCAGTCGCCCGACCTCTATGTAGTTTCTGCCCAACCGGCTCATGTCCTTTACGAACACAGCGGCGGCATGATCTTTTTCCAACTCGGCTATCATCGCCTGATAGCCCGGACGGTTCATGGTGACGCCGGATACACCGTCATCGGCAAAGATAACGATGTTGGTGTACCCGGCGTCTTTTGCCGCCTTGGTTAAGAGCTTCTTTTGATTGCTGATGCTGTAGCTTTCACCCTCCAGATTATCGTCTCTGGACAGGCGGACGTAGAGGAACGCCGTGTTGTCACGGCCTTTTTTGCTGTTACGCTTCATAGCGCCTCCTTCCTCGCAGCCAATACTTACACTGAGAGTTTAGCACGTCTGCAAGGTTTTGTCACAGGTCGTGGATGATGCTTTTTCATCATTGACGATGAGTCGGATGAGCAGCGCCGAAAAATCAACGCCGGAATCTTTGCTGTACGAAGCAGTTACGAGATAGCGGCGGTTTTCAAAGCGATAGGTTGCGGATTGCTGTGACGGTTCAGAGGCGTTTTTGGGTTTTGTAGGTTTCATGTTTTGATCTCCGTTGTCTATTCTCTCTTCCCGACAACTGGCACAACACAGGCCGTCCTGGCGGACTGTCCCAGCTCCGAGCCGCCGCTGCTTGTGAGACTGGCGAACGGCTCCGAGCTCCCCCGCGAATCAGTGGGAGGCCGTAGGAGAGGGTCGAATAACCTGCGAGGTCACGGCAAGCCGGATTGCCGATCCGGCTTTCAGGCTGAACGGTCAAACGCTCGGTCGGACTTGTGCCGACTGTCTCCGCGCGTTCGCCTGGATGCTCGCTCACAGGTTTTGTACCTGTATCATGGCTTATTCAGTTTTCAAGGTGCAGGAGGGCTCCAAAATGTCCCTCTAATAATAAGCAGAAAAACGGGCCAAAAATTAACCCATTTTCTCGGAATGAGAAAAATTTTTTTGAAATTTTTGCCCCGATCCTGCGGAAGCGTTCGATTTTATCCTTTGACGGAGCTGAGGGGAACCTTTTTCCCGTTACAATAGAGGGTGTATCCGCGGGCGACCATGCTGGCAAGTGTCTGCTTGGAGTAGCCGCAGAAGGGGAGGCTGGAGGTGCAGCCACCTGGGCGGGTGGCGTGCTTAATCACCCATTCTTGATCGTTCTGCTTGTTCATGTTCACCGGCTCCTGTGTGTTTCTCTGTTATCTGGTTGCAATTATACCCGGCTTTCGATATCGGCGCAAGTTTGTCAAGCCTCTTTTTGGAAAAATTTTTGAAAAAAACAGGGCAGCTTGCGCCGCCCTTGTGGAAGTGCGTTAAAAAACGCCGGATCCGGAGATTCGGTGTCGTGCCTGGTGAATGGATTTTACCACAGCGGAAGGCGAAACGCCTTCCTGCTTTGCGACTTCGCAGCGAGATTTACCGCATACGACGCACAGCCAAAATCTGCGGAACTGTGAAGGCGTGAGCAGCTCCCGCAACTTGGCCAATGCTTGATGAAGCTGCGCGCGCGTTTCCGCAGCTTCGTATCGCGCAAGGAGCATAGCCTCCGAACTGTCCGCTGCGGCAAAAAGCTGAGGGTGATCGTCAAGTAAAACCGTGTTCGCTTTTTCCCGGCGCTCCGCGCTCTCTCTGAGGCGGTAGTCTTCGTCTGAAACGGTTTTCCAAAACGTAAACTCCTGGTCGTCTTTGAAGTGTTCGGCGGTCAGAAAAATGTTCGCGCCGCAGTACGACGGGCAGACGATTGCCGTCTTGTTTTTCAGGTTCATCGCGTAGTCACTGACGTATCGTTTCACAAGCAATCCTCCATGTGAAAACGGACAGAAATAGGCGCGATTCACGAACGACAAAAATTATCGAAACCGTCCGTCGCGATCCAACCGCAAATGCAATCAGTTTGTCACTTTTGTTGCGGGAAAAATGAAACGGAACAGCCCGATTTGTCGCCGCCGTCCAAGTATCCGTTCGGCCACTTTTCCGGCGAGCGAAAGCGGCCTAAAACAGTCCGCCTTGATAAATCCGCGAAAGCGGCAAAAAGGCCCGTTTCACTACCGGCAAGCAATGCATGTGTACGTACACATGCGAAAAAATGTCCATTTCGGCCCCCGGCCTCGACGGACATTTTCTGCTTGTTGGGAAGCGTCCCAAGCCCTCGAATGTGCCTACGTCACAGCTACGCGATTTCTCTGAAATCGCTGAAAAAGGTCGCCGTTTCGGCGGCCTATTTCGTCTTCTCCTGCGTCGATTTTTCCTTGGTTTCGATTCCGAGAATTTGCTCTATATTTGCTTTTGCGGTGAGCAGCTCCCGCATCTCTTCACGGCTTTTTCTGTACTCTGAATAAGCCGCTTTTTTCTTGGAAAGCAGCTCCGCGTATTCGGATTTCAAAGCCTTCATCGCGGGCAGTTTTGTTATACCGAGCTGATCAAAAAACGCCTTTGCCGCCTGGTGCAAAATGATCTCGCTTTCGTGTGCCGAACGGAATTGTTTGGAGTATCCGCCCTTGCGATAAGCGACGTATGTTTCCCGCGTTCTCGCGTAATCCACGATGTTTTTTTCCAGCGCGGCAATCTCCGCAAGCCGCTGTTCCGCAGACTTGATTTCATCGGATAGTGTATGATATTTTTCGGCGGCGCGCGCGGCCTTTTCGGATAGTTCATCATAGTCCATAAGACCGTTCTGCTGTAAAAAAAGAACGGTCTGCGCCATTTGCTTCAGGTTGTACAGCTTCGCCCAATTCTCATACCCGGCGCCTTTTCCCTCCGCGAGCTTCGCCTCTACGTCGATCAAGAGATTGTTCTGCTTTTTCGGCGGCGTGGAAACCGGTGCGGAACGCTTGGGCGTATGCTTCTTTTTGCCGGAAATTACTGCTTTAATATCCTCTGCGGAGTAGCCGTGGCCGAGCGTGTCCATGCGTATGCCGCGCTTCTGAGAACCGCCCCGGAAGGATGGGTTTGCTGTCCCTTTTGTCTCGTATCCGGCCAGCCGCATGAGCGCAAGAAATGCGTCAAAGCTGGCTGGATTTTTGGCAAGTGCTTCGTCGATTGCAAGGCAAAGACGATCCCGGTGAGAGAGCCTGGAAACGTCTCCTTCCCACTTGTTATAGGTCTGGCCGTAGCCCTCCGGCTTTTCGATAATGGAGTAACCGTTTTCAATACAGATTGTATCACTTAGACGCCGGATTGCGCGAGAGCTATTCCAGAAATTTCTGAATTTTCTTGTGTGGGACAGCGAGACAGAATTGATTATTATATGGTTATGGATATGCTGCTTGTCGATGTGTGTCGCAACGATAAAAGCGTTCCGGTTTTTGGTGAACCTTTTTGCCAGTTCATACCCCAGCCGGTTTGCTTCCTCCGGTGTGATTTCGCCGGGCGCAAAGGACTGGCGCAGGTGGTATGCGATCACATTATCCTTACCTCGGACGCGACCTGTTTTCTGCTCATACAGGCGCTTGGAAAACAGGAACTCCATGTCCGCGCTTCGGGTGTCGCATTGGTACCCGGTGACAAGCTGGAAGCCGTCCGTCTTGTCCGGGTTTTCTACGTATTCGATAATGTCGCTGATCGCCGTGCTGATGCTCCGGCCCTCGCCAACATGCAGCGGTATTAGGCGTGTTGTGGCCATTATTATGAGCCTCCTTTGCGTCGTTCAATAAAGCCTGATTCCGAAGACTCCCGCTGCGGCATCCAGAACCTTTCTCTTGTCAGCAGGGGTCTGACTTTGGAGAAACGCTGTCTCCATTTTTGCGCGACGCGTAAGCTCCAATGCAAACGGATTATCAATCGTTTCGCAGTATGTACACGCTTCGGCTAACCGTACCGATTTCATTCTGCGCGGTGACCGAAGCTCCTTACTGTGGGATTCAGTCCATCGCGCGGTAATTCGATCACGCTTCCATTTAACATCTTCAATAAGCATTTTTATTTCTCCTTGGGACACCATTTCGGTGTTGTTTTTCTGGGAAACTCAGCTTTCCCAAATCCGATAAATCCGGGCATAGATTGGATCTTTTTTTGCCTGTAATAAGCGTCTATATATCGCTGGTTTTCGTGTCCGCAGTAATACTCGGTTCGGGTGTTGCCAAGCCTTTTATGAGATCGTAAACATTCACAACTGATGCACATACACTTGCTCATTTGTTTTGCTCCTCCAATTAATCGTGGGATAAATCAATCCAGGACAGACGCAGGCGATCACTGCCTCTGTCCTGGATTATATCGGATATTGTTCGCCAGTGCAAGGATGGCAATTTTCTAAGGTTCCTCTCTACTATTATGTTCTCGCTTGAGAGCACTACCGTTTTTCGTTGCTTGTTGTTTTTTGTATTCATTGAGACGCTTAAGTAGAGAGGGTTTGCTATCTTTGTTCGTATCAGCTTCTAATATTGAATCAATTTTTTCTTCTTGAACCATTCCGTGGTCTTCTTCAAAACTTAGTAGTATTTTTTTTGCTTGTTGTTCACTGCTCCGCGTTTGCTGGTATAACAACTCATAGTTTTTCTTAGAAAGAGCTTTTTGGATGAAGGCAAGGGACCGTTGCGGAAAGCGCTCCCATCCTCCATAGAGTGCTTTGACCGCTTTATCAATCATTTCAAAGCTGATAGGAGCGCCCTTCTTTTCATGCTCGTTTAGAATACCGACTACATCCGAAAGATCATTCTTATATTGTCTTCCAGCACGAAGCTTCATAGCAATCAAGTATTCTCCGGTTATCATTCTTACATACAGAACCTGGTTGAAAGTTTTGTAGAAGACAGAATGCGAATTCAGTCGGGAGGAATAAGAGTCAGTCATGATAAAATCAGCGTTCAGCCAGTCCTCAGGCAGCCCATTACGAACGGCTACACGCTGAATTGCATCCTTCATTATGGATGCAGCGGGTAAAATCGCATCAATGTCCGTAGTCATATCTCGGAACCCGTAGCTCTCGATAACGGCAGCTCCGCCGATTAAGATAATTTCAACCGGAGTGTTTCTGCCTCCAAGCTTTTTGTATTCTTTGGATAATTCACTCAGATAGCGATCCAGATTATCTTTTGTAAATACTTCCATTTCTTCAGACAACATTTCTGACCTCGCTTTCTACGATATTGTAACGCAAAAATTCCGGGATTGCTTCTCTAAGAGCTTCCTTCTTTGGCTCGTCGCTTTCTTCAGTCAAAGATAGAACAATGACGCCTGCAGGGTAGATAATCTCGCCAAGCTTCTGCTTCCGCAGCTCGTCATAATCGGAGCAGAGATCAATATGGTTTACCCGGCTGATATAATCCACCATCGCTAAGAGATAGAAGCACTCTGGATACCATTTTTTATCGTAGTATTTTTGAATTTCATCTTTTTCCAACACATCTATTATGAAATCAAGGTCACCGAGCCTTTTGAGCCTGTGGCAGACGTTGCTCTTAAACAGTTCAAAAGAGCAGCGTTTTTCCAGATAAGGATCTAATAACTCTTCCATTGAAACATGGAGATCTTTGGCTAAACGATACACTGTTTCCGCACTGCATTTTGCCAAGTGTGTTTTACCGCTGCAAATATCGTTCAGCGTTGTATAAGGCACACCGCTGCTTTTGGCCAAGCTGTATTTCGATATGCCCCGCTGAGATAATAGCTCCGTTAATAGCATTGCTAACGCCTCCCTTGGTTTTTTCTTACTCTTATTATATCGGTATACCGCTATAATGTCAAGAAGGGAGCTACGAAATCTTTGTGAACAATATTAAATCTGACCTTTGCTCAATTTGTATTAAAAGCCATTGACCAAGCGCCCGGAAACCGCTATAATTATCATATCAAAAAATCCGATCGTCAGATTTGATACGCAGAGGTGAAAGAAATGCTATATGGATACGTAAGGATCAGCAAACCGAAGCAGAGTATTGAGAGACAGATCAGAAATATCAAGTCCAAATACTCGGAGGCGGTAATTGTCGATGAAGCATTTACGGGCACGACCACATCCCGCCCCAAATGGCAAAAGCTGTATGCAGCCGTCAAGGAAGGCGACAGCATCGTATTTGACAGCGTTTCCAGAATGAGCCGCAATGCCGAGGAAGGATTTGCAGACTACGAGAAACTGTATCAGAGAGGCGTAGATTTGATTTTTCTGAAAGAGCCACTAATCAATACTGCCACGTTCAAAAGCGCTCTGGCGTCCTCTGTGCCGCTTACAGGGACAAACGTAGATTATATTCTTGATGGCGTTAATCGTTTTCTGATGGAGCTTGCCAGGGAGCAGATACGCCTTGCCTTTGAGCAGGCCGAAAAGGAAGTCTCTGACCTTCACCAACGCACCAGGGAAGGCATCGAGACGGCCAGGCTGAACGGAAAGCAAATCGGCCATCCCACAGGCGTCAAAATCACGACGAAGAAAAGCATCCAGGCAAAAGAACAAATCCGAAAGTATTCGCGAGAATATGATGGTACGCTGAACGATACGGACGTTATACGCCTGCTGGGAATATCCCGGAACACGTTCTATAAGTATAAACGAGAAATGAACAATAAATAAAATGCCGGGGCGAATGCTGCGGAGACCGGGTTAAATCCGGTTTCCGTGACATTCGCCCCGGCTTGGGGTTGATTGGTTGTTTTGAATTGTACTCTCGCCCTGGGACGTTCCTGTGCCTGTGAGGGCTACAGCAGCTCGTTGAGCTTGACCATCAAGCTGTCCGTGGCCGCCTGGAGGCGCTCCTGGGACTGCCGGAGATCCTCCAGGTCGGCTTCATAAAAGCGACCGGTTTCGTTGACCCGCCGGGTAAGCTGATTGAGGTTCGCACCGGAGCGCCGCACGTTGCTGACCAGATCCCGCAGCTCCGGCAGATCCAGCCGCACTACGTAGCCGTCGATTGCCACCTTGCGAAGATAGGCGCTCATGTTGCGTACCCCAGCCAGTTCCATTTTACGCTGAATCAACTCATGTTCTTCCTGAGAAGCCCAAAAATTGATCTTTATACCGCGCTCTCGCTGCGTTCCCATATCACAGATCCCTTTCTTTCTTTTTTGCCGTCTGGCGGTTGGCCGGAGTTTCAACCGGCTCTTTGAGCTTGCCCCGGACAGAAGGCTTTACGGTACGCAGCGGTTTACTGCGATCCTCGGAGCCGTGAATCATGGCGTAAAAGCCCTTCTGCCCCTTAATGGCAGTAAGACACAGAGAATTGAAGGGTAAATACTGCTGGAGCTTCGTTGTATGCTGAGAGCCTGCCCGGAGCATGAAGTCATCCGAGATCTTAACGGTATAAAACTTTCCACTCGGACTGTTCGGAGCCGGAAGGGAACGAAATGCCTCCAAAATCCGCGAAGCCTCTGCCTGAACATCCTGGGTGGACAGACGCTTTTGGGACAGCAAATACCGCCGACGGACGGCAGTTGCCGTCGCGTCAATCAAAACAGGATGTGAGTTCAAAACCAAATACTTCATGCCTGGATAATCCGGGATCGGGACACCTGACGCCCAGGTTTTGTTTTCACCGGATATTCTGGCGTCCCAATCATGATTACGGATCGTATTGGCCAGGATACACATGGTGCGCTCAAAACCGTAAGGACTTAGGATCTGGTTATAGGCTTCTTCGCTGATGGCATATCCATCAAAATTGTCTGCAATTACGTCTTCGATCCAGCTTTTGCAGGACTGATTTGCCGCTTGGGATTGCCGAAACAGATCTGTCTCGTCGTGTGCCTTGGCATAGTCAAAACTTTGCAAATAGACCGGAGTGTTTGCGTAGGAACCGATTTCTTCGGGCATATTTACCGTACCTCCTCATGACTATTCTTCTTGCGGTCGGGCTCCTGAGTCTCCGGCGACTTATCCAGGCTCAGCGCATGGTTCAGCTCGACCAGCCGGGCGGACTTTTCGGCCAGCTCCGACTCAAATTCAAAGGGCTTGCCGATTTCCTTTTCCGCCAGAGCCTGCTCCTTGCGGAGTGTTTCCAGGTGCTGTTCCGCAGCCGTCAGACGGAATGGCATCCTGGCCAGCGCATTTTCGATACGGGTCAGGTTGCCCTTGGGATCGGAACCGAGCTCCAGCCGGTGAGAGGCTTTTCCCCGAAGGGTCAGCATCAGCTTCCGTTCCCAAATGTCAAATTCCACTTCCATCTTAAAACCGCGGTAGCTGCCCACGTCGATGGGCTCCGCGTTGCGAACGTCCTTGCAAGCGTCCAGAAGCGCGGCTCCGGCATTTTCTTTGTCGGTCAGTAGATCTCCGCGGATTTCCATGCCTATGAAGCCGTCCACAGGCAGCGGATGGGCCGCCAGGTCTATCATATCTGCCTTCAGCGCCTGGATTCCTTGCTCCGTCTGCCGAATGCTCTCCGGGTACTTTTTCAGGATCATATCCTGCATCCGGTACTGCTGGCTCTGATGGGCCGCCTTCATGATCCGCAGCCTGGATACATCCACGTCCAGATCCATGCGCTCCTTGATCCTGGGATCGCCGGCACAGAGAGCTTTCACTTCCGCAAACGAAAGGGCTGTCTGATCCACGTCCTCGATGGAACGCACCGGGCTCTTGCTGGTCATGATCTGACCGATGTACTTCTGCTTGTTCTCCACGGTCTGCCACAGGTAGGCGTCGAAGGTGGCCTCTGTCACGTAACGGTAGACGTGAACCTTTTTGTTTTTGTTGCCCTGGCGCTCAATGCGGCCCTTCCGCTGTGTGAGATCCCGGGGCCGCCAGGGACAATCCAGATCGTGAGAGGCGATCAGCCGATCCTGGACGTTAGTGCCAGCACCCATTTTGGCTGTGCTGCCCAGCAGAACGCGAACGCTGCCTTTTCGCATCTTATCAAACAGTTCCCGCTTTTTGGCTTCTGTGTCGGCGTCGTGGATAAACGCGATCTGCTCCGGCGGCATACCTCCGGCAATCAGCTTTGCGCGAATATCGTCGTAGATGGAGAAACCGTTGTCGGCGCTTTCCTCCAGAGACGGAACGAAATCCGGGGAGCTGGGTTCCGGAGCGTCCTCCGGCTTTGCGGCTGCGGACTTTTTGCGCTGCTTGCCCTTCGGTGTGGAAATGTCGCAGAAAACAAGCTGGGTCAGCTTGTCCGCGTCGCCTTCCCGCCAGATCCGCAGCACGTTTTCTACGCACAGATTGACCTTTGTTCCCGGCTCGTCCGGCAGCATGGGATTCACGATACGCTGATCCAGGCCCAGCTTTCTGCCGTCTGAGGTAATTTTGAGCATATTGTCCTCTTTGGGATCAACCGCGCCGCTGTGTACCCTGGAGGCCCTTTCGGAGAGGGACTGCATCATGGATTTTTGCAGCTCGGTGGGTTTTGCGACGCAGTTGTGATATTCCACCTCTGGCGTCGGCAGATCAAGCTGGTCGGCGGTTTTAATGTCCGCGACCTCCTTGAACAGGGTCATCAGCTCCGGCAGATTGAAGAATTTTGCGAAGCGGTTTCGAAGCCGATAGCCGGAGCCTTCGGGAGCCAGCTCCATTTGCGACGTGGTTTCTCCGAAGCGGGAGGCCCAGGCGTCAAAGATGCCCATGCCAAGCTCCTGCATCCGTTCGTATTGCAAATACTGCTGGATGATATAGACCTCCGTCATGGAGTTGCTGACCGGCGTGCCGGTGGCGAAGATCAGGCCGCGGCCCCCGGTGATTTCGTCCATGTATCTGCATTTGTAAAACAGATCCTGGGACTTCTGCGCCGAAGAGTTGGAAATGCCGGCCACGTTCTGCATCTTGGTGTAAGTGTAGAGGTTCTTGTAATAGTCGCTTTCGTCTACGAACAACCGATCCACGCCCAATTCCTCATAGGTTACGGCGTCGTCGCGAGGCGCATCCTGGAGCTTTTGCAGACGGGTCTCCAACTGTGTCTTGAACTTTTCCATCTGTTTGACCGACCAGCGGGAGTGATTATACTCGGATTCCATTTCATCAATCGCTCCCGTCAGATCGTTGATCTGTGTCTGGATCAGCCGGATCTGCCGTTCCTTGGAAATCGGGATCTTCTCAAACTGCGTTTGTCCAATGATTACTGCGTCATAGTCTCCGGTAGCGATACGGGAACAGAAGCGCTTGCGGTTCTTGGGCTGGAAGTCTTTCTTGGTGGTAACAAGGATGTTGGCCGACGGGTAGAGCCGCAGAAATTCGGAGGCCCACTGATCTACCAGGTGGTTCGGTACGACAAACAGGGACTTGTTGCACAGGCCAAGCCGCTTGCTTTCCATCGCGGTGGCTACCATCTCGAAGGTCTTGCCTGCGCCAACCTCGTGGGCCAGAAGGGTATTGCCGCCGTAGATGGCGTGGGCGATGGCGTTGAGCTGATGCTCCCGCAGCTCAATTTCCGGGTTGATGCCGCTGAAAACCAGGTGCTTTCCATCGTACTCACGAGGACGGGTGCTGTTCATTTCCTCGTTGTACTTCTTCACCAGCGCTTCCCGGCGTTCCGGATCCTTCCAGATCCAATCCCGGAACTCTGAACGCATCCGTTCCTGCTTTTGCGCGGCCAGCGTTGTTTCCTCCCGGTTCAAAATCCGGCGCTCTTTTCCGTTTTCCTCAATCGTGTCATATACTGTAACTTCCCGAAGGTTCAAGCTGTCCTCAAAAATATCGTAGGCGTTTTTCCGATCCGTTCCCCAATTTTGCGTGACCTGGAAGCCGGTTCGTTCGTACTTGTCTATACCTTCGATCTTCCATGCGCCGGTGTAGGGTGAAAACTGGATCGTCACCTTGCGGCGCTGCCATTGGGAGGTCTTGAAGGTCTCAAACATGAACTGCCGATAATACTCCGGGTCGATCCAGGTACTGCCGATACGCACGTCGATCTCCGAAGCGTCCAGATCCTTGGGCTGGGCGCGGCGAAGAGCCTCGGCATTGACTTGGAAGAAGGGATCCGCCTGGGCAGCCTGCTCCGCCTCCCGGAGCTTCTTCCGCACGTTGCCCGAAAGATATTCGTCTGCGGGCTGCCAGCCCTGATCCCAATGCTCGCCGCCTTCATCCAGATCAAAGGGGCCGGAGGCCGGGTCTTTGAAGATCACGCCTTGCAGATCCGTGACAATTCCCCGGACGTGATCCGGGCCGCCCAGGAGCTGGGCCATAAACGCAAGATCAACCTCGGCCTTCTGGCCAATCGAGACAGCCAGCGCCTCAGAGGGCGTGTCCACCCGATCCACGGATCGCTGCTGCTTGATGGTGCGCCGGAAGAAAATATCCGCCTTCCCGGCCAGATTGCCGTCCTCGTCCAGCTTTTCCAGGGAGGTCATGAGATAGTAGGAGCTGTCAGCCTCAAAGGCGGCACGGTTGGACTTGCTGTTAATCAGGCCGTATTTCATGGTGAAGGTGTCGTATAGCCGGTTCAGCGCGATCCGGTCACGATCCAGCACGTCCTCGGAAACGCCTGCGTCAAGCTGGTGTTCGATGGTGCGCCGCAGGCAATCACGCAGGCCGATCATTGCCTTGATCCGATCCTTTGCGGTTCCGGTTTCCTGGGCGGGGATCATGACGCTGCCGGTTCTGAAATACAACTCGCCGCCCACCAGCGTATAGGAATAGTTCCGCACGCTGGGATCGGCGGGGATCGCGTCGGCCAGCTCTGCGCCGTCCGCCAAGTCAATCAGCTCCGGGGGGCGATACAGACCGCCGACGTTCTTCACGGCATCCTGGAGGAGAACGGACAGCTTCGCGCCGGGGACGGGCGCTACGGTATAATCCATGCGTCCGTATTGGGTGCTCTCCGACGTGGGAACGCCCAGCACCATTTCCGGATGATCCAGGAAAAACTGATTGATTTCATAGACGAAATCCTTGCGCTCAATGCGGCTTACGTTTGCAGGGGAAATGTAGGAGAACTCACGCTCTTCGTTTTTCGCCCGATAATTCAGGGTATTGGCATATCCTGCGCTCACCTCGATTACCTCTGCGGTATATTCCTGCGGGGGGTATCCCGTTGTGAAGGTGATTACGTCTCCGATCTTCGCCGGGGCACTGTCCGGGATATTCTTCGCCGTGGAGATCCATTCCGGTTCTTCCAGAGAAGGCTTGGCCCGCTTTTGCAGGAAGATAATGTCGGATACAACGTCCGTCCCGGCGTTTGCCCGGAATGCGTCGTTGGGCAGACGGATCGCGCCGAGCAGCTCCGCACGCTGGGCAAGGTAGCGGCGCACGGTATCATCCTTGGCGTCCATGGTATAGCGGGAGGTCACGAAGGCGACAATGCCGCCCGGACGCACCTGGTCGAGCGCCTTGGCGAAGAAGTAATTGTGAATGCTAAAGCCCAGCTTGTTATAGGCCCGGTCGTTCACCTGGTACTGACCGAAGGGAACGTTGCCCACAGCGAGATCATAGAAGTCCTTGCGATCCGTGGTCTCAAAGCCTGCCACGGTGATATTTGCGTTGGGATAGAGCAGCTTTGCGATACGCCCGGAAATGCTGTCCAGCTCCACGCCGTAGAGCCTGGAATCTGACATTTCAGACGGCAGGCAGCCGAAGAAATTGCCGACGCCGCAGGCGGGCTCCAGAATGTTTCCGGTGGTAAAGCCCATGTTCCCCAGGGCCTCGTAGATCGAACGGATCACCGTGGGGCTGGTGTAGTGCGCGTTGAGTGTAGAGGATCGCGCTGCAGCGTATTCCTCCGGCGTCAGAGCTTTCTTTAATTCCGAAAACTCCTTGCTCCATTCGGCCTTCCGGTCGTCAAAGGCATCCGAGACGCCGCCCCAGCCGACGTAGCGGGAGAGTATTTCCTGCTCCTCCGGAGTGGCGTTCCGGTTTTCAGCCTCAATCTGCTTCAGTGTGGTAATCGCGTCCATGTTTGCCCGGAACTTTGCCTTGGGGCCGCCTTCGCCCAGATATTCGTCCGTAATCCGGAAGTTTTCCGGCTGCACCTGGATCGGCTCCTGGAGTTCGCCGCTGGTGACCGTCTGCATCACAAGATTGGGCGCATCGCCGGATGCCTCGCCATTAACCACGGTGGGAATGTAGGTGATCTCCTGTGTCTGCGTTGGGACGGGGACGCTCTCCGTGACACCTGGCTGCGGGAAACGCTCCAGCAGACGACGGAAGCTCTCGTAGCTCTCCGACCGGAGGATGGGATAGACCAACGTGGGATCCCGAAGCGTGATATGGTTGTCTGTCAACTGCTCCACAAGGAACGCCTTGCCGTCCTCCAGGTACAGGGTGTCGCCTACGTCTACCGGCCAGCGGGATTGTGCCGCCTCCGGCAACTGCGCCGGAGCTTCCGCTGCCGGGAGGAAGCTGCCATCCCGGATAAGCTGAGCAATCCGAAGCTGCACCTTCTGCCAGGGCAGGACGGTTTCCGCATCGCCGGTCGGCGTGATAAGCGTTAGACCATTTTCCAGTCGGGCGCGGTCAAAGGCTTCCGGGCTGTGAGATATAAACTCGTTTTTCAGCCATTCGGCTGCTCCGCGTTCTCTGCCGTGGGCGGCCATGTACTTCATGACCGCGTTTCGGCTGTCCTCACGCCCGTTCCAGGCCCACAGGGCGTCGTCGATTTCCTCCTGGTTCATTTCCCGCAGGGTGGGAGCTTCTGCCGGGGCTTCCTCCGGGATCATCGGCTTGCCGCCAAAGGCCCGCCAGCCGTCAGCACCAAACTCCGCTTCATGTGCGTCGATTGCCTTGTCCGCTTCATGGTCGATGGACAGATAGCGTTTTACGCTGTCCCCGGATACAACGGCTACGTCGTACTTATCCCGAAGCGTTTCAACGGCCTCGTCCAGCTTGAACTCCGGAATAGCGGTAAAGGTAACTTTTTCCGGGCCGACGAGATCTGCCAACTCAAAGTCAACCCTTGCAGCGCCGTACAATTCGGCAATTCGGTCTGCGTCCTTGCCATACGCCTCAAAGGCAACGCCAAAATGAGAAAGAAGAATGCCGTCCGCGATGAACGTATCGGACTCCTTGATCTGCTGCCATGCAGCGAAGCGTTCTGCCTGGCTTGCGGGCTGGGCGGGCTGTTCGTTCGACAGTTCACTTGCAATAGGCTCCGCCTGCGGCGTAATCAACGTCGGCTGGCCGTTTTCATCGAAGGCATACTCCACGTCCTCACCGTCGCGCTCCGCAATGGCCCGGAACCGGACACGGCCCTGGGCCTCAATGTTTTTGAACCACTTTTCCGTGAACGCAGAAAGGTCGTTGCGGAGCTTAGGGATCCACTTGCCGGGTGCCGGATAGACCTCCTGGTAGAGTGCGGGGCTGCCGTCCTGCCGGAAGGTCAGCGGCTCCAGCGTCCCTTTTTCGGTATCGAGACGGAAAGACATTTCGGGATCGTACATCAGATCCCCATCCTGCGTGTAAAAATGGGAAATGGAGATTTCATCGGCCCCGATGCGTTCAATCGTAAGCGGCATCATTCCGTCGTCGGCAGGCGTGCGCAGTTGCAGATACCGGTACTCGCCGTTGACGATTTCCGGGAAGAGCCGGGCGAAGGTCTTATAGTTCCGTTCTACTCTCGTTCTTCCGGCCTTTTTCTCCGTTTGCAGATGGGCAAGCGGAGACGGATAGCGTTCCACGGTTCTTTCGTCGTGGTTTTCATCTTTGTAATCAACGGTGCTGACGTTCCAGCGGCTGTTGAGCTTCTGAATGCTCTCAACCAGCAGCGGCAAAAGAACGGAGCACATCGGCAACCGACCGTCAGGTGTGAACCTGGACGCCAGGGGAAGCCGCAACACCTCCGCAGCCTTGCCCGCAGCGTCACCGAGGATCTCATAGTGATCTCCGATGCGGAGCAGAATCATCCCATCCGGCATCTCCCGCTTGGCGCTCATGTAGGTCTCCCACAGCTCCGAATGACGGGAGGCCGCAGCCTGCTTCATAGCTGCAAGCTGGTCTCCGAGTACGCCGGACAGATCTTCCGCAGGGATATCCCGGCCTATTTTCAGGAAAATCATATCATGGGCGAACAGGAAATCCTCTGAAAGTGCAGCGCTCGGCGCGGCAATGACAACGGCATCCTCCGGCTGTTTTTCGACGCCATCCAGGTGGATATCAGCGGTAAGGCCGTCCGGCGCATAGAGATAGAGCCTGGAGTCTTCCTTGCCGATCAGAACGGCCTCTTTGCGGGAAGTAGCAGCCTGGGCCGCCTCGACGTGGGCGGCTTCAATATTCTCAGCCGGTTCCGTTGGAGCCACCGGGGGGACGCTTACCGCCGGCTGCCTCTTTTGCGGCAGAAAACGGTTCATGCGGATCAGCGTCTCGATCCGCTTGGCCAGGTTGACCCAGGAGATTGTAACCTCCGGGCAATCGCCTTTTTTGAAGCGCAGGCCCTTGGCATCGTGATCCTCCCAGCTATTGTCAGCGCCGGAAAGGGCGTGGCTATGACCGCCTGTGCCGTATTCGTCTTTCAAAAAGTCTGACTTGTCCTTGGGATCGTGCAGGGATGTGAAATAGTTGTAAACCCGCTGACGTCCGCCCTCGAAGCCGCTGCCACGAGAAGATACCGCTTCGTCGATTTCATCCTCAGTGATAAACGGCGTATGAGGCAGCTCCTGCGCGGTCTGGGGAATAGCGTGATCCCAGGAAACGAACAGCGAGGCGAACCGGGCTTGAAGCTGGTTGATCTTGTGGTAGTGGAAGCGAAGCATGGAATGATCGTCCATGTATGCGGCAATAAATGCGTCCAGATCGTTTTTGATCTCAAACGCCTTGTTTGCGTCCCGGAGGGCCTCGGCCAGCCGGGCCTGTTCGTCCGGGTAGCGGCCGCCCACGTAGGGCCGAATGGAGGAAAGGTATTTTTCCGGGCAATCCTCGCTGCGGTCATAGTAGAGAAACAGCAATGCCAGGGCAATCTCGTGGCATTCGTTGCCATGGGCCTCTACGGCCTCCACGTTGGTTGCAAACTGTCCGTCCCCGTACAGACGCCAGATCCGTTCCAGCGTGTCGTTCCAGGGAATCGTCTGCGCAAACGGCGAGTACCGGGCGGAAGTGCCGCGGGAAATCCGAATGCCGCTATCGTCATACCAGGCAGCGTATTTTATGCCGTCAACCACGAGACCGTACCCGCCGTGGTATTCCCGGCGCAGGACGCCTGTGAGCGCCTCACGGGCATTTTCTGTGATCCAGGCGGTATCCGGGCTGTACCAGGGATAAAGGGCGGCAATGATGTGCATCCGGCTCTTGGCGGTATTGGAGCCGTGCCGCAGGAAATCGTCGATCACCTCCTGGGGAATGGAAGAAGCGAAGGGCGCAGCCTGTGCGCTCTCCGCTTCCTGAATGATTTGTAATTGCTCCGCTTCGGTGGGGAACAGGCCAAGCTGCTCACCGGGAGCCGGTTCGCTTATGCGTAGATCAGCTCCGCGTAGATCGTCTCCTCCACGCTGGCCCGAATGTTGTTCATCATCCCGACCCATTTCATCTGATCCCTGGCTTTCAGTTCCTCCGTCACGCCCTGGGCCTTCGCCATCTCCGGGATCATCCGATCCAGGCGCTCCTGTGCCAGCTCCTGCACGTCCCTCATGTGCGTCCAGAGCGTCCCGTGAAGAACGTATTGCTGATACAGACTCGGGCGATGCTTCTTCAGATAATCCCGCCGCTGAATTCCCCAGGGGAAGATGGGACGCTCGTCCTGCGTCAGCTCCGGCTCCAGCACGATATCCGGGATCCAGACCTCGCCCTCCAGGTGATAGCTCAGACCGTTCTCCGGGTCGATCATGTGATCCGTTTTCCTGGTCAGCTCCGCGTAATACTCCAGGTCGTACTTCTGCTCCTTCTTCTGCTCGGTCATAATTGACGCTCCTTTCCGCGCCTCTCAGGCGCTCACGCTCATAGCTTTTGACAGCCCCTTCGATGGTTCGCAGCACCTGCGCTCCGCACTCGTTGACCGCTCGGCCCAATTCGCCAATCGCATCTGGCGTATTGAATTCTGCAATCCGGTGAAACACTGCGGGATTAAACTCCGGGGCAGAGTGGAGCCCACAGCGATGGACGGCCATATAGGTTCCGCTTTCCGTCGCGGCTTGCAGGAATGCGCTCCTGATTTCGTCTTCATCATATCCGGCCAGAAGAGAATTGTCAACGCTGCGGAGGATGTCAAGAGAATTATTTTCATAAAATTCTGCGGCCTGGATAGAAAAAATATCCTGGATCTGCGAGGTCAGAACGTCCGCAGCCGTGGAAACGGCGTCGATTCCCTCCTCTGCGACCACGCCAAAACGCTGGGCCAGCGCATCGGATACCGTCCGGAAGTGTTCCGGCTGGAGGTTCCACAGGTAGGGTGTCAGTGAATTTGGGCCGGTTCCGGTGTCGGTAATGTCAAAGACGTGCTTCAGCCGGGGATAGCCGCCGCTTTCGTCAATCAGGGCAATGCCGTGACCGCCGCGCTTCACATACCGCCGCATCCTGGTATTCCAGGTATCGTAGTCGGCGCAGGCCGTCGCGCCGGGCCGCTGGGCGAAGATCAGAAGCTGCTCCTGAAACGGGTATTTGTACAGCCTGGCCGCCGTGCGGAGAAAGGCTGTCCAGTTATCCTGGTTCCAGGTGATCCTTCTGGCAGTGTCTTCCGCCATCTTGACGTAGTATTCCAGTTTTTCGTTGGGCATGGTACGCTCCTTTCGATGGGTATTATAAAATCAGCAGAGCCGGCCCGAAGTAATCGGGTCGGCTCTGTACGTCTTGCTGTAATCACGATGGGAAATCAACGGTCAGATCAAGGTTGGAAAACTCGTCGTCGCTCATGTTGCGCAGATGCGCCAGCGCGGCCTCGACGTGGCCCTGCAACTCCACGTCTGACGGTATTTCGGGGTTGATATCCTTGGCCATGTCCGCAATGATATCGATCAGCCCCTGCCGTGTTCCGGCATCGTTCATGAGATTATAAATAGCCATGAGCTGCTCTTCCTCGTATTTGATGGTGCCAAGGTTCTTTTTCTTGTTTACAGTTTCCATTTCAAATGCTCCTCTCAACGCGCTTCGGGCGCTCTTTTCGTTGTTGATGTTGTTCCTGCTCCGTTTCTTCCCGCAGCCGCGCCCGTAAGGAAGGGCGCTCCGTCTGGGACTGCTCCGGCTTCGGCGGCCCCTGATCTTTCGGGCCGTTGTTGATGATTCCGTCGATCATGCCATAATCATCTTCCATTGACATCTCAGCGTTTTTCAGATAGTTTTCCGGCTTTTGAAAATCCGGAATCTCCGTAAAGCCAACGCTATCGCAGTAATGATAGGATACCACACCACTGTGCCGAAATGCAACGATGTCGCTGACGGAAAGACTATGTCCGCCGAAATCGTGGGGGCGATCCAAGTTGAAAACGCGGAAGGCATCTTCCGGGGTTTTGACAGGATAATCGGCACGTGTGCCGGTGTAAATCAAATCATAATGCTCCCGAGTTGGTTCCATCCCAAGCTGTTTGAGCGAATCAATATCTGTGAACAGTCGATCCCGGCGCTGGGGGGACTGATCGCTGATTTGATAAATAGCGAAGGCGTCCACAGGATAGTGAAGGAATGCGGCCTCGCGCTCTGCCTGGCGCTCGATGCGCCGATCCCGGATCAGAGCGCGGAAGTCCGGGCTTTTCTCCCACTCAAAGCGTTCCAGGGCAAGCAGGTGCTCCCCGGCAGCGTCAATTTCCGTTTCGTCGAAGCACATCATAGGGTCGCCGTGCTCGTCGATCATGTAGATGGTGAAGCCCTCCGCAAGCAGTTCCTTTGCTCGATCCCGATACAGTGGAAGCATGGCCGCAGCATCCGGGCAGCCGGCCTTTTCCAGCGCGTCCGGCTCCACGGAAGCATCCGGCATGGGATATTCGTCAAGTTTCGCCTCTTCCGGCTGCGGCTCGTTGGGCTGCTCCGCAACGTCCATAGGATCCGATTGCTGAGCCATCTCCCTTACCTGGGAGGCGATGATTGTACCGGCCCGCAGTTCCTCCAGGAGCTTTTCGCACACCTTGGTGGGGCCGGAAAACAGGATAGCGTCCTCCTTGTTCCCATCCGGGCCATAGGAGCTGATTGTGCTTTCATTGGGGTCGGTAATCATGGTGGTGATTTCAAAGCTCAGGCTTTGATCCCGGAATGCAATAAGGGCCTCCAACTGCTGATACAGCTTTTCCGGCGTGGGATAGCCAGTCTGTGCTGTGTAATCGTCCAGCACCGCCTTGGCGTTGTTTAGGCCGTTTCTGCGCAGCGTATCGGCGTACATTCCGGCAAAGGTCTCCTTGTCCTGACCGCCGAACGGGAGCGTAATCATACCCGCCCGGCCCAATTCCTCGGCGTGGTCGCAAACCGCCTGGGCGTAGGCCAGGTACGGATCAACGCTCTTGTCGGGGACAGAGGACGCAGCGGCTTCTCCGGGGACGGTCATTTCTACCGGGGCTTCCGATGTGGAGCTGACGGACGGGGCTTCCTCTGCCGGGGCTTCCTTTTGCTCCGCTTCCTGTTCCTGATCGAGACCTCTTTCCCGGAGGATCTCCGTCAGATTCCGGTCTATATCCGTAATCAAATCGGAGGCTGTTTTGTTGATGGTGTTCAGGCTCGCCTTCAACTCCTTGAGTTCCTTGCCCTTCGACCAGGCAGCGATATACCCGAAGCTGTTTTCTGCGGTTTCTATTCCGTAATACTGGCAGACGGAGTAGGCCACGCTTTCAGCCTCTACCTCCTCGGTTCGCCGGTCTTTTATGACCGGCTCCTTGCCCCCGGCAGCCAGGGCCTCGGCCCGCAGCTTATCGTAATCGTGGAGCCTGCTATGGCCGATCTCGTGCACCATAGCGGTGACGGTCTGAACTTCGCTCATGCCCGGACGAATGGCGATCCTTTGGTCGGAGGCGCTGAAATAGCCGTCCGTCGTGGGAGCCATTTGCTCAAACTCAATAGGAACCGGGGAAGAACGGCGCAGGGCCTCTACGAACGCCTCGTAGTGCTCCACGTCGCCGGTGAGAGGCTGGGCCAGAGCAGGCAGAGGTTTACCCTCCGTCTGGCTCACGTCGAAAACGGTCACAGGCTTGAAGTGTGGGACGCTGATAACCGTCTTTTCTTCGGTGACGACGTTGCCGTCGGCATCAAGCAGCGGGGCATGAGTATCCGGATCCAGAACGGTTTCCTGAACCTTCTTCTGGACAGCCGCAGGCGCGAGGATCTGAATGCCCTTTTCGCCCTTCTTAACGTGCCGACCAAACTTGTTTTTCCAGGCGTTGAAGCCCGCCACAAGGGTTGCGTCCGGCTTCTGCATGTGGATCAGAACGGTATTGTTCACGGAATACTTGTGAAACCGGCTCATGGTTGTTAGGTAGCTTTGGTAGGTTCCGCTTTCAAATAATGCCCGGATCCCGGCCTCGATGCTTTCGGTAATCTCCTTGATCCGTTCCTGATTTGTCTTTTTTTCTTGTTCCGCCATATTTACCTCACTTTCATAAGGTCAATTTTTCCTTGAAATACAAGGGCTTGCGCTGCATAATCCCTGCGGCCGCCAGGGCAACCGGCGGCCGCAGGGACAATACTCAATCATTATCTTCTCCTCTGGCTTGGAAACTCCAACTCAAAGTCCGGCTTACTGTCTTTCATGACAAGCACGGCTACCGCGTCGTAGGTCTTCCCGGACTTTTCGGAACGGCAGCCCTTGAGCGGCATTCTGCCCTTATGGAGCAGCAGCCGGATCATATCTGCGGTAGGCGTGATCTGCTTGGTGGTGAAGAAATGGCTGGCCTTCCAGATAGAAAATCCGCATTCCCGATCCTGGCAGACAAAGCCCTTGTCGATCTCGATCACGTTCTTTCCGCAGCAGGGGCATTTGCCCAGGCTTTCCCGCTGTGGACGTTCCCGGCGTGGGAACAACATCTCAGAACCGGGAACCGGCTTGTAGTCGTGGATCAGCTCCAGCAGCATTTCGTTAATGCTGCGAATAAACGTGCTGGGTTCCAATTCGCCGCGCTCCACCTCCTTCAGACGGTATTCCCATTCAGCGGTGAGTTGGGGCGATTGCAGGGCTTCCGGGAGGACGGTAATCAGGGCCTTGCCGGAGACGGTTGGCAAAAGGTTTGTGACCTTTTTCGCCTTTTGCCTTTCCACGTAACCGGCTGAGATCAGCTTTTCCAGAATCGCGGCGCGGGTGGCCGGTGTGCCAAGGCCCTTGCGCTCAGCGTCCTCCGGCATATCCTTTACGCCAGCCGTTTCCATAGAGGCCAGGACGGTATCCTCGGTAAAGCGCTTCGGCGGGGCTGTTTTCCCCGCTTTGACGGTAGCCGCCTGAATGGTAAGATCCTGCCCCTCGGTAAGCTCCGGCAGGACGTTCGGTTTATCTTTATCCCGGGCAGGCTCCTCTGTTTCCGGTTTTCGCTCATAGAGCTTCCAGCCGGGAGCCAGGACAATCTTCCCCTTGGCCGTGAACTTGGCCCCGGCGCAGGAGAATACGGCAACAGTTTCCGCATACCGGTGGGGATCGGAGACGGCCCGGAGCAGGGCAAAAGAAACGAGCCGTAATACCTCCCGTTCTCCCAGCGGAAGCCCCTCTACGGCATCCGCTGTTGCAGAGAGCGTGGGGATCAGCGCATGGTGATCCGTCACCCTCTTGCTGTCGCAGACTTGCTTTGCGCGGACGGGTTCCGGGGCTGTCTGGCCGCAGATCGCGGACGCCACGGAAACGTGGTCAGAGACCTTGCTTTCCATATCATCCGTCAGATACCGGGCGTCGGTACGGGGGTAAGTGCAGAGCTTCTTTTCATAGAGGGCTTGGAGGTAGTCCAGCGTCTGCTGGGCGGTGTAGCCCAGGACGCGGTTGGCGTCCCGTTGGAGCGTGGTCAGGTCGTAGAGGGCCGGGGCCTTTTCGCTTTTTTCCTTGCGTTCCACGGAGACCACCGTAGCCGCGCCGGAACAGGCGTCAGCCAATTCCAGTGCAGCCTGGCGATTGACCATACGTTCCGTTTCGGCGGTGAAGCCGCCCAGGTCAAGCTGCACCCGCCAGAAGGGCGTGGGCGTAAAAGCGTCGATCTCAGCGTCCCGCTGAACCAGCAGGGCCAGGGTGGGGCTCATGACGCGGCCCACGTTGAGCCGGGCGTCATAAGTCAGTGAAAAATATCTGCTGCCGTTGATGCCAACCAGCCAATCGGCCTCCGCCCGGCAAACGGAGGCCCGGTGCAGGCCGTCATATTCCGAGCCGGGTCGGAGCTGACGGAAGCCTTCCCGGATCGCGCTATCCTCCATGCTGGAGATCCAGAGGCGTTTCATCGGGAGGGTGCAGCCCGTCAGATCGTACACGTTTCGGAAAATTAATTCGCCCTCCCGCCCGGCGTCGCAGGCGTTTACAACCGCCTCTGCTTCCGGGTCGTGGAGCAGCTTTTTTAATATTTCGAACTGTTCCCTGGTGCTCGGCTGAACCTTGAACGTAAAGGGCGCGGGAAGCAGCGGCAGATCGGACATTCTCCATTTCTTCCAGGCTGGATCGTAGTCCTCCGGCTGCTGCGGCTCTGCCAGGTGTCCAAAGCACCAGGAGACCCGCCAGCCGCGGCCCTCCAGGTAGCCCTTACGCTGCTCTGTCGCGCCGAGAACTCCGGCGATGCTTTTGGCCACGGAAGGCTTTTCTGCTATGACGATCTTATGTGCCATGGAATCGCCTCCTTATATCAGGTTGCCGTCGTCCTCAAGATCATCCTCCTCGATGATGATTTCTTCGTCGGGAGCCTTTTCCGCCGCGGCGGGTTTCAGACGCTCTGTTGGAGGGGCCGCCGGTTCGGTCTCCAGTTCTTCCTCCTCGTCCTCGTCTTCCTCGTCAAAGTAGAAATCCTGCTGCTTCTTGCGGCGCTTGCCTTTTCCGCCGCCGGACTTGCCCTTGAAGGCATAGTACAGGAGACCGCCGACAACTACAACGACCAGGCCCAGGGTCAAAGCGGGGTTCATCTGCTGCTTTTTGGCGTCCGTGGACGTATCGGAATCCTCCGGCTCCGCATCTTGGGAGGCGTTGGTCTTATCTGTTTTCTTACCGGTTCCGTCAATCACGGCGCATTCGCTCATATTGGTGGAACAAACCGGGCAGGTGGTGTCGATATGACCGACGGTACATTTGCTGGTACAGGTACAGCCGTTATCAATCGGCTGCTTTTCGTTGCCGGCCAGAGATTTCAGATCAGCGAGGTCTACCTGGTTCAAAAAATGGACGTTCTGTGTGCCACCGGTACGGTCAATGATAATGTAAAAGTAGCTGCCATCCCGGCTCTGAACCGTAATAAACTGCTTGCTCATGATATTGCCGTCAGCGTCCATGCCGACGTACTCAAAATCGTCCACAAGCGTGAGCTGGCCATCCGGTGTAAATTGGAACATACTTCGGGGTTCTTGCGTCGGCTCCGGCTCCGTGGGCGCTTCGGAAGGGGCTTCCGTTGGAGCTTCCGTGGACGGTTCGGTAGGTGCTTCCGTAGGAGGCGGCGGGGGCGTCGTCTCCGGGGGCGGGGTAGCTTCCGCCGGCGCGGCGGTTTCCGCCGGGGCGGCAGTTTCCTGCGGTGTGATCGGCGTCGCAAAGACGCCGAGGCTCAGCAGGCTTACCGTAAGAGCAAGCGCGGTGATCCATGCGGCGGCGCAGGTTCGTCTGTTTTTCACGGTGTTGGTTCCTCCTCTCCTGGCAAATCTGTCCTCGGCTCTCCGGTCGGCAGATCCGGTACGTTTGCGTGTTCCAGCAGCGGGTTGTCCCGCAGCTTGCCGATCAGCGCGGACAGGCTCTCCAGGGTATAGCCCTCCGACCGCACCAGGCCCACGATGCTGATATTCTCCGCGTCCCGGATCAGCTTTTCCAATTCCTTATCCCGTTCCTGAAGGGCGGCAATCTTCTCCCGAACTTTCTTCTGCTCCAGCAGAAGTCTCTCAAGTTTCACATTTTTCACGGGTGCCACTCCTTTCTCAGAACGGCAGCTCAGAGTCGGCGTCTTCCATCATTTCAAAATCACCGGCCATCGTTCCAGCCATTTCTTCGGTCATTTCTCCGCTGTCCTCGCGTTTGCGCTCTCCGAAGTTCACGTAGTCGCAGCGCAGCTCCATGGATGTCCGCCTCTCGCCGTTCTTCTCGTAGTTCCGGGATGTCATAGGGCCGCAGACCTCGATCCGCTGTCCCTTGGAAAAATACTTACAGACGAACTCCGCACGGGTACGCCAGGCGTAGCAGTTAATGAAATCGGTTTTGTCCGGCTCTCCGGGCCGGTTGACCGCGATGCTGAAATTTGCCACCGCAACGCCCGTCTGCGTCCGGCGAAGCTCCGGATCACGGGTCAGGTTTCCACTGAAAGCACAGTTGTTCATAAGTTTATCCTCCTGTTTTGTTCGTTTAAGGGTCTGGCATACGGCCAAAGCCGTAAAAATGCTCGACCCAATAAGAATTGCTGAGATCTGCGAAAGAAATGGGGTCTCCGCAGTGGATCATCATTCTGTGGCCGCTTTCCGGATCGACGCCCACATAGATTCCCACGTGGGTACAGATCACGTCCGGCGTATCAACGTAGGTCTTCTCAAAGAATACCAGGTCGCCGGGATGTGGCGTGGACGTGGGCGTACACAGGTAGTACAGCCCGGTCGCGCCTCTGCGGCCAATGTCGCCCCAATAGGGAGAGCCGTCGACGATGGTATGGTTGATTACCCAGGATACATAGCCGGAACAGTCAAAGGACGTGGACGGAGAGGATCCACCCCAGACATAGGGGTAGCCCAGGTATTTCCGGGCTTCCGTGATCATGGCGGCGAACACTTCATCCTCCAGCGCCTCCGTGGGAATTGCAAAGTCCATATAACTGCCGGTTCCGTACCGCCCGATGTATTCACTGTCCGGGAAAAGCTCCGGGCGGCAGCCCAGGCTTGCCATGTAGACCGAATAATGGGAGAGCTGACTTTCGCTCATGATATAAACGGGTACGTGAGATAAATTGAAGTTTTGCAGCTTGACGTTGCAGATCGTATAAGTGGACGGCTCTGTGCTGTCCTCCGATCCGTCGTCTGTCTCGGGATCCTGAGACATAGGTTCCGGCGTCGGGCCGGGGCCAGGGGGCCGTGGATGCGGAGGCGGCTCTGTCGGAGAGGGTTCCGTGGGGGCAGGCTCGGTGGGGGTAGGTTCCGAGGGCGGTTCCGTTTCCTCCTCCACGATTTCCTCCGTCAAGATATACTGTTTGGCAAATAGCATTTCCAGCGTCGGCCTCACTTCCTCCAGCGTCCAGGGGCCGTCGTGGATGGAAGAAACCATAGAGATCAGCACGTAGGGATCATGGCCGATTTCGTCAAGCTCAAAGTTATACTCGTCGTACTCCGGGTGATCCTCCTGGTAGTTGTCAAGCTGGGTCTGCAGATCGGCCTCCATTTGGCAGTAGGCCGCCTCTGCTGCCAGGATTTCATCCACCTCCGCCCGGTATGCGCCAAGCTCGGCAGCGCCGCCCATGCCGCCGCCCGCTACGCCACCGCAGGAGACCATGGAGGTCATAAGCGTCACCATACCCCCGCCGATGGCCAGAATTACCGCAGCGGCCTTCCCGGTTTTCCGGATAACGGCCTTTCCCGTGTTTTTGACAGCTTCCATTACCCGTGCCGTAAAGCCTCGGACTTGATTGGAAGCGGCGGCTCCGCCTGCGGAGCGCCCGGCGTGACCTTGCATATACGAAAGACGCAGCTTATGCTTCTGCATTCTCCGGGAGATCGGGTTGGAGGAAAACTGCGGCGTGGAAATGTTTGCCCGGGCTGCGCCGCGCTTCTTTTTCGCGGCCCTGGTTCTGTGCTTTTGGATCTTGTGATGCGCGTACTTCGCACCCACCTCCCCGGCGTCCTCCGTTCCGTGCAGGGCCGCCGCGCCGACGTTATCACCGTCGTTTTCCCGGAGCTTCTTCCTGGCCTTATCCCGGGTGAAGCGAACAGGGGCCGCAGCGGCGTTGAACGTGAGCCTTGCGGGCTTTTTTGCTTCCGTGAAACGAAGCCGGGCGGTAGTAACGCCCTTCGCTGCGTCGTAATAGCGTCGCTTTGGGGCTTTGACAGGCATCGGGGCTGTCTCCTGGGTCGGGAGAGCAGCGTTGCTTACCTGCTTTCCGGGCTTAAACGTGGTTGTTTGCGGCGCAACTGTGGCGGTGACCGGCTGGGAACCGCCCGGCCCCGGCGTTCCGGCGCGGGCTTGTTCGGCTGAGCGTAAATAGGCTGTGCTTCGCTTCTGCTGGGCGCGGGTTGTTTTATCCGGGCGGATTGCTTGATCGGAGTTGACCGATTGGGTTTGCGGAACCATGGAAGCGGTAAGCGGCTGAGACGCTCCCGGTCGGTACGCCTCCGGCTGGCCTGTACCCGGCTGGAACATTCCGGCCCGAGGGCGCTCTGACGTTTGCAAATACGCTGTACTGCTTTTCTGACGAAGGCGCTTTTTTTGACCGGGACTTCCTTCCGGCGCGCTTTCCTCCGCAAAGCGCAGTGCGGAGCTGCGTCCGGTTTTCAGTTCCTCGCTCATGACACTGCCTCTCCGAATTTGGTGGTAATCAGACGGTACAGCTCATTGTCTTTGGGGAAGCGATCCCGGAATGGAACGATGGTTGGGCCGAATTTAATCAAACCCTCGCCCGCATTGCTTTGGGTCACGTAGGATAGCTGATGATCCGAAATGTTGAGCTTTTGCGCCAGGATATCCCGGTCGCCGCCTGCCTGGTTCAACAGAAGCACAAAGTCGCTGTTTTTGAACAGGCTTTCAATCTCGCTGCTGGCCAGCAGATCCGACACGTTCTGAGTGATCCCGGTGGGCATACCGCCCCACTTCCGGAAACGCTTATAGATCTCAATGCTGTAGGACGCCGTTTGAGGATCCTTCAATAAAAGGTGGAACTCGTCGAAGTAGACACGGGTTGTCTTTTCCGCGTTCCGGTTGAAGGAAACCCGGTTCCAGATCTGATCCTCGATGACCAGCATACCGATCTTTTTGAGCTGCTGACCAAGCTGCTTGATATCGTAGCAGACAATCCGGTTGGAGGTGTCCACGTTGGTTCGGTGGTTGAACACGTTAAGCGTACCCTTCACGTAGAGCTCCAGAGCGCTGGCCACGTATTTGCCTTCCGGCTCCTCCTGCTCCAGCAGGGCATTGTACAGATCCTCCAGGATCGGAATGTTTTCCGGCTTCGGATCGTTCAAATACGGCTGATAGATCTGCCTGGCGCAGCGGTCGATGACCGTGCGCTCCACAGGGTGCAGGCCCTCCGGTCGGGCAATCACCAAATCACAGAAGGAAAGAATAAACTGGATCTTGCGGGACACCGGGCTTTCGTCGTCGTCGCCGTAGTTGAGGTTGATATCCAGCGGATTGATGTAGTCTGTGGACATGGGCGAGATCCGCACCACCTGGCCCTTGAAGTGAAGAACCAGCGGAGCGTATTCCGCCTCTGGGTCGCAGATGATCACGTCGTCATCCGGGCATACAAGGATCGCGTTGGCAATTTCCCGCTTTGCCGCAAAAGATTTGCCGGAGCCGGGGGTGCCGAGGATCAGACCGTTGGGGTTCAGAAGCAGCTTCCGGTTCACCATGATAAGGTTGTTGCTCATGGCGTTCAGACCGTAGTACAGGGATTCCGGGCCGGGCCGGAAAAGCTCCTGGGTGGTGAAAGGGACGAAGATCGCCGTGGCCGACGTGGTAAGGCCACGGGTGATCGGAACTTGATTATTGGCCAGCGGCAGGCAGCTCTTGATTGCTTCCTCCTGTTGATAGTCCAGGGGCATCAATCCGCAATTATTCCGCTGGGCAATGCCGGACGCCTGCATGACAGCGTTTTTCAACGTCCGCTTGCTGTCCGCCACGTTCACCAGGATGAAGGTGACCAGGAAAAAGCGCTCGTTTTTTCGCTGCAAGGCAGTCAGCAGCTCCTTCGCTTCGGCTCCGTAGGTATTCAGATCCGCAGGGATAATGTCCATGTCGTAGCCGCTGCGGACGGCCTTCTTCTGCTCGTCGATCTTGGTCTTTTCCAAATCGGTCAGCTTTCGCTTCACGTCCTTGATGGCCTTCGTCCGGTCAATGGGCTGGATATGGAAGCTGATGATCAGGTTTTGCTGCATACTCAAAAACTGTGTCAGGATGCGGTCGTCCAGCTCCGACGCGAGTATTTGCAGAAAGCTGGCCTGACAGTATTTTTTGCCCATACGGAACATCCTGCCGGTACGGAACTCAAAGGAGCTGGGGGCAATGTAATCCTTGGTAGACAGGCCGGAAGGAGCCAGCCAGTCCCAGGCGAAGCGGAAAGGTCGGGGCGTATCCATGTTCATCATGCGATACATGACTTCCAGATACTCTTTTCCATCCAGGCCCCTTGCGTACACGCCGATCCGCTTGAAATTGTTGATCAGGTCAATTTCAATGCTGTTGAGCCGGGATTTGGCTTCCTCGTAGCTTCCTTCCTCAATGGAAAAGGTCAGATACTTTACGCGGGACAGACCGTTATTGCCCTTCGCGCCTTGGGCGCGGAGCATTTTCGTGTATTCGGCGCGGATATGGTCGTAGCCGTCGCCGGTGGCCGGAATGTCGATGGTGGCCGCGATCTGCTCCTCCGAGGTATTCATGTTGACGAAGGTGAGCTGGAAGCGGACGGAGGGATCAAAATAATCCAGGAAGCCGCACCAACCGTCAAAGATGATCTGCTTGTCCTCGTCCTGGGCCAACTGATAGGTAATATCCTCGTACAGAATTGTTTTCGCCCACTGGCGTTCCGTCACGCGGCAGATTCCGTCCTGGTACATACGCAGGTACGGGATGGTATCCTGGGCGCTTACGCCGTTGTACTCGGCCCTTTTCGCCCGGTCAATCGCCGCTTTGATGGCCTTCTTTTCAGCCCGTGTGAGTTTTCTTCTGCGCTTTCTTTCGACTGGCGCTTCCTTCTGCGTCTTTTTTGCGAACAATACGCTTCACCTCCTCGTTCAGTTGCTCCTGCCGCCGCAGGGTGTCGTAAAAGTTTCGGGTGCGATAGGGACGAACCTTTGGCCGAAGAAAGCTCACGCGGAACATCTGCGCCAGCACCTTTTCCAAAGGCTGTCCGTTTTTCTCAAAAAGCCCAAACATCATAGCGGGTACCAGCACCAGCATCATACACATGGTTGCCGCGCTGGAGCCCAGGGGTTTTCTGAGCATAAAATACAGCGGAAGGCCAATCAGCCCGCCGCCGCCAAAGCACAGGAGCTGCCGCTTCGTCAGGTTGAACAGCACCTTGCTCTTGATTTTACTCAGGTCTTTGGGAACCGGAACATAGGCCATAGTGACCTCCTATCTTAGTGTGCGTTGAATACGCTCTTAGCCAGAGCGCCGGTCTTGAACAGGATGTAGCACAGCAGCACGGAATAGCATAACGTGGTAAACAGCGTTTTCATGATATCTTCATCAAATGACAGCGTTTTAATCAGCGTATAGTAGATGCCGACGCAAACGATGATCATGAAGCCCTGGAAAGCCAGAGCCAGAAGCGAACGAAGATAATTCTGCCCGACGCTGCCCCAGGATTTATTGAGCATGGTTGCCATTGGAATCGGGGCAATCGACGTAACCAGGTAGATCTCGATCATTCTGCCGTAGATCACGATCAGGATCACCACGGAGACCGCGCTGCCCGCGAACTTCAGCAGCATCGTTTCGATCCAGACACCAATCAACTCCCCGACCCCCAGCTCCTTCAGGTGTAAATATATTTGAGCCAGATCCGTCATACTTAGATCCGAAGAACTGCCGCCTGTTATGATGCCTGATGCGCTATTTACAACGCTTTGGGCCGCGTCGAATATTCCCATCGCGATAGTCCAGGTGTTGGAAACAATCAGGATTGCCGCCGCGGCCCTGAAAACCCACTTGACGAACATCCAGGGTTCTATGTCCTGCATATTGTTTTTTTCAGTTACCATCTGGATCAGCTCCAGCGTCATGCAAAAAGCCAAAACAGCTCCGGCAATCGGCAGGATGACGGTATCCGACAGGTTTCGGATCATATTGTAGATGCCGTTGTTCCACGCCTGAGGCGTTTTCCCAACCTGGATTGAAATATCCGCCACCTGCTGATCTGCCGCGCCATATATTTCTTTGATATTTGACAGGATACCAGGAATCATCAGATCCTGAATCCATTCCGTTAGTGCGTCTCCGATCCAACTCATTTATTCACCTCCTCTGGCCCGTCAGCCCATGGTCTGGAGCTGCCGGGCTGACCGCAGCCGCAATTAATTAAACATGGTGGACAGCAGCGGAACCAGCGTGATGCCGATAAACGCGATGCCGCCTCCGGCTACGAGCTGCTTGATGCCCTGGCTCTTCGCGCCGGGGTTATCGTTGGAATAACCGTCCAGGTAGTTGATGCCGCCCATAATGGCAACGGCTGCCCCGATCACGATCACGATGGTTTTCAGGGCTGTGACTGCGCTTGCGAAAAATTCCATATATTATTCCTCCATGTCGTCGTTAATGTTTACCCCGGTGAGATCGACCTCTATCACCTGATATTCGTCGCTCATTCGGAGCTTTGGCTTGTGTTGTAAAAACGCCTCCACGTCGAAGGCGTTACGCTTGTCCGCGTCCCCCGTGTAGGGGTACAGCGGGTGCCTGGTGTAATCGTACTTTTTGGAAAGGAACGGACGAACACCGCGGAGCTGAAGGATACACTTGCCGCCGTCCAGGACGTTCAGCTCGTCGTGGGTCATGAGCTCCTTGCCCAACTTTTGATAATTCAGGCTGTGAGAAGTTTCCTTGCCCCGGTTCTCGCCGGTGTTGAACGTGTCAATGGTCTCTTTGCCAAGGGTTTCCGACAAGTCCTTGATCGTGCTTTTGTCCTTGCCTCCCAGAAACAGGGTGCTGTCCATGTTGCCCAGGATCGTGTCCGCGCTGTCTTTATACTGCGCTTTGAGCTGTGACATTGCCTGGTAAATCAGCATTGCGGAGATCTCGCGGCTGCGGATCGTAGCGACCAGCCGTTCCAGCCTGGGAATCTGACCAATGTTCGCCGCCTCGTCGATCAGACAGCGGACGTGATAGGGCAGGCGTCCTCCGTACACATCGTCAGCCTTTTCACATAAGAGATTGAAAAGCTGGGTGTAGCACATGGATATGAGGAAGTTGAACGTATCGTCCGTATCAGACATGATGATGAACAGGGCTGTTTTACGGTCTCCCAGGGTGTCCAGACCCAGCTCGTCGTACTCCGTCAGATCCCGCAGCTCCTGAATGTCGAAGGGGGCAAGCCGGGCTCCGGCAGAAATCAGAATGCTCTTGGCCGTTTTTCCTGCCGCCAGCTTGTATTTCTGATACTGTCGTACCGCAAAATGGTTGGGATTCTGTTCGGCAAGCTCCATAAACAGGAGATCTACCCGGTTCATAAACAGCTCGTCGTCTTCCCGAACCTCCATGCTGTTAATCATGTCGATCAGCATGGTCATGTTTTGCTCTTCCTCCGGAGCCTCATAGTGGATATATCCGATCAGCGCGGTGTACAACAGACGCTCAGCCTTCGTCCAGAACTCGTCGCCTCCGGTTTTGCTCTTATCTGTTGTATTGATAATCAGACAATCCACTAACTTCAAAATATCCTTTTCCGAGTGGATGTACTCAAACGGGTTATAGTGCATGGATTTCTTGAAGTTGATGGTGTTCAGGATACGGATCTGATACCCGCATTTCCGCAGCACATTCCCTACGTCCACCACAATGTCGCCCTTGGGGTCGGTTACAACGAAGGAGCAGGGATACTCCTCTGAGGTGCATTGCAGCAGATTCGGCTTAATCACGAAGCGGGTTTTACCGGAGCCGGAGCCGCCGAAAACGGCGACGTTTTTGTTCCGGGCGGTTGTGGGATCTGCCGGTCTGTTATTCATGGTAAGCTGTTCCGTTTTGGTTAGGATAATGTTATTGGCCGGATCAGCGTCCATGAACGGCTGAATATCCTTGGCGGTTCCCCAGCGGGCGGAGCCGTATTCCGTGCCCCTGCGGTATTTTTTGGCGTTCTTGCGTTTAGACGCCAGGATCATGGCAAGCAGGCAGGCAGCGCACAGGCCGACTAAAAGATCCGTGGGATGGAAGCTGGGCAGCACGTCGTCAAACGCCAGGCTTACGCCGTCTGAGATATGCAGGATCTTATCCGCAAACGCCTTGCCAGGAGCCAACCGATATGCCAGGGACAGCTTCGTACATAGCAGCCCGATTAAAACAAATGGCAGCGTCTGCACAAGACGCTTTTTGACCGTCTCGTTCATCTTACCGGCTCCGGGCGAGAGCTGCGATCATGCTCCGAAGCAAGGGGCTTCAGCTTGGCCAGCTTTTGCCGAATGGACGGACGCTTGGCTTTCTGTTTCACCTTCTTGGTGTATTCTTCAAATGCAGCGGTCAGAGCGTCCTTGTCCTGGGCTTTGAAATACACCATATAGGTGTTTTGCCCTTTGACCTTAAACGGAGCGAAATCCACTCCATACTTTCGCGCGACCCGGTTGAAATCTCCGATGGTGGCCTTGTCCACGGGAATGCTCTGCATCCCCTTGTCCTGGCGGGCAAGCTGCCTGACCGTCTGCTTGCCGTGATGCCGCACGTTTTTGTGGGCCTCGATTTCGCCCTTGATCGCGCCGGGGATTTTCACGGGCAGCGCTGCGGTTTTCGCCGTGAGCTTCATAGAGCCTTTTGCCGCCCGGATCGCCGTTTTCAACACCCTGGGCGATAAGCGAAGAACGCCCTTGATGATGATTACCGTTTCCCGGGCAATCTCTTGTTCGACTTCCTGCACAATCATACCTCCTTCTTACTTTTTCTTTCGCAGTAGACGACGTACCGATACCTCCCGCCGCTGCCGTAAGGGTGGCAGGTTACAATGGTTAGCAAATCCCGGCCCTCCTGGATCAGAAGCTCCTCCGGCTGGTACGGCTCGATGATCTTAATCTCTGCGACCTCATATTCCAGGACTTCCCAGAGGTTGGTCAATAAGACCGCATCTCCGATTTCCAGCCGTTCGATGTTTTTCATGTGCTCAGCTCCTACCCAGCCACGGTGCGCTGCAAGCACGCAGTTGGTGTTCTCCCCGCCGATGGGCATGGAGCTGATGGAGAGCTGGGCCGCACCCTGATCCAGATGGCTGTATGTGGCTCCCAGGTAGACCGGCTCCTCATACTCCATCTTTGGAATTGTCAGGACGCCGACCGCATCGCCTTCCAGCCCGTAGTCAGCCAGATCAATCACCGACGCGGTATAGGCCCAGGGATCAGCCAGGCCGCATTGCTTGTTGCGGTAGATCTGATCGTTGTACTCCCGCATAGCCTCCAGCAGCTCCGGATAAGGCGTCGGCTCCGCCTCGCTTACCTTTTTACGCTCGATCACCACCGGCAGCTCCGAGGCTTCGTCCTCCGGCACAGCCTGGGGAACAACCTCATATCCGTGCTCCTGAAAAAACGATGCGACAGCCTGCTCAGCCCTGGCTTTTTGGCTGAGCTTATTGACCGTCGGCTTCACAAGAATTGCCGCGCCGGTCAGAAACAGCAGGGCCGCAAGGAAAAATAAGGAAACCGTTGTAATTGTTCTGCGCTTTTTCATGCGGCCTCCTTCCTGCGTTTCTTCCGCACGATCATGATAACTGCAAAGAACAGAAGCGCGGCCCCGGCGATGCCGCCGCCTGTTTTCAGGCCCAGTATATACTGTTCCTTCCAGGTGGACTTGACCGGCTCTTGTGGGGTGTCGGAAATCTCAACGGCTTCCGTTGCGTTCTCGTGGTATGGAACCCGCGAACCCCGCACCAGCAGCCGGTGGGAGTTGATGCCGAAGGGCGTACAGGTTACCAGAGTGCAGAGATCCTCGCCCCGGACAAGCTCCAGGAGCTCTGTCTCATGGGGTAAAACTGCATGAATCTCCGTGACCTCATAAGCCAGGGTCTCGCCCAGGACTTTCAAATAGAATGCGTCTCCGACTTCAAGCTGATCCAGGTCGCTGAACAGCTTTTTTTCCGCGACGCCGCTGTGTCCCGTCAGAACAGCGTGGGTGCTATCACCGCCCACCGGCAGGCTGGAGCCCACCAGGTGGCCCACGCCCTCCTCCAGAACGGCCTCGCTGGTTCCGTGATAGATCGGAAGATTAACCTGGATCTTCGGAATCTCAACGTAGCCCATGATGCCGGAGCCGGTGGGGTTCAGCAGCTCGTTGTAGGCAGCCGCCGCTTCTGTAAGTCCTTCCCGGGTAAAGCGAACGGGGCCCAGGGCTGCGTTATAGCGTTCCGCCGCAGCCCTCGTTTCACGGAGGGCCGTATCGTCTAACTCGTGCACCTCCTCTTCATAGCTCGTCCGGATCTCGCTGGCGTACTTATCGTTCACGTAGGTTTCGATCATGGGATACGCGGTAAATCCGACGGCAGCAAGCAGAAGCATGATAGCGAGGCCAATCATAAGAAATCGTTTCATAGCGCCTCCGTGAAAAGGGCGACCCCGCAGGGCCGCCCCTTGTTGTAGAATAAAGAATTACTTATCCTCAGCCTTGCGCTTGCGGAGCGCCAGCCAGAACACAACAGCGGATGCCAGAATGAACGCAGCGCCGATTACGCCGTACATCCAAACGCCGTTATCACCAGTTCTGGGGATCTCAGGGCCTTTGGTGTTTACGATGGTCAGAGGCACCAGAGCATTCACACTGTTGTTGACGGCCTGCATGGTAACAGCCTTGCCGTCCACAGTGGCGGAAGCAGTCAACAGATTATGAGCGAGCTCCTTGTAGCCTTCAAACATGACATAACGGGGATCGTTCTGGACGAGGCCCAGAAGGTCGGTGTTGTAGATGCCGCAGGGACGGTCGGGATCTTCAACTGCAGTGATAACAACGGTAATGGCGTCCTTGAGGAGAGTGTAGCCGTTGTCGGTCTTGATTTCAGTTGCTACATAGGTATCGTCTTCAAGCCCGAAAATGTTCAGAACACCAGTGGTAGCATTGGGAACGAAAACAGTAGCGTCAGCTTCATTCTCAACATGACCGGTTGCATAATACTCGCCGTCCTCAGTCTTGACAGCAACAACCCAGTAGTTGTCAGTGGTGTTCTTGACCTTAAAATTGACTTTGGCAAAATTGCCGTTGTTGTCGCTGAACTTCTTGGTCAGCTCCAGGCCATAGGAGTAAACATGAGCATCATCAACGAGAGTATCGTAGTAGTTCATGTTGGTGCGCTGCCATCTCAGAATAACAGTGTTGGGGTTGCCTTCATCGCCAAGCACCACGTCGGCATTCTGATTCAGAGTGGCGGAGTAAGTCACGCGAACATAGCAGCCAGAGTAGCCCTTTTCGGTGCCAGTGGTATGAACAGTGGTCGCAGTGTTGATTTCGTTCAGGCCGGCAGCGTTAACAGCCACATCCATTGTGGTCGCGTCGTTTGCAGCAGTGCCATAGGTAACGGTAAACTTGGGGGTGGTGTCGGTGAGTTTCCAATCGGTGATCTTTTCGGTGCAAGCTGCATCCTTGTAGAAATGGATCTCGACGTCGTTTGCGTTGAAGTGGCCGTTCAGCAGGCCGGCAGTGTTGGCAGCAGAATTGCCGTTGTATTCGAGGCCCTTGGAAAGAGTATCGATCCAGCCCCAAACGGTCAGCTTGGTCGCGGCGGAGGTGATTGTAGGCAGCTTGTCTACGAACTGGTACTCGAACTTGTCACCGGTGGAGCCGGTAGCATTGTGGTCATAGCCGTCAGTGATGCTGTCGGAACCGTCGTTCATACCGGTGTCGGTCTTTGCCTCGCGGACGGTCTTTTCCAAGCTGGGGATGCCAGTCTCATTCTTGGGGTACAGAGTAACGTCGTACAGCCACTCCTCGCCGCCGTTGGTGGCATTGGTGCCGTTCACGGAAGTCATGGGAACAGAAACCAGGAAGGGATTGCAGGTAGAAACGACCATTTCGGGAACCTTGGTTTCGACAATGAGGTACAGGCCGAGATCCAGACCATCAGCGGAAGTGTGGCCATGAGCGTCGGTTTCGGCAAAGGTGTCTGCATTCTGTGCAGTCATGTATGCTTCCAGCGCATTCTTGGTCGCGGTAGCATTGGAGGCCAGCGCAGCAGCCAGAGCATCGATCAGCGTGTCGCTGGTGAAGAAGTGATAACCTGTCTGAGCGTACTCAGCAATAACGGGGTAAGCGTCGTCGTTGGTCAGGCCCAGCGCGGAGAGCAGAGCAGCGTCGGCAGTATCGTTCATCTTGTAGAGAACCATAGCCTTGTGAGTGCCGTCGGCCTCAGTTTCGCTGTAGGTGCAGATGTCAGCAATCTTGAGATAGCTGAACTGCACGCCCTTGATGCAGTAGCCGTAGGACTGCTGACCATTGCCGAGATTGTTGACAGTGCCATCGTCCATAGCGGCTTCCAGGGTTTCGTCTTTGACGCCGGTGGAAACGTAGGAGTCGAGCATGGCAGCAATGGTGCTGTCGGTGTTGGCCATCGTGAGGTCGTACTTGTAGATCTCAATGGAGCCGGTGCGGGTGGTGTCGATAGTTGCGTTGTCCACGGTCGCCGCGCTGACGCCAATGGACAGGGAGAGCAAAATGGACAGAGCCATCACTGCTGCAAGGATACGTGCAATACTTCTTTTCATGTTTAGTTCCTTTCCTTTTTTTATTTATTAAAGCCATCGCTTTAATTACAGGGTTTCGTCTTCCTTCTTCTTCGGAAGCCGGAGGAGAATGATTACTGCCAGCAGCACAGCCAAAGCGGAGCCGATGGCTGCCAAAGTGAAACCGTTCTCGCCCGTCATGGGCATTTCGAAAACTCGGTGGTTCACGACTTTGTATTCTAACTCTACCTGCTCTTCGGTCAAGTAGCCCTCAAAGACAGGCTCAGCCAGCAGGTCGTAGCCGTCCTGAGTTCCAACCTCTGTCAGTCGGTATTTGATCGTGTGAAGCTGGTTATTGATTGCCAGACCCGCGAACTCCGCAATGCCATCCGCGCCAGTCGTGATGCAGCCGTTCACAATATTTGCGCTGGTGCTGTAACCACACTGAACAGGGCTGTCTGCGTCACGGGACTGAATGGGAAGCCAGGTATTCGTGTCGTCCAGGGAGTATTCCAGAAGATAGGTGACTCCCGCCATGGGCTGCCCCTTATCGTTTTCCTTGTGAACACGGATCAGACCGGGAATGATCTCGTTTTCGCGCTCGATCTTAATATCCGGCACGTCCGGGGTCAGCTCCACGGAGATCACGGTATCGTCCAGCTCAAAGCCCGGAGGGGCTTGGAACTCCTGGATCGAATAGCTGCCGACCCGCAGATCCTCGAATTTCAGTTGGCCGTGAGAATCCGTATAGCCCTCGGCCAGCTTCTCGCCGCGCTCGTCGAAGAGATAGAACCCTGCGCCCTCCAGCGGCGTTCTCGTACCCTGATCTACCTTGACAATTTTTATGCTGCACGGGATCAGATGGTTCACGAACGTCAGCGTGTTCGTACCGGCTTGAACGGTGATCTCTTGTGAGATATGGTCGTTGGTGTACCCGTAAGGCAGCGTTTCCGTCACCCGATATGTGACGCCAAGCTCCAGATCCTCCAGATGGATCGTACCGTTTTGACCGGTTGTATACGAACCTTCGAAGCTATAATCTTCATCACTTTTCTTGCGCTCCACGGTAAAAGTGATGCCGGAAACTTTGCCGTCGTCAGATTCCTTGATAATCTCCAGCTCAATACCGAGCTTGTTGGTAAACTCCACGACGTTTTCACCCAGAGCCAACGTAACGGTCTGTGGGTTCTCCGACAGGCAGATGTAATCGCCCAGCTCGATTTCCGTGATGCGAAGCACGTCGCCTTCGTGCAGCAGGCCCTGCTCGTCGATCAGGATAATACCGCCATTGGCAGTGATATACGTTCCGAGCGGATCCCAGCGCTCTTTCATACTTACGGATCCCGAAGTGGAGCCGGTCATTTTCCGCTCAACCTTGAACTTGAAGCCGTCCACAGGGCCGTCCGGATCTGTATTGTGCTTGACGATCTTCAGCGTCACGACGGGGTGGTTGATAAAGGTCACCGTGTTCTGGCCAAGCCGGGCCACAAAGATTTTCTCCCGTTCGTCGGCAACATAGTTTTCCGGGACTGTCTCAACGAGCTTGTAGGTCTTTCCCGCTTCCAGAACTTCTTCATCTACGATGAAGCCGTCCGTGTCCGTGACGTAGGTTTCGACGTACTCAAAGATTCCGGATTTATTACGCCGATACAGCTTGAACTCGATTTCCGCCACGTTGCCGTCGTCGGACTGCTTGATGACCTTCAGATTTACAACCGGCTTGTTGACAAACGTGACCACGTTTTCACCTTCGTGCAGCGTGACGGTCTGAACGCCGTCCGGGGTATTGACACAGATATAGTTTTGGGGCGCGGTCTCGGTGATTCGGAACTCAGCACCAATCGCAAGATGCTCCGTCGCAATGGAAATAATACCGTCCGTCCCGGTGACGTAACTGCCGATCAGCGTCCAACTGCCGTTGACCTTCTTCTCCACCTTGAACGTGATACCGTCAATCTTTCCGTCAGAGCATTCCTTTTTGATCTTCAGGCTGATATCCACGTTCTCGAAGTTCACTGGATTATCTCCGATTTGCAGCGTGATTTCCTGCGGGTTCTGGGACAGACAGATAGAACCTTCCTGGACGATCTCTTTGATTTGTACTCTTGTACCGGCAGGCAGATCCGGGATTTCGATTTTGCCGCCGTCGCCCGTGACGTAGGTTCCGTCTCCCAGCGGCAGCCAGCCGTGGCCTGTCACGTATTGTCTGACCTCGAACGTGATACCTTTGATGCGCCCGTTGGAAGAGGTTTTTCGGATGGTCAGCGTGTTGCTGGGCGTATTCTCGACATAGAGCTCGTTATCGATCACATAGGCATCGTCGCCGTAATCGTCGGTGGGCTCTCCATCCGCGTCGCCCCAATAATTGCTCACTGCAAAGGTCTGCGGGTTGGTAAGCTTCATGTACCAATAGCCGATGCTGTCGGACTTTCGGAACCCCTCCGGAGCCTCGACCTCTTCAATCCGCATACAGCCAATGGGGAGCTTACCGGTTTCGTACAGCTCGTCCGACGGATACTCACTCGTGTTAACAAGGTGCGCCGCATCCAGCGTAACGCACCCATCATCGTCAGAACGCAGGAACCATCTGCGTTCAAACGTGGTGGCCGTAGGTACTTCGGAGCTGTAGTAATCCACCTGGAAGATCGCACCCTCCAGCGGGAGGTCGGTGGAGGCGTCTTTCTTCACAAGCGTGGGCGGCCCGCCGTAAATCGGGGCGTTCGTGATCTCGATGCTCAGTGTGCCGCCGCCGTTCAGGCCGATGATTGGAACTCCACTGATGTAACAATCTCCGTTCGTATCCCAATTCAGAGCATTGCCTTGGTACGTAAGGTCAACGGAAGCCGTGGTGCCGCCGCTGGTGGTGATCCGGATCTTTTGGGTCTTGGTGTTTTTGAAATCCCGCTGGGACAGCAGCTCACGGAGGGAATATGTGCCGTCCTCCAGCCCTTCAAACTGATAGACCCGCGATCCTTCCGCAACCGCCGCATGGCTTGCGTTCGTCTTGTAAATGTTGCCGTTTGCGTCGGTACGCCCATACCAAACCGTGCTGCTTTCCGCCCGGAAAAGGTTGAAATAGTAGCCTTCCACCCCGCCCGGTGTATTGGCCGGAAGGGTCTTCTTCATGGTGGCGGTTCCTTTCTCCTGGTTTTCTGCGGTGATCACAGTCCCGTCGGAATCGTTTTCCATCTTGTAGATGCCCCGGGGATTCTGCGTGGTAATGGGCTGCCCGGCAGCGTCGCCCCAATAGGCTTCCGCAGCTCCGCCGGATGTGGGCTGGTTGATGAAGATCAGCACACCCGCATCGTTGCCCACGGGCGTGATGTAGCCGTCCGCGGCCTGGATTTCCTGGATGTAGACGCAGCCAAGGGGAAATGAAACAGTTCCATCCGGCTTGAACAGCGGATCGGAGCTGTGGCCGTCGTAGCTGCTGAGCAGATGGGCGTCATCGAACTTAACAACACCGTTCGAGTCAGACTTCAAATACCAGGTGCGCTGCAAATATTGGGAATCCATCCAGGTGCTGGCGTAGAAATCTGCTTTGAAGATCGTGTTTGGAATGTATTCGCTGCTGGTTCCGGTTTTCTTAACTTCCAGCCTAGCCGGATCAAATACGGGCTCGTCCGACACGTTGAACACATTCTGGCTGCTGTCGGCGCTGACCGTCAGAAGAACCGGGGTGGAGTTCAGTTTATACCCGGCGGGAGCCGTTTTTTCGACCGCGCACAGCACGGTATTGACTGCGTACTTGACGGTGCCGGTAGCGTTTCCGTTGGCGTCCGTGGTTAGGGTCTCCACCACGGGGCCGGTGGCCGAACCCTGGTGGATCTCATACACGGCCCCACGCAGGGTGTATCTGGGATTGCCCTGGATGCAGGCCATGACGCTGGCCGATGCGCTGGAGGTCTTTTTCAGGGAAATCGTTTTCGTGTCGGCCCTCAGCTTGAAGTACGCAGGGATTTTACTGACAGAATCAAGAGAGGTTAAGTATTGATCACCTTGTCCGTTCACCCAGATGTTCTGGAAGCCGGCTCTCAGCTTTTTGCCGGTCATGGTGATGGTTTGTTCGCCGTTCTCCAAAGCGGCAGGAGTTGCAGTGATCGTCAGGCTGTTTCCGCTCTTGCTCACGCTGATGCCGTCCGGCGCAGAAAAATTGCTGTAATCCAGATCAAGGACGCCGTTGTTGTCTGTCAGCGTGAGCGTATAGTTGCTGCCGTTGTAGCTCATTGCATACGTTGCGGCGTTACTCGCGGAAGCGTTGGCAAACGACGGGATCGTGTTGTGACGGCGCAGCCGTGCGGCAATTTCCTGATAGGCTGCGATGAATGCCGAATTATCTCCGTAGGTCGTGTATGTCGGCGTTCCGTTGTAGACCTCATAAAGCCGCGAGTCGGTCACATAATACGTCGGGGTCGCGCTTCTGATCCCCATCACGACCTCCCAGATCAGGATTTGGGTTGCAGCCTGATACTGAAATGCCGTTTCATCGTCCGTGTTCATCTTGCCGTTGGGCTGATCTGTATAGCCCCAGGGCCAACCGTAGGCACAGAGGATCTTGATCGCTTCGATTTGCTCGCTGCTCAGCACGTCTGTTAATGCCTCGCTCCAATACGCACGCCCGGTTACAGTTGCTTTTTCTGGCTGAATGCAGTACACGACGGGATTGTTTTCATAATCCAAGACCGTATTGGGAGGGGTGCCATTTGGGGTCAAGTAGTTCAGCAGCAAAAAATGTCCGTTTTCGCCAAACGTCGTAGTTGCTGAATTCCCATTTGCATAGATCCATGAATGTGTGTACGCATACGCGCCTTGTTTGGGATAAAGCACCCATCCGAGGCTTCCGTGGCCGCCAATGCCGGAGGAGCGGATCAAGCGGCCTTGATCATCTACCGCTTGCACACCGTCACCTGGTTGCGTGTTCCAAGCCAAATTGGGATCCTCTGTTGTTTCCAAGGCTGGTGCAGTTGCTTCCTCCGCAGCCGTTTCCGCTTCATTGCCCACGGGCTCCGTAGCGGCTGGATACGGAGCTGGAGAATCTTCCGGGGCCTCTGTGGGCACTGCCGTCTCCGGCTCTACATTCTGTGCTTTGATTGTGGTTCTGTCGGCTGCGCTTTCTCCCGTTGCCTGCTTTGCTGCCGAGTCCGTGTCTGCGGCAAAGGCCGGTGGCGGGACTACGGCAAGGAACATGGCAAACAGAAGCAAAAACGCAACTGCCTTGCGGGTTCTTGTTAATCGCATGCTTTTTCTCCTTTTCATGTGAAATTTTGCAAGCTCAGAAGAGCTATAGCACAAATGGATGATTTGGCCTCCGGGCCGTAAAAAAATAGCACGGAAGCGATCCGTGCTATTTCAAGTGGTATTCAGTTATTTCGGCTTATCGGGTGGCACCGCAGCGGGAGCAGCTATCATAGGCGGGCTTGTCTACAACCCATTCGCCATAGTTGGAGTAGCCGGCGTGGTTGTCCCATTCTTCACGAGGGCCCGACTCAGCGTGTGCGTCCCACTCTTCGTAGGAGTAGAACACCTGTCCACAATAGCAGATCAGAACGGATATCCGATGCCCTTCCTCGTCATGATGCACCCAATCGTGTCCCAGGGCAGCGCTGCCGCTTTCGGTCTTTCCGCAGACCTTACAAGTCTTGCGACCGGGTTCGGTACAGGTGGGGGCGGTCTCGTTCCAGCTATGATTCCCGGTCGCGGCAACCGTGCGGGTTTCGGTGTTTCCACAACGGGAGCAAGTGCGGCTTTCCGTGCCCTCTGCGGCACAGGTCGGAGCCTTGGTCTGCGTCCAACCCTGCCAGCAGTGATATGACGGGCCGGCAGGAATTGTTATGTGTTCACTGCACCCACATCTGTCGCAAGTTCTGATTACTTCGCCATCATCTTTGCAGGTCGGATCTTTGATCATTTGCGACATATACCACCTATGTGTACACGGTGGGTTCGTCGGAGTAGGCTCGGTCGGCTTCGGCTCGGTGGGCTTCGGCTCCGTCGGCTTCGGCTCTGTGGGCTTCGGCTCCGTGGGCTTGGGCTCCGTGGGCTTCGGCTCTGTGGGCTTCGGCTCTGTGGGCTTCGGCTCCGTGGGCTTCGGCTCTGTGGGCTTCGGCTCCGTCGGCTTCGGCTCTGTTGGCTTCGGCTCCGTGGGCTTCGGGCCTTCCGTTGCCTGGGTGCTTTCGGTGTTGTCCGTGGCCTCCGTGCTGATCTCCGGCAGCTCCGTGGCCGCGGCTTCCGTGGTCTCAGCTCCGGCAGTCGTGCCCGCCGTGGGCTCCGTCATCGGTGCTTCCGTCTTCTCAGGTGCGTTTACCGGCGTCACGCTGGACTGGCAGCCATGCAGCAGCGCCAGCAGCAGAGCCGCCACAAGGACGGTAATGAGGATCAGTCTGTTTCTCCGCTTCATCATAAGCACCTCCCATGTCTATCCGTATCGTTGATCTTCTCTTCCTGGTTTTATTATACCATGCTTGACAGAATTGCGCAAGGACGAGATCACCGGCTCCTTCGTTCCCGCCACCGGTGATCCCAGGGAATGCGTAGGGGGCAGGGCGGCCCTGCGGCACGAGGGATTTGAGGGGACACCACATATCAAATGGAAACAGCACACAGGGAGCTGCACCAGGGAAAAGCGTCAGAATCAAGATGGCACGGTTTGGCCGTGTTTTCTTGGTATTTTATATTTCGCCAACGATTGTCTTGAATAGGCCGGAGACAACCTTCCAGATTAAAACCAATCCGCCGAGCAGACCGGCTATTATCAAGTCAATCATTATGATAAAAACGCAAAACGCAGGATCTCCGCTGATCGGTATGAGCTTGAACGCCATGGCATGAAAACCAAAAGGCAGCCCGACGATCATCCAGGCCCGGAGCATATCAAAAGACCCGTCGTGCCAGATCAGCCATTCAGTGAGCCAGTAGATCAGCCCGGCCAGCAGCAGCGGGCCAAGCACCTGGGTGAAGAATATTCTTGTACGCGACATCAGCGTTGTCCCTCCAATCAGCCATACGAAGCGGAAAGACCGTAGACGCTTTCCAGGCTGGCCGTGGCGTTGAACAGGGATGCCAGCATATAGGCCCGGACGTTGGTCACACGGCCCTCGTTCTCGCTCAGCCCGGTCAGCACCTGCTCAATATGCTCGCAGCGGATCATGGAGAAGCGCTCCTGGACATAACTGACAGGATACTCGCCGGGGCCAACCTTTATCGTGGGGCTCTTGGTCAGAGCAACCTCGACCATCAGCTCCACCAGCTCGTCCGCTTGCCGGAGCTGCCATGTGGTGTGATCTCTGTACGGCAGTAAATCGTACTCAATCTGTTTTTTGATCCTTTCTCTCACACCCCGTCCGTCCGTCAATCCATCCCCGGCTCCCTCGCGTGTGCGCACGAGGTTTTCCATAGAGGGTAAGGTAGAAGGATTGACTGATTCAGGATAGATAGATTCAGTATAGTTTATATTATTATAACTACATTCCGATTTTCGGAAGTCTGGACTTCCGGTTTTCGGAAGTCTTGAATTCTGTTTTTCGGATGTCTTGACTTCCGATTTTCCGAAGTCTTGACTTCCGATTTTCGGAAGTCTGGAAATCCGATTTTCAGAAGTCTGGGCGGGAGTGGTGGACAAGGTAAAACGCTTAACGTAGATTTTCGTTGGTTTGCCCTGCCCTTGCCGCTTCCGTTCAATCAGGCCGAGGCCCTTACCGCCGTCCAATTCCGCAACCAGCTTGACGGCCTTTTCGTGACCGCAATTTAGATCGTCGCAGATTTCCTCCAGCGTATAGTGGATAAAGACCCTGCCGTCATCTTCGCACCAGCAGTTTTTGCAGGACAGGCCCATGCGATCCAACATCAAACCGTAGAGCAGCTTTGCCTCAATGGACAGCCCCTTAAATCGTGGGCTGGTAATTAGCAGACGGGGTATACGGAAGTACGAAAACTGTTCCGCTTCATCGCCGTAAAAATAATTCAGTGCGGCGTCTTGCGGCGTAGGTTCTTTCCTCATGAGAGCCTCCTCCTGTTCGTTTCTGGCGACGCTTTACCGGATATCCCTTCCGTCCTTTGCTTTGGTTCTGATGGGTTTTCCGTTTGCGTCATAGTTCCTTGGGTGCGCTTCTGGGCTGTCATAGCCAAATAGCGATCCTGCCATCATAGCTGCGACATGGGCTTTTGATACACCCAGGGCCTCGTTGAGCCGATCCACGACAATCCGTTTGTCAAGATTGCCAAAGTTCAGTTCGACGGAGTAATAGCCCTTCTCTCCACGGCGAAGGACGCCGATCTCGTCCGATTTCTGGACATAGGCGAAGCACTTCTCAGGATAGGTCTCTCGGTTGAAGATCTGATTGGCCACGTCGTCGCCCCATATGTCAAGCAAGTCGCTTTTGTAAATTCTGGCGTTGACAGTGCCGTTTGAAAATACGCCCCAAAGGCCCCGGCGGTCTGAGCCTACCAGCTCCCGCCCGGAAACGGACGTTCTCCAAGTCCAGTTTTTGCCTTCATACTCAAATCCACCGTCGCCGGGGATAATATATTGCACTTCAATGGTTACAGGTCTGTTCATTTGCATCTCACCTCATAGAATGGAGTTTTGCTGGCATCCGCCAGCTCGCAGAGTGTTTTCAGGTTTCTGGCCAGGGTGGCGAAGTCAATCTCCAACTCTGTATCCAGCCAATCATGGCCCTTAAAGTCCCGATACTCGGTGACCGTTGAGCAGGAGCTGATGCGGAAGCAGCTTGCCACAAACAGTTCCATGTCCTCGCTGATCCACAGCTCCAAGCAGCGCTGATAGGTCGTTTCCTCAACGATCTGCGCGGGCTGGGTCTGCTGGTAGAGTTGAAAGGCATTCCGTTCCACCAGCTTTTCGCCACGATAGCGCAGCGGCCCATCTACCGTGTATTCGTAGACAGGCACAGCGTTGTGCACAACGGAATTGACGATCTTGCTCCAGCAGAGCCCGTCCAGCAGCGCAAGCAGCTCGTCCTCGCTGGTATCCTCGTCGGCCCCGGACGCAAACAAGTTTTCGATTGCGTCCATGAGCTTCATAACAGGGTGCGCTTTTTCCATAGGGTTATCTCCCTTCATTGTTGATTTCCGTTCGTTTTTTTCTCGTAAAGTAAACGCCCTGGTGATATGGCCGGAAGGGGACGTTGAGAACCATGTTTTGATATGGCAGCAGTTCAAGCAACTGGAGGCAATCGTCAAAACTGCAACGGTTCAAAAAGTCTTCGCTGACGTGGGCCTCCTGGTTCACGGCAAGCGCGTCAAGGATGTGTTTTGCCTCCTGGGTAATATCTGCCTCGGACAGCGGCACGACAGGCTCGGGGAATTTAACAAGCATCTTTGCCTCCTATCTTGCGTCCCGGCTGCGGCCTTCGTGGGGCTCAATCCGTTCCTGGCGGTGGCCGATTGGCTCGATCAGACAGAACGCCCCGTAGGCTTGCCGCTTGCATTGGGAGCAGGTGCATTTCTTGCGGGAACCAAGCTCCGTAACTGCGTAGGTCAGGGAATTTTTGTACGCCTGGATGCAGGAGCCGCACAGTTCCAGGCGGTATCCGGTATCGTTACCCATAAGCTGCCTACCTTTCCGGCTGCTTTGACTTCCGTGCCTTTTCTTGCTCCTTCCTGGCCTGCTCCTTGAAGAAGCTATCCAGGAAGCGGAGGATCAGCGGCTCGATCCGTTTCAGGTCATATCCGGCAGGGACAATTTGCTTGATCGAGGACATGGGGATCAAGATACCGTCCTGGCTGGGTGCGGGAGCCGGTTCCTTGGGTTTCTCAGCCCGGGGCTCCTTTTTCACCTCTTTCATCACTTGAATTGCCATATCGTCGCTTAGTTCTTTGGCCGCGCTCATTTTCCGCAGCCGTTGGGCTTGGGACAGGGAAGGTGCAGCTTCATAGTAACTCATGGCATTCAAGACCATCTTCTGCTCCTCCTGGGGAATGTAAGACAGCTCCACGGCAGGTGTCATAGCAATTTGGCCGTTATCCACCATGGACATGATTTCCGGGACAAGGTTGTTGAGGCGGATAAAACGGCGAACTGTGTCGCCGCTTATTCCAGCATCCCTTGCAACTTCATCGTCAGCACGGAACTTCGCCGCAAGTTGCGGCGAAGTTAAATCACGACGCGCACCTTGCCGTTTCAAAGCCTCCAGCTTCATTTTGTACGCCTTGGCCTTTTCGCTGGGCAGGAGCTGCTCACGCTGGAGGTTGGCGTCCACCATCACGATGATCGCCTCGTCGTCGCTCAGATCGCGGACGATGCAAGGCAGCGTATCTTTTCCGGCCAGGGTAGAGGCCATCTTGCGGCGGTGGCCGGAGATCAGCTCGTACCCGCCCTCCGCACGGGGCCGAACCATGGCAGGAACCAGGACGCCGAACTGCCGAACGCTTTCGGCCATCTCATTCATGGCGTCGTCCTGGATCACACGGAAAGGATGATCCGGGAAGTCGTGGATTTCATCCAGGGGAATGCTGAACACTTTTTCGCGCTGGGCGTCGTCTCGCTGTTCCTGCGTGGTAAACAGATCATCGAGCGAGGTCAGATGTACGTTTCCGTTGCCGTTCGCCACAGGTCATTACCTCCTTGGTCAGTTTTTCGTAGGACTCGGCGGCCCTACCTTTCGGGTCGTGCTTGAAAATGCTCTTATCCGCCGTGCTGACCTCGGCCAGCCGGACGGTTGCGGGGATTACGGTATTTAACACGGGAACGTACTTCCCGTAAGTCTCTTTTACGGATCGGACTATATCTTTTCGGAAATTTGTCTCGTTGGCCATCGTCAGAAAAACGCCTCCAACCGTCAGCTTAGAGTTGATCTGCCGCTTGATGGATTGCACCGTGCCGATCAGCTCCGTCATGCCCTCGGCGGCGAGGTAGTCGGCCTGCACGGGGATCAGCACCTGATCCGCAGCGGACAGGGCGTTGATCACCAGCATACCGAGAGAGGGGCGGCAATCCAGCAACACGTAGTCGTATTTCGCTTTCACGTTGTCCAGCAGTCGCCGCAGCACGGTTTCCCGTGCCATGACGTTGACCAGGTTGACCTCCACAGCGGACAGGGTGCGATTTGACGGGATAAAATCAAAGCCCTCAGCGTGGTGCCGGATTGCAGCACTGATCTGAGAGCCGGGATTATCAACGTCGGAAACGATGTCGTTCATAAGGTTGCTTAAAGTGATCGGCAGCTCGTGGGGAGCCCGTTCTCCGAGCATTTTGGAAAGATCTGCCTGTGGATCTACGTCCACCAGCAGAACTTTCTTGCCCTCACGTGCCAGACCGGCTCCCAGGCAGAAAACGGATGTGGATTTGCCGACGCCGCCCTTTTGGTTGGCTACGGCGATCACGGTAGTTTTATTCATGCGATTTCAGCTCCTTTCGTTTCGGACACCAGGTAGGGGAGTTGCCGGTAAAGGACGCCAGGTTACCCAGGCTGCGGCACCGGCCTTGAAAAGTACAATACACGCTGTAAAGGCTCAGCGTCTTGTTGCCGTGCTTTATCCCGGGCTTGTCGGCCAGAAGTAATCCCGGACAACGCCCGGCGGCAGTTTTTTCATAAACGCTGCCGCAAAGATGTGTGTTTTCCATTTGCTGTTCTCCCTTCGATTTTTCCGGAATAACACAAAAACGCCATCCGAGGATAGCGTTTTTGAAGTAAATATTGACTTTTGAATGCTGAAAAACTTAGGTTTTTCCATGGTTTTTGCGTGGATACTGTAGCATACGCCGCACCAAAGCGAAGCTCCTGTCGCGTCGGCGGCGGGAGCTTCGCTTTGGTGTATTCTTCATTCTTCACTATTCATCATTCATTCTTCATTCAAGTATAGCACTACAGGAGCATCTAAATGAATAATGAATGATGAATGATGAATAACTGTTTAATACTTGCATTTCGACGGTTATTCAGTATAATAAAAACGGTGATAAGTATGAGAGAAAACGCGCTTGTCGAAAAATCCATAGAGTTTGGCGCACGAATCGTCAAGCTGGAGCGCTGGCTGCGAAAGGAAAAACAGGAAGCGGTCCTGTCAAAGCAGATCCTTCGCAGCGGCACCTCCATCGGCGCGAATATCAACGAGGCGCAGTACGGCAACAGCACCGCCGACTTTATTGCAAAGCTTCACATTGCCCTGAAAGAGACGGCCGAAACGGAGTATTGGCTTCACATTTTACAGAAATCCGATTATCTGGATGACGCAATGGCTGATTCCATGTTGAAAGACTGCCTCGAAATCAAGCGCATTCTGATCGCCTCCATCAACACCGCGAAAGCAAACATGAAATAATGGGGTGACTCCTGAATGGCTGTCGAACTTCACAATCAGATCATTCAGCAAATGGGTAAAGAACATCTGCTCCCGCTGGGCGTATTCCGAAAGGGCCGCAGCAGGGTCTATCTGGATGACAACGGCGTCTTTTTCACGGTGATTGAATTTCAGCCCTCCGGCTTTTCTTCCGGCACATTTTTGAACGTCGGGATGCACCCCCTGTGGACAACACCGATGCGGGACTACTTGACATTCATTACAGAAAAAGGCAGTCGGGTTTGCCCGTTTTTGCCCTTTGAGTCGGAAGCGCAGTTTCGGGCTGGGCTTGTTCCCTATTTTGCCAAGGCGAAGCAGCAGATCCTGTACTACCGGCAGTTCCGGGACCCGGAGGTTCTGCGGGAATATGCGACGCGCCGAGTGAAAAAAACCGGTACAATTCCGGATCGAGGCATCTGGGAACAATACCTGGAGCTTTCCGCGTCTGAACTGTCTCAGCGGGTCAACGCCGCCCGTGAATATTGGCGCCGTCAGTCCTCCATGCGAAACATGCAGTCGGAGCTGTACTGAGACAGCTACTGCCCCCGGCATCTTTTTTGCACAGCCCTTCCAAAAGCGCCGCCTGACGGCGGCTAAGATAAGAGATAATAGAGAATAGATAAGAACGAATAGATATGAAACGCAGCCTCGCGGCGCTTTTGTACTATTCCCTATTCTCTGTTATCTCTTATCTATTATCTAAAGAGATATCTAAAGAGAGGCTTTCAGATGGCACAGGACAGTATTCTTTTAGATAAATCCCTTCATTTTGCCGCTCGGATCGTCAAGCTGCATCGGTATCTTACGAAGGAAAAACATGAGAGCATCATTTCCAAGCAGATCATTCGCAGCGCGACTTCCATCGGCGCCAACGCGAATGAGGCAATTTACGGAAGCAGCAAAGCGGACTTTCTTGCCAAGCTTCATATTTCCCTTAAAGAAACCGCGGAAACGGAGTATTGGCTGCGTTTGCTGATGCTATCGGAGTATTTGACGGAAACGGAAGGACAGTCCCTGCTCCGCGACTGCCTCGAAATCAAGCGCATCCTGATCGCCTCTATCAATACCGCAAAGGAGAATGCAGACATAAATCCATCGAGCGAATAATGACTTTCAGGAAAGGCCCGGGAAATTCCTAAGCCTTTCGTGTATCAGTGCTTAAAACGAGAAAGGTTTTTCCGTAGATGCCAAAGCCCTTTTTTCGCACGATTGCACTTGAACCCGGGCCTTCCCTCCTTTTTGTGGAAATCGCGGACAGATTATGAAAAGACTTGCGAATAAAATCACTTTCTGTTACAATTAGTTCAAGCAGAAGACAATACGCCGAAAAGGAGTGTAACTCGCATGAGAATAATCCGACGCTGGTATTACAACATGGGGACGAAGCCCCCATTTTGCGAATGGCCCGAGCTGGTACACCGTTTTCTTGACAGGCACGGGCTGTCAAGCAGGGCGTTTTTGTACTGCTTTTCAGACATTCTCTCCGAATCTGCCCATTGGAACCCGGCGCTTCTGGAGGAGGAGACAGCCGTCTCCGGATGTAAACGCGCTTTTAAGGCCTGCCCAAGCTTCGGTGAGCCTCGAATGATCCCAGGCCGCCAATATGGAGGGATGGATGAATTGGTCCTCAGCAACATCGATACTGGAAGCGGCTGTACCGAAGCGGAGATTCTTCCTCTGATGAAGCGAATCCACAGAAGTTGGGGTTTTGCCTCCAGCGCGATCTACTATTACGACGTGGATTTCTTTGGAAAAATGATACCCTGGGAGCGCGATTTACAAGGTGCCAGGGAGTTTTCTGCAATGAAGCATCTGCCCTTCGAACCAATGCTGTTTTTAGGCCAGCAGCCCTTCGGCTCCGGGATCAAGTTAGAACGGTACAGCTTCGGCAAGCAGGAGATTACCTTCTCTATTGATCTGCTGCACGACGGCGTCGTTTTGGATCCCGCTCCGTATATGGAAACCATGAGGGAACTGCTGCCCAATCGCCATCCCCAGGACGTTCTTCAAATCCTGTTTACCCCGGAAGAGAAGCAGGAATATGCCGCCCGTCAGGCATCGGCGGAGCCACTGGCAGAAGCCTGCCGGGCTTGGCTGGCACAGCGGCTTTCGAAAGGGGATAATCAGACGCAGTCCTTCCTCTTCCCGGAATACAAAATGGCGAACAAGCTGAAGGCACTGGCGAAAAAGTACGGCTTCGACTACAAATTCGTGATCAATGGAAACTTTACGTTGACCAAGCGTACTGCCCAAGGGCATTGTTTAGAGCTCACCGTGGACAGCGGCCCTTCACACTTTGCGACTTGCTTTGACTTGATCTTCAGGGGCTTGGGGTTTTCCCACCTTCTCTATACGGCGTCGTTCCATCCTCAGGACCAGACAGAGTTTGACATCTGTGCGGAGCGGGTGGCAGCCGGGACCGCAGCCTTTGCGGAGGAGGCGCTTACACCGCTATCCCGATACTACCCCGATACTCCGGATTGGTTTCTGACATAGCGGCCCGGCTTTCATCCGGCATCTTTTTTGCACAACCCTTCCAAAGCGAAGCTCCTCTCGCGCCGGCGGCAGGAGCTTCGCTTTGGTGTATTCTTCATTTTTCAGTCTTAAGTCTTCATGATTCATAAAATACGGCGCGGCAGAAACTTCTTTTTTCCCCATTATCCCATCTGGGAGGCTGCCAGGCCGGCGAAGGCTGTGACGCCGGTGACCAGGGCGCGCTCCGGGAAATCAAAGCGGGGGTCGTGGATGGGCGCCGCGCAGGCGGTGAGGTTCTTGAAGTAGCAGGACTGCCCGCCGTGGGATCGGACTCGGGCGGCCAGCAGGGAATAGTCCTCGCTGATGTAGCCCTTGGGCTCGTCCGGCAGCTCCGCCACGGCCAGCCCCAGGCGGTCCCGGCAGACCGTCAGTACGGTCCGGCAGAGGGCGGGATCGTTGCAGTCCCCGGCCGCCTCGCCCCGCAGGGCGATTTCGCAGCTGCAGCCGTGCATCTGCGCGGCCGCCTCCGCGATCCGCTTGGCGTAGGCAGTCATATAGTCGTTGGCCTCGGTGGTAAGGCCCCGCACCTCCAGCTCCAGCAGGGCCCGGTCGCAGATCACGTTCCGTCCTGCCCCGGCCGTCACGCGGCCCACGTTCACGCGGGTGGGCGCCGCGCCGAAGCGGGGAATGGCGTGGAGGTTCAGAATGGCCGTCGCCGCGCTGAGCATGGCGTTGTTCCCGGCGTCGGGAACCAGCCCCGCGTGGGCGGCCTTCCCGTGGAAGAGCACGTCCAGCTTGGAGGTGGCAAGGGTGCGGTTCGGCCCCACGCCGATGGTGTCGCCCCGGGCGTCGGGCTCGCCGCCCAGATGGGCCCCCAGCAGCAGCTCCACGTCGTCCAGGTGCCCCTTTGCCACGATCGCGCCGGCGCCCCGCACCCCCTCCTCCGCAGGCTGGAAGATGAATTTCACCGTGCCGTGGAGCTGCTCCCGCAGTCCGCAGAGCAGCTTCGCAGTTCCCAGCCCGATGGCGGTGTGTCCGTCGTGTCCGCAGGCGTGGGACACCCCCGGAAGCTCCGAGCGGAAGCCCAGCGCCGCCGGACGGTGGTCGGGATCCTCCGCCTCGGTGACAGGCAGCGCGTCAATGTCGAAGCGGAGCGCGATCACCGGCCCCGGCCCGCAGCGGAGGATCCCGATCACGCCGGTCATCCCGCCCCGCATCCTGGCCAGCAGCGCCGGGTCAAGCCCTTCCGCCTCCACGCTGCGGTAATGGGCCTCCAGCTCCGCCTGGGGCGGAACGCCCAGGCGGCTGTCGCGGTCACAGACCGCGTCGCCCACCAGCACTTCGTCACAGCCCATTTTCTCCAGGGCCTTTGCAATTCGCACAGAGCTGCGAAACTCCATCCATCCCAGCTCCGGGCGTCGGTGGAGCTCCCGCCGGAGCGCGGTCAGCGCGGGCCCCAATGCTGCTGCCTGGGCCGGGATCTGCCGCAAGATCAAATCCGATTGTTGGTTCATTCCTGTGCCTGCTTTCCTGTGTGGTGTCCGCTTCCGTTTCGCCGTCCCTGCCTTCGGGGCGGCGTCTGCGGTGCTTTGTGATTGCATTATGACACAAAACCCCGCCGTTTGCAAGAAAAATCGCGCCGGACAGCGGCGGAAGCGCAAGAGACCGCGATCCGGCATTGACACCGGGCTCCGCTTGGAGTATAATGCACTTAGTTTTTTGTAAAACAGAAGTGCCGCGCACAGAATCAGTCATTTCCAACAGAACGGAGGCAGGATTATGCCGAAGACAACGACAAAGCCTCAGAAATCAATTTACCAGGATCGCAGAGAGGCGCTGGGCCTCAGCAGAGAGAAGGCCAGCGAGTTGCTGGAAACCATCCAGCCGGAGCGGCTGGAGCGTATCGAGTCGGGCAAGTACACCGCTTACCCGGGAGAGGTGCTGACCATGGCCGAAAAGTACCAGGATCCCCAGCTCTGCAACCACTACTGCGCCCACGAATGTGAGATCGGCAAGCGCTACGTCCCGGAGATCCGGGTGAAGGAGCTCCCGCAGATCGTGCTGGAGATGCTGGCCTCTCTGAACTCCGTCAAGGCCCGGCAGGACCGTCTGATCGAGATCACGGCGGACGGCCGCATCGCGGCGGATGAGGTCGAAGATTTTGTCAGCATTCAGAACGAGCTGGAACGGATTTCCGTCACGGTGGAGACGCTGCAGCTCTGGGCGGAGAAGAAGATCGCCAACGGCGAGATCGACATGGAAGCGTATCGGGCCGTGATCGGACGGAAATAAGCGAATGCCGCTGCAAACAGACGTCACTGTGCAAAACGGTGGCGTTTTTGCAAAAATTGCAAAATGGAAGCCCGTTTTTTGCAGTTTTTGTGATAGACGACGGCCTCGGACGCGTCTATAATGGAAGCGGCTGAACCAAAGAGGAAGGCCCCTTCCGGCAGAAATATTTCAACCGTCTGTCCGGATCTGTTCTTTCCCGGCGTTTTAGTGGAAAGAAGCACTTGAAAGGAGACGTCTTTTATGGCGCGTGCACACGTAGATCCCGAGGCTTGGGCAAAAAAGGTAAAAAGACGCTGGATCATCGGCATTACCCTGACGTCGGTGCTGCTGGTGGCATTCGGCACGAATTGGTTATTGAAGAATAAGATCCTTCCCGCGCGGCGAAACCGGGAGGCCTACGCCCGGGCGGAGGAGGCCCTGGCGCAGGGGAACGTCAAGGAGGCCATCGACCGCTTCAGCGTCCTGTGGGATTATGAGGATGCCAAGGAGCGGGCTGCTGAGCTGGCCGGCTCCCTGCTCCCGGATGACAGCCTGATGCAGATGGCCCGGAATGTGCAGCTGGGCGAGCATATCAGCTTCGGCAGCTGGGAGCAGGACGGCGACCTGGAAAACGGGCCGGAGCCCATCTCCTGGCTCGTCCTGGCGGAGGATGACGGACGGATCCTGCTCTGGGCGGATTACGTGCTGGACGCGGTGCCCTTCCATGATTCCTACGTGGATATCACCTGGGCGGACTGCAGCCTGCGAACCTGGCTGAACGAGACCTTCTATCGCGGCGCCTTTACGGAGGAAGAGCAGGTCATGATCCCCATGACCTACGTGGAAAACCCGGACAATTCCGCCGGCGGCACCAAGGGCGGGGAGCCCACCGAGGATCACGTCTACATTCTCTCGCTCAATGAGCTGGCAGTTTTTGCCAGATGCGGCTACATCCCTTATATCTACACATGGCCGACTCCCTATGCCGCCTCCCGCGGCGTAGAGACCCACGAGGATTGGGAAACCTGCTGCTGGTGGCTTCGGACGCCCGGCTCTCAGCAGAACTGCGTCTCCTATTGCGCGATGAACGGCAATCCCATGTATTCCGGCGTGGTAAACCGCAAGAACTACGGCGTGCGCCCGGTGATCTGGCTGTTTGCGCCGGGTCGCGTCCAGGCGGCGCTTCCGAATACGTAAAAAATGAAAAGCGCCTGCAGGGTGACCGGATCTCCGGCCGCCCTGCGGCTCGTTCTTCAATCAAGCTTCTGTGGGAGGAACTGACAGTGACTGACAACGAACAGATCCAGCGGATCCGCCATTACGAGGGCCTGCTGCGGGAAGCGGAGGCGCTTCTGGAGACTGCCGGACGATCCGCCGACGATTACGCCCGCCTCCGGGAATTGGCGGGGGCGCTGGAGGCCTACTACACCGGCGGCGATTGGATGCGGGACTTTGAGGCCGACGAGGCTGGGCTGCTGCCCCGGGATCTGCCCCGCGGTGTGCTGTCCGAGGACGGGATCTATGATCTTCTGGAGGCCTTCGGGGAGCTGGAGACGGAGAAGGAGACGGTGGTTCTGGAGACGGAGCGTCTGATCCTTCGCCCCTGGGCGGAGGAGGACGCCGCCGAATGCTTCCGCTACGCAAGTGATCCCCGGGTTGGGCCCGTGGCCGGCTGGCCGGCCCATACCGACGTGGCGGAGTCTCAGCGGGTGATCCGGGAGATCCTGTCCGCGCCGGAGACCTACGCAATCGTGTGGAAGCAGACGGGCCTGCCCATCGGCAGCATCGGGCTCTTTCACAGCGAGGTCGCGCCCCAGGACGGGGAAGCGGAGCTGGGCTATTGGCTGGGCGTGCCCTGGTGGGGCCGCGGCATCATGCCGGAGGCAGCCCGGGCCCTGCTGCGCCGCGGCTTCGAGACGCTGGGCCTTTCCCGCATCTGGTGCTGCTATTTCGAGGGCAACGAGAAATCCAAGCGCGTCCAGGAGAAGCTGGGCTTCCGCTATCAGAAAACGATCCGCATCCCCGTTCCCCAGATGATGGAGGTGAGGACGGATTATGTCAACCTCCTCACCGCAGAGGAATGGCGCGCCCGGGAGACGCCCGAATGATGCCGGAGAAGGAAACCGCCATTTTCCCCGTAGCGCGGGCAACCTGCCCGCCATTCCCCACCCCGTAGCGCGGGCAACCTGCCCGCCATTCCCCACCCCGTAGCGCGGGCAACCTGCCCGCCATTCCCCACCCCGTAGCACGGGCAACCTGCCCGCCATTCCCCACCCCGTAGCGCGGGCAATTTGCCCGCCGTCCCCCATCCCCGCGCCCAACTTCCCCGGCGGCGTCGGCGCTGAGCGCAGGCCTGTATGGGTATGAAGGAACAGAAAGCGAGGGAACGCCGTGAAAATTCGCCTGTCATACGTTTTGTTCGCGTTGTTTATGATCGTAGGCGCGTTTGTTGCCATCTTTTTTTATGGGTATTTTACGCGCACGCCCTACGTAGAGCCTCCGAGTCCGTTGACAATCCGTGTAGCTGACTGTTATTACTCGGAAGTCTCAGAGGATAAGCTCGCGGCACTTTCGTTATCCGTAGCGTCCTGTGACGGGTTACGGGAATTCGGTGCGGTTGACGCCGAATCCAGAAATGGGCTTAGGCCGATATTGGATGAAGATGGAAAGGAAATTTCAAGTGAAACTGTCACCGTCGGTGAAAAAGCCTATGCCTATCCGGACGCCAGATACCCCAATCTGATTGTCGCCCTTGTGGACGGAGAACCGGCTGTTTTTCAGTTTTGCAATTTTCTTGACAATTATGAAGCCGAGCTGGAAACAGTCTACGGCTCGTTTTCCCCTGAAACCATCGACAGCATTGTTCTGCGTGAGATACGCAGGGAGGGCGGCAACTACGGATCGGAGATCGAGGTTTCAGACAAGCAGGAGCTGACCGCCTTTTGCGACGCCTATCACGCCGAACCGGCCGGCTATGAAGTGACATCAGCGGAGCGGGGGGAACCGGAGGATAATCTCGACTATCCGAATTATTCCGTCAGGATCAATTTGACCAACGGCTTTTCCGTGAACTTACTTGTTTATCCAAGGAAGCATGCCATAGATTGCGCCTGCCGCTGGTACCCCTGCTCCCAGCAGCTTCGGGAATGGTTCGAGGCCTATGCAAAATAAGCCATAATCAGCGGGCGCGGGGATGCAGGAGCGATCCCATCCCCGCGCCCAACTCCCCGGCGGCGTCGGCGCTGAGCGCAGACCTGTATTTATACGATTTGATAGACTGTGAGGTGGCTTCATGAAAAGAAAACTGACTGCAATCCTGTGGTTTTTTGCGCTGTGTGCGGTTCTGCTTTCTGCCTGTGCAGCAAAAGCGCCGATGGAGCCCATGACGATTACCGTGATAAGTCGAGTGTATGCAGAGGTCGAACCGGAAAAGGTTCAGGCGCTCCACTTGGCGGTCGAATCCTGTGAAGGGCTGACCGAAATCGGGGAAATCGATCCGCACGATAGAAAAACATACAGATTAGTCTATGATAAGGATAAACGCGACTATGTCTATAAATCGGTGCACGTTGAAGATAAAGTCTATGCCTATCCGGACGCCGGATACCCCAACCTGATCGTCGCCCTTGTGGACGGAGAACCGGTCATTTTTCAGTTTTGCAATTGTCTTGGGATTGTTGATGTAGTGGATTTTGAAACGATATACGGCACTCTCTCCCCTGACACCGTTGACAGGATCGAGATCCGCACTTTTCACAGGGAAGTCGAGCGTAACGCGGAGATCACGGTTTCAGACAGAGAGGATTTGACTGCCTTCTGTGACGCTTTTCACGATTTGAATTCCGCTGACGAAAACGAAACGGCGATTTCCACTGAAAAGAACGCCTCCGATTCCGGGGAATACCCCCGCTATGAAGTTACGATCTATCTTTCCAATGGTTTTTCTGCGGAACTAATCTGCTATCCGAGCTTGCATTACGTTCGAGGCGAAAGAGCGTACTATTGGTCTAACGGGAAACTCGTGGAATGGTTTGAGGCGCACGCAAAATAAGCCATAATCAGCGGGCCCGGGGATGCAGGAGCGATCCCATCCCCGCGCCCAACTCCCCGGCGGCATCGGCGCTGGGCGCAGACCTGTATTTATACGATTTGATAGACTGTGAGGTGGATTCATGAAAAGAAAACTGACTGCAATCCTGTGGTTTTTTGCGCTGTGTGCGGTTCTGTTTTCTGCCTGTGCAGCGAAGGCGCCGATGGAGCCCATGACGATTACCGTGATAAGTCGAGTGTATGCAGAGGTCGAACCGGAAAAGGTTCAGGCGCTCCACTTGGCGGTCGAATCCTGTGAAGGGCTGACCGAAATCGGGGAAATCGATCCGCACTATACAAACAGATTAGTCTATGATAAGGATAAACGCGACTATGTCAAAAAATCGGTGCACGTTGAAGATAAAGCCTATGCCTATCCGGACGCCGGATACCCCAACCTGGTCGTCGCCCTTGTGGACGGAGAACCGGTCATTTTTCAGTTTTGCAATTTTGTTGGCAATGGTGAAGCGGAGCTGGAAACAATTTACGGCGCGATTTCCCCCGATACCATCGACAGGATTGAGATCTGCGCTTATCACGGGGAAGTCGAGCGTAACACGGAGGTCACGGTTTCAGATAAGCAGGATCTGGCTGCCTTTTGTGACGCGTACCACGCCGAACCGCCTGCCTATGAATTGATAGCGGCGGAGCGAAGTGACCCGGAGGCTGATCTCGATTATCCGCAATATTCCGTCACGATCAATTTGACCAACGGCTTTTTCATAGACCTGTGTTGTTATCCAAGGCAATATGCTTTACATTGCGCCAACCGCTGGTACCCCTGCTCCGAACAGCTTCGGGAATGGTTCGAGGCCCACGCAAAATAAGCCATAATCAGCGGGCGCGGGGATGCAGGAGCGATCCCATCCCCGCGCCCAACTCCCCGGCGGCGCCGATACTTGGCGCAGACCTGTGCGTATGCGAACGGATTGACCGCGAAAAAAGATAAAAAAGACTGCCCAAACAAAAATAATCCTTGACAAATCTGCTTCTCCGCGATATAATTACACCTGCGTTCGGACGATTAGCTCAGCTGGTAGAGCATCCGCTTGACGTGCGGAAGGTCGCAGGTTCGAGTCCTACATCGTCCACCACCCACCCCTGACCCTGAAAAGGGCCAGGGGTTCTTGCTTTTTGTGGCAAAAAAACCTTGATTTTCCTTGAAAAATCGGGAAAACTAAAACTTTTCTTCGATTGAACAGACTTTTACACGCATCGGGAATCAGCGGCTTTTTCCCGGAAAACCCAGATCTGTACCCATATTGGGGGTATCAGGCACGTTTCAAAGATGGGTACGCTATACCCCTTTGGGAATGGCCTGTGCAGCAACTCCGGTGATTAGGATTTGCCCCGGCACGATCTCCGCGTCTGTCTTTGCAGGCTGGTTCGCCTGGGCGTTGACCTCCTGGATGAAGCTCTCCAGCTTGACGGCACTCTGCTGCCGCATCTTCTGGCTGACGTGGCCGTAGATGTCCAGCGTGAAGGTCGCCGTGGCGTGGCCGAGATTTTCCTGGAGGGTCTTGATGTCAGGTATAGTTTGGCGTAAAACGCGGTTTCATTTTGCATGGTCACGATGTCCAGCGCCCGCAGACAATCGGCCAGGGTCTCCGGGTGCATTCTCTCGTTTTCCTCCACGGCGGTGGCCGCGTTTTCATAGCACAGGTAGGGCATCGCGCAGGGCAGGGTCACCGTCATACACTTGGCGGCCTCATAGCCCGCCCGGAAGAAGCGGCCCAGCTCCTTTCCGTGAATGCCCGTCAGACCTCCGCGGAAGAAGCAGCCCCGCACTGTCAGCCGCCGCAGGGATTTGATCTCGTGCGCCAGCTTTGCCAGCTCCTCCAGGGTAAGCGTATGGTCCGCCCGGGGAAGCCCGGGGGCCTGCAGGCGAAGTCCGACCCGTACCACGCCCTCCGGCCCGGCCTGCTCCGCCGCCCGCTCCAGCGTCTTCAGATCCTCCAGGCTGCCCGCCACAAAGCGGCAGCAGTCCAGCACCTCTCCCACGGCTGCGTCAAAAGGCGCGGGACAGAAAATCGTATCCGGTGAAAAGCCGCGCTCCTTTGCTGACAAAACCTCAGTGCTGCCGTGCGCCAGAACCCCGCCGGCCGGTTCCGCCTCCGCGATCCCGCGCAGTACCCGCAGCGCAGACCTCTGTCTGATCCAATTGCTCATTCCGTTTTTCCCTTTCCAGAAGATAGACTTATTCTACCGCGTATCAGCAAAATAATCAAGTACACAACGGGAAAGCGTTAAAATACGCGGCGGGCGCACAGCATCCGTCACGGCAGCGGAACAGAAACAAAATCTGAGCGCCGTACTGCTCAATAGCCCCGGCAACACTTGATCTTATGGCGGGAATTACGGGCCCTGATGAAAACGGTTTTAATGCGGACGGCAGAGAAAGCAGTTTGATGGCCTGACTCCGCAAACGATAATATTTCCGGCGGGAAACGCTGTGAACGACCGAGGCTTTATTATTGCTTTTGAGGATCCTCCTCTGTCCGATTTCCCCTGTACGATTTGTGAGAAAGGAAATTGCCTCATCTCCGTAAATGTAAACCTTCTTTTAAGTACGAAAAATATATTGACTACGGTTAACGTATCTGCTATTCTCTTATTATAAAAGCCGAGTTCCATGCGGCATGTACAAAGGAGAACGAGGATGAAAACCGAAGACATTAAAACATTATCTGACTGCAACTGTCCGTGCGGCGATTCGTGTCCGCTCGGCAAGGCGCTTTCCGCAATCGGCGGCAAATGGAAGCTGCGGCTGATTTGTACGCTCTATGTGGACGGCACACAAAGATACAACGACCTATTGAAGAAAACCGGCGGGATCACAAACACCATGCTCGCAACGTCGCTGAAGGAGCTTGAGGCCGACGATATTGTTTTGAGGACACAGTATGCCGAGATACCGCCGCGGGTGGAATACACTCTCACCGAGCACGGCAGGGAGCTCTGGCCGATCCTCCACAGACTTGCCCATTGGGCAGTCGGCGAGGAATATGACGGAGATACCGATGCGTGATAAAAGCAGAAAAGATTATGTTGAAATTTGAACCGTTTTCCCTGTCTGCGCTGATAAACGCGCTTCCATACATTAACAACAACCTCTCGCCTCGCAGTGACCTTTCCGCCGGCTACCTGTATATGTGGCAGGAAGGCGCTGACCTGCAATTTTGTATTTGGCACGATACGTTTGCCATCTGTCAGCGCATCGGTGAGCAGATCGCGTTCAGTTACCCGATGGGCAAAGACCCAGACGGCATGATCGAAGAGCTGACAGAGTATACATACAACCATCGTTTGCCGTTAAGGTTTTTTGCCGTGGATGAAAAAACGCTTGACCGGATCCGTTCCGATACGCGCTTACAGCCGGCGATGTGGGCGTATGACAGACAATGGAGTGACTATATCTATTCCTTTGAAGAGGCGATGACATTCAAGGGAAGGAAATTCAATGGGCAGAGAAATCGCATCAACAAGTTCAAAAGACTGTACGGTGAGCCGCAGATTCGGTTTTTGACAGCCGCCGACAGAGCTATCATTCCATCAATTATGCGATTCGGCTGACAGAGGACGGCAAGATGCTTGGCGAGGTGATCCTTTGGAATTTTACCTCCGACGGCAGTGCCGAGATCGGCTGCCGGGTTTTGCCCGAATATCAGGGCAACGGTTACGGAAAGGCCGCCTTTGGAGCGGCTGCCGACTTTGCGGTGCGAGAACTGAAGCTAAAGCTGTGGGCTCGCTGTTACCGTGGAAATGAGCCGTCCCACCGGATGATTGTCACAAACGGTTTTACCCCGACGTACGAGGATGAGTACTTCTGCTATTTTTCTGAAAGGCGGACTTTTGATTGATGACGGAAAACCCAATGGAGCTCAATCGAAGCCGCGTTTGCCAAATGAATCCGACCGGACACTCCTCCAGGGCATCCCGGAGGAGCGCCAGGTTCTGGAACCGTCAGGAGATGTGAATATGGAAATCCCAGCAAAAAACAAGGCGTTTTCTTTGGTGCTCAAGGGGCTTGTCGCCCTTTCGGCAGCGGTGGGCGTGTTTCTGAGCGCTTTGGCCTCGAAGGACGCCTTTATGGGCGGCAGCCGCGTGTTTATGTACTTCACGATCCAGTCCAATATTGTCATCGCAATACTTTTGCTGCTGGGCGCAGTTTTTCTGCTACGTCGAAGAAAACTGCCCAATGCGTGGTACATAGTCAAATTTGTCGGTACCGTTTCGATCACTTTGACCGGCGTGGTATTTACCTTTGTGTTGGCGCCGACACTGGGCCGATATGCCTGGAACTTGCAAAATGTCCTGACCCATGTGGTAGTGCCTGTGGCCGCGATCCTGGATTTCTTTGTGACAGGTCCTTACGGCGATATCCCCAAAAGGGACGTCCTCCTTGTGACCCTGCCGCCTCTTGCCTATGCTGTCTACGCCGGAATCGGCTACGCAGCAGGATGGGAATTTGCCGGTGGGACCCGCTATCCTTACTTTTTCCTCAACTGGGGCAGTCCGGCAGGTGCTTTCGGCTTTACACGCGAGCTGCCGTTTATGGGCTGCGTGTGGTGGATTCTCGCCCTGCTCCTGTTTTTGCTTGCGGTCGGGTTCGTTTATCTTCTGATTCTGGACAGAATAAAAAGACGAATTACTGTGCGGAGATAAGCCGCATGAAAGCAGCAAGTTGTTTTTCCAAGCCCGAAAACACAAACGCCATTTGCAGATTCGAATGGATTTGCAAAATAGATATTGTACGGCAAATTCCCCTGGGGTTTGCCCAGGGCGGCATCCACAGAAAGTGGATGCCGGATGAAAAAGCTTCACACTGAAGTGTTGCGCTTGTTGCGCCACGCTTTCGTCATTTCGTTCTGCAAAAAAGAATTGACATTTTATATCGCACGCGATATAATACAGTAAATAAATCGCGTGCGATATATTTAGAGGGAAAGAGAATGGATGACAAATATGCCGCTTTGAGATTAAAAAATCAACTGTGCTTTCCGCTGTATGCTGTTTCCAACATCATTACCAGAAAGTACAAGCCGCTGCTTGACAAGCTCGATCTGACGTACACCCAGTACATCGTCATGATGGTTCTGTGGGAGCAGCAGCAGGTCAATGAGAGATTCCTGTGCCGGGCGCTCTGCCTCAAATCCAATACGGTCACACCGCTGCTGCAAAAGTTGGTGGAGAAGGGTTATATCGAGAAGAAAAAGGCGGAAAACGACGAGCGGAATCTGGTGATTACGCTGACGGAAAAAGGCACGGCGCTGCAGGACGAGGCGCTCTGCGTGCCGGAGTCCATTGCCAGGGAGTTCCACCTGAGCCAGGAGGAAGCGATGTCGCTGTATCGGATCCTTTATAAGATTCTTGAAGAAGAAAGAGCAAAAAACGGAGAATGATCAGATGAATTACAGAGAAGACAGAGCCGGAAACCGTCTTTCTGTTCTCGGTTTCGGATGTATGAGGCTTCCCCAAAAGGGCAGAAGCATCGATTTGGAAGAAGCCGAACGGGAGATCATGGAGGCGTATCACGCAGGCGTCAACTATTTTGATACCGCATATATTTACAGCGGCAGCGAAGCCGCGCTGGGTGAGATCCTTGCGCGCAACGGCATTCGTGAAAAGGTCAACATAGCCACAAAGCTCCCGCAGTATCTTGTCGGCAGCAGAGCCGCGCTTGAGAAGTATTTTAACGAACAGCTTACCCGACTGCGCACCGATCATATTGATTACTATCTGATGCACCATCTGACGGATATCGCCATGTGGGAAAAGCTGAAGAACGTAGGGGTGATTCCCTGGCTGAATGAGAAAAAGAAAAGCGGAAGCATCCGTTCCGTAGGATTTTCCTACCATGGCAATTCGGACGGTTTTCTCAAAATCCTGGAGGATTACGATTGGGATTTTTGTCAGATTCAGTATAACTATTTCGACGAATGCGCACAGGCGGGCGTCATCGGGCTCAAGGCCGCGGCGGAGAAAGGGATCCCCGTCGTCATTATGGAGCCCCTGCGCGGCGGAAAGCTTGTGGGAATGCTTCCGGAGCGCGCAAAAGAGATCATGCGCCAAAGCGGGCACGGATGGACGGCGGCTGAATGGAGCTTCCGTTGGCTCTATAATCAGCCGGAGGTAACGGTTGTCCTTTCCGGCATGAATTCCCTTGAAATGGTGCGAGAGAACTGCCGCGTCGCGTCCGAGGCCGGCGTCGGCCGGTTTACGCCGGAAGACAGCGAAGTACTCAGACGGGTCACGGAGGAAATCCGAAAGAGCGACAAGGTGGGCTGTACTGGGTGCAGATACTGTATGCCCTGCCCCAAGGGCGTGGATATTCCGGGCACTTTCCGCTGCTACAACGCCATGTTCATCGAATCTCCGCGTCAAGGGCGGTTTCAGTACGCCCAGACCGTGGGACTTACAAAGGAGCCGGCATTTGCCTCCCAGTGTATCGGCTGCGGCAAGTGCGAGACCCATTGCCCCCAGCAGATACCGATCCGCGAAAAGCTGAAGGAAGCCGATCAGGCGCTGCGTCCGCTGCCATATAAGGTTGGGATTCATATTGCCAGGAAATTCATGTTCCGCAAAGCAAAAAACAAAACCGGCAAAAGGAAAGGAGCCTCAGCATGAACGTATTCGAAACCATCAGACACAGAAGAAGCGTCCGAACCTTCGATGAAACCGCGCTTCGCCCCGAAGACGCGCATAATATCCTGGAGTTTGCCGAAAAACTCGAGAACCCCTTTGACCTTCCGATCACGTGGAAGCTGCTTGACGCAAAAAAGTACGGACTCTCAAGCCCGGTAATCGTCGGCGCGAACACCTATATCGCAGGCAAAATGCGGCGCGCGCCGCACGCTGAGGAGGCGTTCGGATATGTGTTCGAAAAGCTTGTTCTGTTTGCCGAGAATCTCGGCGTCGGCACGACCTGGATCGCCGGAACGATGAACCGGGAAGCCTTTGAAAAAGCGATGGAGCTCGCGGAGGACGAGGTCATGCCCTGCGTCAGTCCGCTGGGGTATCCGGCAAAGAAGATGTCCCTGCGCGAGAGCGTCATGCGCAAGGGCGTCAAAGCGGACAGCCGCTTCGACTTCGGGGAGCTGTTCTTTGATGGCTCGTTCGAGAAGCCCCTGACACGGGAAGGCGCTGGAAAGCTCGCCGAGGTGCTGGAGGCTGTTCGCCTTGCGCCGTCAGCCGTAAACAAGCAGCCGTGGCGCGTCGTGCTCTGCGGCGAAAAATCGCATTTTTACGAGAAACAAAGCCGCGGGTATAATACCGAAGGTTGGGATATTCAAAAGATCGACATGGGCATCGCCCTCTGCCATTTTGAGCTCGCGGCGCAGGCGCTCGGGCTGAGGGTATCGTTTGAGACCGCAGATCCGAAGATCAGCGCCGGCGACGGCACCAGCTATATCGGATCCTTTGAAATCAAGCAGTGAATCAGGCCCAAGCCGCAGGCGGAAAAAGCGGGAACTTTGCGCATTTGGAATGCGCACAAATTATAAAATAAAAAACGGGAGGACAAACAGGTATGAAGATTGCAATATTGAACGGAAGTCCGCGAAAGGAAAACACCGCTGCCATGGCAGAGGCCTTCCGCCAGGGTGCCGAGGCAGCGGGACATGAGGTTGAGGTGCTCCAGGTGGGCAAGATGAAGATCAACGGGTGCCTGGCCTGCGAGTATTGTCACGGCAAGGGAGCGAGCAAGTGCATCCAGAAGGACGATCTGGAGAAGCTGATGCCCGCCTATCTGGAGAGCGACATGATCGTCTTCGCCTCTCCTATCTACTATTTCGCCCCCACAGCCCAGCTGGAGGCCGCCTGGCAGCGGGTGTACTGCATCGGCAAGCCCGCCAAGGCGACCAAGGCCGCCCTGCTGCTGAGCTCTGCTTCCGGTTTCTATGATGCCGCCATTGCCCAGTATAAGGGATTCACCGCCTATACCGGGCTCCAGGATATGGGCGTCTGCACAGCCACCGGCGAGGAGAACAAGTCCGAAGCGAAGCTGGCTGAGATCAGGACCTTTGCCGAAAAGCTGTAAAGGGCCAGGGGACCAGCATCCTGCTGATCCACCGTCACTGCAACCATTCCGGCAAACCGAAATCTTTCCCAAGCGCCAAGATCTGTTGCGCCGCCGACGAACTCCCAACCGCGGAACTGCAAGGCCCGGAGAATCTTTGGCATATCAAGCATGAAGCAAACACCGTTCCATACATAGGAGATGTACGATGGAAAACAGCACTTCTTTTGATCTGCAAAAACACATCGAGCAGGGCGTGGAAGCAATCGTTGCCGACACCCTGAAAGCCACACTGAAAAATCCCAAAGAGAGCGCCTTCATGGCAAAGTTTGCCATTGCCAGCAGGAAGGCATCCAAGACCCGGCTGAAGCTGGAGGCGGAAGGGCTGCATGTGCCCGGTTTTCTGATTGCCAGCATCACCTCCAGCTGCAATCTGCACTGCGCGGGCTGCTATTCCCGCTGCAGCAACGCCACCAACGACGCGCCGCCCGTGGATCAGCTCAGCAGCGAAGAGTGGCTGCGCATCTTCCGGGAAGCGGAGGAACTGGGGATCAGCTTTATTCTGCTGGCCGGCGGAGAGCCCATGATCCGGCGTGACATTGTGGAGGCCGCAGGCAAGGTGCGAAACATCATCTTCCCGGTCTTTACCAACGGTACATTTATCGACGAGCGCTACTTCAAACTCCTGGATGACTGCCGCAATCTGATCCCGGTACTGAGCATTGAGGGCGGGCAGGAGATCACCGATGCCCGCCGGGGGACCGGCATCTATCGGCTGGTGACCGACAACATGCGCAGGTTCAAGGAAAAGGGCCTGATTTTCGGGGCCTCCATCACCGTCACTACGGAGAATGTCCGGGAGGTCAGCTCTTCGGCTTTCCTGGATTCGTTGATGGAGCAGGGCTGCAAGCTGGTCATTTTCGTGGAATTCGTCCCAGTTACGGAGGAGGCCAGGCACCTGGCGCCCGGGGACGCCGAACGGATGTATTTGGCTGAAGCCATGGAGAATCTGCGCCGGAAGTACACCGAGGCTGTGCTTCTCTCCTTCCCGGGAGACGAGCTGGCCATGGGCGGCTGCATGGCGGCAGGTCGGGAGTTCTTCCACATCAATTCCCACGGCGGCGCTGAGCCCTGCCCCTTCTCCCCCTATTCCGACGTGAATATCCGGGGCAGCTCTCTCAGAGCGGCCATTGCATCACCTCTGTTCCGACGGCTTCAGTTGGAGGGCGTTTTGAGCGGCGAGCATGTGGGCGGCTGCGTCCTGTACGAAAAGCGGGAGCTTGTCGAAGCCCTTGCGGCCGGAAAGACAATCGCAGCCTCAGGAAGACAGTGATGCGGCTTTCTGATTCTCACCCGGCTGATTTCCATTACAACCACTACGACGACTTCTGGGGTTATGAAGATGCTGGGGGTTATTGGGATAAGCCACGTCTTCGCACACAATTCTCTATAAATAATTTGACGAAAAAAGGGCAAAAGAGCTATGAGCATATACGATTTCAAGGTCAAGGACAGAAAAGGAAACGAGGTCAGCCTGCGCGATTACGAAGGCAAGGTGCTGCTGATCGTCAACACCGCCACGGGCTGCGGTTTTACGCCGCATTACGAACCGCTGGAAGCCATGTACAAGGAGTTCCGGGAGCAGGGTTTTGAGATCCTGGACTTTCCCTGCAACCAGTTTGCCAATCAGGCGCCCGGCACAGAGGACGAGATTCACCAGTTCTGCACGCTGAAATTCGGCACGGAGTTCCCGCAGTTTGCCAAGATCGACGTCAACGGCGAGAACGCCTCCCCCCTGTTTGCGTATCTCGCGGCGGAAAAGCCTTTTGAAGGCTTCGGCAACGGCCCCATGAGCGCGGCCATGGACAAATATGCGGCGATGAACAACCAACAGTTTGGCGACAAGGCGTACGTCAAGTGGAATTTCACCAAGTTCCTCGTCAACCGCAAGGGAGAGGTCGCGGCCCGCTTTGAGCCCACCGTGGACATGAAGGAGGTCCGCGACGCGGTTGCCGCGGCGCTTGTCAAAAAATAAGGTGAAAGGATGAATCTGATGAAGATTGCAGTCAGATACTACACGAAAACAGGAAATACGAAACGTCTCGCGGAAGCGATCGCCGCCGCCGTCGGCACAGAGGCACTGCCGATCAGTACTCCGGTTGCGGAGCCGGTAGACATTCTCTTTCTTGGCAATTCCTACTATGCTTTTTCCATCGATCCGGAAGTGCGCAGCTTCCTGCAAACGTTGGACAAGGACAAGGTTGGCCGCATCGTCAACTTTGGCTCCGCCGCGATGCTGAACTCCACCTGGAAAAAGGTCAAGGCTGAAGCGGACAAGCGGGGCATCCCAATGGATCAAAGAGAATTCCACTGTAAGGGTGAGTTCAAGGGCGTCCACAAGGGCCGACCCAATGACGAAGATCTGAAGGCTGCTGCGGCGTTCGCAAAGAAAATCGCAGCAGAATAACAGAAACATAGCATACTGAAAGGAGACTGACAATGCCTTACGAAAAACTGTTTAACCCAGGAACAATCGCCAATCTGGAACTCAAGAACCGCGTTGTTATGCCCGCCATGGGCTGCTCCCTGGCGGAGCCCTCCGGCGAACCCGGGCCCCGGATGATCAAGTACTATGCCGACCGCGCCAAGGGCGGCACGGGCCTCATCATCACGGAGATCACGAGGATCGACGATGAAACCGGCGTTGGCACCCCGAACCAGCTGTCCGTCACCAACACCCATGTGGTGGGCCAGCTCTCCCGGCTGGTGGAGGCCGTACACGCCTACGACACCAAGCTCTTTGTCCAGCTGCACCATCCCGGCAACCAGACCCCCAGCCGTCTGATCGGCGGCAAGCAGCCCGTCTCCGCCTCCGACGTGACCTGCAAGGTCATCGGCGAACAGCCCAGGGCCCTGACCACGGAGGAAGTCGAGGGTCTGGTCAAGAAGTTCGTCTTCGGCGCGGTCATCGCCCAGAAGGCCGGCGTGGACGGCGTGGAGATTCACGGCGCCCACGGCTACCTGGTGAGCCAGTTCCTCTCCCCCCACACCAACAAGCGTACCGACAAATACGGCGGCAGCTTTGAGGGCCGGATGCGCTTTGCCACGGAGATCATTCTGGGCATCCGCGCTTACTGCGGCCCCAAGTTCCCCATCGGCATCCGCATCAACGGCAGCGACTATCTCGACGATGGCATCTCGGAAGAAGACGCCATCGCCCAAGCCAAGTATTTCGAGAAGTTAGGTGTCTGCTATATCAACGTCAGCTGCGGCACCTACGACTCCGGCGCGACCATCATCGAGCCCAACTATTTCGCGGAGGGTTGGAAAAAGCATCTGGCCGCCAACATCCGCAAGGCGGTCTCCATCCCCGTGATTGCCGTCTGCAACATCAAGCACCCTGCCGTGGCAGAACAGCTGCTGGAGGAGGGCTTCGCCGACTTTGTGGGCATCGCCCGGGGCAACCTGGCCGACGCCGAATGGGCCAACAAGGCCAAAAAGGGCGAGGACCGGCTGATTCGCAAGTGCCTGGGCTGCATGGAGTGCTTCCGCATTCTCAACGACGGCCTGCCCCTGGGCTGCACCCTGAACCCGGTGCTGGGCCGGGAATTCGAGTGGGGCGACGAAAAGCTGGTGAAGAACGGAGCGGGCCGTACCGTGGCCGTGGTTGGCGGCGGTCCTGCGGGCTTTGAGGCGGCCTTGACCCTGCGCAAGCGCGGCTTCCGCGTCGTCCTGTTTGAGGCGAAGGAGCGCGTCGGCGGGACGGTGACCCTGGCCGCAGTGCCTCCCTGCAAGACCATGCTGAACGAGTTCATCGACACGATGGAGGCTCAATTGGAGAAGACCGGCGTGGAAATCCGCGTGAATACCCCGGCTTCCCTGGAGGCAGTCAAAGAGCTTGGCGCCGAGGCCGTGTTCCTGGCCGCGGGCGGCAAGCCCATCGTTCCGAATATCCCCGGTATTGAGAAGGCTGTCACCGCGGAGGACGTGCTGGCCGGCAAGGCTGAGGTCAGGGGCAGCGTCGTTGTCATCGGCGGCGGCGTGACCGGCCTCGAGACCGCGGAAACCCTGGCGCCGGCGCACAAGGTCACGGTGGTGGAGATGCTGGACAAGGTCGGCGGAAATCTCTACCCCAGCATCGTGATGCATCTGGCGCAGGAGATCATGAAGAACGGCGGCAAGATCGCCAAGGGCAAGCAGCTCACCGCAGTCTGCGAAGCCGGCGTCACCGTGAAGGACGCCAAAACCGGCGAAGAGGCGGACCTCCCCGCCGACACCGTGATCCTGGCCATGGGCGTTCGCGCCAATCGTCCTGGACTGGACGCCTTCCGGGCCGCCTTCGGCGACAGATTGATTCTGGTGGGTGATACCGCCCGTCCCGGCCAGATCTACGACGCGCTGCACAGCGGCCATGACCGCGCATTTGTCTACGACACCTGACACGGTGACAGGCACCAATTGAGATTGAACCAGTCTCATTGTTTTGCAATCCTGTTTTCCCGCGTCGCCGCATGTCATTTTATTTCTCTGCAAGGCTGACGAATCCTGCGTATACGCATAACAGAGCTAAGGTGATACAGCCCTCGCCTGGCGGGTGATATCGCCGTCAAAGGCAGCTTCGGAATTCGGAATCTTTTTTGTTCTACCCCAGCAAAACAAAGAGGCACTTGCGAAAGCAAGTGCCTCTTTGTTTTGCGGACGGCTCTCTCTTCTGTTTTCCGGCTTCTAAGGATATTAAAGCTCCAGTATGGTACTGCCCTCGATTCGCGGCTGCCGGAAGCGGAAGAAGACGCGGAGGGAGAGTTCCTGCTCCGGTTCGCTCATCCAGGCAAGGCCGCAGCCTGCGGTAATCCCTCCGGGAATGGGGACGAGTCGGCCGTTTCAGATTTTCAATCGCCGTTTCGTTATCCACCAGAGTTTCAACGGTATCCGCCCGTTCCAGCCCCTTCATGGCGCTTATCGTTTTCACCACAGGAAGCGGGCAGGCGTCTCCAATTGCGTTTCTGCGGCCTTTTTGCAACACTCTGGTTTGTTGCTCTGAAGTTTTGATGAAGCAGTGTTACAGCTCCAGCTTGTCCTCAATGTCGTTGATGACGTAGTAGACCATGTTATCCTCAGGCTTGATGTAGAGCTTACAGGAACGGATCATGGCAGACGCGTGCTTGGCCTTAAAATCCTCCTTGCAGCGCTCCACCAGCACAGCACAGTCGAACTGGCGGTTGGCATGCTGGACATAGATCTGCGGCACAATGGCAGATGCCACTTGCTTTCCGGCATTTTTGGCCGCCTCCAGGACAGGCTCGGCCATTTTAACCGCGGAGCCTGCCGCAGTCTTTGCCTTGCGGACCACCGGCTCAGCCTTCTCCAGAACTTCATCCATGACTTCCTTTATTTTGCTCTCTGCCATATCTTTGCGTCCCCTTTCGTAAAATCGTTTGCAGGGTTCCCCTGCCCTCTCATTATAGCACAATCTCAATGGAATCAACAGTCGTTTTTTCAGTTTTTCTCAATTTTTTCATTTTTATTCAAATCACGCCAGGTTTTTTTGTCGGTTTTCGGTCCATATTATAATCGGGCGCTCATAAAATTTTATTGACGGGAGGGATCGCGCATGGGAAGAAGCATTCGGGCCGCCGGGTTGGCGGTCTGGCTGACGCTGCTGCTGACCGTTCCGGCCTTTGGGGCTGAGCCGGAGAGCCTGGTCCCCGTGGGCAAAACGGTGGGCCTGGAGCTGGAAATGGACGGGGTCTATATCGTGGGCTTTAGTGAGGAGGACTCCCCTGCCCAAGCGGCGGGCCTGCAAACAGGCGACTGCATCAAGGCTGTGAACGGCTGCCCTTTGGACAAAGCGGAAACGCTCCGGGCGCTGGTATCGGAATCCGGCGGCGGAACTGTGGTTCTGGACCTGGATCGCGCCGGGCGGGCAGTCCAGGCAGCTATGCGGCCGGTGAATCGGAACGGAGAGCTTTTCCTTGGCCTCCGGGTCCGGGATCGTATCGCGGGATTGGGCACCGTGACCTTCTATGACCCGGAAACCGGGCTTTTCGGGGCTTTGGGCCACGGCGTCAGCGGGGGAAACAGACAGCCCATCGTCATCCGGGGCGGCCTTGCCGCCGAGACCTGCGTTTCCGGTATTCGACGGGGCAAGGCCGGGTCTCCGGGCTCCCTGCTGGGCCCGGCCTCCGGGGGGACCGTCCTGGGACGGATTGAGCAGAACACAGACCGGGGCCTTTTCGGTCATGCGGATGGAGCCGAATTGGAAGGCCAGTGCGCCCCGCTGGCCGCCCGGGAAGATGTTCGGACAGGTCCCGCAGAGATTTGGTGCGGTTTGGACGGCGGCCAGCCTGCGGCTTATACGGTAGAGATCGAAGCAGTCCGGCTGGACGAGGAACAGTGCCGGGATCTGCGGCTGGTGGTAACGGATCGGCGGCTGCTGGAACAGACCGGCGGCATTGTCCAGGGCATGAGCGGCTCCCCCATCCTTCAGGACGGCAAGCTGGTGGGCGCGGTCACCCACGTCCTGGTGCGGGACCCTACAAGGGGCTACGGCATTCTGATCGGTCACATGCTGGAGGGAGCGGATCAGGCGGCGAAAGCCGCCTGATCCCCAATTGAGAATTAAGAATTGAGAGTTGAGAATTAAAAATCTACTTTTCAATTCTCAATTCTCACCTCTCAATTATCATAATGTCATTGACTTTTCCGCAAAAACAAGCTAAAATACGTCTGCAACCGGGCCGGGCAGCCGCGCGGGACGGCCGAAAGGCCCACCGTGAGGAAAGTCCGGGCTCCACAGGGCAAGGATAACGGGTAACGCCCGCCGAAGGCGACTTCAGGAAAAGTGCAACAGAGATATACCGCCCCGCGCAAGCGGAGCAAGGGTGGAAAGGTGAGGTAAGAGCTCACCCGTCGGCTGGAGACTGTCCGACGCTGTAAACTCTATCCGGAGCAACACCGTGGAGGAGACATTGGCTGGCCCGGCCGTCTCCGTGGAGGTGGCATAGAGCGTATCGGCAACGGTACGACAAGATAGATGGCTGTCTAAGACAGAACCCGGCTTACAGACCCGATTGCAGTTGTAATGCAGAATGCACAATGCAGAATGCAGAATGTGATCTTCCACATTCATTTTGCATTTTGCATTCTGCATTATGCATTACGGCTTTCCCGTCCGCATATCCTGTTTGGGTGATGCGTTTTGCAAATCAAGATTACTCCGGGCTTCTTACTTTTGCTGGGGGGCTTTGGGCTGCTGGATCGTTGGGGGCTTTCCCTGCTCTTTCTGCTGGCCGCAGTCCTCCACGAGGCAGGTCACCTGACAGCACTTTGGCTGCTGGACATTTCTGTGGAAGCAATAGAACTCCGGGCAGGCGGAGCCGTAATCCGGGCCTCCCTCCGGGGAGAAGAGCGGGAGCTTTGGGCAATTGCTGCCGGGCCGGCGGTAAATCTGCTGCTGGCAGCGGTGTTTTGGCTGCCCTGGCTGGATTTCGCGCTCTGCAATCTGGCCCTGGGACTGGGAAACCTGCTGCCCCTGCCCAAGCGGGACGGCGGACGGATTCTGCATACGCTGCGGCGCTGGTAGCGGAATACGTAAAACAAACAAAGAAGCGGATCTGTCGGCAGATTGCCGACACTGCAGGATAAGAATTTTGAGCCCTGAACTCTGAACCATAAGCCACCCATACCTGAGGTACAAATATGAACAAACGCATTGAAGCTCTTCTGCCCCGGATTTTGCCCCGGGTGCAAAAACCCGCCCGATATGTGGGCGGTGAATACAACCAAACCGTGAAGGACCTGGCGCAGGTGGACACCCGCGTCGCTTTCTGCTTCCCGGACACCTACGAGATCGGCATGTCCAACCTGGGGCTGCGGATCCTCTACGGCATCGTCAACCAGATGGAGGGCGTGTGGTGCGAGCGGGTCTTCACCCCCTGGGGAGACATGGAGGAGGAAATGCGGGCCGCCGGGCTCCCTCTATTCGCCCTGGAAAGCCACGACCCGGTGGGCGAGTTCGACATGATCGCCTTCTCCGTGGGCTACGAGATGAGCTACACAAACATCCTCACCATGCTGGACCTGGCAGGGATTCCCCTCCACGCCAAAGATCGGGAAGGTTTACATAATATTATTTTCGCAGGCGGCGCCTGCACTTACAACCCGGAGCCGCTGGCTGACTTCATCGACTTCTTCTCCCTGGGCGAGGGCGAAGAGAGCACGGTAGAGATTGTAAACTGCTACCGGGACGCCAAGCGCCGGGGTCTTTCCAAGGAGGAATTTCTCTGGGAAGTGGGAAAGATTCCCGGTGTTTACGTACCCTCCCACTATGAACACAGCTACAATCCAGACGGCACCCTGGCGGCCATTACCCCCCTGGACGGGGCCCCGGAAAAGGTGACGAAGCGGATCGTGCAGGACCTGGACAAGGCCTGGTATCCCACGGAGCCCATTGTCCCCATGACGGAAATTGTCCACGACCGGATGAACCTGGAGGTTATGCGGGGCTGCATTCGGGGCTGCCGCTTCTGCCAGGCGGGCTACACCTACCGGCCCGTCCGGCCCCGAAAGCCGGAAACCCTCTACGAGCAGGCGGTGCACGCCCTGGAATTTGCCGGGGACAACGAAATCACTCTCTCCAGCCTTTCCACCTCGGACTACAAATATCTGGAGCCCCTGACGGACCGGCTGACGGAGTACTGCGCCGCCCGGAACATCAATATGTCGGTGCCCTCCCTGCGGGCGGACAACTTCTCCCGGGATCTGATGCTGAAGCTGCAAAAGGTCCGCAAGAGCGGCCTGACCTTTGCGCCCGAGGCGGGAACCCAGCGGCTCCGGGACGCCATCAACAAGAACGTCACCGAGGAGGACGTGCTCAAAACCTGCCAGATTGCCTTCGCCGGCGGCTGGAACAACGTGAAGCTCTACTTCATGCTGGGCCTGCCCACGGAGACCGACGAGGACGTGCTGGGCATCGCGGATTTGGTCTACAAAATCTACAACACCTGGAAGGACTACGCCTCCAACAAGAATCGGGGCGTCCGCATCCACGTGGCCACAGCCTTTTTCGTCCCCAAGCCCTTTACCGGTTTCCAGTGGGAACCGCAGATCGACCCGGAGGAATATCTCCGACGCTGCCGCCTGCTGAAGGAACACCTGAACAACAAGAGCGTGGAGTACAACTACCACGAGGCCAAGCTCTCGGAGCTGGAGGCCGTACTGGCCCGGGGGGACCGGCGGCTGGGGGCAGTCATCGAGGCCGCCTGGCGGCGGGGCGCCAAGCTGGACGGCTGGATGGAATACTTCGACTACGACAAGTGGATTGCCGCCCTGGACGAGTGCGGGATTGACAGAAGCTTCTACACCACTCGGGGCTTCGGTCTGGACGAGGTCCTGGCCTGGGACAGCATCGACCCCGGCGTGCGCAAGGACTTCCTGCGCCGGGAGCGAGAGCGGGCCTACCGCTCCGAGATCACCCCAGATTGCCGCCACGGCTGCGCCGGCTGCGGGGCCAATGGGCTGCTGGAATGCGGAAAGTGCGACCCGTAGGGGCAAGTGAGAATTGAAAATTGAGAATTTTCGGAGTTTTGCAAATCGCGATTTGCAAAACAGAATCGTTCTCCATTCTCCTTTCTCAATTCTCAATTCAAAAGACTGACAGAGGGAGTTACTATGTCAAGACTTCTATTTATCAAAGAGGGCGTTGCGGTCTGGTCCTCCCACCTGGACCTGATGCGGGCGCTGATGCGGAGCTTCCGGCGGGCCGGGATCGACCTGAAGCACAGCCAGGGCTTTACCCCCCACCCGGAGCTGTCCATTCTCATGCCCCTGTCCGTGGGGGTGGAAAGCCAGTGCGAGATCGCGGAGTTCAGCCTGGCGGAGGGCTGCGACGTTCCCGTTGGGGAAATTGCCGTCCGGATGGCCCCCGTTCTGCCCGCGGGGATCCGGGCCCTGGAGAGCTACGAGGACGGCCAGAAGACCGGAAAGCTGGCCTGGCTGCGGGCCAGGCTGGAGCTGACATACGATGGATCAGGGGTCGGGGAGACGGATTCTTCGGCTCCGCTTCGCTCCGCTCAGAATGACAGGATCGAGGCCCTGAGAACACTCTTCGCCCGGCCCTCGCTGACCGTGCAAAAGCACAGCAAGAAGGGGGACGTAGAGATGGACATCGCCCCGATGATCCGGGAGATCCAGGTAGGGACAGGCACTGCCTGTCCGCCGTCCGCCGTCGTCCTGGAGGCCGTGGTGGCCGCCCAGAACCCGACGCTCAATCCGTTATTGCTGGTAACGGCGATGGAGAAATATCTGCCGGAATGCAAGCCGGATCACGTGGTCTGCCGCCGCCTGGAAATCTACGATGCGGAGATGAACGTGTTTCGATAACAAAGAGGTCCTCCCGGGGGAGGACCTCTTTGTTATCAAATTGATTCCCTGTCAGTTCACTTTGTCCAGCAGCTCCGTCACTCGACGCAGGGACTGCGCCAGCTCTCCCCGCTCCGCTTCGGTCAGTCCGGCGTCCAGGCGCGCGGCAAGCCGCTCCAGCAGATCCGTTCTCCAGCCATCCAGCAGCACGCGGCCCTTGTCTGTCAGCCGGATATCCACCATCGTGCGGTTGTCCTCATTGTGTTCTCTGTATACATAGCCCTCCTCCACCAGCTGCGCCACAGCGCGGGTGGCCTGCTCCTTGGAGGAGGAGAGATAGGATGCAACCCGTGACATATTCAGCTTGCCCCGATGGGCCAGCGCCGCGAACACCAGGAGCTGCGATTTGGTAAACCCATGCTCCTTCAGATCCGCGCAGGACATGACAAGGCCGTGGAGTTGCGGCAGAATCGACAGCATCGAAGCCACATCCGCATGTTTCTCTGATTCAGACATCTGTATTCCTCCCACCGGGCATTCGTTTTATTGCAGACCAGTATAAGACCGAATTCAGAAAATGTCAACCGAAAATATTCATTTATCTATAATTGACTTTTATCAATTATATGCTATAATGAATGTGTATCCACTGACATTCTTTGAAAGGAGGCCTGTCATGACCTGGCAAGAGGAATTGCGCCACAGTATTCACACGGCGGAAGCGCTGTGTGCCGCCCTGGGACTGTCGGAGACGGAGATTCCCGTCTATCGGAGCATCGTGGAACATTATCCAATGATGATCCCTCCCTACTATCTTTCCCTAATCGACCCCCGGGACCCGGCAGACCCCATCGCGCGCATATGCGTTCCCTCCCCGGAAGAATTGGAGCCCTCCGGCGTCTTTGACACCAGCGGCGAGGGCGACAACACCAAGCAGGAGGGCGTGCAGCACAAGTACGCCCAGACCGCGCTGATTCTGTCCACCAACGTATGCGCCATGTACTGCCGTCACTGCTTCCGCAAGCGGATGGTCGGCCTGTCCGACGCGGAGCTGAACAAGCAGGTGACCGCGGCGGCGGATTACGTCCGCGCCCATCCGGAAATCAACAACGTGTTGGTAAGCGGCGGCGACGCACTGATGAATTCCAATTACATCATCCGTCGGTATCTGGAAGAGCTGTGCGCCATTGACGCCCTGGATCTGGTCCGCTTCGGCTCCCGGGTTCCGGTGGTCCTGCCCCAGCGAATCTATGAGGACAAGGAGCTGCTGGACCTGTTCACCGCCTTTGCCCGCAAGAAGGCGCTGTATCTTGTCACCCAGTTCAACCATCCCAGAGAGCTCACGGAGGAGGCCGCCCGGGCCGTGCGGGCCATGCAGAAGTGCGGCGTACAGGTGCGGAACCAGACAGTCCTGCTGCGGGGTGTGAACGACGATCCCCAGACCCTCGGCCTGCTGCTGCGCCGCCTGACCAAGGTGGGGGCTGCTCCCTATTACGTGTTCCAGTGCAGGCCCGTTACCGGTGTAAAGGGACGGTTTCAGGTGCCCCTGCAGGAGGGCGTAAAGATTGTGGACGCCGCCAAAAACCTGCAAAACGGCATCGGGAAGGGCATCCGCTTCGCCATGAGCCATCCCAGAGGGAAAATTGAAATTCTGGGAAGCCTCTCGGAGACGGAATACCTCTTCAAATTCCACCAGGCAAAAAACCCGGCGGACGCCGCCAGAATCTTCACCGCAGCCATACCGCCGGAGGCCACCTGGCTGGACGGGGAGCTGCGCGCCATCTGACCGCGGCCGGCCGCCCTTTGCCCCGAACGCGAAAAAAGCGAGTTTCATAGAACACAGACGGTTCTCTGCGACACTTGTCACAGAGAACCGTCTCGTTTTCCATTTGCGAATGCCGGCGGACAGCGGGCAGATTGCCTGCGCTGCAGGCTCCAGGACCGGAACCGGCAGGCGCACGCTGTGCGCGGCTACGGGTGCGTCCCGTGGCACACCGGTGTGCGCCGCTACTGAGTTTCCCCGTACTCTGGTGACTGGTCACTGGTCACTATTTATGGAACAAATTTTTGCTCTGGTATTTGGGGGTGCAGGTGACCCGCATACCCAGTCGGGCGTAGGTCGCCGCGTCCTGGACGCCCAGAATGACGGTGGAGTGGACCTCGCATTCCCGCAAACGGGTCAGCTTCTTCATGGCCTTGGCCGCCTGCTCGTCGGTGGCGGCGGAGATGGCCAGAGCAATCAAAATCTCGTCGGAGTGGAGCCGGGGATTCCTGCCGCCCAGATACTTGGTTTTCAGGCTCTGAATGGGCTCGATGGCCTCCCGGGTAATCAAATGGCGATGGGGCTCGATGTGGGCCAGGGATTTCACCGCGTTCAGCAGGGCAGCTGCGGCGGGGCCCATGAGCTCCGACATGCCGCCCACAACCAGCTCGCCGTTGGGCAGGTGGATACAGACGGCGGGCTCGCCGGTCTCCTCCTCCGCCTGGGCGGCCCGGGCCACCACGGGACGAATGGCGTCGGTGACGCCGGCCTGCTTCATCAGCAGTTCCAGCTTGAAGACGGTCTCGTCGGCGCCGGTGCCCTTGCGCTGGTCGCAGAGGGCGGAATAGTAGCGGCGGACAATCTCCTGGCGGGAGGCCTCGCAGACCACGTCGTCGTCCACAATGCAGTTGCCCACCATGTTCACGCCCATATCCGTGGGGGACTTATAGGGGCAGGTGCCCATAATCTTTTCGAAGATGGCCCGAAGAACCGGAAAAACCTCCACGTCCCGGTTGTAATTCACCGTGGTCTCCCCGTAGGCGGCCAGATGGAAGGGGTCGATCATATTCACATCGTTGAGATCCGCGGTGGCGGCCTCGTAGGCCAGGTTCACCGGATGATTCAACGGCAGATTCCAGATGGGGAAGGTCTCGAACTTGGCGTAGCCGGCGGCCTCCCCCCGCTCGTAGTGGTGGTAGAGCTGGGACAGGCAGGTGGCCATCTTGCCGGAGCCGGGACCAGGGGCGGTGACCACCACCAAAGGCTTGGTGGTCTCAATGTAGTCGTTTTTGCCGTAGCCCTCGGGAGAGACGATGCGGGTAATGTTGTGGGGGTAGCCCTCAATGGGATAATGGGTGTAGACCTTGATGCCCAGGTGCTCCAGCCGGCGGCGAAACACATCCGCTGCCCCTTGACCGGCGTACTGGGTGATGACAACGCTGCCCACATAGAGCTTCTCCGCCCGGAAGGCGTCGATGAGCCGGAGCACGTCCTCGTCATAAGTGATACCCAGGTCGCCCCGGACCTTGTTCTGCTCAATGGCGGAGGCGTTGATGGGGATGACGATCTCCGCGTCGTCCCGGAGCTCCAGAAGCATCCGGATCTTGCTGTCCGGCGCGAAGCCGGGCAGGACGCGGGAGGCATGGTAGTCGTCAAACAGCTTGCCGCCGAATTCCAGATAGAGCTTGCCGCCGAACTGAGAAATTCGCTCCCGGATCCGGGCGGATTGGGTGTCGAGGTACAGCTGATTATCAAAGCCGATCAGTTTCCGCATGGGACATCCCTCCTTCTTTTCACACCCGGTAATTGTACCACAATTCAGCAAAAGTGGCAAGGGTTTTCTTGTGGGAATTTGGTGTTTTTGCGAACGCTTTTGCACGCTCCGGGGGTTTACAAATCTCCGGTTATATTGTATAATAGAGCAACCGTTTTTGAAATGACGCAAAAAGAGATAGATTGACATGGACGACAAAACCTTAACTCCTCCGCCCCGCCGGGGGCGGCGCTCTGATTCCACGCTGCTGACCCAGGGTGACCCCAAGCGGGTCATCACGGCTTTCGCGTTCCCGATTTTCCTGAGCCAGCTCTTCCAGCAGCTCTACAACACTGCCGACGCCTGGATCGTCAGCGAGTATCTGGGCGATTCCGCCTTTGGCGCGGTCAAGTCCTCCACCAGTCTCATTTTCCTGATGATCTCCTTCTTCGTGGGCGCTTCCATGGGCGCTGGCGTGGTTATCAGCCGGTATTTCGGCGCCCGGGACCCGGAAAAGCTCAGCAAGGCCGTCCACACCGCTGTTCTGGTCAGCCTGATCTGCGGCGGCGCGCTGACCCTGATCGGCACCATCCTCGCCTCCTACATTCCCGTATGGATGCGGCTGGATGAGAAGCTGCGGCCCTACGCCGTCTCCTATCTGCGCTGGTATTTCCTGGGCTCCGTGGCCATGGTCATGTACAACACCTTCAAGGGAATTATGAACGCGGTGGGCGACAGCAAGCGGCCCCTGTACTTTTTGATTGTCTCCTCTGTCACCAACGTCTTCCTGGACTGGCTCTTTTTGGGTCCTCTGGGGCTGGACATCCGCTGGGCCGCCATCGCCACCACCATCTCCCAAGCCCTCTCCGCCCTGCTCTGCCTGCGCCAGCTCATGAAGAAGGGCACGGTCTACGCCCTCAACGCCAAACAGCTTCGGATCGACCGCCACGCTCTGCGGATGATCCTCCGATACGGTCTGCCCACCGGCGTACAGAACTCCGTGATCGGCCTGGCAAACGTACTGGTGCAGACCAACATCAACACCTTCGGCGACGTGGGCACCAACGCCTTCGGCGCCTACGGCACCATCGAGGGCTTTGCCTTCCTGCCCATCACCTCCTTCTCCATGGCTCTGACCACCTACATCGGTCAGAATCTGGGCGCGAAGGAATATGACCGGGCCAGGCAGGGCGCCCGCTTCGGCATTCTTTCCGCCGTCATTATGGCGGAAATCATCGGCGTAATCGTCTTCTGCTTTGCCAGGACCTTTGTTTCGGCCTTCATTGAAGAGGATGCCTCCATCGCCATCGCCGTTCGGCAGGCCCATATCGAAACGCTGTTCTTCTGTCTGCTGGCTTTCTCCCACTGTATCGCGGGAATCTGCCGGGGCGCGGGCAAAGCCTTTGTGCCCATGTTTATCATGCTGGCCATCTGGTGCGTGCTTCGCGTCACCTACATCACCGTGGCAATGTCCATCGACCATAACATCAATCTGCTGTTTTGGGCTTATCCCATCACCTGGACCATCAGCTCTGTTATCTACCTGATCTACTATCTCAAGTCCGACTGGATCCACGGGTACGAGACAAAGCAGATTTAGCCTGTGCGGCAAAACTACACCTGACTACTCACGTCTCTGAAGGGAGGGTTTCGCCAGAATGCGAATCGGCTTCTTCCACAGAAAAAACCACACCACTTCCTCCTTTCGCGTCATTCTTTTGGGCTTTTTGGGCCTGATCCTGCTGGGGGGGCTGGTACTGACCCTGCCGTTCTGCAGCCGGTCCGGGACGTCAACGCCCTTCTCTGACGCCATCTTCACCTCCGTTTCCGCAGCCTGCGTCACCGGCCTGGTGGTGCAGGACACAGCTACCCACTGGTCCGTCTGGGGGCAGATGGTCATCCTCATTCTGATCCAGATCGGCGGCCTGGGCGTTATCACGGTGGCCCTGACCTTCTTCCGGCTCTGGGGCCGCCGCATCAGCCTGGCCCAGCGCAATATGATGCAGCAGTCCATCTCCGCTCCCCAGGTAGGCGGCATCGTCCGGCGGGCGGGCTTTATCTTCCGTGGCTCGGTCTGCATCGAGCTGGGCGGCGCCGTCCTGCTGGCCCCGATATTCTGCCGGGATTTCGGCTTCCTCAAGGGGCTGTGGTACAGCGTTTTCCACGCTGTCTCCGCCTTCTGCAACGCAGGCTTCGATCTGATGGGCGTGCGGGGGCATTATTCCTCCCTCACCAGCTATGGGTCAGACCTTTGGGTAAACACCGTGATCATGCTGCTTATCATCGTGGGCGGCATCGGCTTCCTCGTCTGGGAAGACCTGCGGGAGAATAAGCTCCATCTGCACAGCTGCAAGCTCCAGACCAAGCTGGTGCTGGTGACCTCGGCGGTGCTGATCCTGCTGCCCGCGGCGCTGAATTTCCTGCTGGAGTTTCAGAGCATGCCCCTGAAGGATCGGATCCTTGCCTCTTTGTTCCAGTCCGTCACCACCCGCACCGCGGGCTTTAACACCGCCGACCTCACCAAAATGTCCGAGCCCGCCATTCTGCGGATGATCGTGCTGATGCTGGTGGGCGGCTCCCCCGGCTCCACAGCGGGCGGCATGAAGACCACAACCCTGGCTGTTCTCTTCCTGGCTGGCGCCACTGTGTTCCGCCGCCGGGACGACGTGGAATGCTTCCGACGCCGGATCGGTCAGGACGTGATCCGGAACGCCGGTACAATCCTGTTCCTGTATCTTGCCCTGTTTACCGTTGGCGCGGCGGCGCTCTCCCGCGTGGAGGGTCTGCCTCTGCTTCCCTGCATGTTTGAGACAAGCTCCGCCGTGGGCACTGTGGGTCTGAGCCTTGGCATCACCCCGGCTCTGCACCAGAGCTCCCGGCTCGTCCTGATGGTTTTGATGTTCCTGGGCCGTGTGGGCGCTCTGACCCTGGTTTTCGCCCTGCTGCCGGGTGGGAAAAATCCCCCGGGAAGAAAACCGCTGGACACGGTCACCGTCGGTTAATAAACGGCGAATCATGAAAGTGAAACAATCTGTTGTTTTGCGGATTGCCATCCGCAAATCGATACTGTACAGCGGAGGTTGACGCGATGAAATCTGTTCTGATCTTGGGGGCCGGCAACTTCGGCTCCATGCTGGCCCAGCAAATGAACGAGCAGGGCTACGAAATTATGATCGTGGACATTCGGGAATCCTTGATAAACGCCGTGATGCCCTACGTTACAGATGCCCAGATCGGCGACTGTACCAGCCCTGCCTTCCTGCAAACTCTGGGCGTGGGCAACTTCGACCTGTGCGTGGTTTCCATCAGTGAAAACTTCCAGACCTCCCTGGAAGCTACCTCCCTTCTGAAGGAGCTTGGCGCGAAAATCGTTATCTCCCGGGCCAAAAACGAGGTCCAGGAGAAATTCCTCCTGCGCAACGGAGCGGACGAGGTGGTCTACCCCGAAAAGCAGGTGGCCAAACGGCTTGCTACCAAGTATTCTTCAGAAAAGATCCTGGACTTTTTGCAGCTGGAGGGCGGCTTCTCCATCTACGAAATGGCCGTGCCCGAGGAATGGACCGGAAAAACCCTGGTGGATCTGGATCTGCGGAGAAAGTTTGAGATCAACCTGATCTGCCTGCGATCCGGCAGAGAGATCAGGGTCCCGCGGCCGGACCGGGAATTTAAGCCCGACGATGTGGCCTACGTAGTGGGCGAGCTGAGCAGCATCCGAAAGTGCTTTCATATTCGGTAAGACATGCGGTAATCGGGGACGAAAAACCCGTCGTGCAGCGTGACGCCGAAAGCATTACGCAGTGGCCGCTGACCCCAGCGGCCACTGCATCTGAAAAGCACCGCGCGCCACGGCCGCTGCGGGAGAACAAGCTTTTGTGAAATCGGGTGCATCACCCTTATCTGAGCAAGGAGCATTCAAAATGAGAATCATTCTTGTAGGCTGCGGTAAAATCGGCGTGGCGCTGATCAGCGCTCTGGTGGCCGAGGGGCACGACGTCGTGGCAATGGACAGCCGCCAGGACGTATTGGACGATCTGACCAACCAGTATGACGTTATGTGCATGACCGGAAACGGCGCCGACTGCGAAGCCCTGGAGGAGGCCGGCGTGGCAAAGACCGACCTCTTCATCGCCGTCACCGGCTCTGACGAGCTGAACATGCTGATGTGCTTCCTGGCCAAGCGCCAGGGCGCCAGTCACACCATCGCCCGCATCCGCAACCCCCAATACAACGACAAATCTCTTAGCTTTCTGCGGCAGCAGCTGGACTTGTCCATGTCCATCAACCCTGAGCTGCTCACCGCTCAGGAGATGCACCATATTCTCAAGCTCCCCGCGGCCTCCAAGGTGGAGACCTTCTCCCGGCGGAACTTTGAGATGGTGGAGCTGCGGCTGAAGGAAGACTCCCCGCTGGCGGGCCACAAGCTGGTGGATCTGCGGGAGAAGTTCAAGGCCAAGTTCTTGATCTGCGTGGTCCAGCGGGGGGATGAGGTCGTCATTCCCCGGGGCGGCTTTACCCTGGAGCCCGGCGACCGGGTAGGCATCACCGCCGACCGGGTGGAGCTCTGGAAGCTCTTTAAGCTCACGGGCCTTGCCCTGCGGCAGGCCCGAAACGTCATGCTGCTGGGCGGGAGCCGGATCGCCTACTATCTGTCCAAAATGCTGCTGAACTCCGGCTCCAACGTCAAATTGATTGACACCGACCGGACCACCTGCCACAAATTCAGCGACTGGTTCCCGGGCATCGCCACCTACTGCGGCGACGGAACCCACCCGGAGCTCCTGCAGGAGGCAGGGCTCCGGAACCAGGACGCCTTCGTCTGCCTGACCGGCATGGACGAGGAGAATATTCTGGCCGCCTACTACGCCAGATCCCAGCAGGTCGGCCAGGTTATCGCCAAGGTCAATATCGACGAGATGGCGCGGATGGCGACCCAGATGGGGCTGGAAAACGTTATATCTCCCAAGACCGTCGTGGTGAACGTGGTGCTGCGCTACGCCCGGGCCCTGCAGTCCTCCATGGGCTCCTCCATCGAAAACCTGTATCAGCTCATGGACGGCAAGGTGGAAGCTCTGGAGTTTATCGTCAGCAGTGAGGCCGCCTACACCGGTATCCCGCTGAAGGATTTGCGGCTGAAGAAGAACATTCTGATCGCGGGTCTGCTTCGGGACCGGAAGGCCATTATCCCCGCAGGTAATGACGTGATTCTTCCCGGTGACCGGGTGGTGGTCATTGCGGGCCAGCATCGGCTGAACACCCTGGCGGATATGCTGCAGTAGGAGGAAGCTCATGAACCGGAAAATGGTCTTTTCCCTGATTGGCCGGATTCTGCTGCTGGAGGGTGCTCTGCTGCTGCTCCCCCTGGCTGTCTCGCTCTACTATCAGGACGGCGGGCAGATTCCCTTTCTGCTCACCATTGTCCTCTGTGAAACGCTCGGCCTGTTGCTGAGCAGGCTTTTCCGCACCGAAAACCAGGTGATTTACGCCAAGGAGGGCTTCTTTGTCACGGCCCTGGCCTGGCTCAGCGTCTCCGCGCTTGGCGCTCTGCCCTTTGTCATCAGCGGGGAGATTCCCAGCTACGTGGACGCCTTCTTTGAGACGGTCTCCGGCTTTACTACCACCGGCGCCTCCATTCTCAACGACGTGGAGTCCATGTCCCGCTCCATGCTGATCTGGCGAAGCTTTACCCACTGGATCGGCGGTATGGGCGTGCTGGTGCTGATGGTGGCGATCATGCCAAACCTCTCCGGCCGGACCATCCACGTGCTCCGGGCAGAGATGCCCGGCCCCACCATGGGCAAGCTCTCCCCCAGGCTGCGGGATACAGCCAAGATCCTCTATCTGCTCTATATCGCCATGACGGTACTGGAGCTGATTCTTCTGGTGGCAGGGGGCATGCCCCTGTTTGACAGTGCCATCCATACCTTCGGCACCGCCGGTACCGGCGGCTTCGGCATGAAGGCCGCCAGCATTGCGGGTTACACTCCCTATCAGCAGTGGGTCATCGCCGTGTTTATGATGCTCTTCGGCGTCAACTTTAACCTCTACTTTCTGCTGGTCATGGGCCGCTTCCGCTCCGCCCTGCGCAGCGAGGAGCTGTGGACCTACCTCTTTATCGTCTTTGGGGCCACGTTGCTGATCTACGTAAACATCGCCTATCAGTTTTCAAATATGGGCGACGCGGTTCGGGCCGCCTATTTCCAGGTGACTTCGATCTCCTCTACCACGGGCTTCTCCACGGTGAACTTCGACGAATGGCCCACCCTGTCCCGGATGATTCTGGTGCTGCTGATGTTTATCGGCGCCTGCGCCGGCTCCACCGCCGGCGGGCTCAAGGTCTCCCGGGTCGTTCTCCTGTACAAGACCACCCGCCGGGAGATTCGACATCTGCTCCATCCCCGGTCTGTAACCTCCGTCCGCTTCGAAGGCAAGCCGGTGGACAGCCCCACTCTCATCAGCATTGGAACCTATTTTGCACTCTATATCGGGCTGTTTGCCGCGTTCTGGTTCATCATCTCCTTCCAGCCCAATTTTGACGGAGTATCCAACTTCACCGCTGTGGCCGCCTGCTACAACAACATTGGCCCGGGCCTGAACCTGGTGGGCCCCGCCGCCAGCTATTCCGCCTATTCCCCCTTCTGCAAGATCGTACTGTCCATCGCCATGCTCTTCGGTCGGCTGGAAATCTACCCCATGCTGATTTCCCTGTCCCCCTCCACATGGATCAAAAAGTAAGCGCAAAAAACAACCGTCGGCGTTATATAACGTCGACGGTTGTTTTTATCGGAATCACCGGGCGGCTTTCAGTTCGCCTGTACGGAGCTGGAGTTGGAGACGGTCTGCAATCAGGGCAATAAACTCGCTGTTGGTGGGTTTCCCCTTGGTGTTCGACACGGTATAGCCAAAGAATCGCTGGAGGGTGTCCAGGTCGCCCCGGTCCCAGGCTACCTCAATGGCGTGGCGGATGGCCCGTTCCACCCGGGAGGGGGTGGTGGAGAAGGTCTTTGCAACCTGCGGATACAAAACCTTGGTGATGGCGTTGATAACCTCCATGTCCCCCACGGCAATGATGATTGCCTCACGCAAATACTGATAGCCCTTGATATGGGCAGGAACGCCGATTTCATGGATGACGTTGGTGACCATGGTTTCGATATCCGGTTCCGCGCCCTTGCGGCGTTCGGCCACACGATCCGCCTCCATGATCTCGTTCATCCGTTCCGCTACGGCCTGGGGCAGGACCGGTTTCAGCATCAGGTAATCCGCCCCCATGGACGCCGCCACCCCGGAAACGTAATCCGTGGCGAAGGCTGCCAAAAGAAGCAGCTTGGGACGATTCTTCTGAGGAATACTCTTCAGAACCGTAACCCCGTCCACCTTGGGAAGCATCAAGTCCAGAATCACCACCTCCGGCTCCACAGCCTTAAGCTGCTCCATGGCGGACTGCCCGTCCGTGGCGGTTCCCACTACCTGATAGCCGCTGTTCTGCAGCGCTTTGGATAGCTGCGCGCAAAACTCCTCGCTTCCGTCCGCAACCAGGACAGTTGTGCGTTTTTCCATTGTTTCCTCTCCTTACTATGTTGGTATTGCTCTGTCTGTCTTTTGCTCCGATAACTTACCATAAAATGCCGAACTTTTCAAGGATAAAAAGTCGAAAATTCCCTGTATTTTACTTGCTTTTTCGACATTTGTTGTCTGAATGCACAGAATTATGTCAACTTGTGGAGAAGCGTGTCGAATTGTGTTTTACAATGAAATCTCCGCGGCTCCCACCGCCCGGACGGTACGGCGCTGGCACGCGCCGGGGCCCAGGAACCGTTCCATTTCCGCTCGGAAGGAATTAGCAGTTTCCAAGCAGACGTAGGCCTGGGCCGTTCCGGCGAAGCCGCCCCCGTGTACCCGGCAGGCCCCCTTCCCGGCCAACAGCTTTTCGCACAGGGCCAGCGTCAGGGCCATGGGCTGATGGTCAGCCGCGCCGGCAGGGGCAACATTTTGCAGATAGCGCCAGGATGAGAGGCCGGAAGCCCGGACCAGGCTCAGGTAGCGCTCAAAGTCTCCGGCCCGGAGGGCGTCCCGCTGGGCGGTGACCCGCCGGTTTTCGTCGTAAATATGCATGGCACGGAGCACGGCCCGATCCCCGCAGCTCTGCCGCAGCTCGGGCAGGCGGGCATAGAAGTCTTCCTCGGGCACCTGCTGCAAAACCTGCTTGCCAAAGCAGGCACAGAGGCGTTTCAGCTCCCCGGGAATCGAGGCATACTCTCCCGTCAGGTCCGCATGACCGGCGCCGCAGTTGATGATGAACAGCGCGTAGCCCGCAGCCTCCAGGTCCAGCTCCAGCTTTTCCACCACCGGCGCGTCGGGGTCGGCAAAGCTCATATAAGTGGCGCCGCCCACGGCGCTGGCGGATTGATCCAGCCTTCCGCTGGGCTTTCCGAACCAGTCGTTTTCCACCCGCTGGCCCAGCTCGGCCAGCTTCAGCGGAGAAAGCCTCCCATCACACCAGAGGACGTTGAAAATCTCCGCCAACAGAACCTCAAAGGAGGCAGAGGAAGAGAGCCCGCCCCCCGGCAGCACCGTGGAGGAGGCCCGGATGTCCAGGCCCACAGGCTGGCCCATCGCTCCGCAGAGCTCTGCCATGCCCTGGAGCAGAGACAGGGCGCTTTCCTTCGGCGCGGGGGAATTTCTTGCCAGATCAATGGAGATTTCGCAGGGCGGGAAACCCTGGGACCACAGCCGCACCAGGCCCAGGTCATTGGGGGCCACAGCGGCTACAGTATCCACGTCCACAGCGGCTGCCAGGACCAGGCCGTGCTGGTGGTCGGTGTGATTGCCGCCCAGCTCTGTCCGGCCCGGCGCCGTGAAATAACGAACCTCCCGGACAGCGTGTCCGTCGGCCAACATCATGTCCCGCAGGTCGTTCAGCCGCTTTCGATCCGAGGGACAGCCGTAGACTTGATCGTATGTGTATTTCATAGCGGGTTCCTCCGTTATCTTGCGCATGCCGAATTATTCTATCACAAGAACTTGTATTTGAAAAGAGGTTTTTTGTATTTTTTTTGAATTTGTCTGTATCCTCTCGCCGTATTATTGTATATAGCGGGTTTATTCCTTGCATTTGTGCTTTCAGATTGGTATAATAACAGAAATGCAGTACAAAGAGGAGGGATCGCTTTGCGGCGTTTGATTTGTTTCCTGCTGGCGCTTCTGCTGCTGGCGGGGCTGAGCGGCTGTATGACCGCCCCGGCGCAGCAGGAATCCGGCTATGATCTTCCCATTGTCACCCAAGGTGAAAAGCGCAGCACCGAGGCGGAGACCGCTTCAACCCTGCCTTCCACGGAGGCGTCCGGCCACTCCGCTTCGACAACAGAGCCTGCGCCCGACACGGAACCCGTTCCCGCAACGGAATCCGCCCCGCTGACGGAGCCTGCAACGGAGCCCGTCCAAACCACGGAAGCGTCTCCGGCCGTGACGGAGGACGGGGTTTACGACTCCAAGGAGGAGGTGGCCCTGTATATTCATCTCTACGGCCATCTGCCTTTCAATTACATCACCAAGAAAGCCGCTGAAAGCCTGGGCTGGCCCGGCGGATATCTGGAACCCTACGCCCCGGGCAAGTGCATCGGCGGCAGCCGCTTCGGCAACTATGAGGGCCGCCTTCCCGAGGCCAAGGGCCGGACCTGGACGGAATGCGACATCGGCACCTTGGGAGCCCGCTCCCGGGGCTCGAAGCGGATCGTCTTCTCCAACGACGGGCTGATTTACTACACGGAAGACCACTACGAGCACTTTGAGCTGCTCTACGGGAAGGAGGACTGACCATGCGGGCAACCATCAACGGCAAGCGGGTCATGGATCGGGACAGCCTCCACGCCCTGCTGCGGGCCAAACTGAGCCTGCCGGAGGACTGCGGGGCCAATCTGGACGCAGTCTACGACGTGCTGACGGAGCCGGGCAAGGACCGGATCATCACCCTCAAACACGAGAATCTGCTCCGGGAGCGGCTGGGAGACTACGCCGACCGCCTCCTGCGGATGCTGGAAGACGCAGCGGAAAGCGGACACGTGAGGGTCATTCATAAGTAAGCGCAATTCATAGTAATTATCCCCCGGCTAAGCCGGGGGATAATTACTTATCTGGCAAGCAGATTGACGGCGTCTTCCAGATCGCCGGTGTCTACGCTCTCGGCCTCGCCGGCGTCCATGAAACCGGCCACCTGGGAGTCGATGGGCAGGCGGGCCAGGACGGGCAGGTCGTACTTGGCGGCCATTTCCTCCACGTGGGACTTGCCGAAGACTTCGATCTTCTTGCCGCAGTCCGGGCAGGTCAGCCAGGCGTAGTTCTCCACAATGCCGATGATGGGCAGGTGCATGAGCTTGGCCATCTCCACGGCCTTTGCCACAATCATGGAGACCAGGTCCTGGGGAGTGGTCACCAGGATGATGCCGTCGATGGGCAGGCTCTGGAAGACCGTCAGGGGCACGTCGCCGGTGCCGGGAGGCATATCCACAAACATATAGTCCACGTTGTCCCAGAACACGTCGGTCCAGAACTGCTTCACCGCGCCGGCCAGCACGGGTCCGCGCCAGACCACGGGGGCAGTCTCGTTCTCCAGCAGGAGGTTCAGGGACATGACCTGAATGCCGGTCCGGGTGAGGGCCGGAGCCAGCAGGCCGTCCTCGTAGGCGTCGGTGGAGTCCAGGGCGAAGGCCTTGGGGATGGAGGGGCCGGTGATGTCGGCGTCCAGGATGGCAGTCCGGCAGCCCCGCTTCTGCATGGCAACCGCCAGCATGGAGGTAACGGTGGACTTACCCACGCCGCCCTTACCGGAGACCACGGCGTAGACCTTGCGGACCTTGGACTTGGGGTTCAGTTGGGCCAGCAGGCTCTCCTCGGTACGGGAGCTGCAATCCTGGCCGCAGGTGGAACAATCGTGTGTGCATTCGCTCATTGTGTTTTACCTCTTTATTTTACAAAAAATAGACTAAGATTATGAGGCCCAGAGCAATTCGGTAATATCCGAACAGCTCGAAGCCGTGCTTGCGGATGTAGTTCATCAGGAAGCGGATCACCGCCAGGGAGACCAGGAAGGCCACTGCCATGCCCAACAGCAGGATCAGCAACTCGGACCCGACAAAATGGAAGCCAAATTTCAACAGCTTCAAAAAGCTCAGGCCGAACATCACCGGCACCGCCAAATGAAAGGTGAAGGACGCGGCAGCAGGACGGGCCACACCCAGGATCAGAGCCCCGATGATGCAGGCCCCGGAACGGGAGGTGCCGGGGATGATGGACAGAACCTGAAACAGGCCGATGCCCAGAGCCAGGGGATACGTAATCTCCTCCACCTGGCTGACCTTGGGCTCTCTGCCCCGGTTCCAGCGTTCTACCGCCAGGAAGCCCGCGCCGTAGAGGATCAGGGCTCCCGCGATCACGGCGGGGGTGGAGAGATGGGCGTCGATGTAGTCGTCCAGCAGAAGGGCTGCAACTGTACCCGGAATACAGGCCACCACTACCTTGCACCAGAGGGAAAGCGTCTTCTGCTTGAGCGTAACGCCCCCCTGGGGCTTTTTCGCAAAGGGCCAGAGCTGATTCCAAAACAGGACCACCACCGCCAGAATGGCGCCCAGCTGGATCACTACGAAAAACATTTCCTTAAAGGCGTCGGAGGCGTCCAACCGGAGAAATTCGTCCACCAGAAGCATGTGGCCCGTGGAGCTCACAGGCAGCCATTCGGTGATTCCCTCTACGATGCCGAGAAAAATCACCTTCAGCAGTTCCAGCACAGAAAGTCCCCTTTCGATTTCATGTTTGGTTATTATACCACAGGTTTTTTGGTTTTACAACCACCATTTTCCGCGGTTGCGTTTCCCGGCGCGATATGTTAGAATGACAAAAACAGACAGAATGGAGGCGCGCAAAATGAAGTTTATCTCCTGGAACGTCAACGGACTCCGGGCCTGCGTGGAGAAAGGCTTTTTGGAGGCCTTTCAGCGCCTGGACGCGGATTTCTTCTCCTTGCAGGAGACCAAGATGCAGCCCGGCCAATTGGAGCTGGAGCTGCCGGGCTACCGTCAGTACTGGTACTCCGCCGAAAAGAAGGGCTACTCCGGCACGGCAGTCTTTACCCGGCACGAGCCGATTTCCGTGACTTACGGCGTGGGCGTGGAGGAGCTGGACCACGAGGGAAGGCTCATCACCCTGGAATACCCGGACTTTTACCTGCTCACCTGCTACACTCCCAACGCTCAGGACGGGCTGAAGCGCATTGACTTCCGCATGCAGTGGGAGGACGCCATTCGGGCCTATATGCAAAAGCTGGACGCCGCCAAACCTGTGATCTACTGCGGAGACCTGAACGTGGCCCACCAGGAGATCGACCTGAAAAATCCCAAGCAAAACCGGGGCAACGCGGGTTTCTCCGACGAGGAGCGCGGAAAATTCTCGGAGCTGCTGGCGGCGGGCTTCACGGATTCCTGGCGTTTCCAGCACCCGGAGGCCGTGGATCAATACTCCTGGTGGAGCTATCGGATGCGGGCCCGGGAAAAGAACGTGGGCTGGCGCATCGACTACTTTGTGATCTCCGACCGGCTGCGGGAAAAGCTGATTTCCACCGACATTCACCAGGAGATTTTCGGCTCCGACCACTGCCCGGTGGAATTGCAATTGGGAATTGAAAAGTGAGAATTGAGAATGAAATGTGTTTTTCAAATTGCAATTTGAAAACCTCCGACAATTCTCAATTCTGAACTCTCAATTCTCAATTTCCAGCAGCAGGCAGGGTCTGCCGTCCAGCTCCCCTTCCCGCATTTCGGACACCCGCTCCGCCAGAGGAACGGGGCCCTCAGGCGGGGCGAAAATGGCAAGGGTATGCTTGCCGTCCCCGTTCTCCCGCAGCAGCGCGTCAGGGATTTCCTGATCCTCGACCGTCCCCTGCCAGGGCCGGAAGCCATCGATCTCCCGGCCCAGCACAAAAGCATTCGGCAGAGCGGGCCAGTTCCGGCGGGAGACCCGCTTTTCCAGCTCCAGACCATCGGACGCCGGAATGCAGACTCCCAGGCAGCGGCTCTCCAAGCCGAAGCAGCCCCAGAGCCGCCAGATCCCCGGCCCGGGCTCGGCACAGCGGGCGCAAAGCGCGTGATAGAGCCCGTCCTCCGCAAGCGTGATTCGTCCGATTTCCGTTCCCTGATACAAAATTGGATAATCCAAAATGAACACTCCCTTTCGCATCAGTCTATGCGGGAGGGAGTGTTGGTTATTCTTAACGCTCTAATCCAAAAGAGACCGCAATGGCAGTATCAACTTTGGTCATCTGTTCATCCGAGAGGCGGCCCATGTGCTCCCGGAGGCGGCGCTTATCCAGGGTGCGAATCTGCTCCAAAAGAATCACGGAATCCTTGGCCAGCCCGACTTCCCGGCCCGGCACCGTAATGTGGGTGGGCAGGCGGGCCTTGCCCAGCTGGCTGGTGATGGCCGCGGCAATCACCGTGGGGGAATGACGGTTGCCGGTGTCGTTCTGCACGATCAGCACAGGCCGGGTCCCCCCCTGCTCGCTGCCCACCACCGGGCTCAGGTCCGCGTAATAGATATCGCCCCGTCTGACATTGCTTTCCATACGACTCACGCTCCGGTTTTTGTTCTTGCCCATATTCTTCCACGTTGGAGCGGGAATTATACGGCTGTTCCAGTTTATGCGCGTGTGTCGAATTATGTCATTATATAAGGCAACAGGCAACGAGAGATGCACACGTTCCCCTGTTGCCTGTTGCCTGTTCGACGGTTGCCCAATATTCAGACAATGTACTGCAATACCTCCATCCGCTGCTCGCCGTCCAGATAGAAGCGGGGAGTGCGCTTATTGATGGAGCAGAGAATCTCATAGGGAATGGTGCCGGTGAGACGAGCCAGGTCGTCCACGGGAATGGCGGCATCGCCGTCGGTGCCGAAAACCGTCACCACATCCCCCACCCTGGCCTCCGGCACGTCGGTAACGTCTACCATGCACATGTCCATGCAGATCCGGCCTACCACCGGGACCCGCTTGCCGTGGAGCAGAAAGCTGATGCGGTTGGACAGGCTGCGGGAAAGGCCGTCGGCATAGCCGATGGCCAGCACGGCCAGGGTTCGCTCCGAGGGCGTGGTATAGGCTCTGCCATAGCTCACTCCCACGTCCGGCTGGAAGGGCCGGATCTGGGCCACGGTGGTCCGCAGACTCATGAGGGGCCGCAGGTCGAAGCGGCCCGCCAACTCCTCGCTGGGGGTGATGCCGTAGGTGGCAATCCCTGGCCGGACCATATCCAGGGCGTACTCCGGATGCAGGAGGGTAGCGGCGGAGTTGCAGCAGTGGCGGAATTTGAACTGCACCCCGTCGGCGGCAAGGGCGTCCGTCACAGCGGTAAATTCAGAAAACTGGGCGGCAGTAAAGGCCTGATCCGCCGGGTCCAGAGAATCCGCCACAGAGAAATGGGTGAAGATCCCCTCCGGCACAAGGCTCTCCATGGCGCAAAGCTCCCGAAGCTCGTCCAGCGTCCGGGGATCGTTGGCAAAGAAGCCCAGACGGGACATACCCGTATCCAGCTTGATATGGATTTTCAGCCGCTTCCCCGTGCCTGCCAGGGCATCGGAGAGCTGCCGGGCATATTCCAGCGAGTGGACCTCCTGCCGGATGCCCATATCCACCATATCCTCGGCGTAGAAGGCCGGGGTGTAGCCCAGAATCAGGATGGGCAGGCGGATATAGCTCCGGCGGAGCTGGACCGCCTCCTCCATATTGGACACGGCCAGATAGTCTGCCCCCAGATCCACCAGCTGACGGCTCACCGGCACGGCTCCGTGGCCGTAGGCGTCGGCCTTGACTACGCCGAGAAAGCGGCAGTCAGCCGGGATTGCGGCACGCAGCAGATGATAATTGTGGCTGAGATTGTCCATGGAAATGTCAGCCCAGGTCCTTTTCAGCAGTTTCATAGTTGCTTTCTGCCTTCCATGTAAAATTCTTGATTTCTCCGGTAAAATACACCCGTCCGTCCACGGCCAGCTCCGCCCGAAGGGGCGTATTTGCCGCGTCAAACCAGGTTCGGACAGCCAGGTCGCCGTCCTCGTAGCAGGCAAGGACGCCTTCGCCCTCGACGCCGGCAGAGGCAATCCACGCCCGGGCCCAAGCCCGGACCAGTCGTCCCGGCGCTTCTGCAGGGGAGAGCTCCGTACCGGGCAGGGTCCCCAGTCCCAGGGCCAGGTCCTCATACCGCAGGCTCGCGCCGCCGTTTTCCACAACGGCACGGATGCCGGCAATGCTCTCCGGCGCAAGAATCGTAACGGTTCCCTCCCCCGCCGGGTTCAGCGCACAGGCAAGGCTCAACTCCCAGAGCAGGTCTCCGGTATCCGCCCGGGCCTCCAACTCGAAGGCGCAGCCGCCATGGCCCAGCAGGGCCGTCCGGTAATCCATCGCCGCCTGCAAATGGTCGTTTCCCCTGCCGCCGCAGGCGCAGAGCAGACAGAGGGTCGTCATTAGTACGGCAAAGCAGAAACGTCGCCGCACAGGGGTTCACTCCTTCATTCAGTTACGCTGCAGGGGCGCAGGGAAGTGCCGTCCCTACTTCAGGAACAGGTGCAGATTCGCGATCATATCCGTGGGCGTCATTCCCTGCTGGCCCCAGGCTTCGGCGCAGTAATCGCCCACGGCGCCGTGGAGCCATGCAGCCGCCGCGGCGGCCTCCGTGGGGGCCGCGCCCTGCCCCAGAAGAGCCAACAGAATCCCCGCCAGCACGTCCCCGCTGCCGCCGGTGGCCATGCCGGGGTTGCCGGTGGTGTTCAGATAGGTCTTCTCCGGGCTGACGATCAACGTCCGGTGGCCCTTGAGCAGCACCGTCACCCCCCAGGTCCGGGCCAGGGCCTTGGCGCTCTCATAGCGGTTCTCGGGGCTCGGGTCGCCTCCCAGCCGCCGGAATTCTCCGTCGTGGGGCGTCAGAACCACCGGGCAGGATGCCTGTCCCAGCACATCTATATGCCCTTCCAGGCAGTTTATGCCGTCAGCGTCCAAAATCACGGGACATTTTGCGTGCGTCAGCACAGCGGAAACCACGTCCAGAATCGCCGGGCTTCCGCCAAGGCCGGGGCCCACCAGGCAGGCGTCACAGTTCTCCAGACGCCGCACCAGCTCCGGAATGGCCCGGGTATTCAGCCGTCCCGCTCCGTCGCAGGACAGCGGAAACACCATGGGCTCATCCAGTTTTTGGGCCACAATGGGATAGACCGCCTCCGGGACGCCGGTGAAAATCAACCCGGCTCCGGACCGCAGGGCAGCGTTGGCCGCCAGCACCGGCGCGCCGGTATAGCCCACGGAGCCCGCCACGATCAGCACCCGGCCGAAGTCTCCCTTGTGGGCGTTGGGGTTCCGCTTGGGCAGCAGACCGTCCACCAGGTCCTCGGATGTTATCACACAGCCGTCATTGCGAAGCTGCTGCATCCGCCTCAGAGCGGCATAGAGTTTTTCGTTCATGGTTTGTCCTCCTCGTTTGGAACAAGTTGAAAGAAGAAAATGGAAGGTTGAGAGATTTCGGGCGTTCGCAGATGGCAATTCTGTTTATCGGCTCTTATCGGTTCCCGCCTTGTAGGGGCGGCCGATGACCGCCAGCTTGCCACAGTCTGCCGAATACCGCATCCTCCGTGGGAGCGGCCACTGGCCGCTCCCACAGCGCGGTTGCTGCGTAAAGCATATAACCAGAAGGCAATTTTCAACTTTCAATTTGACCGGAAGCGGTCCGCGTAGCCGCATCGTTTACATAATTCTTCTACCGCCTCGCCCCGGCGGAAGCCCGCCAGGATAGCCTTGGCCCGGGGCTTTTCCAAAATCTCCCCCAGGTCCTCGGCAAAGAGGTTTCCCAGGGCAAGCTCGCCGTCGTGGTCCAGGCAGCAGGGAACGACGGTGCCGTCCACAAGCACTCCCAGCTGATCCCGCAGACCGTAGCAGGAATGGGCTGCGTTTTCTCCGGGTGCTTCCGGGTCCGGCCAGTCAAAGATTTCCGCCCGATCCAGAAACACCCGATCCGCCAGCCGCTCTCCGGTTCGGCTGGGCGTCCAGGGCCGGGGAAAGCTGCGGGCCAACAGGTCCAAAATCCTCGTGTTTTCGGCGTTCCAGCCGGTCCGGGTGGCGCTGTCGCCGTTCCAGAGCCGGTAGTTTACCAATTTCCCCCGGGCAGCCGCCTGAATGCCAAAAGTCCCGCATAAGTTTACATAATCTTCAAGTTCTGTCCCGGCGTTTGCCTCAAAGGAGTGGAGGGAGAGGTTGACCTTGTGGAGGGCGGGAGCAGCCAGCAAAATGGGGGCCGCCCGATCCAGCAGGGTGCCGTTGGTGGTGAGAATCACCCGGAAGCCCCGCTCCCCTGCCAGAGCAAGAAAGCGGTCCAGATTCGGGTGGAGCAGAGGCTCTCCCATCAGATGGAAGTAGACATAATCTGTCCACGGGCGCAGCTTGTCCAGCAGACGCAGGAATTCCGCCTCCGGCAAAAAACCGGGGGCTCGTTTCGTCCCGGGGCAGAAGGCACAGTTCCGGTTGCAGGCATTGGTGATTTCCAGATAGACTTTTTTGAAGCGCATTTCGTTCTCCTATTGCCTGCGGCCTGATTCCTGCCCTGTGCGGGGTTAAGGCGGGCTACGACGCGAAGTTAGGGTCCGCGTTACAGGCGTTTAGTTTTCCTATTGCCTATTGCCTGCTGCCTATTGCCTTATTTGATAATGATTGCCAAAAATGCCAGCTCCTCGTCGCCGTCGTTGGCGATGCCGTGAGTGTGGCCGCCGGTGCAGTATTCCGCGTCGCCGGGGTTCAGAATAAAGTCCTGTCCGTCCTCGGTGACGGTGGCCTGACCTTGCAGGATAATATACGCCTCGCCCTCAGTGGTATGCGGGTGGACGCCGATGGAGCTGCCGGGAGGCAGGGTGTTTACGGCAAAGAGCGTAGTTTTGTCGCACTCGGCGGCGGTAAAAATATGGGTGGAGTCGTAGCCGCCCCGACCGCCCTTGACCTCAAAGCGAGGCTCAACCGTCATTTCCTGTCTGCGTTTGATCATTGTATGTACCTCCTTGTACCATGGCGCTACCCAAGTGCGCCGCTACATGGATTGCAAAATGCGAAGCATCAGCTTGCTGAATGATTCCTTGCACGCCTCGCCGGTCTCCAGAACTTCTTCCTCGGTGAGAGGCTGATCCAGGATTCCGGCCGCCATGTTGGTGGACAGGGAAAAGCCCAGGATGTCCATACCGCAGTGCCGGGCGGCGATGACCTCGGGGACTGTACTCATGCCGACGGCGTCCGCACCGAGCAGGCGTGCCGCCCGAATCTCGGCAGGGGTCTCATACTGCGGGCCGGGGAAGTATATGTAAACGCCCTCGTTCAGGTGCACACCGGTCTCCTTTGCCGCCTCCCGCGCCAGTGCCCGCAGCGACGGGGTGTAGGCCGTGGACATATCCGGGAAACGGACGCCGAAGCGCTCGTCGTTTGGGCCGATCAGGGGCGTCATGGGGAAGAGCAGAATCTGATCGGAAATCAGCATGATCTGACCGGGCTTGTAGTCAAGATTGACCGCGCCGCCGGCGTTGGTGACGATCATGGTCTTCACGCCCAGCAGCTTCATCACCCGGACGCCGTAGACAGCCTCCTCTGGGGTATAGCCCTCGTAGAGGTGGATGCGGCCCTGCATCACCGCCACGCGCTTGCCCGCAATCGTCCCGAAGACGAAGCGCCCTTTGTGGCCGGGGGCAGTGGAGTGGCGGAAATGGGGAATCTCTTTGTAAGGTACAATGATCGGGTTTTCCACTCCGTCGCCAAACTGCCCCAGGCCGGAGCCCAGGATCAGCAGAATCTCGGGCTGAAAGCCGCCGATCTTCCCGCGGATGTATTTTGCGCTCTCTTGGTAATGTTCAAAGGGGATCATGGGATACGCCTCCTCAATTCTCACTTCTCAATTCTCACCTGTCTCCGATTGCCTGCGCGGGCTGCGGGCGGCCAATACCCATGAAGGGCACAGGTGGCCGCCCCTACGGGGGAACAGCGGACAAGCAATGCTTGCACCTTCACACAAATTCTTACTTCTTCCCTCTTACTTCTTACTTTTATTCTGCTCCAGCCACACCAGCAGCACCGCCACGTCGGCGGGGCTGACGCCGGAGATTCTCGACGCCTGGCCGATGCTGACGGGGCGAATCCGGTTCAGCTTCTCCCTGGCCTCGGCTTTCAGGGCGGGGATGGCGTCGTAGTCTATGTCCGGCGGCAGGCGGCGGGACTCGGCCTTGCGGAACTCTTCCACCTGCTGCTCCTGGCGGGCGATATAGCCCGCGTATTTGATTTGGATTTCCACCTGCTCCTGAACCGGCGCGGGCAGAGCCGGGCGCTCCGGGTCAAAGGGCGCAATATCTTCATAGCCCAGCTCCGGGCGGCGAACCAGATCCGCCAGCCGGGCGGAGCTGTCCACCGGGGAAGAGCCGTGGGCCATCAGGAAGGCGTTCAGCGCCTCGGACGCGGCAACGCCGGTATGCTCCAGCCGGTTTATCTCCCGGCAGACGGCCTCGTATTTCGCCTCTACAGCGGCCATACGCGCATCGGAAATCAGGCCGATCCGATGGCCGATAGCGGTCAGCCGCTGGTCCGCATTGTCCTGCCGATGGAGCAGACGATATTCGCTGCGGGAGGTCATAATCCGGTAGGGCTCCTCGGTACCCTTGGTCACCAGATCGTCGATCAGTGCGCCGATATAGCCGTCAGAGCGCTTCAAAATTAAGGGCTCCTGACCTTTCAGCTTCAGGGCGGCATTCACCCCCGCCACAAAGCCCTGGACCGCGGCCTCCTCATAGCCGGAGGAGCCGTTGAACTGGCCCGCCCCGTAGAGACCGGGCACTTTTTTGCATTCCAAGGTGGGCAGCAGCTCCGTGGGGTCCACGCAGTCGTACTCGATGGCGTAGGCCGGGCGCATCATCTCGGCTTTTTCCAGACCGGGAACAGAGTGGAGCATCTCCAGCTGCGCGTCCTCCGGCAGCGAAGAGGAAAAGCCCTGCAAATACAGCTCCTCGGTGTTCAGCCCCGTGGGCTCCACGAAGAGCTGGTGGCGGGGCTTGTCCGCAAAGCGGACGATCTTGGTCTCGATGGATGGGCAGTAGCGGGGCCCCACGCCGGTGATGGAGCCGTCGTAGATGGGGCTTCGGGAGAGGTTTTTGCGGATGATCTCGTGGGTTTTTTCGTTGGTGTAGGTCAGGTAACAGACCGCCTGATTGCGCGGCGCGTCGAAGGCGTCGCCTGCCCCGTCATTCGGATCATTCTTCACTCTGCATTCTGCATTTTGCATTTCATCCCCGCCTGCGGGTTGCGGGCGGCCAATGACCGCCCCTACAGGCGTGGTGAAGGAAAAGGGCTCGATCCTCTCGTCTCCCGGCTGAAGCTCCATCTGGGAGAAGTCCACAGATCTGGCATTGATTCGGGGAGGCGTGCCGGTCTTAAAGCGGCGCAGACGCAGGCCCAGATTCCGCAGGCAATCGGAGAGGCCAATGGCCGCGTGCATGCCGTCCGGGCCGGAAGAGATTGTCGTCTCGCCGATGATGATATTGCTGTCCAGAAAGGTGCCGGTGGCCAGGATCACGGCCTTGGCCTCATAGAAGGCCCCCAGGCGGGTAGTGAGGCCCTTGACCGCCCCGTGTTCCGTCTCTATGGAAACCACCTCGGCCTGTTTCAGATCCAGCTTATCCTGGGTCTCCAGGACGTGCTTCATATATTCCTGGTAGCGCCGCCGGTCCGCCTGGGCCCGGAGGGAATGTACCGCCGGGCCCTTACCCAGGTTCAGCATTCGATACTGGATGCAGCAGTGATCCGCGGCAATTCCCATCTGGCCCCCCAGGGCGTCCAGCTCCCGGACCAGGTGTCCCTTGCCGGTGCCGCCGATGGCGGGGTTGCAGGGCATATTGCCCACGGCGTCCAGGTTGATGGTAAACACCACAGTCCTGCAGCCCAGCCGCGCCGCGGCCAAGCCTGCCTCAATCCCCGCGTGGCCAGCGCCGATCACGGCAATATCATAGCTTCCGGCATAATAACCCATAGTGTGAACCTCGTTGAATCAGTCTTTCCGTTTATTATACTGAATTCCACGCCAAATGGCAACAGGGGAACGCATTTTTTCTTCCCCTTTCGTTGACATTGCCGCCGAAACATGATACTATAAGGGGCGAACGAAACCCGAAACAGGAGGCGTACCATGCCGCAAGCCATCAACGAAGAAAGAGTCCGGGGCGAAATCTTCCTGGAACCGGACGAAAAGCTGCTCTGTGTGGTCGGAAGTCAGCAGCTGGAAAACTATCTGGAAAAGGGAACCCGCAAGAAGTGCTTCGCGGTTCTCTCTGACCGGGCGGTCTATTGCAAGGGAAAATGTACCGTCAGCCGAGATCGCCGCTTCTATCAAACCAAGCAGACGGATTTCCGCCTGGATCTGGAGGAGTTCAAGGACCTGAAATACCTGCCCAAGCGGAACCAGGTTCTGCTGTCGCTGGCTTTCTTCTTCCTGCTCTTGGGGCCCGTCCTGCTGCTGCTGGACAAGCTGACAAACTTTGGCGCGGGCATCGCCTTCAATCCTACGCTGGACGCTGTGATCAGCCTTCTTGCCGCCGGAGTCTTTTTCCTGCTCTACAGCATCCACCAGAAGACTCTCCTGGAGCTGCTGCACACAAACGGCAGCATCGGCCTGGACCAAAGCTGCCTGCCCCAGAAGGAAGAGCGGCTACTGCTGCGCTATCTCCGCTCCTTCCTGAACAGCCGGGACAATCCCCAGCCTGTGGAAGCAGAGATTGATCTGGATGCGTTGAAAGATATCCAGTAGGTAATTTTGGAGAAATATAGCAGAAAACCGCCGCCAGGGCGGTTTTTTGCTATATTTCCTTCAATGCGGGCCGCAGAGCCTTGAACCGTTCCTTCCATTCCGCGGAAATCCGATAGGAATCGCAGATCTTTTGAATGGCTCTGCCGTTGATGTCATAGTGCAGGCCGTTGGCGGCCATCCACTTGTAAACCGCCTCGGGCTCGTCGATGGTCAGCTCCGCAATCAGCCAAGCCTCCCCCATGCGGACGTAGTATACTTCGTCATTTTTCATCAGGGGAAGCAGCGCCGAAGCGTGGCCCCGCCCCAGTCTGCCGATGAACAGCACGTAGCCCCAGCGGCGAACGAAGGGGTCCTCGCTGGAAAGATAGCCACAAGCATATTTCAGAGCCTCGTCAAAGGGCAGATTCGCTGCGAAGTGAATAAGCTGATCTGTGTGCCACCAATCGGAAAACAGTAGGTTTTCGTGGATGAAGGCCATGCGCTTTGATGCGTTCCGAATCTGTTTTAGGTTTACATAAAAATAGATTCGATGCATGTCCTGTTCCGTCAGGATAGAATCCCGAAGGGCGGAGACGTCGGCCTTCTGCCGGACCAGCTTGGCAATGATTTGATCCAGATCGGCGGTCTTGTATCCTGCCGGAAGGGCGTCCAGCTCCCGGCGAACGTCGTCCTTTGTCAGCTTCACATTCATTTCTCGTCCTCCTCTCCCACAGGCAGCTCCATGTAGCGGCGATAGGTGCTAAACCCGACTGCCTCATAAAAGGCCAGAGCGTCCCGATTGAACTCCCACATATTCAGCTCTACACGAGAAAAGCCGCGTGATTTAGCAATATTTCGAATAAAGTCAGTAAGGGCTCGCCCCACGCCCTGACGGCGGGCGGATTCTGCCACGCAAAACTCATCAACGTCCAGAAAATGCCGCTCATACATGTAAGGGGTTTCCGGCCTGTGTACGCTGTTGAGAGTGGCAAAGCCCAGAATGGCGCCGTCCAGCTCAGCCACCACCACATCCTTGCCCGAATCGTCAAAAACCGCATAGAGGTAATCCCGCAGCTCTGCCGGAAAATCGGGCTTAAAGATCTCGGGTCTTCCTGCGACATGCAGATCATTAACCTGCTTCCGCAGCTGATTGACTGCCGGAAGATCCGCCCTTGCCGCAAAGCGAACCACCATAAAACCACCTTGCTTTCCCGCGTATGCAAAAAACTCCGGTCGATTTGACCGGAGCATTTTGTGTTGGCGTTATCTATTTTCACATGCAGTCGCCCGCATACTATCGTCGACGAACTTGAGCTTAACTTCTGTGTTCGGGATGGGAACAGGTGGACCCTCAAGCCAATCAACACCAACTTCGTCAAAAGAAGCTCTGCTCCATTCGCTTCAACCGAACCGCTTTCGCGCTTCGTTCAAAGCTCAGTCGCGTCGCTCTTTCTCCTCTCCCATTCAAAGCTCGCTTTGAATGGGGCCCAGGATTTATTTGTATCCTGAAAACTGAACACAGCTTTGGGCAATCATGTTTTCAAAGGTCTTTTAGAGCCTGCTGTTTAGGTCAAGCCCTCGGCATATTAGTATCGGTCAGCTGAACACGTTACCGTGCTTACACCTCCGACCTATCAACGTCATAGTCTACGACGTGCCTTACTCCTTTCGGATGGGAGATCTTATCTTAGGGAGAGTTTCACGCTTAGATGCTTTCAGCGTTTATCTCGTCCAGACGTAACTACCCAGCTGTGCCCTTGGCAGGACAACTGGTGCATCAGAGGTCTGTCCATCCCGGTCCTCTCGTACTAAGGACAGCTCCCTTCAAATCTCCTCCGCCCGCAACAGATAGGGACCGAACTGTCTCACGACGTTCTGAACCCAGCTCGCGT